>Ga0137403_10003390_pt1 | contig 19149 bp, 20 predicted proteins | sample CZOMad2_1_16fung_FD_122057 | JGI IMG/M metagenome (GOLD analysis project Ga0137403, IMG submission 122057) | Vadose zone soil fungal communities from Angelo Coast Range Reserve, California, USA - CZOMad2_1_16fungal (Hybrid Assembly) | ecosystem: Environmental > Terrestrial > Soil > Vadose zone...
TCTGACGGCTGGTTTCCCGGTCGCTGCCGTCTTGGTTGGAGTGTGATGAACGGTCGCTTTCGCCGTGGTTGCGGGCTTCGTGGCGGCTGACGTTGACGTGGTGGACTTGGCGGTCGTCGCGGTTGTGGACTTCTTCGCCACTGGTTTCTTGGCGGTGGCTGCCGGTGGCGTCGCAGGCGGGGTAGTTGTTTGCGTTGTGGAATCCTGCGCTGAGGCTGCGGTCACGGCGAGCCCGAACATTGCGATTCCAATTGCGAGTTTCGACATGGGGTTCTGCTCCTGGGGGATGCTGAGGTTCGATGTGGAAGATGTTAAGAGATTATGCCAGAGCGATCACATCAATTTCCACGAGTACATCTTTCGGCAACCGTGAAACCTCGACGGTGGAGCGGGCAGGAGGCGCGGCGGCGAAGTAACGGCCGTAGACTTCGTTCATGGCGGCGAAGTCGTTCATGTTCTTGAGGAAGACTGTGCAGCGCACGACCTTCGGAAGGCTGGTACCGGCAGCTTGCAGAATCGCAGCCAGGTTTTTCATGACCCGCTCGGTCTGGGCCGCGACGTCTCCGGGAGCCACTTGCCCAGTCGCCGGATCGAGCGCAACCTGGCCAGCAGTGAACACGAACCCTCCGCCCTTGATCGCTTGTGAATACGGGCCGATGGCGTTGGGGGCATCGGGAGTGGAGATCACTTCACGCATGGAATCCTCGGGAATGACCCTGGCAATTAGGAGCTTCCGATTGTAAGACCAAAGGTACCTCACTGGACCAGATGGGGAGCCACCATAGTAACGAACTCACGGGACGTAATAATCTTCGTTTTCTTCCAAAACCTTGGAAAGTGACGTTGATTGCCAGTCACCAGATAATCGGCCTTGGCAGCATCGGCGCATTCAAGAAAGATGTCGTCGTCGGGATCGCTAGTGATATGAAGCCGGCGCGACGGGAACACCAAGTGAGCGTAGGACTTGATCAGTTGATGAAATTGCTGTTGCAATCCTTTGCGGATGTGAAGTTCCGGACGAGACAAGACATCACGGCATTCCGAGAGAATCTCGCTAGTGACATACAATCGGGACGGCTTGGTGATCGAAAGTAGAAATACGGTTCGCTGCAAGCCATCTGCCTTAAGTGCGGCGGACACGATGATGTTTGTATCGAGCACAAGGCGAAGAGACAGCACTACCGCTTCCGGCGATCCGCGCGTGCAGCTTTGATGATTTGGTCGATCTGGCGTGAGGTGAGCCTCTCGCTGCCGTGTCGAACCGACTCCTCGCCTAGGACTCTCAGAACTTCTGGCTCAGGAGCCGCCAGACGAACATAGTCCTTGATACTTAGGAGGATTGCCCGAGGAGTGCCGCGCTTTTCGATGATGAGCGAACCGCGTTCGTCTTCGACCCGAGAAAGCAGCTTGCCGAAATTCGCACGGGCGCGAAGGGCTGATACGACGTTTCCTTCGATCTTACCAGCCTTCAGAGTGGGCATGAACTCTCCAGTTCGACAACTTGAACTGTACAGTCACCTACGGCCTCTGTCAAGATTACGGCGCGCCTTTACACCTTCTGGAGCCGCTGCACGTCATGCAATCCCGGGATCTTTCGCAAGCCTGTCATGATTTGTTCCAGATGCGTCAGGTCTTCGATATCCAGCAACACTTCGACCGTAGCTTGCGTATCGGCAGAGTGGGACTGGATGTTGCGAATGTTGGCGCGGGCGTCGCCGATGACGGTGGTGATTTGCTTCAACATGCCAAAGCGGTCGTCGCATACGATATTTAGGCGGACGGGATAGGCAGCCGCCTCTGCGACGTCCCTGGCCCAGGCTACGTCGATTCGCCGTTCGGGTTCGTAGAGAAGGTTTTGGACATTGGAACACTTGACGGCGTGGACAGCGACACCTTTGCCGCGGGTGATGTAACCCGTGATGGCTTCTCCGCGGATGGGGTTGCAGCAGCGGGCGCGGTAGACCATCAGGTCGCCGTGGCCTTTGACGATAATGGCGTCGCTTTTACCTCCGAAAACACGGCGGACGACGCTGGCGATAGTGGCCTTCTCGGTATCTCCTTCCAGCGGAGGAATACCCGCCGGGAGGACACGGCCCAGAACCTGTTTGGCGGAGTACTTCCCATACCCGATGCCGGCGAGCAGATCGTCGGGACGTCCGAGGCCGTAGTCTGAGGCGACGCGCTGAAGGTCTTCATCGCGCAGGTCCTTCATGGCAATGCGGTATTTGCGCGCCTCTTTGTCGATGAGCTTGCGGCCAATTTCGATGGCGCGCTCGCGTTGGTGGACGTTGAGCCAGTGGCGGATTTTCTGACGAGCGCGAGTAGACTTGACGAAGCTGAGCCAGTCGCGGCTCGGCTTGTGTGTGGGCTGTAGGATGACTTCGACGATGTCGCCGGAATGCAGCTTGTGACGGATCGGCACCATGCGGCCGTTGACGCGCGCGCCGACGCAGCTGTGCCCGACGTCGGTATGCACCGCGTAAGCGAAGTCGATAGGGGTGGAATCGCGTGGCAGGACGATGACCTTACCCTTGGGAGTAAAGGTATAGACCTCCTCTGGGTAGAGGTCGATTTTGAGTGAGGAAAGAAATTCGTTGGGGTCGGGAACATCGCGCTGCCACTCGACCACCTGGCGGAGCCACGCCAACCGCTGCTCGTCCTTGGCGGAGATAGGCCCGTCTTTGTATTTCCAGTGGGCGGCGATGCCTTCCTCGGCCATCTTGTGCATTTCTTCGGTGCGGATCTGAATCTCAAACGGAACGCCATTTTCGGCGATGACGGAAGTGTGCAACGACTGATAAAAGTTCGGCCGCGGCATGGCGATAAAGTCTTTGATCCGTCCTGGCACCGGCCGCCAGACGTTGTGCACAATCCCGAAGACCGCGTAACAGTCTTGAATTGACTGTGTGATCACCCGCATGGCAAAGAGGTCATAAACCTGATCGACACCGATGCCCTGCTTCACCAATTTGTTGTGAATGCTGAAGAAGCGCTTGATGCGGCTCTCGACCTTCGCGGTAATTCCAGCTTCCTGCAATTTGTCGCGCAGTACCTGCACGACGCGGGCGAGGAATTGCTCGCCCTGCTCGCGGCGAGCTTCGACGAGTTTGCGTACGTCAGCGTAACCGGTGGGATCGACGTAGCGAAAGCCGAGGTCTTCGAGTTCGCCGCGGATTTTGCCCATGCCGAGACGGTGCGCGATAGGAGCATAGATTTCCAGAGTCTCGCGTGCGATTTTCAGTTGGCGCTCGGGCGAGAGATGCTCAAGCGTCCGCATGTTGTGCAGGCGGTCTGCCAGTTTAATGAGGACGACGCGGATATCATCCACCATCGCGAGGACCATCTTGCGCAGATTTTCCGCCTGCTGTTCTTCGCGGGAGGCGAAGTCGATTTTGCCGATCTTGGTAACGCCTTCGACGATGTGCGCGACCTGTTCACCGAATTCCTTGCGGATATCGACGGTGGTGACGGATGTGTCCTCGACAGAATCGTGCAGTAGGCCAGCAGCGACCGCGACGGGGTCGAGCTTCATCTCAGCAAGGACAAGCGCAGTTTCCAAGGGGTGAACAACGTACGGTTCGCCCGATGCGCGAGTCTGTCCTTCGTGGTGCTGGAGGGAATATTCGTAGGCCTTGCGGACGAGATCCAGATCGTCGTTCGGGCGGTTGGCGCGCATGCGATTCATCAGCTCGCGGTATTTGGCCTCGGCTGCAGATGGGGCAACGGGCTGTTGGCGCAAGCTCATGAGTGCAGGTTGTTGGGGAACCGCGAGTGGGCCCGGGGGAAGCCCCTGCAGCGCTTGTTTTCATTATAACTTTGCCACGCGCAGGGTCCGCCGCATGCAGGGAAATCGAGGGCTTGACGTAAGATCGGAGTACTAGTGGTAAGGAGCAAAATGCCATGGCCCTCATCTCAATTCTGCAGGCCGATATCACGACACGGAACGTGAACGCGATCGTGAATGCCGCCAATAGCACTCTCCTCGGAGGAGGTGGTGTGGACGGAGCGATCCACCGCGCGGCAGGACCGGAACTCTTGGCGGAATGCAAAAGCTTGCGAGGGTGCGCCACGGGTCAAGCTAAAGCGACCAAGGCCTATGGCTTGAGGCAGGCAAGGTACATCATTCACACAGTCGGACCGATATTTGGGCGGGAGCCGGAGCGAGACGCCGAACTTCTGGCCTCGTGCTATCAACAGAGTCTCGCTCTCGCCGTGGAACTTGGCTGCACGAGTATTGCGTTCCCTTCCATATCGACTGGCGCATATGGGTACCCGATTGAGAAGGCTAGCCGCATCGCGCTGGATGCAATCCAAAGCTTTCTCGCGGAGCATCCCAATGGGATCGATCTGGTTGAGATCGTCACATTCTCGGCTCGAGATTATGAAACATATCAAAGGATTCGCGGCAGAGGACCAGTCGGTTCCCAAGGACAAACATGCGGGTGCTAATGAGCGGTGCGTCGGGATTGCTGGGGTCGGCAATTGGGCGTGCATTGGAAGCGGACGGCGAGGCGTTGACGCGCCTTGTGCGCGACGGTGCGCAGGGCGACAACCAGATCGCCTGGGAGCCGGGAAAGTCGCTCACCTTGCCATCGGGGTTCGATGCAGTGATTCATCTGGCCGGGGAAGGCGTGGTTGGGCGGTGGACAGCGGCGAAGAAGGAGCGCGTTCGCGACAGCCGTGTGCTCGGAACGAGGACCATCGCGGAGGCTGTGACGCGGATGGACGTTAAACCCCGTGTCATGGTGGCGGCTTCGGCCATTGGGTTCTATGGCAGTCGCGGGGATGAAGTACTCAACGAAGAGAGCACTTCAGGCACCGGATTCCTAGCGGAAGTTTGCCGCGAATGGGAGGCGGCCTCAGAGCCTGTCGAGCGGACTGGCGTTCGCGTCGTGCACATTCGCATCGGAGTGGTATTGAGCACGCACGGCGCATTGGGCAAAATGCTACTGCCGTTTCGAGTGGGGTTGGGCGGTAGGCTGGGCAGCGGGAAGCAGTGGCTCAGCTGGATTCATGTGGATGACGTTGTGGGCGGGGTGCAGCATGTTCTTGGCAATGAAACTGTGAGTGGGCCGGTCAATCTCGTTGGACCGAACCCGGTGACGAATGCGGAGTTTACAAAAGCCCTTGGACACGCTCTATCACGCCCGACGATTTTCCCGGTGCCCGCGCTCGCACTGCGTTTCGCCCTCGGCGAGATGGCCGATGAGGCTTTGCTGGCGAGTCAGCGCGTACAACCCCAGAGGCTCTTGGCGAGTGGCTATCTGTTCCGCTTTACCGAGCTTGGCGAGGCCCTCGCGGAGATTCTGGCCAAGAAGCCGGTCTAGACTTACTGCCCTCTCGCCTTGTCGAAAGCCTTAACTCGCTCAGCAACACTCAAGACATGTCTGGGTAACGGCAAGGAGCTGCCATCTTCCAGAATCGGAATCAACTTGTCGAACTCCGGGCCGGAATGCGAGCCTGTCAGCATGATTCGGATGGGATGGAAGAGTTCTTTCCCCTTGGCAGAACTTTCGGCTTTCACTTCGTTCACGATGGCCTTGAAACGCTCAGCGGTAAGGGGCTCGCCGCAGGAATGCAGGTCGAGAGTCTTGCCCGTAAAGCTGGAAAACACCGCGCTGGTGTTGGGCAGCCTTAACACTTCGGAGTTGTCCGGCGTCGCCAGCGCTGCGGCGGCGTCAAAGCCGAAAATGGAGCCCGCTCGGTCGGGAAGCTGGTCCAAGCGATCTACCGACGGCGCCAACAGAGCTATGACACGCTCGAACCACACCCTGGTGGCATCGTTCATTGTGGCAGGCAGCAGACCGGCCTGAACAAAGAACGGAACGGCGAGAGTTGCAATCCTTCCAACCGGCGATTCTTTGATGTAGTGGCGGTTGAGCCAATACAGCTTCTCCATATCGAAAACTGCCGGCGAAGGCGTGACCCGCTCCAGCGTGAATTCCCGAAACAACTCCTGCGGAGAGAAAATCTCACGCGTGCCCCCGCTCGGTGCCCAACCCAGCAGTGCGAGATAGTTCACAAGGGCTTCCGGCAGCACACCCATTTCGCGGAAATTCGCGATAGAGGTCGCACCGTGGCGCTTGGATAGGCGCTCGCGGTCACTGCCGAGGATGGTGGAAAGGTGAGCGAATTCCGGAACCGGCCAATTCAGGGCTTCGTACAAAGCAACTTGTTTAGGTGTGTTGGAAAGATGGTCATCGCCACGGATCACGTGCGTGATCTTCATTAGGGCGTCGTCAATGACGACCACGTAGTTGTAGACCGGCATCCCGGAGGAGCGGAGGATGATCGGATCGCTGACGACTTCATTCGAGAACTCCACCCGGCCGTGGACGATGTCGTGGAAGCGAATGGGGCGCTCGGGAATGTGCAGGCGAATGGCACAAGCGCCTCCCGCGGTACGACGGCGTAGAGCCTCCGCCGAATCGATTGCGCGACAAGTTCCTGGATAAATCGGCTGACGATGCTCGGCAGCGGCCAGCTCGCGTTGCTTTTGGAGTTCAGCATCCGTGCAAAAGCACAGGTATGCCTTGCCCTCAGCCAGAAGCCGCTCAGCGTACTCCCGATAAATTGAAATACGGTCGGACTGGCGGTAGGGCGCGTAGTCGCCGCCTGCGTCGGGGCCTTCATCCCAGTCGAGGCCGAGCCATTTCAGATCGTCGATGAGCTGGGTCTCAAAGCGCGTCTCGCTGCGCTCAAGGTCGGTGTCTTCAATGCGCAGAATCATGGAGCCACCGGTTTTACGAGCGTAGAGCCAGTTCACCAGAGCGGTGCGGGCGTTGCCGACATGCAGTTGGCCAGTGGGAGAAGGGGCGAAGCGTACACGTACCCCCGAGGGTTGAGTCTTGGTGTCCGAAGTCACCCTTCGATGTTATCAGGACAGCTTGAACCACCCGAGGCGCTGCTATGGCCGGCGTTCGCGGAGGCGCAGGTACGAATGGGTGATGCGGTCATGCCAGCACAGGCGGTCTTCGTCCAGTAGAACCCAAGCGTAGCCGAGCATCAGCGATGTTGCGCTCAACAGCGAAGCCAGTAATCGCCACCGCCGCTGCCTTCTTCCGGGAGTCGTTCCGTCGAAAGCCACCAGTTCCAGTCGGCAAGCCCTCAGTCCCAAAGTCACACCGGCATACACCGTCAGGAGATACTGGTAACTCAGCCAGAGAACACCGGCCGCGACGATGGTCGAAATCTGCAATTGCGGGCGAGGCGGAACTTCCTGCGTAATCTTTGTGACCAGCCATGCCCAGAGGCCCATGCCGCACCCGACAATGCTGGCATCTGCGACTACCGCTAAAAGCCTCCGTGTGATGGAGGCCGGACGTAGGGGCGCCTCCACCGTCTGCGTCGGATTTGCTTCCTGCGTCGGCTCCAGGAGAATCCCGCCCAAGGCAGGCTCAGCAGGTACCAACTCTGGCGCGTCGAGAATACGAGGTTGTTCGGTAATGGGCTCGGCCACTCCATCCCAGGCCTCGGACTCCATCGAACGAGGGAACTCAATGAGGTTCGTGGGTGGCTGCGGCGCAGGCATGGGCCCCGGGGCTAACTCGGGCGGTGGGATGCTCGCAGTTTCCACCAACTCAGGTCCCAACCTCGCCGCCAGTGGCTCTGATTGCAGCGCGGGCTCAAGCGCATTAGATGACCGCGAGGCGTCAGCGGAAATCGCTCGAAAAGTCTCCAGCGGCTCAGGCGTCTCTACGGGCAGTTGCAGAGGCATCTGTAGCGAGGGATATTTGGGCGCGCGTGGCTTCCTGCGCGTGCGATAGTCTTGCATTTTGGCAGCGAGCTCGGCACGCCAATCTGGGGCAGGCTCGTCGATGGGGTTCTCCGCCGGCTGTTCCGACAGGGAGACCGCCTCTTCTGCGGACGGCTCGTCGCTCATTAGAATCCGGGACCCTTGAGGTACCGCTGGAATCGCAAGCGAACCCGTTAGCTCCGAACCCTCCATCTCCGAACTTCCGATCCCCGAACTCTCAATTTCCAGACTCTCAGTCTCCGAACTCTTGATCTGCGAATTCTCGATCATGGATTCCAACATACGTTTATCCGACACAGGTCCACTGGCGGCGAAAAGTCGCCGTTGTTGGGAGAAAGAAGGCCGGGAGATTGTCTACCACCAGAGCGCGGGAAGACAATCGTCGCGCGACAAGCACTCAGCGGCGCCGATTTGGTGTCACCAAAGGAGCCGTGCTAAGGTCACGTATCCCCGGTGAGCCACCCATTCAGCCCCGCGGGGCATCTGAACGCAATGCGATGATTTCCCGCACTCATTGGATTATCACGGCCATCACCGCTTGTCACCTGCTTGCAGTCCATCCCCTAGTTACCAGCCAGTCACGTCCCCCCTGCGCCGCGCCGGAATCGCAGGACGAATCCACCATCTGCGCGCAGCAGCAGGAGAAAGACGGCACGGTCTACAAACTACGCGGCAACGCACGGATCTTCTATCGCTCGTACGTTCTTTCAGCCGATGAGGTGACGTACGACTCGCAGAGCGGGGCTTCGACTGCGGAAGGGCATGTTGTGCTTGAGGGAGGCGCCAATGACGAGCACATTGAGTCCACCCGAGCTGAGTACAACATCCAAACGGAGTTCGGTAGTTTTTACAATGTAACCGGCACGACCGGGCTGCGGCCTCGCGGTCGCAACGTCAAGCTGATCTCCGATAACCCATTTGCTTTCAGCGGGAAGTTAGTGGAGAAACGCGGGCCCGGACGATTCGTGGTCCACGACGGCACGGTAACAACCTGCGAACTGCCGCGACCCAAATGGGCGTTTCATGCGGTACGAGTCACCGTCGAGGTTGCCGGCGAGGCCCGCATTTACAACAGCAGTTTCTGGATCCACGGCGTGCCCATACTCTATCTCCCTTTTGCCACTCACCCCTTGACGAAAGAACCTCACGAGTCCGGGTTCCTCATTCCCCACTTTGGGCGCTCCTCGCGCAAGGGTGCGGTCATCGGGGATGGCTACTTTTGGGCGATCAACCGCACCGCCGACCTTACCCTGAGCGGGGAATATTATTCGCAGCGCGGCGGGTCGCAAAACGCGAATTTTCGCTGGCGGCCCGCGGACTCGGCCTTTCTCGACATCAGCTATTTCGGCGTGATCGACGAGAATGGATTCGGCGGAGAGGACGCGCACCTCAACGGCGAAGGGCAACTGCCGTTGGGTTTTCGCGGCGTGGCTGATATTGAGTACCTCAGCAACTACGCCTTTCGCTCTGCTTTCAGCCCGACATTCACACAGGCCGTCGATTCCGAAGTGAAGTCCAAGATCTTCGTTTCCCGCAACAGCAGTGGGTTTTCCTATAACGCCGAGGTAGGACGCTACCAGAACTTTCAATCCACCGATCCGGGCGATGTTGTCACGATTCTGCATGCCCCGGGACTAGAAGTCTCCGGAGTCGATCAACACATCGGCAACTCGCCCTTTCTATTTTCTTTGGATGGCGCAGCGGAGGGGCTTTCGCGCAGCGAGCCGATGTTTCGGACCGGCAACCTCGTGGGGCGCTTCGACATTCACCCGAGTGTGGCCATGCCTCTGCACTGGCAAGGATGGTCATTGCGGCCGGAGTTCGGTCTGCGGGAAACGTACTATACCCAGCGCCTTGGTCCCAGCACGAGTACGAACACCGCGACTGACGACGCTTTGAACCGAAACGCTCTGGAGGCTTCATTGGACTTGCGGCCTCCTTCCATCGAACGAGTATTTGAGCGGAGGGTCTTCGGACGAATACTGAAACACGTGATCGAGCCCAGCCTTACCTACCGGTATGTAACGGGTGTCAACAACTTCGGGAGTGTTTTGCGTTTTGATTTTCGGGACATCCTCAGCAACACGAATGAAGTGGAATACGGGGTGACTCACCGCGTCTACGCGAAGGGCGGCAAATCCAGCGACGAGGAATGCCGCGACACAGAAGGTCTCCCGATGTTCGGCGTGCAGGGGGAAACTCGTTCCGCAAAGCACCCTTGGCAAAGGGACGACACCCGTAATCGCCCGTGCCCGAAGGGTCCTCCAACCCGCGAAATCTTCAGTTGGCGAATCGGCCAGAAATACTTCCTGGATTCCAAGTTTGGCGGGGCATTGGTGAACGGACAGCGGAACGTTCTCGAAACATCCGCGGCGTTCACGGGAATCGCATTCCTGAGCGACGAGCGGCGCTGGTCTCCTCTGATTTCGCGCTTGCGGGTCCAGACTTCCGCCCGGTCGGAGGCGGAATGGAATCTCGATTACGACTTCAAAAAGGGGCGCATGACCTCGAGCGAGGCCATCGTGAACTATCATTTCGGGAACATCACGGTAGGTGGGAGTGACAACTACCTGCACACGCCAAGCGTTATTTCGGACAGTGGAAAACCGGAACTCTCGCAGTTCCATCAATTCCGCGTGCTAGTTGGCTATGGATCCCCAAGTAAACGCGGGTTGAGCGCTGTGTCCAATGTCGGCGTCGATGTTAACGCAATTGGCTTGGAATCAGGACTGCAGTACGCTTCCCTCCAGTCTACCTACAATTGGGATTGCTGCGGTGTGAGCCTAGGGTACCGACGCTTCTCCCTCGTCTCCGTCGACCGCGTGGAGAACGAATACTTCTTTCAGTTCAACCTCGCCAACATCGCCTCCTTCGGCAATCTGCGCCGGCAAGAACGTCTCTTCTAACGACCGGGCATAACCCCCTTCGTATGAGATAATTGGGGTTGGTCCTTTCGATGGTAAGGCGGTTTTTCGTGCAGTTGTTTCGACGGGTTTTTGCGCTGATTTTCGTGATCTGCCTGGGGTGCGCCGCACAAACGGCATCGCCGGAACTGGCCGCCAAAGTGGAGCACCACGTGCGCGCGTACTATCAGGTTCCGCCCCAGGTTCAGCTGCAGATGTCAGCCCTAAAACCTAGCGAATTCCCGAACTACGACGGGCTTACAGTCACTTTTTTTCAGGGCGAAACCAAGAAGAGTTACGAGTTTCTGATCTCGAAAGACCAGAAAACGCTCATTCGACTCACCAAATTGGATTTGTCCAAGGATCCGTACGCGGACACCATGAACAAGATGGACCTGAAGGGCCGTCCCACCCGCGGCAACCCGAATGCGAAGGTTGTGGCGGTGAACTACGACGACTTCCAGTGTCCCTACTGTTCCATGCTGCATCGCACCCTGTTTCCGCAAATTCTGGCGGAATATGGCGATCGCGTTCTGTTCGTGTACAAGGATTTCCCTCTCGAAGAAATTCATCCCTGGTCCCGGCGCGCTTCGATTGACGCCAATTGCCTATTCGCCCAAAAAAATGAGGCTTATTGGGATTTCGCCGATTACATTCACGCCAACCAGCATGAAGTCAGCGCCGAGAAGGGGCAGGACGCTCAGTTCGCGAAGCTCGACCTCATCACGCTCCAGCAGGGCGAGAAAGAGCACCTGGATTCTACAAAATTGCAGGCCTGCGTAAAGGCTCAGAACGACGACGCCGTGAAGCTTTCCATGCGTGAAGCGGAAAACCTGGGCATAGAGTCGACCCCGACACTTTATGTAAATGGAGTGAAACTGGATGGTGCGGCTCCCGTGGACCAGCTTCGGGCAATATTTGATCGTGCCCTGAAGGAAGCCGGTGTACCGCCACCTGCCCGTGGGATCACCCCAACTCCTGCAGCCGCAGCGGGAGCGGGTCCCGCCTCCAAATGAATTTCCACATGAATGTTCGTGAACCCGCCGCCGCTTGCGCTGCTCTGGAGGAGTCCTTGCCTGCGTCCCGATCCTTTGCAAACAGACCCCTTGCACGTCGGCTCGCTTTCCCGTGCCTGGTAGTTGCCACTCTCGGGCTCCTCGCGGCGTGCAATTCCCACGGCCCCGACGTCATGGCAAGGGTCAACGGCCACAATATTCTCAAGGCGGACGTCGATAAGTATTTCCAAAATCAAACCGCTGGCGCGGAACAGCAGCCAGTAGGGGAACAGGCGGACAGCCTGCGTTTGAGCATTCTGCGCGAGTTGATCGATAACGAAATCATCATGCGCCGCGCAGAGAAGCTGGGCCTGCTGGCCACGGACGAAGAAGTGGACCGCAAGCTGAACGAAGTCAAGTCCCCCTTCACTCAGGAACAGTTCGACCAGCGGCTGAAGGACAAGAAGATCACGCTGGATGACTTCAAGCGCGACATCCGGCGATCGCTAACGGTGGAAAAGGTTATCAACAAGGAAATCACGTCGAAGGTTAGCGTTACCGACCAGGATATTACCAACTACTACAATGCACACAAGGCCGAATTCAATCTAGTGGAAGCCCAATACCACCTTGCGCAGATTCTGATTACCGGGCAACCGAACCCGCAGGTACGCAACCTAAAAAACGACAAAGCGCAGAACGACACTGAAGCGAAAAAGAAAGTACAAATGCTGTCAAACCGGCTCGACAGCGGCGAGGACTTTGCCTCCCTGGCCATGAATTACTCGGAAGACCCGGAAACAGCGGGCAATGGTGGCGACCTGGGATTTACACCCGAATCCGCACTCAAGAATACCGACCCTGTGACACGCGATCTGGTGATGAAGCTAAAAGTGGGCCAGAACAGTACGGTCATAAGCGTGACCAACGCTCAGACGAAGCAACTTTTCGGCTACCGTTTCGTGAAACTGCTGGCAAAGGAACCCGCCGGACAGCGCGACCTGAATGATCCCCGGGTGCAACAAGCAATCCGCGAACAACTGCGTGACCGCCGCGAGCAACTCCTCAAGGCCGCATATTACGAAGTCCTTCGAGATCAGGCGAAAGTGGATAACTACTACGCGCAGCAAGTCACGGAAAAAGCGGGAAATAGCACGCCCTAGGCGTTATTCGATCACGAGCAGTACATCACCGGCGTTCACGCTTGCCCCCTCATCAACGAGTATCTTTTGAACCGTCCCTTGCTTCGGCGACTTCAGTTCATTTTGCATTTTCATCGCCTCGACAACAACCACTCCCTGGCCTGCTTCCACCGGGTCGCGCGCACTGACCAAAACGCGCACGATTTTGCCGGGCATTGAAGCGAGAATCTTCTTGGTTCCTTCCGCCTCACCAACCCCTGACCGCCGGCTTTGGAGCGACCGTGGATCGCGGACTTCGGCTTTATAGCGCGACGAGCTAATCCACAGATGCGTCTCCTGCGGGGATTTCTCTCGTTTGACGTCAAACGCAACGCCACCCGAAATCCCACCCGGAACCCCACTGATGATCAACGAAAGTTCGTTGGGTCGCACTAGCACTGCATCAACCTCGACCGGGGAGCCATCCACGGAACAATGCCATTGGCCATCCTTCTGCGCCAGGTCAACGCGGTAGAGGCGGCCGTCAATGCTGACTTCGTAGGTCAACGCAAGCCATCCCGCAGCGCCGCCCGCTTCCAGTTCGCCGAGTTCACCGGAGTGGCCTCCGCTGGCGCCCCGGCTCCTTCCATAGCCGCAAACAAGGCTGTCGCTATCGCCGCCACCTTTGCGCCCTCTGACGACGCCTGAGGTTCTGATGGGCCGCCCAACAGCCGCTCGAGGTACCCCGTATCCAGCCGAGCCGCCTGAAAATCGGGGTCCCGCAAGATCCGTTGGAATAGCGGAATATTCGTTTTGATGCCGCAAATGAAGTATTCAGCGAGCGCGCGCTGAAGCCGCGTAGTCGCCTGGTTTCGATCGCTGCCATAGCCAATCAGCTTGGCCAGCAGCGGATCGTAGTCGATCGGCACGGTCCATCCTTCATAGCTTCCGCTGTCATGACGAATGCCTGGCCCAGCCGGCGCCACAAGCATCGTGATCTTTCCTGGGCTCGGAAAGAAGTGGTTGTCCGGATCTTCCGCGCAAATCCGGCACTCAATCGCGTGCCCACGGGTCGTTACGTGTTCCTGTTGAAACGGCAGTTCCCCGCCAGACGCAATCAGAATTTGCAAATGCACCAAGTCCAGCCCCGTGACTAGCTCCGTGACCGGATGCTCCACCTGCAGCCGGGTATTCATTTCCAGGAAATAGAAGTTCTTCTCAGCGTCCACCAGAAACTCAACCGTGCCCGCGTTGGTATAGTTCGCAGCACGGGCCACGCGCACGGCAATCTCACCCATGCGCCGCCGCATATCGTCGTCCACAATGGCCGACGGCGCTTCCTCGACTACCTTCTGGTGCCGCCGCTGTATCGAGCACTCGCGCTCGCCTAGGTACACGACGTGCCCGTGCTCGTCCCCGAGAATCTGCATTTCGATGTGCCGGGGCCGCACAATCGCTTTTTCGATGTAGACCTCATCGTCGCCGAACGACCTCGCTGCTTCGCTCTTCGCGCCCTCCAGCGCGGCGCGCAGTTCGGCCCGCTCGTGTACCAGCCGCATGCCCTTGCCGCCGCCCCCCGACGCCGCCTTCAGCATCACCGGATAGCCGATCTGCTCGGCCACCTTCTCTGACTCCTCCGCCGACGCCAGCCCGCGCAACGATCCCGGAACAAACGGAATACCGGCCCGCTCCATCGCACGCCGGGCACCAGTCTTCGATCCCATCGTCTCCATGGCATCGCCGGTCGGGCCAATGAACTTGATTCCCGTCCTGGCGCAGGCTCGCGCAAACTTGGCGTTCTCCGAGAGAAAGCCGTACCCGGGATGGATGGCGTCGGCTCCCGCGCGCCTGGCGACGTCCAAGATTCTAGCAATATTGAGATACGACTCCGTCGCCGCGGCCGGACCCAGGTAGTAAGCTTCGTCTGCCTTGATTACGTGCAGAGACGCGCGATCCACGTCCGAGTAGGCGGCGACCGACCGAATTCCCAGTTCGCGGCAAGCGCGAATGACGCGCACCGCAATCTCTCCTCGGTTTGCGATCAGAATCTTCTTGAACATGCCAGCCTATTCATGTGGGTCTACAAAGCTCTTCATTGTAACGATCTGCATCCCGCCTTGTCCGTGTTGAAGATCATGCTCACCACCGGCCGCGCGCGGGCGAGAATGCCCGAGTATGTCGACCTCTACAAAAAGCAAAAGGCCTCTTCCGGTCAGGAAGAGGCCCCCGATCTCAACGGTTCCGTCAGCAGCTACTGCTTATTCTCGTCCAGCGTGATGCCGCCCGGCTTGTTGGCTTCCTTTTCGGCACGCAATTTCTTGGTCAGCAGATTCTTGTCCACCCATTCGTCTGCCGTCTTTTCGTCGGCGGCATACGCAGCCGGATCGCCGCATTGAATGTCCGCCCGTTCGCGGTACATCAGGTTGAGATAGGCCATGGCATCGTCGTAGTCGGGACGAATCGCCAAAGCTTTGTCGAGCATGGCGATGCCGTCAGCAACCGTATCCCAGTTCTTGGCGTGAAGCTCCGCGCAAACCTTCTTGTCTTTCAGAGGTTCGGTCGGCTTCAATCCGAGCTTGACGCGCTCTTCGGCACGGGGCTGGAAGGATTTTGTCCAGTCGATCACGCCAACAGAGTAGTAAGGCTCGGGGTCGTTGGGATCGAGTTCTGAGACCTTCACGTAGTATTGGCGCGCGTCATCGAACCGCTTCATCTGAAGGTAGAGACCCGCTACACCCTTGGTGCTGTTGATGAGCTGGTCTTTCTTGGAGGCCGGCGACTCGATCACCTTCTTGTATTGCTCAATCGCCTGCTCACCGGTGCGCTTGTTCTCCGCATCTTCGGACCCGGGAACATAGAGCTGGGTATAGGCAGTCGCAAGATACATGCGAGCATTCAGGAGATTCGGATCCAAATCCACGGCGTTCTTAAACTTCTCGATTGCCTCTTCATACTTCGCGTCTTTGTACGCCTTCACACCCGCATTCAATTCGCTGCGGGCCTTGAGCTTGTCACAGCCCACACCCGAAACCAGCATGAGGGCGGCGGCCGAGAGTGCCAGCAGTCGCGCGCTTCGCTTCATTGCTTCTTAGTCCCCTTTCGCTTCGCAGGCCGTGGCCTGTTTCCAGATTCAAGGCCGGATCTAGTTGCCTGCTTCAATCTTTGCCGTGATCAGACCCACTTTATCGACGCCCGCCGCGTGGCCAATATCGATGGCCTTGGCCACCGACTCGAACGCGATATCGTCGTCGGCTTTCACGAACATAATCTTCTCGTTGCGCATCTTATAGATGTCAGTCAGACGGCCCTGCAGGTTATCCCAGGTCGCGTCGTCTTGATTGATCTTCACCGCAGGTTCCTGGCCGGGTCCACGATCCAAGACCTGTACCACGATCGTTCGGTCGGACGGCGGTGGCGGATTCTTGTCCTTCGGCGGCTGCGGAACCAACGCATCCAGGCCCTTCGGCGTCACCGGAGTGATAACCATGAAGATGATCAACAACACCAGCAAAACATCGATCAGCGGCGTAACGTTGATGTCCGCGCTAGCGCCCTTGCCAGTACTTACTCCCATGCCCATAGGTCAATCTCCTGAAGACCTCGAAACAACCGAGGAATTTCGCTCTAGATTTTGGCTGGTTTCGCCATTTCCGTCTTGAAAGTGATCAAGCCAATCTTGTCGGCGCCGGAAGCATGTCCGATGTCGATTGCCTTGGCAACCGATTCAAAGGAGATGTCGTCATCGGCCTTTACGAACATCACCTTCTCCGCGCGCATCTTGTAGACATCCGTGAGACGACCCTGAAGACTATCCCAAGTCGCCTCTTCCTGGTTGATTTTTACTCTCGGTTCCTGCCCCGGTCCACGATCCAAAACCTGCACCACAACGGCGCTCTTCTCAGGCTGGGTCGGACCATCAGGCTTCGGCGGTTGCGGCACTATCGTAGACAAACCTTTTGGCGGCACTGGCGTCACCACCATAAAGATAATTAACAGCACCAGCAAGACATCAATCAACGGAGTGACGTTCATGTCGGACGTCTGACCTTTGCCGCCGCTCGACATGCTCATCTCGATCTCCAGTAGCTGCCTCAGATTGCGTTACAGTCCGCTCGGCTTCGGGGCTTCCGGCTTACGCTGCTCGGTCAGCAGACCAAGAGCATCCACGCCGGCTGCCCGAACGTTGTCGACGACCTCAGCAACGTCCTTATACTTCGCACGCGCATCCGCCCGCAGAAATACCGTCTTGTCAGTCGTGCGGGACGAAAGCTTGTCCTTGATCTTCTGCGTGAGGGCGTCGGCGGGAAGTTCGTCGGAACCGAGGAAGACCTTGCCGTCGCGCTTCACCGCTACGATGAGCGCATCTTCCTTGTCGGCGTCCTTCATCGCGGTGGGGTTGTCCACCTTCGCCATATTCACGTCCACACCCTTATGCAGCATGGGCGTGACCACCATGAAGATGATCAGCAGAACCAGCATCACGTCCACCATCGGGGTGACGTTGATGTTGGAGTTTACCTTGGAGCCTTCGTCTCTAACTGCGATAGCCATGGAATCTTTCTCCTCAGAGACCGCGCGCGTGGCTGTTGGCTATCGGCTCTTCGACAGCCGATAGCGGACAGCCGACAGCCAATTATCGTTAGCGGGCCTGGCGCCGTTTCAGGAAGTAGTCGACCAGTTCACTGGACGAGTTATCCATTTCCACATCGAAAGCCTCGACGCGGTTGGTCAGGTAATTGAACATCATGACGGCAGGAATCGCCACCACCAGTCCCATGGCCGTGGTGATAAGAGCTTCCGAAATACCGCCGGCGACAGCGGCAAGGCCTTGCACCTTGGCGGTCGCGATACCGTTGAAGGCGTTCAAAATACCGACGACCGTGCCGAACAGTCCGACGAAGGGCGCGGTCGAACCAATCGTGGCCAGACTGCCCAGTCCGCTCTTCAATTCAGCGTGGACGATGGCTTCGGTGCGCTCCAAAGCGCGCTTCGAGGCCTCGACGATCTCGCCAGGAATATCCGTGCTGGCTTGATGCGCCCGGAATTCCATCAGGCCGGCCTGCACAACTTTGGCCAAGTGGCTCTTGTTGTTGCGTTCCGCCACCTTAATCGCTTCGTCCAGATTTCCCTGCTTCAAAGCGCCCGCAACAGCCGGAGCAAACGACCGCGACTGGCTGCGCGCCGCATTGAAGGCGAGCAAGCGGTCGATCATCACGCCGATCGACCATCCCGACATGATGAACAGGATGCCGACCACGATCTTGGCCAGCATTCCCATCGACTTGAACATCGCTACCAGGTCGACGCTGCTGCCGGTGTCCCCCTGCAGCCACAAGGCCGCCAGGTGGGTGTGGCTCATTACTGCGCTTGCTACATTGGCTACGAACATGAGTCGCTTTCTCCTCCTCGGATATGTCTCAAAAAATCGGAAATCTCAGCCATCGGCTGTCAGCTATCGGCTCACAGCCAAAACACTGCTAATAGAACACGGAATTTGACAGCCGACAGCCGATAGCCGACAGCTGCACTTGTTATCCGCCCAGCGTGAACTTCACTTCCACCGTGGTATCCAGTTCGATCGGGTCTCCGTTCAGCAGATATGGCTTGTAGCGCCATTGCTTCACAGCGTCGATGGCGGCCGGGGCCAGCATCGCCGGACCGCTCACCAGCGTCAGGCCTTCGATTGTGCCTTCTTTGCTGATGATGGCGTGCAGCACCACCGTCCCCTGCACCCGAGCCGTCTTGGCAAGCGGCGGATAGGACGGCTCCACTTTCTTGATCAGCAAGCCAGCGCTGACGCCCGATGACACACGCATTTTCGTAATGGCGACTTTGGGCACGGCCGCCGTGCTCGTGCCAATGATGCCGCCGATCACGCCACCCATCGAACCGCCAGGGACTCCACCAGGGACGCCGCCCATGACGCCCGCCGTGGTGGGAGGTGCTTCTTCTTCTTGCACAATTTTTACTTTCTCTGGGATCTTGGTCGGAGTGCGCAGAGTGCTGTCTACCATTTCGGTCTGCACATGAACCACATGGACGGGTGCGGCTGGCGGAGGCGGTGGCGGAGGCGGCGGTGGCGGCGCTAGCAGCAACGTCGACTGTAGACCCTTGGGCAATGCTTCCGTGAAAATAAGTGGGATCAACACCAGGACGCCAACGAAAATGAACTCAATGATGAACGAGATCGTCGTCGTCATGCCCCGCTTGCTCTTAATCTTGTTGCCGGATTCCAGTAGGCTGTCTTCGAACATGAGATTATCTCCGTGTACTGCTACTTAAACGTTAGACACCAGCCGTTTCCGTTTTGCTCCCACGCCTGACGGCATCGCCGTAACCGCTGCAAGCCGCCTTCCGGATCTGCGCCCGGTGTT
>Ga0137403_10003391_pt1 | contig 19147 bp, 15 predicted proteins | sample CZOMad2_1_16fung_FD_122057 | JGI IMG/M metagenome (GOLD analysis project Ga0137403, IMG submission 122057) | Vadose zone soil fungal communities from Angelo Coast Range Reserve, California, USA - CZOMad2_1_16fungal (Hybrid Assembly) | ecosystem: Environmental > Terrestrial > Soil > Vadose zone...
CGGCGGAAGCTTCGAGCTGTCGAACATCGTGGGGCGGCCGATGCCCGAGCGTCCAGCCAGGGCGGCCTCCCAGAACTTGTCGGCGCCGATGCCGATAGGCGAAACGATCCCGAGTCCAGTAATGACCGGCTGGCGCTGCATCGGCTGGTTCCCCCGGCGGCGCTGGGTCGTGTTTCTTCCAGAAAACCCAGCATTTACGTTAACAGGTGATCCGCCAAACGACCAAGTTCCCTTGGTGGAGGCTGCTAGAATAGGTTAACCGACGAGACATGTCCAGGAAGGTCATCGACCGTCGACAGTTTCTTACACTTCCGCTGGCCCTTCTCCTGGTTCCCCTGGCCCGGGTCCACGCCGCAGCAGTGGCCTCCAGGGCGCCGTACCGGGTCGACGTCAGCCTCCTCTATGGCGCGCTGACCTTCAGTGTCGAGGAAAGCCTCACGGAGACGATCGACAGGGCGGCCGGTCGCTACGACGTGTCGATTGCAGGGGAAGGGGACGGCATCGTCAACCGGATCGAGTCGGCCGGAACCCTCCGCCAAGGCCGCTGGGCGCCCCTTCGGACGCAATCGTTCTTTTCCGTGAAAGGGCGCGAGTCGCGCTCCGATATCAAGTACGACTACGTCGGACGCCGCATCGGGTATCACTTCAAAGGCGAGACGTTCTTCCTCCGGCGGCTGCGTGTCGTCGATGATTCGCTCTCGATGCCCGAGGGGCTCCTCATCGACGACTCGATCAGTGCGACGCTCAACTACGCCGACCAGCTCTGGACGCCTCAGCCGGACGGGAGCTTCGTGACCCACGTGGTCCGGCGGAAGGTCGCCGGGAACGAGGGCCCCGATGACGTCCAGAAGCAGTACCGTGCCGAGCTCGTCCCGTTCGCGCTCAAGGTCGCCGTGGACGCGGAGACGCGCAAGCCGATCGCGCAAATCGACCTCTCACGCTTCTCGTCGTGGGCGAATCGGGATCAGCCGGCGCAGATCACATTCGGCGCCGACCGGCGGCCCGAGCACTTGAGCCTTCCGATGATGTTGGGGACCTCCGTTCAAATCCGGCTGAAGACCGGATAAATGCACGACCTCGTCACGCTGGGCGAGGTGCTGCTGCGGCTCGCCATCCCGTCGCCCATGCGCTTCGAGACCGCGCACCAGCTCGACTTGCAGGTCGGCGGCGCCGAAGCCAACGTGGCGGCCGCGTGCGCCCGGCTCGGCCTGAGCGCCGCATGGATCTCCGCGCTCCCGGCCAATCCGTGGGGCGAGCGGATCCTGCGCGAGCTGGCCGGTCATGGCGTGGACTGCGGCCACGTGCGGATGACCGAGGGGGCGCGGGTCGGGGTCTACTTCCTCGAATACGGTGTCGCGCCGCGCCCGGTGCGCGTCCTCTACGACCGGCGGGAATCCGCGTTCGCCCGGCTGACCGCGGCTCAGGTTGATTGGGAGCCGGTCCGGCGCGCGAGGCTCGTCCACCTCACCGGAATCACGCCCGCGCTCGGTGAGTCGGCCGCCGCTCTCGTCGAGCGAGCCTTCCGGGAGGCGTCGATGGTGTCCTTTGACGTCAACTATCGTGCGACGCTCTGGTCGCCCGAGACAGCGCGCGCGTTCCTTGAGCCCGTCTTGCCACGCGTGCGCTATCTGTTCATCGGGCAGGCCGAGGCCCAGACCCTTTTCGGCCTGTCGGGCGCGCCCGAGCAGATCCTCGCCGCGCTCGCGCGCCTCGCGCCCAAGGCGACGATCAGCCTGCAGCAGGGCGAAGAGGGCTCGACGGTGCTCGACGGTGGTCGGCTGCTCCGGCCGCGGCGTCGCCCCGCCGTCCAGGTGGTCGACCCCATCGGGGCGGGCGATGCGTACGCCGCTGGGTTTCTCTGGGCCGTCCTGCGCGGGCGCGAGCTTCAGGACGCCGTCGACGCGGGCACCGCGGTGGCGGCGCTCAAGTGCTCGACCTGGGGCGATATCGCGCGCGTCAGCGCGCAGGACGTCGCCGATGTCCTGGCCGGCGGACCCGACGTGCGCCGTTGAGGCTCATCCGCTTCCCGCGCCTGCTATAGTCGATACTTTCTGAGGGCGCATTGGCGCCACTCCGAAGCGCTTTCTCGCCACGTTGAGGGTGCCGTCGGTGCACCGGAGTGCATCGGCGGCATCTCGCTTCCAGACATGAAGCGGCAACATCGTGAATCCGGTCATGATGAGACGCCCCAGCTGCTCCGCTGCTCACAGCTCCGGCCGCCTACCCTCGCCGCTCAGTTCTATCTCTTGACAAGTTCCTTTTCCCCGCTTTAGGTTACCGGCAATGTCGTGGAGGTTGGTCCGCTCCCGGCCCCCTGTAGTTCTGAGCGCTCCATGTCTTGGCTACAACTCGCTCGCCTGGAGCACGGGCAGTTGCCGAGGAGACCAGTCATGAACGTAATGACAAGGTTCGTCGCGGCAGTGTCGTCGACCCTCGCATCGACAGTTCCTGTGTTCGTCGAAGTCCGAATCCTGCAGAACGATAGCTGTCGGCCTGGCGGCCAAGTGAATATGCCGTTGCTCGCGGGCCCCCGGGCGCGATCGAAATCGCCGGAGATGTTTACAAGCAAATCCGTCTCGATAATAAATCTGTGACGACATCGGAGAGAGATCGAGTCATCCGGGCGACATCGGCGACCATAGAACGCATGGCTCCGCCAGAGACCGACGAATTTGCGGGAGCCGGCCGCCTGCCTCGCATTCCCGCACACCAGGTCGCGGAGCTGACTCGAATTGACTCGTGGCGCGCGCTGCGCGACCTCGCGCTGGACTCGGCCGTGATCGTCCTCGCCGCGTGGTTCGCCGAAACCGTGGGCAATCCGCTCACGTACCTCCTCGCGGTGATGCTGATTGGGGTCCGTCTCCACGCGCTCGCTGTCCTCATGCACGATGCCACGCACTACCGGCTGTTCGGTAACAGACGATGGAACGAGCGCGCGGGGGAGCCGCTGGCCTGGCTGTTTCTGTTCACCCTGCACGGGTATCGCCACAACCATTTCGCTCATCACCGCCATCTCAACACCCACGACGATCCCGACTGGGCACGGAAGAAGGACGACCCCTATTTCGCGCTGCCGCAGGACGGCAAGGGCGTGGCCGTTCGGTTGCTCAAGGGGATCTGCGGGGTCCGCTTCTTCACCGAGGCGAGGAACGTTGCCCGCGCCAAGCATCTGCAGCACGCGCCGAGAAGCCTGAAGATCCGGCGCGGTCTCTTCTACGGCGCCGTCCTCGCATCGGCGGCCTACTGGCAGCTCTGGCCGCTGCTGTTGAAGTACTGGATCGTGCCGCTGATGACGAGCCTGGCGTTCATCCTCTACGTCCGCAGCCTCGCTGAGCATCACGGCGGCGCCATGATCTGGGACGGCGACATGCTCAGCGGATCACGGCACCTCGACGCCACGTGGTGGGAGAAGTTCCTGCTGGCGCCGCACAACGTCCACTACCACGTCGACCATCACCTGTATCCCTCCGTGCCGTACTACAACCTCCCGCGGCTGCATGCGCTGCTGCTCGCCCAGCCCGAATACATGGCGAGGGCGCATATCACCGACGGGTACTGTACCGGCCTCCGCCGGGAGTGCGTGCGGCCGGCCGGTCAGGCGTGAGTGTGCGGCGACAGCCGCGAGAGGTCACGTGCCGAGCGCGGACCGGAGGCTCCGGGCGAATTCTTCGGGCATCATCCTCGATAGGATCGGCGTACTCGCGCTGCCTTGCCGGCGCCTCCAGAGGTCACGGCCATCAGGCGGGCACTAGGAGCCTAAACGGTTGCCGCTCAACGCTTCAGGGCCGTATAGTCGATACGGCATGGCGGGTGAGCGCGTCCTCGACGGCCTGAACGACGAGCAGCGCCGGGCCGTCACCCACGACGCCGGGCCCCTCCTGATCATCGCCGGCGCCGGCACCGGCAAGACGACCGTCATCACCCGGCGGATCGCCTGGCTCATCGCCCAGCGCAAGGCGCGCCCCGAAGAGATCCTGGCGCTGACCTTCACGGACAAGGCGGCGGCCGAGATGGAAGAGCGCGTCGACACGCTCGCTCCGTACGGGTACGCCGACGTCGAGATCTCCACGTTCCACGCGTTCGGCGACCGTTTGTTGCGGGAGCACGCGCTCGAGATGGGGCTCCAGCCCGACTTTCGGGTCCTCAACCGCGCCGAGCAGGTCATCTTTTTCCGTGACCGCCTGTTCGAGTTCCCGCTGGTGCGCTACCGCCCCCTCGGGGATCCGACCCGCCACATTCGGGCGCTCATCACGCTCATCAGCCGCTGCAAGGACGAGGACATCGCCCCCGAGGAGTATCAGGCCCATGTCGAGCGCCTCCTGGCGGAGGCGGCGGCCAGCCCCGGCGACGCCGAGCTGCGCGAGCGCGCGGCGCAGCACCTCGAGCTGGCGCAGACCTATGCGAAGTATCAGACGCTGACCGCGGCCGCCGGCGTCGTCGACTTCGGCGATCAGATCGTCCACGCGTTGAGGCTCCTGCGCGCGCGCCCCTACGTGCTCGCGAACTACCAGCGCCGGTTCAAGTACATCCTGGTTGACGAGTTCCAGGACACCAACTGGTCGCAGTACGAGATCGTGAAGCTGCTCGCCGCGCGGCGGGGCAACGTCGCGGTCGTCGGCGACGACAACCAGGCGATCTATCGCTGGCGTGGCGCGGCGGTCACGAACTTTCGCAGCTTCGTCAACGACTTTCCGCAGGCCCGGGTGGCGGTGCTCACCGAGAACTATCGCTCGCACCAGCGGATCCTCGACGCGGCGTATCGCCTCATCGTGAACAACCCCGACCGCCTGGAGGAGAGCGAGGAGGGCCGGCGGTACGGGATCACAAAGAAGCTGGCGGCGGTGCGAGAGCTCGACGGTCCGGAGCCTCAGGCGCTCCACTACGAGACCGCGACGCAGGAGGCCGACGCGGTCGTCCAGATGATCCGCGAGCGCGTGGAGCAGGGCGCCTGGAGCTACGACGACGTCGCGATCCTGGTGCGGTCCAACAACGACGCCGACCAGTTCCTGAGGTCCTTGAATCTGCGCGGCGTGCCGTGGACGTTCTCGGGCAACGCGGGGCTCTACGGGCGGCCCGAGATCCGGTTGCTGATCGCGTTCTTGCGCTCGGTCGCCCACCCGGACGACTCGGTCAGCGTGCACTACCTCGCGTCGTCGGACATCTACCAGGTCCCGATCGTCGATCTCACGCGGTGCGCGACGTACGCGGACCGCCGTCACCGCTGGCTGTTCGACGTCCTCCGCGGCGTCGAGACGCTCCCGGAGACACGGGACGAGGTCGGCGAAGAGGGCCGCGCGGCCATCCGGAGGCTCGTCGCCGACCTGACGCGCTACATGGAGCTGGCGCGTGAGATGCCGACCGGCGAGCTGCTCTATCAGTTCCTGATCGACTCGGGCTGGCTCGCGCGCATGTCGAAGGCGGCGACGGCGCGCGACGAGGCGGAGGTGCAGAACATCTCGAAGTTCTTCGGCCGGGTCCAGGACGCGTCGAAGGCGCTCCGCTACGACAACGTGCGCGAGTTCGTCAACCATCTCGACGCGCTGATCGATGCCGGCGAGGATCCGGCGGTGGCCGAAGCGGACGTCGAGACGCCGGCCGTCCGCGTCCTGACCGTCCACAAGGCGAAAGGCCTCGAGTTCCCCGTCGTGTTCCTGGTCACCCTGGCCCAGGACAAGTTCCCGCTCCGCCGTCGCCGAGACGCGTTCGAGTTGCCGGAGGCGCTCATCAAGGAGACGCTGCCGTCGGCCGATTTTCACCAGCAGGAAGAGCGCCGCCTCTTCTACGTCGGGGTGACGCGGGCCGAGCGCGAGCTCTACCTGACGAGCGCCCGCGACTACGGCGGCGCCCGGGAGCGGAAGGTGAGCCAGTTCGTGCTCGAGGCGCTCGACCTCCCGAAAGACGCGGCGCGCCCGTTCAAGGCAAAGGCGATCGAGGAGATCCAGCGATTCGCGCCGCCCGCCGAAGTGGCCGACGAGACGCTCGCGCCGATTCCACCCGACCAGGAGCTTCTGCTCAGCCACCGGCAGGTGGACGACTATCGGACGTGCCCTCTCAAATACCGCTACATCCACCTGCTGCGCGTGCCCATTCTGCGCCACCACGCGGTGGTCTACGGCAACACGGTCCACAAAGTCGTCGAGTACTACCTGAAACGCCGGGTCGTCGGCAACTACACGGCGCTCGAGGACCTTCTCGCGATCTACGATCGGGAGTGGGACAACCAGGGATTCCTCACCTGGGAGCACGAGGAAGCGCGTAAGGCCGCCGGGCGCGCGGCGTTGACGCGGTTCTGGCACGAGGAGGAGGCGAGCGGCGTCAGGCCGAGCCACGTCGAGAAGGATTTCGGCTTCTCGCTCGGCGCCGACCGGGTCCGCGGCCGCTTCGACCGGGTCGACGAGGACCTGCTCGGCGCGACGATCATCGACTACAAGACGGGCGAGGTGGCGAAGCAAGCAATCGCCGATCGGCGTACCGCCGGGAGCCTGCAGCTGCAGATGTATGCGCTGGCCTGGCGCGAGATGGCGGGCACGCTCCCGCAGCGCGTGGAGCTGCGCTTCATCGAGTCGAACCTGGTCGGTCGCCACGCGCCCGACGCGAGCGACGTCGAGGAGGCGACCGAGGCAGTCCAGGCTGCTGCCTCCGGCATCCGCGCCCGCCGCTTCGAGGCCACGCCGTCCTACGCGGCGTGTCGCTTCTGCGCCTACAGCCAGGTCTGTCCGTTCACCGCGACGCGGGAGTAGCGGCGGGACGCCCGCCTGGCGAACAATAGGTTCATGTCCCACGGTGCGGCCGAACACGCCCTCTCTGGGCGAAGGGCCGACGTCCTGCAGGAGACGAAACGACGGCTGTTCGCGGCATGAGGCGCTGCGATATGATCTCGACCACCCGGAGCACAAGGAGCGGCGTGAGTGGCTCGGCGGTCCCTTCGATCCCGAAACGTTCGGTCTCGCCGCGGTGAATCGGAGGCTGAGGTCACTGAAGTGACCGAAGCGAGCGCCGCGCAGAGGAAGATGCCGTGAACCGCCACGCGGGCCCCCCGCGCGAGACAGGCGCGCCACCGGTTCCGGAGCCCACGTACGCCGAGCGCGCGCGGACGCTCGCGTACCTGGGACGCACCGGCGCGCTCGCCACGCTCTCGCGCAAGCACCCGGGCCACCCGTTCGCGTCGCTCATGCCGTATGCGCTCGACGAGCTCGGGCAGCCGCTCGTCTTGATCAGCGCGATGGCGATGCACACCCAGAACCTCCAGGCGGATCCGCGCGCGAGCCTGCTCGTCACGCAGCCGGTGGCGAGCTCTCAACCCAGGGAGTCGGGCGATCCGCTCGCCGCGGCCCGGCTCACCTTGATCGGCGAGGCGCGCCCGCTGGCGGGCCCCGAGACCGCGACGGCGCGCGAGGCGTACCTGGCCCGGCACCCGCGCGCCGCGTACTGGGTGGATTTCGACGACTTCAGCTTCTGGCGGCTCGACGTCACGGACCTCTACTTCGTCGGGGGTTTTGCCGCGATGGACTGGGTGACGGCCGACGACTACCGTGCGGCGCGGCCCGATCCCTTGGCCGACGCCGGGGCCGGTATCCTGGACCATATGAACCGGGACCACGCCGACGCGCTGGTCGCCTACGCGCGCCACTTCGCGGGAGCGCCGGCCGACGAGGCGACGATGGTCGCGGTGGACCGGCTGGGGTTCAGGCTGCGGCTCCGCAGCGGCGAGCGGCTCCACGCCGTTCGCATCGCGTTTCCGCGCGAGGTCCGATCGGCCGGGGAGAGCCGCGCCGTGCTGATCGAGATGCTGGGGCAGGCGCGCGGCGCGAAGTAAGGCGAGTCTTGACACGGGCCGCCCGGCCGCATACGGTGTGCGTCGCCGGCCCATCCAGCCGGCGAGCCAGGAGGTCATCATGGTCCGTATTTCCGTGTTGTACGCCACCGCCGAAGGCAAGAAGTTCGACCACGACTATTACGTGAATCGGCACATGAAGCTCGTGCGCGAGCGCCTGGGCAGCTTCGGGCTGGTCCGCACCGAGGTCGACAAGGGCATGGCCGGCGGCGCGCCCGGCGCCCCGGCGCCGTACGTGGCGATCGGGCACGTCTACTTCAATTCGCTCGACGGGTTCCAGAAGGGGATGGGCCAGCACGGCAAGGAGATCATGGGCGACGTGCCCAACTACACGAACATCCAGCCGCAGATCCAGATCAGCGAAATCATAGGGTAAGCCGACGTGACCTACGACGTCATCGTCATCGGCGGCGGCAACGCGGCGATGTGCGCGGCGCTCTCCGCGCGCGAGCACGGCGCGCGCGTCCTCGTGCTCGAGAAGGCGCCCGAGGCGTGGCGCGGTGGGAACGGCTTCTTCACGGCGGGGGGCTTCCGGTTCGCCTTCAAGAGCTTCGAGGAGCTGTGCGAGCTGGTCGGCGACCTCTCCGACGAGGAGAAGGCCTCGATGGAAGTCGACCCGTACACCGAGGAGCAGTTCTACGACGACCTCATGCGGGTCACCGAGGACTGCGCCGATCCCGACATGGCGATGCAGCTGGTGCGCGAGTCGCTGCCGACGGTGCGCTGGATGCGCGACCGGGGCGTCCGCTGGATCCCCATGTTCGGCCGGCAGGCCTACAAGGTCGGCGGGCGGTTCCGCTTCTGGGGCGGCCTCGTGCTCGAGGCGGTCGGAGGCGGCCCCGGGCTCATCGACATGGAGTATCAGTCGGCGGGCAAGAACGGCGTCGACGTGCGGTTCGAGACGAAGGCGACACGTCTCGCGACGGACGACCGCGGCGGCGTCACGGGCGTCGTCGTGCGGACGCCGGCCGGCACCGAGACGATCGCGGCCGCCGCCGTCGTGCTCGCGTCGGGCGGCTTCGAGGCGAACCCGGAGATGCGCACGCGCTATCTCGGGCCCAACTGGGAGCTCGCGCGGGTCCGCGGCACGCCGTACAACACCGGTGACGGCATCCGGATGGCGCTGGAGATCGGCGCCCTGCCGTGGGGCCACTGGAGCGGCTGCCACTCCGTCCAGTGGGACCTGAACGCGCCGTGGCACGGCGACCGTAAGGTGGGCGACAATTTCCAGAAGCACTCCTATCCGCTCGGGCTCATCGTCAACCTCAAAGGCGAGCGCTTCGTCGACGAGGGCGCCGACTTCCGTAACTACACCTACGTCAAGTACGGGCGCGCGGTCATCGGGCAGCCTCGCCGGACGGCCTTCCAGATCTTCGACCAGAAGGTGCTGCATCTCCTGCGTGAGGAGTACCGGATCCGCGAGGTCACCAAGGCCGAGGACGCGACGCTCGAAGGGCTGGCGCGCAAGCTCGAGATCGACGTCGACGGGTTCGTCGCCACCATCCGGGCGTACAACGCAGCCGTCCAGGCCGGAACCTACAATCCGGCCGTCAAGGACGGCAAGGCGACGCGCGGGATCACGCCGCCCAAGTCGAACTGGGCGCAGCTGCTCGACTCGCCGCCGTATGTGGGCTTCGCCGTCACGACGGGCATCACGTTCACGTTCGGCGGCCTCCGGATCACGAGCGAGGGCCAGGTCATCGACTGCGAGCAGCGCCCGATCGCCGGCCTCTTCGCCGCCGGCGAGCTGGTGGGCGGGCTCTTCTACCACAACTACCCGGGTGGGGCGGGATTGATGGCGGGCGCCGTCTTCGGGCGGATCGCCGGCCGCTCGGCCGCCGCCGCGAGCCGGAAGGGCGCCGCGCGGGTCAGCTAACCGCCGTTTTTACCCTAGCAGTCCAGCGACGCGTCCGGGTGGAGCGCGCGCATCGCCGCGCGGACCGCGTCGAGGAACCACGGCGGCAGGAGCACGCGGTAGTGCGCGAGGAAGCGCTCGAACTGGCCGTCGAGGACGTACGTGACGCCGTGATCGTCCGCGTGGCGGCACGACCGGCCGTACGCCTGCACCAGCGCCTTCGCCGTCTCGAGCGCGTACCAGCGGGGATCCCGAGCCCGGCGCGCGGCGGTCCACGGGTCGCCGAGGTCCGGGTAGGGCAGCTTCGTCACGACCTGGAAGCGTAGGAAGTCGTCGGGCAGGTCCACGCCCTCTCGCAACGAGGGCGAGACCAGCACCGTCGGCGCCGGCGAGGCGCGGTGCAGGTCGAGCGCCCGCGCCTTGGCCTCCGAGGACTCGACCCAGATCAGCCGGCGTGCCAGCGCGGGCGCGCGCGCCGTGAGATCGGCGACGAGCCGCCGGCCGGCCGCGTACGACGGCGCGTGGATCAGCCCTTTCTCGCGCGGATGCTCGGCCAGGATCGCGGCGACCTCCGCGAACAGCGCCGGCTCCAGCCGGGCGAGGCTCGTCTTCGAGAGCGCCCCGACCGGACGGTAGTCGATCCGCCGCTGGGCGGGCGCGAACGGCGAATCGCTCGCGAACGACCGGACGGCGGCCTCCTCGAGCCCGAAGCACTCGGCGAGCGCGCGCCGGTGGCCGAGGTACGCCGAGGAAAGCACCACGAAGTCCGCGGCCTCGCTCAGGAGCTCGCTCGCCATCGACGTCACCGTGAGCGGGACCAGCTCGAGCGTGGCGCCGGGCTCGGGCGGGTAGCGTACGATCCATTCCCGGTCCTCGGCGTCGACGAAGAAGCGGACCCGGGCGAGCGCGGTCTCCAGGCTCTCGCGCTCCGCCATCAGCGCTTGCTCGGCCCGCGAGGGAGGCATGCTCAGAAAGGTCTCGGGTGGAACGCCGGGCGGGCGCAGCACTTCGAGCGCGCGCACGAGCGACTCGAGCTGGCCTTCCATGCGCTCGAGGTGGTCACGCATGAGGCTCCGGTATTCTTCGGCCCCGTCGAGACGCGGCAGCGGCCCGCCGAACCACGCCTTGGCCTGCTCGGGCGGGAAGGCGACGGTGAACACGTTGACGAGCTGGGCCTCGAGGTTGTGCGCCTCGTCGATGATCAAGAGGCGCCGCTTGCGGAGCCGCTCGGCGCGCCAGTGCCGCAGCGTCGCGAAATACGAAGTATTGGTGCAGAAGATCGGGCCGGCCAGCGCGGCCGTCTTCGCCCGCGCGTACGGGCACTGGCACACCGGGCCGCGCGGGCGGCGGCACATGCCCCGCGAGGTCGGCACAAGCACCTCCGGGTAGCGCTCGCAGCGGTAGTTGTCGCGGCCCTTGACGAGCTGCAGGTCGGCCCCGAACTCGCGCTCGTACTGGTCTTGGAGGAGCTTCTGGGACGTCAGGAGATACGCGTCGCCGCTCCAGCGCGCGAGCGCCATCGCCACGTGGCTCTTGCCGACGCCGGGGGGCGCCTCGACGACGAAGACGCGCGGCGCCGCCGGATCGCCGAGCGCCTCGGCGATCGCGTCGCCCAGCGACGCCAGGAGCAGCACCTGCTCCGGACGCGGCGTGAAGCCGGGCGGGAAGTGCCCGAGCAGGTCGACGCGATCCGTCACGCGTGCTCCCCCGGCGCGGGTGAAGTGAGCGCCGCCAGGAATGGTATCACGCGGGGTGCCGCGGGTATGATCGGAGCGTGCCCGGCGACGGCTCGCGCGTGGTGTTTGAATTCTCCGCCGGCGGCGTCGTCCTCGACGAGGAAGGCCGCGTGCTGCTGATCCGTGCCCGCGACCTGCGCGGCCAGCCGGTGTGGACGCTGCCGAAGGGCGCCTTGACGTCGGGTGAGACGAGCGCGGACGCGGCCCTCCGGGAGGTGCGTGAGGAGACCGGCTACCGGTGCGAGCTGGTGCGCGAGCTCGCGCCCGTGACCTACTGGTTTCGACGGCAAGGCCGGCAAGTCAAGAAGACGGTCCGGTGGTACCTCATGCGGCCTCTCGAGAAGGTCGGCGAGCACGATCACGAGGTCGACGAGGTGCTCTGGGCCGACAAGGGCGACGCGCACGCCCGGCTGCGCTACGATTCCGATCGGAAGCTGGTGGGCGCCGTCTAGTCCCCGCTTCAGCCGCGCCGAGACTTGCCAAGCGGCACCCCTCTGGGGTAGCGTCACGGCGCAGCACCCGTCGTTTCCTGGTCGCGAACAATAACGGTCCGGCTCCTGGCGCTTCGGCACCCGCCCAACGGGGTTGGCGGGCCTCTTCGCCAGCGCAGGCGGGATTGATGCAGCGGTTCATCGCGCGAAGGTTCCTGCAGAGCTTGCTGGCCATCTGGGTCATGAGCCTCATCGTGTTCACTCTGGCGCGGGTCACTGGTAATCCCCTGGACGTGATGTTGCCGCTGGAGGCAGGGCCCGAGGAGTACGAGCGCGTCTCCAAGTACTGGGGCCTGGATCAACCGCTCTACATCCAGTACGCCATCTTCCTGAGCAAGGCCGTCCGCGGCGACTTCGGGAGTTCCTGGAAATGGCACGGCCATTCGGCGATGGGCCTCGTGAGGCAGCGCTTGCCCGCGACCCTCCAGCTTGCCGGCTTCGCCCTGTTCATCAGCATCGCGCTTGCGCTGCCGATCGGAGTGCTGGCCGCGGTCAAGAAAGGCACCGCCTGGGACTCCGTGGCGAAAATCATCGCCCTCCTCGGCCAATCCTTGCCTGGCTTCTGGCTGGGGATCGTCCTGATGTGGATCTTCGCCGTGCATCTGGGCTGGTTTCCGACGTCGGGCCGGGGGGGAATCCAATACATGATCCTCCCCGCGATCACGCTCGGCTGGTTCCAGGTCGCCGCCATCATGCGGCTGGTCCGCTCGTCCATGTTGGAAGTGCTCGATAGCGAATTCGTGAAGTTGACCCGCATCAAGGGCGTGCCGGAATGGAAGGTCGTCTGGAAGCACTGCTTGCGCAACGCGTCGATCGCCCCCTTGACTTTCTTCGCCATCATCGCCGGCGTCCTGATGACGGGCTCCGTGGTGACCGAAAGCGTCTTTTCCTGGCCGGGCACCGGGCTGCTCGTGGTGGATGCCGTGAGGGCCAGGGACTTTCAGGTGGTCCAAGCTGTCGTGATCGTGTTCGCCGGGATCTTCATTCTCACGAACCTGCTAGTCGACATCCTCTATGCTTACCTCGATCCCCGCATCCGGTATCAGTGAGGGGAGAAGGGAGGACACATCGTGGCAACAGTGACGGCGAGAGCTCTTCCCTGGTACGCACCCCCCAGAGTTGCGCGGGCGTTGCGTCAGGTCAGACGGTATCCGGTGGTGGCGCTCAGTCTCCTCATGTTCCTCCTGGTAATTCCCGCCGTTCTGGCGCCGCTGGTCTCACCTTACGACCCCCTGAAGGGGTCACTGGCCAAGCGGTTGAAGCCACCAGTATGGCAGCAGGGCGGCACCATCGAGCATCCTCTTGGCACCGACAAGCTCGGACGCGACATCCTGAGCCGGATGATTTACGGGGCCAGGGTCTCCCTCATGGTGTCCCTGGTAGCGATTTTCGTCGGCGGCAGTGTCGGGACGGGCCTGGGATTGATGTCGGGCTACTTCGGAGGCAAGACGGACGCGCTGATCATGCGCTTGGTCGACATCTCTCTATCCTTGCCGACGATCTTGTTGGCCCTGGTCCTGGTCGCGGCGGTGGGCCCCAGCTTCGGAACGGTCATTACCGTCCTGGTGGTGCTCCTGTGGGCTCGCTATGCGCGGCTGGTCCGGGGGGAAACCCTCAGCATCAAGGAGCGGGACTTCATCGCCAGAGCGCGGGTTGCAGGGGCGTCCCACAGCCGCATCATGACCCGATACATCTTCCCGAACGTCGTCAACTCCCTCATCGTCCTGGCGACGCTCCAAGTGGGATACGTCATTCTTCTCGAGTCAGCCCTGAGCTTTCTCGGCGCTGGTCTTCCCCGTCCCACCCCGGCGTGGGGCCTCATGATCGCGGACGGTCGAGAGCTGATCGTCACGGCCTGGTGGGTGTCGATGTTCCCCGGGCTAGCGATCATGTTGACGGTGCTCTCTCTCAATCTATTGGGGGATTGGCTCCGAGATCATCTGGACCCCAAGCTCAGGCACGTGTAGGACCGCGTCGGAAGGGTGAATGGCCGACGCCCAAGCTAGAACAAGAATGCGGAGGAGATATCCGATGAGACGGTTCGTTCCCATTGCACTGGGGCTGCTGCTGGCGTTGGCGCTTACCTTCGAGACCACGCTGACACCTGGAGCGGCACAGGAGGCCAAGGTCCAGAAGCTGGTGTTCGCGTCCGCCGGGTTCGAGGACAGCAACCGTTTCTGGATGGTCAGCCGCCCCGACCATCTGCAGTACGACCCGTTCCTGGAAACCCTGCTCGAGGTGGACCCCAAGACCGGTGAGTACACGGCCCGCCTGGCGGAGAAGTGGCAAGCCAGCCCTGACTACAAGGAATGGACGTTCACCCTGCGCAAGGGCGTTCCGTTCCACTTCGGGTACGGTCAATTCACCGCCAAGGACGTCGTGCATTCGCACGCGCTCATGATGCGTCAGGAGGCGACTGCGACCCTGGTCGGGTTCTGGCGCCAGGTCGACGAGGTCAAAGTCGTCAACGACCACCAGGTCGTGTTCCGCTTCAAGCGCCCCACGACGGTCATGCCGTACGCGGCGTCTCGCGCCGGCGATCTTCGGATCGTCAGCAAGGCCCAGTGGGACAAGGAAGGCCTGGAAGGGTTCGACAAGCGGCCGGCGGGAACCGGCTCGTACCGGTACGTCGGCCGGCAACCGGGCCTGTCGATCACGTTCGAGCGAGTGGACAACCACTACCGAGGCGAAAAGCCGGCGTTCAAGGAGCTGGAGTTCCGGCTCGCCCGTGAAGAGTCGACGCGGCTGGCGCTGATCCTCTCGGGCGAGGCCCAGATTGCCGACCTGCCCCGCGAGCTACAGAAGGACGCGCTCAAGAGGGGCATGAAGATCTACACGTCGTCGTTCCCCGTGGACTGGATGACCGTCTACCTGGGCGGCCTGTACTTCCTGCCCGGGGACACGGCGTTCAAGCCCGACGTGGCCTGGACCAAGAAGCCTGTGCGGCAGGCCCTGAATGTCGCCATCAACCGGAAAGAGCTCCTCAACACGGTGTTCGCCGGTAAGGGGACCCCCACGTACGTGACCGGCTGGTCCGCCCAATCAGAGGGCTACAACCCGGAGTGGGCGAGTCGGTTCGACCAGATGTACGGCTACAACCCCGGAAAGGCCAAGGCGCTCCTGAAGGAGGCCGGTTACGGCCCGGGGCAGCTGAAGTTCAAGATCCTGGCGTTCACCGAGCCCGGAGAGTCGGAAGGTCCGCAGGTGGCCGAGGCCCTGGGAATCTACTACAAGGACGTTGGCGTCGAGACGGAGATCGAGGTGCTCGACTGGGCCAAGGTCCGGGAGATGTTCCGCAAGAAGACGATCGGGTGCTGCATCTGGCCCAACATCATCTCCTGGCGCCCGGCGGAGGAGTGGATCCGGATCAGCAACTACAGCAAGGGCCCGAACCACCACTACGAGAACGAGTTCATCGAGAAGACTTACCTGGCCTGGGCCGCGGCCGTGAATCCCGGCGAGCGGCAGCGCCTGGCGCGGGCGGTCGCCGACCATCTCTTCGAAGAGTTCGCCGACATCCCGCTCTTCTGGTTCGCCAACGAGGTCGTCGCCAATCCAAAGGTGGTGGGCGAGTGGGTCTACCCGGGGCTCGGAGCCGGGCGATCGACCCACTTCCATCTCATCAAGGCCGCGAAGTAGACGTAAGGACCTCGAGGCACGAGGCTGCGAGGCTCCAGGCACCAGGCGAAGCGCTTCGCCTGATGCCTGGAGGCCTGTTCCGACCCTCCACGCGACGGCAGGTGGCGCATGCCCAGACAGATCGGTGATGTCATTCTGGAAGTCGAGGACCTGCACACCTACTGCTTTACCCGTTGGGGTGTGGTGAAGGCCGTCGATGGGGTGAGCTTTTCCCTGCGAGAGGGAGAAGCCCTGGGAATCGTGGGCGAGTCGGGATGTGGGAAGACCATGACCGCCCTGTCGTTGCTGAGACTGGTGCCTCGGCCGGCGGCCCGTATCGTCAAGGGAAAGATCGTGCTCCAAGGGGAAAATCTCCTGGACAAGAGCGAGCGCGAGATGCGGGCCATTCGGGGACGGCGCATCTCCATGATTCTCCAGGACCCGCAGACCTCCCTCAATCCTGTGTTCACCATCGGCAACCAGCTGATCGAAGCCATCCAGATCCACCATCGAGACGGCCATCGCTCGCTGGTACGGCGGGCGATCGATGGCTTGAAGCAGGTGCGCGTGGCGGCGCCCGAGCGTCGGGTGCAGGACTATCCGCACCAGATCAGCGGCGGCATGAAGCAGCGCGTCGTCGGCGCCATCGCCATCTCCTGCGAGCCGCGAGTCATCATCGCCGACGAGCCCACCACGTCGTTGGACGTGACCATCCAGGCTCAATACCTGCGCCTGCTGCGCGAGATTCAAGAGGAAACCAATCTCGCGCTGATCTTCATCACGCACGACTTCGGCATCGTGGCGAAGATGTGCGACCGCGTCATGGTGATGTACGCGGGGCGCGCCGTGGAAAGCGGCCCGGTGCGGGAGATTTTCAACCACCCCTCCCATCCGTATACGCAAGCGCTGTTGAACTCCGTGCCCACCATGGACGAACGCGTCGAGCGGCTCTATTCGATCAGCGGCCAGCCGCCCGCCCTCTGGGACTTGCCCCTGGGGTGTCGGTTCGAAGCTCGGTGCCCCCACGCCGACGATCGTTGCCGGCGTCAGTATCCTCCCCCGTTCACGGTGGGAGAGGGCCACACCGCCGACTGCTGGAGGCTGGAATAGGGCATGGAAGCCGAGCCGATTCTCCGGGCCCAGGGGCTGAAGAAACACTTTCCCGTCACCCGGGGCATGCTCTGGACGAGGGTCGTCGGCTGGGTCAAGGCCGTGGACGGCATCAGCTTCTCGGTTCAACCGGGGCAGACGCTCGCCATCGTGGGCGAGTCCGGCTGTGGCAAGACGACGACCGCCAAACTCATCCTGCGTCTGGAAGAGCCCACCGCCGGCGAGGTGTTCGTCGATGGGAAAGATGTCCATGCGTTGAATGGCGACGCATTGAAAGAGTACCGGACGAGCGTGCAGGCGGTCTTCCAAGACCCCTGGTCATCCCTGAGCCCTCGCATGAGGGTGCAGGAGATCGTGGCTGAGCCGCTGGTGGTGAACCGGGGGGTGTCCGCTCAGGAGGTCAAGAGCCGCGTCGCAGAGATCCTCGGCCGGGTGGGTCTGCGCCCGGAGCAGGCGAAGCTCTACCCCCACGAGTTCAGCGGCGGACAGCGCCAGCGCATTGCCGTGGCCAGCGCCCTCGTGTCAGACCCCAAGCTCATCATCCTGGACGAGCCGGTCTCGGCTCTGGACGTTTCCATTCGAGCGCAGATCATGAACTTGCTGGTGGATCTCCAGAAGCAATATGGCGTGAGCTATCTGCTCATTGCTCACCACCTGGCGACGACCCGCTACATGGCCAATGAAGTCGCGGTCATGTACCTGGGCAAGATCGTGGAACGGGCCAAGACGGAGGAGCTGTTCAAGAATCCGGCGCATCCATACACCAAGGCCCTCTTCTCGGCCGCCCTCCCGGCCCACCCGGACATCGTGCGAGAGGAAATCATCCTGTCCGGAGAAGTCCCCTCTCCGATCAATCCCCCCTCGGGCTGCCGCTTCCATCCCCGCTGCCCCGTCGTGATGCCACAGTGCTCAGAGATCGAGCCGGAGGAGAAAGCACTCGTCCCCGGTCATACGGTGGCGTGCCACCTCTACTAGCCCGCATTATTCACGAAGACGGCGCCGCGAGCCGGACGGGGCCTGGCACCAGGGTGTCTCCGGCCCACCGGGCTCCATCACCCACTCGCCCGAACGCAGCTCTTCGAGCTGCGGGCGGGACTCGGGGGTCCCACTTCCGCCCGGCGGGCCGGGGACACCGGCGAGCCGCCCTACTTGAGATCGGCGAGTACTCTGCTTGCTTCGTCCTTGCGATCGAAGATTCGTGGCGAATTGACGGCGGTGGTCAGGGCCTTCCGGGCAGTTTCCTTGTCCCCAACCTTCAGGGAGGCCAGCCCGAAGTGGTATTGAACAACCGGATTCTCGGGAAGCTTCCCCGCGCTCTCCTTCAGCAAGCCAAGAGCTTGCTGGTAGGCGCCTCTCTTGTAGAGAATCCATCCGAGGGTGTCCGAGACGTGCGGGTCATCGGGCGCCGCTTCCTTGGCGCGCCGGGCGAGCTCCAGCGCCTTATCCTGGTCGCCGTCGTGCTCCGAGTAGAGATACGCCAGGTTGTTGGCTGCCGGAGCGAAGCGTGGATTCAGCGCGAGGGCCTTCTCGTAGGCCTGCATGGCTTTCGCGCGGTCGCCCTTGCCCTCGTACATCGTGCCGACGAGCATCTGGGCGGCGAGACTCCGCGGATTCACCTTGAGCGCGGCGGTCACCTTCGCCAGCGCCTCATCGTACCGCCCGGCGGCTCCGTAGATGTTGCCGAGCTGGACATAGGCGTCGACCAGGTTCGCGTCCAGCTCGATCGCCTTGAGATAGGCGCCTTCGGCCAGCGCCGGCTCGCGCCGCGCGAGGTAGACGACGCCGAGGAGATGCCTGAAACCCGCTGACTTTGGATCCAGCGCGATCTGCTTCGTGACTCGGGTCAGGGCGGCGTCGGTTTGCTTTTCGGCCAGGGCCATGGCGACGAGCTGGGCCAGCGGCTCGACATAGGCAGGAGCCCGTGCGAGAGCGGCCTCGAATTCCCGCTTTGCCTCTGTTGGCTTCCCCTGGGCCCGGAGGCCGACGCCGATCAGGTAAGGCACCCGCGCATCGCTCGGCACCAGGGTCACGAGTTTCTGGAGCTTCTCGATGGCCTTGACGGGCTCGCCCTTGGCCAGATATGCCGAGCCCAGGAGTAGGTGGGCCTGGATCTCCGTCGGATACCGGGCTATGAAGCGTTCCAACTCGTCAATAGCCGGCTGAATCGCCCCCGTTCTGAGATTCAGCTCGGCTAACAAGAGCACGGCCTCGGTGAAGTTCGGCGCGGCCGATACCGCGTCCTTCAGCTCGACCTTGGCTTGCTGGGCGTTGCCGACCTGCAGGTGCGCCAACCCAAGCTGATAGTGGGCCGGTGCATTTCTGGGGTCCAGCCTCAGCACCTGCTGGAATTCCTGGATAGCTTCCGTGTACTCCCGCTTGGCCAAGCGGACGCGCCCTTGCAGAAAATGCCCCGCGAGATCGGAAGGATTCTTCTTGAGCAGGGTCTGTAGTGCCTTGAGGCTCTCGTCGTACTTGCGCTCCTGGAACGAGACCGCGGCTAGGC
>Ga0137403_10003392_pt1 | contig 19145 bp, 20 predicted proteins | sample CZOMad2_1_16fung_FD_122057 | JGI IMG/M metagenome (GOLD analysis project Ga0137403, IMG submission 122057) | Vadose zone soil fungal communities from Angelo Coast Range Reserve, California, USA - CZOMad2_1_16fungal (Hybrid Assembly) | ecosystem: Environmental > Terrestrial > Soil > Vadose zone...
CGTCCTCTATACGTTCGAAAATTTCCTGACTTCATCGCCAGCGCGCCGGCCTGGTCTCCCGACGGAAAGACCGTATTGGTGGGCGCGCGCGAAGGAAAATCCTTCGTTGTTCTTGCCATCTCGGCCGCCGACGGAAAGCCACGCACCGTTCTCACTACCGATCACACGGTCGGGCAAACGGCCTGGCTGGGTGATGGTCGCGGTTTCCTGTTTGTTGAATATGAGCCCAGCGTCGCCGGCGGGCAGATCTACTATGCGTCGTTCCCCAGCGGCAAGACCAGGCGCCTCACTAACGATTTGACCCAATATGCCTTGCAGGTGCTCAGCGTCACCCCCGACGCATCTGCCATGGCGGTGGTGCAGATCCAGCATTCTTTTGGCGTATACCTCGCGGGGGCCGACCACCCCGATGACGCTAAACAAATCACTCCCACAGGTTTCGTTGGAGAACACCTCCGCTGGCTGCCCAGCGGCATGCTCGTCTACAACCGCGACCGCAACAAAATGATGGTGAGTGACTTGGACGGCAGCCAGGCACAACAGATCGCGGACACTTTCCTTAGCGTAGAGCCTTGCGGAAAATTCCTGGTCTACCCCAAAGGATCCTACCCGCGCCTGTTCCGGGCAGACGCCGACGGCAAGAACGAGACAGCAGTCGGCGGTGACCCTCCTGTCGGACCACCCTCGTGTCCCTCGTCGGGACAAAATCTCTATTACACGCGGCCATTCAAAGGGTTCTATCGTGCTCCCATCTGGGGCGGCGATGAACAAGATCTGCCTGGGATCTTCCGAGAAGGCACTCTCATTGCCATCGTTTCTCCTGACGAGAAGTTAGTAGCAACGATCGACATCCAATACCGCGAAGGTGTAGCGGCGCAAAAACCGAATCAGATGCGGATCATGCCCCTCGCTGGCGGCACTCCGTTATCGCATTTCGATATTCCGACCGGCGCCGATCCCACCGGCTACAACAACCAGTTCGTCGACCGTAACTGGACACGGGACTCGAAAGCTGTCGCCTATCTCGACACCAAGAATGGCATCACGAACATCTGGTCGCAGCCTGTCAGCGGCGGTCCGCCGATGCAGCTAACCCACTTTAGTTCGGAACGCATGATGAGCTTCGACTTCTCGCCCGACGGCAAACAGATCGTCTACTCCCGGGGACACTCCAGCTCCGACGCCGTGCGCATCACTAATTTGAACTAGCCAAAGCTGGACAAACTCTTCAGACTGTGAAAAAACTCTCCTCGCTACTTTGAGAGGATGTCATGCGCTTCCGTGTAGGCTACCTGTTATTTCTGTTCGCGACCGCCTTGGCAGCTGGCCAAACTGCTCCCGACGACGCAACCCTTCGAAAACAAGCACTCGACATGATGCGCCAGAACGAAGTCGTTCAGGCAGCTCCCTTGTTGGAGGGTCTGGCAAATAGACATCCCGAGGATATGGTCGTTCAAGAACAACTGGGTATGGCTCTGTTGGGAGAGGCCATGTCCGCTAGCAGCCCCGAACAGAGCAAAGCGTTTCGCGTGCGTGCTCGCGCCGCGCTGCAACGCGCAAAGGAACTCGGCGACAACAGCGATCTGCTGAATTCCGTGCTGCCCGATATCCCTGAGGATGGTTCGGTTCCTGCTTTCTCCAGCACTCAAACCGTCGAAGCCGAGATGCGCGAGGGTGAGAATCAGTTTTCGCACGGCGATCTGCGCGCCGCCATAGGGCACTATCAAAAGGCTTTCGAACTCGATCCCAAGCAGTACTACGCTGCTTTATTCGCAGGCGATGCCTCGTTCAAGCTCAACGATTACACCAGCGCCGCGACTTGGTTCAATCGCGCCATCGCGCTCAACCCGAATGCCGAAAGCGCGCACCGGTATTACGCTGACTCTCTCCTGGCGGAAAACAAGGTCTCGGATGCACGCGCTCAATTTATTGAAGCCTTGGTGGCAGAACCGTACAAGCGTAGTGTGTGGCTTGGACTGAACAATCTGCACGGGCACATTGCCGGACCTGTGCAGCGCCTGCACTTACAGCCTCAGGTCTCGGTGACCGGTGCTGGCGACAAGGTGAATATCAATATTGAACCGGCCGCGTTAGGCTCCAACCAGGGATGGGGTGGTTTTTGGGTAACCTATGGGGGTGCCCGCGCGGCGTGGAAGAAAAATCATGCGAACCTCGATGATAAGCGCTCGACTTCGATGCCAGAGGAAGCGGCGGCCTATGGTACCGCGCTCCATGTGATCCTAGACAAGGACTCCGGTACGCTGAAGGCACATCCTGAATTGGCACGCCTCAAACAGGTGCAAGCGGCTGGATTACTTGAAGCCTGGGTTTTGATCGACCAAGCCGATCAGGAGATCGCCCAAGATTATGAATCCTATCGCTCGAGCAATCGCGATAAGATCCGCCGCTACCTCGACGAGTTTATCGTCCCCAAAATAGAGTAGCCGGAGCTAAGCGCACTATTGTGCGCACAGTCGGTCACATGGCTTGTGTCGATCATCACAAATATCCCGGCTGCTCACCTCGCCGTGTGCGCAACGTCATATACTGGGTCGCCCTAACTCCAAAGGAGAGTCCCCATGAACAAGCTGGTTCTATGTCTGTCCCTCGCGCTCGCGATGTGTGGTGCTGCATTCGCGCAGGAGGCGCCTGCCGCCGCGCCGAAAGCCAAGAAATCCGCCACTACTGCCAAAGCAGCGCCGAAAAAGCTGACGGTGCCTGAGATCCTCGAACGCAATCTGAAGAATCTCGAGGACGACGTTGTCCCCGCCGCCGATGCCATGCCGGAAGACAAGTTCAACTTCGCGCCGTCGAATGACCTGATCAAGGGCAGCGAGTTTACCGGCGTAAAAACTTACGCGCAGCAGGTGAGGCATATTGCCGCCACCAACGAGTTGATCGCCGCCGCCCTGAACGGCGAGCCCTCGCCGCTATCAGATGCGGAATCCGATCTTGGCCCCGCCAAGCTCACCTCGAAGGCCGACATCATGCAGTATCTGAAGGATTCCTTCACCCACATGCATGCCGCATTTGCCAAGTTCACTGCCAAGAATCTCGAAGAGCAGGTGCGCAATCCGTTTGGCCAAGGAACGCGGCCGCGGCTTGGCGGTGCCATCATCGTCCTGGGTCACACCCAGGACCACTACGGACAGATGGTCGAGTACCTGCGCATGAACGGCATCATCCCGCCGGCCAGCAGGCCACCGGCAAAGTAGCGAATTACTTGGAGATGCCAACCCCCGGTCGGCATAGCGTCGATCAAAGATCGTCACCCTCCACAAACTACAACAGGCCGCTCGCCCGAGCGGCCTGTTGTAGTTAGGTGAACCATCAAGCCACAGCTGAAGTGTGTACCGATTTCGGCGGCTGATACTCTCCCGGCACCGCACGGAAGGTGATTGCCAGCCTATTCCACGTGTTGATGGTTGCGATCGCCAGCGTCAGGTTCACGATCTCTGTTTCGGTAAATTGGCCTCGCGCAGTTTCGAAAACATCGTCCGGGACATGTCCTTCGCGGATCAGCGTCACTGCTTCAGTCAATGCCAAGGCGGCGCGCTCCTTGTCGGAGAAGAAGGGAGTCTCTTGCCAGGCATCGAGCGCATAGATCCGCTGCTCGGTCTCACCGGCAGCACGGGCGTCTTTGGTGTGCATGTCGATGCAATAGGCACATCCGTTGATCTGCGAAGCGCGTATCTTGAGCAGCTCCAGCGTCCTCGGTTCGATCCCACTGCTGCGCACATACTGCTCTAAGCCAAGCAAAGCTTTGTATCCTGCGGGCGCGGCGTGGACATAATTCATTCGTGGTTTCATGGCAGCCTCCGTAATCAAAATTCTATACCTGTGGCAGGTTTTGACTCAGGGTTGTGCTCACATAAAAAAAGGCCGCTCACGTCTGAAGATTAGAATGAGCAAGAGGAGAAATTCCCCATGCAACACGCGCCCGCCTTTCTCGCCATCGTCAACGACGCCAAATCGCGCGTCAAGGAAACCAACGTCGCCGAAGTAAAGAAGCGCATGGACGCGGGCGAGAGGCTCACGCTGATCGACGTCCGTGAGGACAACGAGTGGAGCAAGGGACACATCGCCGGCGCGGTGCATCTCGGCAAGGGAATCATCGAGCGCGACATCGAAGCCGCGGTGCCCAACAAGGACCAGGAGATCATCCTGTACTGCGGCGGCGGTTTCCGCTCTGCTCTTGCGGCCGATGCACTAAAGAAGATGGGGTACACCAATCCCGTCTCCATGGACGGCGGCTGGCGCGGATGGAACGAGCAGGGCTTCCCCACAGAGAAGTGACACCTGCAGAGCAAAAGGTGAGTCTCTGGCGTTTCATGCCATGAGGCCGTGTTTTTTCTTTCTCATCCAATCTTCAAATCAACGAGATTAGGAGAAGAGTGCTCACACGCCGTCGGCAGCAGATTGCAGTCAAGTTGGGAGGACTGCTTGTCGCACTCGTCACACTCTTCTCCTGCGGCGGCCACGACCTTAGCAATCTCTGCGACTGCCATCCGAAAGAGCCGGATTCGGTAGATTTCCGTCACGCCGAGAAGCACATCCCTCTGCCGCCCGGGCCGGCAACCCCCATCACAGTTCAAACTATCCTCTCCTGGCCGCAGCATGAGAGTGTTCCGGATCGTCCCCGCATCGGACGCGAGACCATGCTCTTCCAGGTGAACCACGCATTCCTGCAATGGGCATCAGTGCAGGACGGCGATTGCGACCTTCATCTCGAGATCTCCGCTACGCCGGAGAAGAATGCGCCCCGCGTCATGGTGGAGACTCCGGTGGACGCGGAGTACTGCACCGCGCGCCAGAGCGTGCAGGCGCAGTTGAAGCAACACGGCAGGAACCTGACCGAAACCGACGGCGGTGAGATCCCAAAACCTATCCCGGTAACAGTCATGGGCCTCGCCTTTGAAGACTTCGAACACAACCGCGGGACCGCGCAGATTGCGACCACCTGGGAGCTGCACCCGGCCATCCTCTCCTTGCAATAGTGATAGCGCGTCTTTCGGTCCCATTTGCGTGAGCGCTTTCACCCGACTTTAACCCTCAAAGTCTCTGCTTGGTATCATGACTGCTCCTAGCTGAGCCATGAAGCCCCACCTGCACATGCCCGAGCACTTGCACCTGCCAGACAAGCAGCAGCGGGAGAAGCTCGGCCTGCGCGGCGTCGCGGCCTTCGAGGCGATCAAAGGTGTGCTGGTCCTTGCCGTCGGATTCGGCGTTTGGAAGCTGCGTCATCGCGACATCGACGATTTCGTCGACCGCTTGGTTGCCTTCCTGCACTTGAATCCGGGAGGACATCTCTCCAACATTTTTTTTCATGCTGCCGGGCGGGTGAACGACAAGAACCTGATGCTGGTCGCCATCGGCGCGCTGGTCTATTCGCTCATCCGCTTTGCCGAGGCCTATGGATTGTGGCGCGCCCGCGCCTGGGCGGAGTGGTTCGCGCTGATCTCGGGCGCGATCTACGTGCCGTTTGAGATCCACGCCCTGATGCATCATCCCAATCCCGTCAAATGGGCCATTTTGGCCATCAACGTCGCCATCGTTCTCTATATGGCGAAGCTGCGTATGGACGCGGTTCGCGCCCGCAATCGCCGCGCTCATCGACTACGCCCCGCCGAAGGACAGGAATAAAGTTCATCCCCTCTGCGCACGCGCTCATCTTGAGAGCCATGGCCAGCATGCATCATTCTGTGATCGAGCGGGTAATGACGGGGAGCGCGCCGCCGCCTCAGCGCTGAACAGCTTCAGCCTTCGCCAAGTCCGGGATAGAGCTTGTCTTTGCACTCGGGGCAGATGCCGTGCGTGAATTTTGCGTGCGAGCGTTCGCGGATGTACACCTCCACCGGCCCCCACTGGCCTTGCTCGTCGCGGATCTTCTTGCATGAAGCGCAGATCGGCAACAATCCCGTCAGCACCTTCGCGTTGTGCGCGGCGTCAGAGAGTTCTGCTACCAGCTTGTCGCGTTCAGCTTCGAGATGCTTGCGGTCGCTGATGTCGCGATAGTTCAGCGCCAGCGCCTTCACCGCCGGATCGTGCATGCGGTTCTGCAGCACGCATTGCACCCAACGATAGGTCTCGTCCTTGTGCTGCAGCCGCAGCTCCAAGGTGAACGACTGGCCCGCGCTTCGCAGGCATGCGGTGAAGACGGCACGGTTCGCGCCCAAGTCGTCGCGATGTGCCAGGTCGAAGACGCTGCGATGGATCAACTCGTCGGGTTCGTAACCGGTCAGCGGGATGCTCGAGTTCGAGACGTACAGCAGGTTCCCACGCACATCGGCGAGCATGATGCAATCGCTGCTGTATTCGATCAGCGCACGGAAGCGGGCGTCGTTCCCCGTGGCTTGTTCTTCGCGACCTTCGCGGCCGGTGAAGCCCGTCGCCATTGAACCCAGCAGACTGGCTCCCACGCCATAGTGTTTCCCCGACTGTTCGATCCGCACCGGCGTCGGCGTGTACGAGATCTGCATGCCTCCCGGCAACTTCAGCGTACAGCGGATGCGCTTGCGTAGCGGAAGCTCGCGCTGGCTGAAGAATGAGATCCCGCTGGAGCTGATGTCGCGCAGCGTCACCTGTTCCACCGCGCCCGAGGCGGAAACCTCCGCGGGCAGTGCGAATGGATAACGAGGCTCCGAACGACGTTCGTCCAAGGTGCCGCTCTCCTGAATGTTTTTGTTCGAACGTCCCCGGGCCGCTACAACGAGAAGAGGAAATGAATTTACCGCCGAAGTTGCTGGCGGTCAACCGTGCATTGGTACATGTTTACATCTTCAAAACTGTAGTAACTTGGCTAACAAGCCTTTGCTGTGTCAGTATGCGCCTTCTTTAAATCTCATATGGAGCTTGCATGACCCTGCCTGAGACCCCCGTCGCGTCTTCGCCTCAAGCCGCTGCTGCCGCGCCCGCGCCAGCGCCCGCATCCAGTTATCCTCCGACCGCGCAGGTCATCGAGACCATGGTCAAGGTGAGCGACAAGGTCAGCGACCTTATCTTCTCGCCCCATCGGCAGCCGCAAGTGGAATTGAACGGAGCGCTGACCCCGGTCGCGGGTTTACCGGTCCTCACCGTTGCTGACACCACCCGCATCGCGGGCGACCTACTTGGAGGAAATAAGCGGTCGATCGAAGTCCTGAAGAGCGAGGGCTCAGCCGATGTCTCCTACAGCGTTCCCCACGTCGGCCGATTCCGCGTCAACATTTTTCGGCAACGCGGAACCTATGCGATTGTCATGCGCGTGATCCCGCACACCATTCCCAGCCTTCAGGATCTGATGTTGCCGCAGCAGCTTGCTGACATTGCTTCGCTGAAGAACGGGGTCGTGCTGGTCACCGGGCCCACCGGCTCGGGAAAATCTTCGACGCTCGCCGCCATCATCCGCCTGATCAACGAGACCAAGGCGTATCACATCGTGACCATTGAAGATCCCATCGAGTTCATGCACCCGCACAATAAATCCACCATCCATCAGCGCGAGCTGCACGCAGATACCTCAACGTTCGCGCTCGCGTTGCGCGCCGCCTTGCGGCAGGCGCCGAAAGTGATCCTGGTCGGCGAGATGCGCGACAAGGAGACCATCGAGATCGCGCTGACGGCGGCCGAGACCGGCCACCTGGTCTTCTCGACGCTTCACACCATCGATGCTGCCAAAACTGTCGAACGCGTCATCGGAGAATTTCCTCTAAGCGACCAGGGTGCCATCCGCAACCGCCTGTCGCAATCGTTCCGTTACATCGTTTCGCAACGCCTGCTTCCGCGCAAAGATGGCAAAGGCCGCATCGCGGCCATCGAGATCCTGAAATCCACCATGCGCACCCGCGAATATGTCTTGAAGGGCGAAGGCGACGGCCGCTCGCTGGTGGATGCCATGGAGGACGGCAACCTCGAGGGCATGCAGCACTTCGACCAGGTGCTGGAGGCTATGGTGCGCGAAGGTATTGTCAGCCAGGACAACGCCCTGCTTTACTCCACCAACCACGGCAACCTCAAACTGTCCCTCTCCGACCTGCCGGCCGAGGATAGCGAGTTCGAACCGTAGGGTTAGTACATTAGAACTAAAGCCATTCCTTTCAGCAGAGTAGAAGCATGATAGGATGTTTATCGAGCTGTTTACTTCTTGGATAACTTTCCGGCGGCCATTGGCCTTCGGTACCTTGGACAACTACAACGGATAAGGTAGTCTCTAACTCCTGAGTTGCAGATGGTGAGGTGCACAGCACCCCCGGCTGTGCAAGTAGCAATTCGATTAATGAAATCCAGATAAACGGTTCCCCTAATGTTTGCAGCAGCGGTATTAGCCATTTCGTTGATGTCGCATCCGGCCTTGCCCGCGGTGAAGACCGCGACCACGAAGGCTGTGGAGTCGACGAAATCGTTGGAGTCGGGGAAGCGCCGGCCCGCTGTCAGCAGCCGCAAACATCATTCACGCCGCATCGCCGCACGTGTGAATTCCCGTCGCGGCCGCACCAACCGTTTCCGTCGTATCGTTTTTCCGTTCACACCGCTCAAAGGATCGCGCGAATCCATGCTGCGCCAGAACGAGCGCACATTCGGCGACGACCTTGAGCGCATCCAGGATGATGACCAGCTTCAGCTGCTAACCGAAAACAAAGAACTGGTCGATCTGCCGGAGACTGATTCGCTTCACATCGCCGCCAACTTGCCGGTCGAGCGCCGGTACTGCCGTCCCTGGACCCGCACCTTCCTAGACGACATGTCGCGCGAGTACTACACCCAATTCGGCCTGCCGTTGCAGGTGAATTCCGCGGTGCGCACCGTGCAAGTGCAGAAGAAACTTCGTCGCCGCAATCGCAACGCTGCCATGATCAGTGGCGACGTGGCTTCGCCGCACCTTACCGGCGCAGCCATTGATATCGCCCGCCGCGGCATGACCAAGTCGCAGATCAAGTGGATGCGCGACTATCTGCTCAGCCTGCGCGATGCCGGCCAGATCGATGTCGCCGAAGAGTTCCGCACCCGCTGCTTCCACATCACCGTTTACAAGGAATACGAGCTTTCGCGACTCGAGGCGCCGGGCTCACTCGCTGCGCCTGTGAAGATCATCCAGACCACCAGCGAAGTTCCTCCAGGACCGGTTGCCGAGCCCATCCGCGTGCTCGAGAACGAGGATCTGCAGCAGACCCACTGAGATTCAGCCAGCATGAGTTGACGCGCCGACCTTGGGTCGGCGTTTTCATTGCTGCATGAAACTTCTTCATGCCCCCACCTCGGCCTTGCGTTTGCGCTAGACTTTCCTCATGCGCACTGTAAATCTTGCCCAAAAGCTTTCGCTGTTTTCCGACCACTTCAACCAGAGGATCATCGGCGAAGTCAACGACCTGTACGTGAAGGTGACGAAGATGCAAGGCGCGTTCATCTGGCACCATCATGAGCGCGAGGACGAGCTGTTCCTGGTGATCAAGGGCACGCTGCGTATGGGCATCCGCGAGAATGGATCTGAACGCGAAGAGGTGATCCGTCCCGGTGAGTTCATCATCATCCCGCACGGCCTGGAGCACTGCCCGCGAGCCGACGAAGAAGTGCACATGATGCTGATCGAGCCCAAGGAGACGCTCAATACCGGAAACCTGAAGAACGAACGCACCGTGGAGAACCTGCAGAGAATCTAGTCACCAGCAGGTACACTGGTATGTGACGCTCTCCCACGCCACCCTTCTGTTCTTCGCGGCCATGCTCGGCGGATTGCTGAACTCGGTTGCCGGCGGTGGCGGATTCATCGCCTTCCCGGCACTGCTTTTCACCGGCGTCAATCCCATCAATGCCAATGCCACGAACACAGTGGCCCTGTGGCCAGGAACACTCGCGTCTGTCGGAGCCTATTGGCGCGAATTCCAGGATCGCAATAACTGGAAGCTACTGCGCCCACTCTTCATCGTGACATTCGTAGGGTCGGTCATCGGCGCGCTGCTTCTGCTGAAGACTCCAGAGCGCACTTTCGTGCGGTTGATCCCATGGCTCCTGGGTGGCGCAACTCTCTTGTTTATTTTCGGCGGAAAGATGACGGCATTTGTGCGCGAGCGCATCACGCATCACGTCGAGCAGCACGCTACCAAAGTGACACTCATCGGCGGCACCCTGATCCAGCTCGCGCTGGCGGTTTACATCGGGTACTTCGGCGCCGGCGCCGGCATCATCATGCTGGCCCTCTTCGCGGTCATGGGAATGGAGAACATCCATACCATGAACGCATTCAAGAGCCTGCTCGCCACTTGCGCCAATGGCATCGCGGTGATCACGTTCATTATTTTTCAGAAGGTCTTATGGATGCAGGCGGTGATCATGCTGGTCGGCGCCATGATCGGCGGCTACTTCGGCGCCTGGTACGCGCAGAAACTCGACCCCAGGCAGGTGCGCTATGTGGTGATCGCCATCGGCTGCACCATGACCGCCTACTTCACCTGGAAGTTGATGTAGACGCTTTTACCACTGCTTGTACCAGGGAGTCTTTTTCTGTCCCTGCTCTCTCTGCTGCACCTTGGCCTTCGACAGACGCGTGTAGTGGATAGGCCACATCACCTTCCAGCTCGCGCCACCGTCCTCGGAGCGCTCCCAACTCCAATCGAATTCGTCTTTGTTGAAGTTCTTGTAGACCATGCGCTGCTTGATAGGCTTGCCGTCTTTGTCTTTGGCGTCGCGCGTGAAGATGGCGCTGTCATCGCGTACGTCGCCGACGAAGTCCAGATACGAACCGCTGTTGTCCACCCAGGTCTGTTTCCATTTGCCGGACGGCTGATCGTAGGTGGAAAGGCTCATGCCATGCAGCGAGACCGGCTTGTCCGCCTCGAACAGCTCCTGGATCACGCAGTTGTCCAGCGTGCGCGAGATCTTGTTGGTGCCATTGCCGGCAGGAGTGCCGCCCGGCGAATCAGGCCACGTCAGCGACCAGTCGCCCACCCAGAAGTCGAGCAGCCGGTAATCGCCACTCGAGCACGGCCTGGGCGCTGGGAGCTTCTGTTGCGCGACCGCGGCGAGGGCGAATGTCAGACAGAAAAGAGAGATCAGAACGAAGCGGAGCGTCCGCATGGGGTTCCTCCAAGAATTCAGACGAGTGCGAATTGTCTCGCACGGCCGCGTTTTCGACAACCGAAAAGGGACAAAACGGAAAAGGGGGCGCTCAGCGCCTCCTTTTCTGTAAGCAAAAGAATCAACTACTTCATGGGCACACTGGCATGCTCATGGATGATCAGCCACTTGCCCGCGCGCTTCTCCCAAACTTCCGTGGTACGCATGCTGAAGTCGTCAACGCTTCCATCCTTCTTCACGCCATGCACGCTGATGGTCCCCGCCGTCCACGCCTGGTTGCCGGATCGGCCGCCGTGGGCGTCATCGTTCACCGTGCATTTCAGCGATTGATAGTCCGCAAAGACCACCGCGACGCCCTTTTCATACTCGCCCCAACCGTTGTACTTCAGCGGGGTGATATCGAAGAAGATCAGATCGGGATCTTTGGCGAACAGGGGCGCTACTTTGGTTGGATCGCCCGTCGACCACAGGTCGTATTCCGCCTGCATCATCGCTTTGTAGTTCGGCGGGACAGCCGCGTTCGTTGTTTTGGTCTTGGCAAAAGCCAGGCTACTGACGAGGACAATACAACTCAGGATCGCAATGCGTGATCTCATTTTCGCTCTCCTAAATACGACGGGTGATTTTACCCCCGTTCGAAGGCATGTTTGGCGTGCAGCGCTTCCAACGCCACCTGCATGCTCTTCTCGAATCGGCCTGATTGCGCAATCAGCGCATCCGTGGTGCGCGCGAACTCGCCCTCTAAGTTCAGCAGTCCCTCGTTCGCCAATGCCTTCGCGATCTCGAGCAGATGCTCCGCGGTGGTTCCCATGTAATCGGCGTCGTAGACGTCTCCCACCCAAACCTTTGCCTCCTGCTTCTCGCCGCTCAGCTTGTGCGCCAGCCAGAAGGCCTTGGCCTGCAGGAACTCGCGTATCTGCGCGTCATCGGCTTTGGCGAAAACCAGCTTATGGTTCTTGATGTTGTAGTGGCGGCTGGAGATCGGCACCGGCTGCTTCTTTCCCGATTTCAGCAGCTCCAGCTGCTTGCGATCGAGTTCCTTGCGCAGCGCATTCACCACCGCAGTCTCAGAATCCTGCCGCTCGAGCGAAGGCAGCTGTTCTTTAAAGGTTTGCGAGAGCTGCACTGCAACGTCGGCATGCAGGCCGCTGCCGTCTTGCAAGGTCATGGTTCCGTGCAGGAGATAAAAATCTCCGCCCGACCCGGAGCCATGGAATGGCCACTGCATCTGGATGGTGACCGGCAATCCAGCCAGCGTCAGATAAGCATCGGGGTTGGGATTTTGCGAACGCTGGGTGTGCATGACTTCAGAAACACTCATACTCATGAAGGACGATTCCTATTGAGAAAACGCGATCTGCGCCAAGGGCCAGTTTTTGAAACCACTTCTCTGCGCTCTCTGCGTGCTCGGCGGTGAAAAGGTTTTAGGCTGCTCGCGCTAAACGCTCGCGCTCGATTCCATCCAGCGCGGCCCACAGCGCCTTGGCGGCGGATTCGGCGGCATCCAGCGCGCGTGAAGCCGAATCCTCATCGCCAACTTCTTTGCTAAGCAATTCTTTCCATACTTGCGAGTGGCGCACGTCAGCTGTGGTGTGCAGCGTGAAGTAGCGGCAGGTCTTGGAATCGGCTCCGTACATCTCCTTCAGCCCGCGGGATTTTTCTTTGGCGACGCGCGGCACCTGCGATTCATACGCATAAAAAGCAGCGAGCGCCTCGGCCGACGATCCCTCACGCGCGATGCGACGGAAACTCGCGATCAGCTCCAGCATCTCTTTCACTGGCCTACGGCTTTGCAGGTCCCGCTCGCTGCCACCGAAGCCAGCGGCGAAATCCATCCACAGCTCGGCGTGCGAGCGGCCGTCAGGCGAGCCCACGCCTTCTTCGTCAGCGCAATTCTCGGCTACGGCTTTGCGCACCGCGCCGTCTTGGAGGCGCGAATGGAATGCGCTCAGGTAAGACGGGAACGCAGCGACGTGGTGATAGTACTCAGCCGCGTACTCGCTCAGATCAGCCGCTGTCAGTTTTCCCTGCGACCATGCCTGGTAGAACGGGTGGCACAGCAGATCGTATTTCGCGATGCGGGCTTCAAGTTGAGAGAAGAACTCCTGCTGGGTCATGGCGGGTCCTTTCGTACAAAAACAGGGAATAAGAAAATATACGGCATGGAAGCGCCGTCAACAAGGGTGGGAGTGTCTAGAGGTTAGCCCAGACGGCGATGCGGCGGGGCGTCAACGCTTCCAGGAGGGATGCCGCGAGAGGTTCGCTGTTCGTCTCCAGACTCGGCCTCGCCTGATGCAAGTGAATTCCCCGGTTCGTCCGCTTCGGGGTCGCCGACGGGGCGTACCACTTCAAGGTCCTGCTCCGTCGCGATTCCGCGCATCGGCGCTTCCTGCTCGTCTTCCGCCGGACCGGTCAGCGCACCGCTCGACGCACCCGCTGCTGCGGCCATCGCGCGGCCGCCTTCGACCTCAACGCTGAAGCTCAGTCCTGATAGCCGCAGGAACAGGTCTTCCACCGCGCTCAAAAGTCCTTCAACATCATGCTTTTCGAACTGCAGCTGCAGCGAGTCGATGTCGCCAGTCATGTTCTTACAAAGATGGGTAGCCAGACGGATTCGCTCGGTATTCAAATACGCCAGAACCGGGAACGGATCGTTGCGTTTCGACTGCACCTCGATCCACTGTTGCAGCGCCCACGCGGTGTGCCGCACGTGGCCCAGCGCCGAGCGGAACTCGCGCAGAACCAAGCTGTCCATGTCGGCACTGCGCATCATGTATTCGATCACCCGAAGCTCCGAGGTGGCGGCCTGCAGGCGGCGGCTCACTTCGTCGCTGGCGAATGGCGCTTCGTCGGGCGAGATGTCGCCCTTGGAGAATTTCTCGATCAGATATTCCAGGCGCTCTCTGTCTGCGGCAGGCAGGGTAAGAAAATCCACGCCCATGCCGACGCCCTGCAGCGACGAGCGGATCGCACCCACTCCGCGTATCTCTACCGTACCGATGCGGATGGTGAAATCAATGTTGGCATCTTTCGGGAACGGCGATGCCATCTGGCTGAAGCAGCCGCCCAGGCTGATGTCGGTCAGCGCCGCCCACACGCCCGGGCCTTTGGCGTGGCGCTGCCGTATTTCGATGCCGCCGCTGCATGCATAGCGGCGCACGTCGCGCTTGTCGAGATCGCTCTTTTTCGGCGGCGGCGCCTCGTATTCGTCGTGGATGACGACCGTGGGCAGTTCGAGGGGCCAAATCTCCTGCTCGCCCTGGATCCTGGTGATGCCAATCTGCTCTTCGCTCTTGGTTCCCGGTCGCCCCAGCCACACTACTTTGAAGCGCGCCTTCTTGTGCTTGTATTGCACCCCGACGATTTCGTCCACGGGCATCAACACGCGCACTCCGCCCAGCCGCGCACCGGAATGGTTCACGTTGAGCGTGTGCGCCATCTGGTGGAACGGCTTGCCGGTCGTGTCCACGCCCCAAAGACGAACGGGCAACACGAGCTTCAGCCGGTCTGTATTTCTCTTACCCATATTGGCTGGTTACAGCGGGCGAAACAGAGTCCCATATTGCACCCGTTTTGGTTGACATGCAAGTTACCTTTGAGTACGCCTTGGATACCGGGCCAGATCACCTTCTCGAGACCCCATTTTGGCCGAAAAATGCGGGGAACTTCCAGCCCGCGGCTTACGTTTTCCTATAAGCTGAAGTCCATATTTCAAGGAATTGAACCCCGATGATCGATCAACCCACAGATTCCGAACTTGCCGCCCACGCTGACGCGAATATCCAGCCCGCCTTCCACAAGATATTTCTCAGACCCAGCGGAGAGCTCCGCGCCGGATGGCGGCTGCTGATCTTCATCGTCATTTTCATCGTTTTTGCCAAGCTCGCGAACCTGGGCCTGAAGGCCACCGGCTACAAGCCGCCCAAGGAATTCGAATTCAGTCCCACGTTTGTGACCCTGGGCCGCATCTTCACATTTCTCTTGATTGCCTTGCCCACGTACATCATGTCTAAGATCGAACGTAAGCCCATGGGCGTCTATGGCCTACCTGCTCGTGGTGCTTTTGGAAAAAAGTTCTGGGAAGGCGCTTTGTGGGGATTCGGGTCCCTCAGCGTGCTCTTGGTCTTGATGCGCCTTTCAGGCGCCTTTTACTTCGGCTCTGTCGCTCTTAGTCCAAAAGACGCGCTTTACTACGCGTTCGCGTGGGGCGTGGCTTTCCTGATGGTCGGCCTGTTTGAGGAGTACCTATTCCGGGGCTACGTGCAGTACACCTTGGCTGACGGTATCGGCTTCTGGCCAGCGTGCATCGCGCTCTCCCTGCTCTTTGCCTGGGCACATAAGAGCAATCCCGGCGAAACCTGGCTCGGTCTGGTAGACGTCTTCCTCGCCGGCATCGTGCTTGGAGCCATGCTCCTGCGCACCGGGAACCTTTGGTTTCCGGTCGGCTTCCACCTCGCCTGGGATTGGGCGGAATCTTATTTCTATGGCGTTGCTGATAGCGGCATGCAGGCCCACGGCGCGCTTTTGCATCCATCCATCCCGACCAGCCGTCCGTGGTGGCTGACCGGCGGCACCGTCGGACCGGAAGGCAGCATCTTCTCCTGCATAACCGAGATTTTGCTGATCGTCTTTATTCTGTGGCGGTTCCGCGAGAACCGCTATCCGCCGCAGGTGCAGCCCGCGCTGGTTACCGCCGCTTAGATATTTCGCCGCTCTGCACTTTGCTGCGTACGAAAGTGGCGGAGCGGCGGCTGTTCTCCAGCGTTCCCATTCCCCATACGATCATGCGCGCGCCTGCCGCGATCAGATTGATCCCGAAGAATGCGGGAAGGATCAGCGCCCAGTCGTGCAGGTAGTCGTAGACGATCAGTGGGACCCCGAGCGGGATCAGCACGATTCCCCAGCGAATGCGCTTCCATCCCAGCGCTTCAGTGTTCTCCTGGCCTTTGTGATCTTGATGCACGATCGAGGCCAGAGGCGGATTCGCTTTCCCCCGGTGATCGAAGACGTCGCAACGCAACTGAGGTGACGCATCCACCCGCGCCTGCGCGAAGTCGAGGGCTTCATCCAGTGAGCTCGTGATCAGGCACTTGCTCTCCTCGGGATGCTGCACGTACGTCCCGTCGGCCTTCATCTCTTGTCCTGAATCAGCGTCTTTGAAGAAGAGCGCGAACTCCCCTTCGCGGATGTGCCCCATCCAGTTCGGTGGTTTGCGTTCGGGATCAAAGAGCCTCAACTCGCGCATCGGCTCAACCTCGCGCCGCATTCACCGGGCAGCGTGCCGTGTGCCCCGGCGCGATTTCGATCAATTCCGGCAGCGCCTCCTGGCAAGCTGGCACGCGCACATCGCAGCGTGGCTCGAAGGCGCAACCGGGAGGAAGGGAGGCGATCGGCGGCACCGTTCCTTCGATGGTCAGCAGCGGCTTGGTCCGGTCTGAGCGCAACGTCGGCACCGCGCGCAGCAATCCCCGCGTGTAGGGATGCACAGCTTCGCGGAAGATGTGTTCCGTGGTCCCGCTCTCCACGATCGAACCTGCATACATCACCGCGATGCGGTCCGCGACCTTCGACACCACCGCCAGATCATGCGAGATGAAAAGCATGGCCAGCGAGAATCGCGCGCGCAGATCGGCGAGAAGATCCAGTATCTGTTGCTGCACGGTGACGTCGAGCGCGGTGGTGGGCTCATCCGCGATCAGCAGTTGCGGACGGTTCACCAGCGCCATGGCGATCATTACCCGCTGCCGCATGCCGCCGGAAAGCTGGTGCGGATAATCGCGCGCCAACCGGTCAGGCTCGCGCAACGCCACATCGCTCATCGCCGCGATGGCGCGCTGCATCGCTTCTTTCTTCGAGACCTTCTCGTGCGCCAGCACCGCCTCGGCGATCTGGTCGCCCACCCGCATCACCGGATTCAGCGCGGTCATGGGCTCCTGGAAGATCATGGACATCTTCAGGCCGCGCAGCTTGCGCACTTCTTCTTCCGACAGCGCCAGCAAACTGCGTCCAGCGAAGTTGATCTCGCCCTCGACCCGCGCCTGCGGAGGGAGCAGGCGCATGAGTGCGAGCGCGGTCGCCGATTTTCCCGAGCCGGATTCGCCCACCAGCGCCAGCGATTCGCTCTCTCGAATCGAGAACGCCACGTCGCGTACCGCCGTCAGCGAGCTTCCGCCCGCCGCCGGGAACGCAACTTTGAGTTGGCGCGTTTCGAGCAGCACGCCTCTATGCTAAATCACCTGCGCCTACTGGCCGCCCATGATCAGAGGCAATCCATTCTTGGTGTTGCCGATGATCACGATCTTCGAGTTCTGGCTGTCGGAAAGTTTTTCTGTTGCCTCGATGCCTTTCCACGTCAGCAGCTCGGGACTGATGCCCGCCGCAACCGTGCGCGAGAAGTCGCGGATGCCTTCCGCCTCGATGCGTTTGCGATCGGCTTCCTGCCGCTCTTTCTGCAGACGGAAGCTCATGGCCAGCGATTCCTGCTCGGCGCGCTGCTTCGTTTCGATGGCCTGCTTCAGCGAAACCGGCAGTTGGATATCGCGCAGTAGCACGGCCTCTACGATGATGCCGCGTGTTCCAAGGTTTTTCAGCTGACGTTCAAAGATCTCGCTCGCCACTTTGTCGCGTTCGCCGCTGTAGAGCGCGTTGGCGGTGTGCGACGAAGTAACTTCACGGATGTCCGAGCGGAGCGTGGGCTCGATGATGGTGGTCTCCACATCGCCCTGCACCGTCTTGTAGATCTCGGCGGCGCGCGATGGGTCGATGTGATAGCGCAGCGAAGTGTCCAGGTTCATGATCAGCCCTTCATTGGAAGGAACACTCGCCGACTCCTTCATCTCTCTGGTCTGCACGTTGATCTCATGCACGCTTTTCAGCGGGTTGATGAAGTGAAAACCCGCGGACAGCACCTGACTGGTGTCCACGTCGCCATAGAGTGAGAGCACGCCTACGGTCCCGTTGCGCACCGTAGTGAAGCTGGAGAACAACAGGATAACGACGATCAGCGCAATGAATGCCAGCCCAACCAGTTTGGCGATACCTGAGAGGCCGCCACCACCCGCGTCTACTACTTTGCCGTGCGTGAATCCGTAATCAGTCATTGTTATTTTCCCTCCCGGAAAAGCACGGCGAGTTTATAACAGTTGACCGTTCCCACTTACTTCCGGAACGTCCATCGCAGTTTGACGGTGAATACCTCAGACTCGGGGATCAAAGCTGCATCACGCGGGTCGCGGATGATCTTCCGCCAGCCGCGGTTCCAGACGATGAACAGGTCATTGCCCGGCCGGATGGTCCACCGCAGCCGAGTATTCGATCCTACGCTTTGCGATTCGGTGTCGTACTGCACGAAGCTGGAGAGGATCAGGTTCGGGTTCCATGCATAAGCTCCCTTCACTCCCCACAGACGCTGGATGAAGTTTCCTTCCCGCAAATGCCCGAAGTCGTTTTCCATGGTGAGTTCGACCTGCCAGTGTGCTTTGGGCGCGGTGAAACGAAGATAGTTCTGCTGCTCCGTGAGGTGTCCGTCATAAAAGGTGCCGAACCATGTTGTTGTTCCGCCCTGCAGGATACGGTGCGGGCTGCTTTGCGCCTCGAACCGCCAACGTGTGAACCGGTATGAACCTGGCTGGATCACGACTCCGCGAGAGATTTCAAATGGCGCGGTCAGCACCTCGCTCTGTGGGTAATAATTGAACTCGAACCGATCACCCGTTTCCATCCGCACATTGATCGGCGCGAAGAAGTAGTTCCACGATTCGAGCCGGCCTTTTAAGTCGGTGATGTACCTGAACTGGTTCTCGACAAACGCCTGCCTGATCCATCCCAGCGGGCCGTCTTTTCGTGGCCGCGGTTGCCACGCGCAATACGTCTCTGATTCTCTGATACCTCGTCTTGGAAGAAAGCCCAAGGCGGGATCGAGTGCGTCTCCGTAATTGTTGAATGAGCTGTAGCAATCCCACAGATCGTTGGGGTAATCGATCTTGACTCCCCAGCCTTGCCGATCGCCGGGTCCGACATCGCCCTCGGTCCGCGCCGTCCATCCACCTACCGCAAAGTTCTTGTCCTTCTGAAGCGTCGACGTACGATACACCGCG
>Ga0137403_10003393_pt1 | contig 19143 bp, 17 predicted proteins | sample CZOMad2_1_16fung_FD_122057 | JGI IMG/M metagenome (GOLD analysis project Ga0137403, IMG submission 122057) | Vadose zone soil fungal communities from Angelo Coast Range Reserve, California, USA - CZOMad2_1_16fungal (Hybrid Assembly) | ecosystem: Environmental > Terrestrial > Soil > Vadose zone...
CATGGCTACTGCGAATGCTGTGGGAACCATCTCGCGACATGGACCCTCGCATGGGTTGGGGACCTCCGATGGTGCCACGCACCCAGCGCAGATGGGACTGCAAAGCAATTCGCGTTCCGACCCGGAAGCGGTCCGGCGCCATATCAACAATGTCTTGCGAGATCAAGCGGTTCCATGCACAACGGAAGGTCTACAGTCGCCTTGAGGAACCGATGCGAGGTGGGGTGGTGACGAAAATAGTCGACAGGTGTCGGCATGCCGTCACTGCCGTTGGCGCGAGATGCCGAGCTTCTCCGTCCACGCTCGGAGCAGATCATGAGAGCAGCCGCCGCGCATCGGCCACCAATCGTGGACTCGGATGGCCGCGACTGGTGCTGTAGTAGCCTCGGATACCGCTCGCACGATCGACTAGCCCAAGGTGCGTGTCAGGCCTCAGCGTCGAGTCGACGCCGCCCCGTGTGAGCGACCGGCTGACATGATCGAGATCATGCGGGTGACCCGTGAGACACACCCAGCGCGCTCCCTCCGCGCCGACTGTGCGGCCATAGTGCGCCAGGGGCTCCGGGGTGTCCCGCAGCGGATCGACGGGGAGCGACACGCGCTTCAGCTGCAGTAGAGCCGCGGTCGAGCTCTGCATCGACCATCGAACGGAACCACGCTCACCGGCGCGCCGCTTGGGTGCGCGGGCAGGCATGCTTTCTCTCGAGCCTCGACCCGAACTTCTGGCCAGCTCTGAGGCTTTCGCTTGCTGCCGCTTAGAAGCTCATGAACATGGCGTTGTCCCGCTCTACTGCTGATTGGGCTTCTATACCACTCGCCCCCTTGGTGACTCGCTCATCCGTCCTCGTCCAGAGTGAGGCGGCATTTAGTACCGTAGCCGGACACCGACCACGAAGGCGAGGGTGTCGACTTGACTCCCCTCCCGACGCGCGAGATCCGCGGTGTCGCCGAGCAGGCGTGTCCAAGAGACGCCGATATACGGGGCGAATTGCCGCCGGATTTCGTACCGCAGACGCAAGCCGAGTTCCACGTCATTGAAGCCCCGTCCGACGCCGAACTTCTTCACCTCTTGCGCGGCGACATTGACCTCCAAACGGGACTACGCGATCAGCCGTGGCGTCAAGAGCAGCTCATACTCCGCTTCGAGCCGGGCGGACACGTCGCCGTCTTGGCTGATAAAGAGCGCGGGTTCGATGTCAAACCAGTAGGGCGCCACCCCTTGGACGCCGATGACGCCGAAGCCGCGCGAGTGATCGGATCCGTTGCCGGAGACTCGTTGGTAACGCCCGCCGATTTGGAAATAAAAGAAGGGCGAGATCAACCGGCTGTAGAGCAGTTGCCCCTCAGCCTCCCCGCCGTTGTCGCCCGAGAGCCCCTGGTCGCCTTCCGTCTTGACCCAGAGCTTATTGTAGTCCCCGCCGACCCAGCCTTGCGCCTCCCAGCGGAGCATGCCCCCGCCTTGATTGAGCTGGTACTCGAGCAGGTCGACGAGCACAGAGCCGATGATCGGCCTGTCCTCGACGGGTGTGGGCCACGTCTTGGGCGGGGGCGGCACCACGTCCTGCCCTGCGAGCGTCGGGAAGGGGGCGGCCAGCAGTGCCGAGAACAATGCGGCTCCACAGAGCGTCAGACCGACGATTCGTCCCGTGAAGGTGATCATTGGCGATCCTCCGCAACGCGCCGGGACACGTTCACCACGCGGAACATGCCCCATTCCATGTGGTAGAGCAGGTGGCAGTGGAGCGCCCAATTGCCTGGCGCGTCCGCCGTGATCTCGAGCGATACCCGTTCCGCCGGTTTCACACTGATGGTATGCTTGCGCGGCTTGCGCGCCCCGGAGCCGTTGTCGAGTTCCATGAACATGCCGTGCAGGTGGATCGGGTGCTCCATCATGGTATCGTTCACCATGGTGAAGCGCAGCCGCTCGCCGTAATTGAACGGAATAGGATCCATGGCCTCCGAGAACTTCTGGCCGTCGAACGACCACATGTACTGCTCCATATTCCCGGTGAGATGCAGTTCGATCTCCCGCCCGGGTGGCCGCTGGTCGTCGCCGGGCTTCACGCGGCGCAGGTCGGTGTAGACCAGCACCCGGTGGCCCACGTTCGCGAGCCCGGTGCCGGGCTCGCCGAGCCGGTTTCTCACTACCCTGGGCACCATCGTGGTTCCGGGCCCATAGCGATTGGGGCCCTGCCTGGCCACCACCGGGCCAACCGTCTCGCCCATGCCTGGCATCGCACCCATCTGGCCGCCCGCCGTGGAGCCGGGGCCCATGCCCATTCCCGCCATATGTCCCGCGTGCCCGCCGCTGGCCTTGGCGTGTGCGCCCATCTCCCTGGTCGTCATGGTTCCCATCTCGCCCATGTCCATGCCCATGTCGACCATGGTGCGCAGGGGGCGCTCTCGCAGCTTGGGGACCGCGGCGCTCATGCCTGCCCGCGGGGCGAGGGTGCCGCGGGTATAGCCGCTGCGGTCCATGGCTTCCGCGAAGATCGTAAACGCGCGGTCTTCCTCCGGCTCGACGAGCACGTCGTACGTCTCCGCGACGGCAATCTGGAATTCGTCCACCGTCACCGGCTCGACGTTCTGCCCGTCCGCCTGCACCACGGTCATCGCGAGCCCCGGAATGCGGACATTGAAGTAGGACATGGTTGAGCCGTTGATGAAGCGCAGCCGCACCCGCTCGCCGGGGCGAAAGAGCGCCGTCCAGTTGGCTTCCGGCGGCAGCCCATTGATAAGGTACGTGTAGGTGTAGCCCGTGACGTCTGCGATATCCGTGGGGTCCATCCGCATGCGCCCCCACCTCAGGCGGTCCGCGATGGTCGCCCGCCACCCCTGTTCGGACACGTCGCGGAAGAAGTCCCCAATGGTGCGTTCCTGGAAGTTGTAGTAGTCACTCTGTTTCTTGAGCTTCATCAGCACGTCGTGGGGATCCTCGAACGTCCAGTCGGAGAGCATCGCCACGTACTCGCGGTCATAGGCGACGGGGTCCGGCTCGGCGGGGTCGATGATTAACGGTCCCCAGAGACCGGCCTGCTCCTGCAGGCCCGAGTGGCTGTGGTACCAGTACGTGCCGCTCTGCTTCACCGGATACCGGTAGGTAAAGGTCTCTCCCGGTTGGATCCCGGGAAAGCTCACACCGGGCACGCCGTCCATGTCGTGGGGAACAAGGATTCCGTGCCAGTGGATGGAGGTGACGTCCTCCAACTGGTTGGTGACCCGAATAGTGACGGTCTCACCTTCGCGCCAGCGGAGCAGAGGGCCGGGCACCGAGCCGTTGACGGTCACGGCCGTGCCTTGCCGTGCACCGATCTTGAATGGTTGCTTGCGGATCAACAGGTCGATGACCTGCTCACCCTGCCGCGTCGCGGCAGATGCCTGCGCCGCCGTAGCCGGCCAGGCAGACGCCGGCACGAGACGGTTCAGACCAGCCAGCGCGCCCAAAGCCCCGGTGTACTGCAAAAAGCGTCGTCGCGTGAACGTGTGGGTCTCAGTCTCCATTGTTTGATCTCTACCCGGCCCTCCATGGAGAAGCCGTCGTCGATGGGCTCGGCATGTTAGACGCCGTCTCCGCGGCCAGCTCCGGCCCACCCGACGAGGAGCCGATGGTCTTCCAAGTACTTGTGGGCCATGACGGCGGCGACGGTGCCATCAGCGGTGGCGTTGGTGATCTGGCGCACCGGCTGCGCCCGGATGTCCCCCACGGCGAAGAGGCCGGGCACGGAGGTCTGCATGCGCTCGTCGGTCAGAAAGAACCCCAGCTGGTCGTGGGTGGCGTGGTCTTTGATGTGGTTCGGGGAGAAGCCGATGAAGATGAAGACCCCCCCGACCGGGAGCTCCCGCCGCTCCTCGCCTCCTACGCTCTTCAAGACGACGGCTTCCACCTGGTCCTGGCCCTTGATCGCCTCCACGACCGTGTTCCAGTACACCTCGATCTTCGGGTTAGCCAAAGCCCGCTCTTGGATGATGGGCTGGGCCCGAAAGGCGTCCCGGCGGTGAATGAGGTAGACCTTCTGGCCGAATCTGGTCAGGTAGTCAGCCTCCTCGACCGCGGTGTTGCCGCCGCCGACCACGGCGATGACCTGATCCCGGAAGAAGGGGCCGTCGCAGATGGCGCAATACGACACCCCGCGCCCGGCCAGCTCGGCCTCGCCGGGCACGTCGAGCTTCTGTGGCTTCCCCCCGGCGGCCACGATCACGGCCCCGCCGGTATAACTCCCCTCCCCGGCCACGACCCGCTTCCAGGCCCCCTCCGAGGCAACCTCGACGACTTCATCCGTCTTGATCTCGACCCCGAACGTCCGGGCCTGCCGCTCCAGGCGCTCGGCCAACTCCGGCCCGCTGATCGCCTCGAAGCCGGGGTAATCCTCGATCCGGGCGGTATTGACCAGCTCGCCGCCTGGGATGCCCTGCTCCACGATCACCGTCCTCAGGCGCGCCCGGCCGCAGTAGAGCCCCGCCGTCAACCCGGCCGGCCCCGCCCCGATGATGAGCACATCGTAGTGCGCCATCGCCCCCTCCCTGCCGCCACTACGCCAGCAGCTCCTCCACCCGTTGCCGGTTCGCCTGGAAGCCGATGATCACCTCGCCGTCGATCACCAGCGTGGCCGTCGCCCGGCTTTTCCATGTATTGACCAGCTCGTCATAGGCGTTCGGGTCCGCTTGGATGTCCTTGCCCTCGTAGGCGATGCCCTTCTGCCGAAGGAACTCTTCGGCCGCCCGGCAATCCCCTCAGCCGGGCTGATGGTACAGGATGACCTGCTTCATTGGATGTCCTCCCTGTTCATGGGCACAGGGTGCTCTCTATAGGTGAGCCCCCTCGGTTGAATCGGCGGCTAGAGCCAGCGACGCAGCTGCTGCGCGAGCGCACGCAGCCCGACGCCGCGACCGCCTTTGCGGTCCTCCTTACTTACAGGTCTTGGCATGCTCTTGCAGCTCCCTCTCCGACAGGTTTCACCTCCTTTCGAGTGCTATTCATGTTCCTCCACTTGCTGGCGCGCACGCAGCCATGTCCCCGCCGCCGCTTTGAGCCCCTCGGCGAAGGTGGGAGAGGTGCGATGACTGCAATGTTGACGCCGCTTCCCCCTAAGGCGCCTTGGCGGAGACGCCCGCGGACGCGGCACCCAACGACGCCGCATGCGGCGCATCTGGGCGCGGATGACTGGCGGTCGAGGCAGCGGGCGACTGGGCCAGATCACCGGCATAATACAGGGCGAGCGCTTCGATTTCCTCGGCCGTGAGCTGTGACGCAATGAACCGCATCGGGGCGTTGATATCGTTCCACCGGGTGCCCTGCGCAAAGGCCGTGAGCTGCCATTGCAGATACTGTTGATGCTGTGTAGCCAGCACCGGCACACCGATCAGATACCCGCCCGGGCCATGGCAGGAAGCACAGGGGGCCATGCCGCGCTTCGGATCTCCGGCGAACACCAGGCGCTTGGCCGGCTTCCGCTGCCGTAAGCTTCTGCCGTCGCCCGGGGCGCGCACCCCGCCGGTTTTAGGCAGGCCGGCAAGCGACGAGAAGTAGGCGGCGACATCGGCGGCATCGCGCGGGGAGAGCACCTCGGCTATGGCGCCCATCACCCCCCCGACGCGCTTGCCGGACCGGTAGTCGGCGAGTTGCTTGTAGATGACAAACTTGTCCATGCCGGCGAGTGTGGGGATCCAGTCCTGGGTGCTGATGCCCGTGTCGCCATGGCACGCCGTGCAATTGACGGCGATGAACGCACCACGCGTGGGATCGCCCGCCAATGCCTCACGTATCGTGCTCTCGGTCCAGGCGATCAGCGATGGAATCTGCGCCGGAGGCTGCGCCGCACCGCCCTTCCGGATCTCCTTGGAAAAGCCGAGCGCGCCGCAGATCGACTCCCAGGTGGAGCGCGGCGGTGTTTGCAGGCCGTAGCGCGGCAGCACCAGGAATCCTAGCCCGAGGGCAAGGGTCATGACCGCGGACACGAGGCACACCGCGACGAGGGACCAGTGCTGATGCAGCCTGAACGGGCCGAAGCGACGACTCATCGGCGTGGCTCCTCGGTCAGCGAGTACCCCGGGGAAGCGTGCGTACGCAGGAAGAAGAACTGTCCGATGGGATACCCGTAGCTCAACACAATGAGCGCCAGCAAGATCGCGTTCCACAGCCCGAACCCATTGAGCAGCGCCGGGACCTGAGCCGGCGGATTGACGGCCAGCGCATACGTCAGCGGCGGCACGCGCGCGGTGGCGCCGACGCTCGAACGCACGAGGACGTACAGGAGCAGCACCACCGAGCTGAGCATGACCAGCCCGCCGATGACCGACAGCGTGTTCAGGAAGCCCATTTTCGCCTCAAACGGCTCGGCGTAATCGAACATGGCCATGCGCCGCGGTTCTCCCATCAAACCGGTGATATGCCAGGGCACGGTGGTGATCAAAATGCCCCAGAACCAGAGCCACAGTTGGACGCGCGCCAACCGCTTGGATGTGAGCTCCCGACCAGTCAGCTGAGGCCACAAGTGGTAGGCGATGGCGAAATAGACGATGACGACCGCCCCTGCGAAGATCAGATGAAAGTGGGCCGTCACCCAGGAGGTGTTGTGGACCATGGCGTTCATGGCGTAGCTCATATTCACCAGTCCGCCAAAGCCGCCAAGCCCGAGGGGTACCAGGGCGAGGCCGCAGGCCAGCACGAGCGGCTCGTGCCATGGGAGGGCCCGGATCCATCCGAACAGGCCTCTGCCGCCGCGCACGCGCCCCGCGATCTCAAGCGTCGCCGCGACGCTGAAGACGGTCAGCAAGCTCGGCAGCGCCACCATGAAGGTGAGCACGGACTGCACGAACTTAAAGCCAGACCCCTGTTCGGGATCCATGAACAAGTGATGCAACCCGACCGGCAACGAGAAGACCAGGAATAAGATGAAGGCGATGCGGCCCATCGTGTCGCTGTAGAGCCGTCCGCCGGCGGCCTGAGGCAGCAGCGTATACAGGGCGATGTAGGCCGGCAGCAGCCAGAAGTACACGATGCCGTGCAGCGTCCATGAGAATAACGTGCGTGCGAGCCCGGCATTGATCGTATGCGTCCAGCCGAGTGCCACCGGCAGGATCAAGAACACCAGTTCAACGGTCGCCCCCAGGGCGGTCCAACCCCAGAGCAGCGCGGTGGCCGTGATCGCGAACATGGCGAGGGGGACGGGCGTGCCTGGATTCTCGCGCTTCCAGGACCGCAGATTGACGAGCGTCAAGGCGATCCAACAGTACGACCCGAGCACCACCAGCACGATGCCGAGGTAATACCATGGGCTGCCAATCAGCGGCGGGTAGAACGTGTAGAGCACGGAAGAGCGGCCCATGGCAACGGGCACGATCGCCATCGCCGTGCCGATGACACACAGCCAGAACCCCACCCAGGCCCAGACCTGGCCCTTGAGCGGTCGTGCCAGGGTGGTGACCGTGATCGCGTAGCCGAACCCCATCGCGAACAGGGTGGGGAAGACGTAGGCCATGATCGAGCCATGCGCGGTGACGGAGGCGTAATACACGTTCGGATCATCGAGCGGTGCCGGCAGGGGGCTCCGCATCAGCATCTGCCAGACGCCGAGCACGATCGCCGGTGCGAAGCAGAGCAGCGCCGCCCAGAAATGACAGATGACGAGCCTTCTAGCGCGGTACACAGGTCATCCTCTCATCAGGCCCGATTTTGGGGAATTGGTCCCGCGGTACCACCACGACATGGGCCCACATGCCGTGGTGCCCGAAGCCGCAAAATTCGTGGCACGGCATCTTGTACGCGCCGATCCGATCGAAGCGTGTCGCAATCTCGGACACAAAGCCGGGAACGATCATCGCATTGGCGTTGGTGTCCGCGATAATGAAGCCGTGCGTCACATCCGGGCTCGTCAAGCGGAACCGCACCAGCGTCCCGACCGGAACCGTGACGCACTGTGGGGTAAACATGTACTGGTGCGCGATCATCCGCACCGTCACCACGCCGTCCGGCTCTACAGCCGAGCCGAGGTTGTTCTCCACGAACTCGCCACTGAGATGGAGGGTGGCCGGATCGATGATCTCGATATGGCTGAGCGGGTGCAGGGCCTGGAATACCCCCGTCAGGACCACCACGGCGAGCATGATCCCCAACATCCCGGCCATGATGAACAGCCAGCGTGTTTCGGTCCTGACCACGACCGGCTCCGCGACTATGCCCGCCGGAGCCGTGCCCTGTGCCTCAGCCAATGTAACCCCTCCCCAGGAACAGCACGAAGTAGAACAGCAGCCACCCGAGGAACAACAGCCCCACCGCCACCGAGGCGATGATGAGCGCGCCACGAGGACCGTGGCGCAGCGCCTCTGCGGCGTCCGCTTGCGGGCACCCTGCATCGACATGTTCGCTGCTGTGTGCGGCGGTTGGGTGAGGTTCGGACGTCGCCATGCGCTCTCCTTTACTCCGCCGACGGGCGTGGCAGCCCCTCGAAGTACGCTCCCAGCGCTTCATAATCGCCCTCGGCGAGGTTGTGCGCCTCGTTGTACATCAGCGCGTTCTTACGGGAGCCGCGACTGAACATGACCATCTGGCTCACGATGTATGGTCCGTACTGACCTGCGAGGTAAGGGGTGACAGGAGGCGCGCCGATGCCCTTCTGGCCGTGGCAGGCGGTGCATGGCAGGACCTGCCGCTGCATATCGCCGGTGGTCGCGAGCGTTTCGCCGCGCTTGACAAGGTCAGGCGACCTCGCGGGCGGCGGCACGGTCGTGGCACGCACGGTGGCGTAGTACTGCGCCACCGCGTCGATCTCCTTGTCTTTGAGGGCCCTGGCAATCGGCGTCATGATCGCGTTCAGACGCGTATCGGAGGTAAAGTCTCGCAATTGCTTGCTCAGGTAATCCGCATGTTGATTCGAGAGGATCGGGAACGCGCCGCTGCTGTCCGAGAGCCCATCGAACCCGTGACAACGGGCGCAGGCGACGGCCCCGGCCGACGTGCCATGGGCCACGATCTCCGCCCCTTGTGGTGTCGTGTCGGTCTTCTGTGCTCCAGCCTGTGTTTGCGCGCCTATGGCGCCGGCAAGGATCAGGGAAATCATGATCGCCATGGCAAGTGCCCATATTGGCTGCATAGTTACCCCGGTGGCCTAGCTAGTAGCCTTGGCAGGAGCGAGACGCACGTTTCCTCAGGCTCGTCTTCGCCGCCGACACCCGCTCGCCATTCCCCGCGGCGAGCTGCGTGTGAGGCTGCTCACTGCTTGCGGTTTCCGACAGCGTAGTGAGCTTGCAGGTACGTGGTGATCTGCCTGGCGCTCTCCTCGGGGATCGCGGCCCCGAAGTCGTTGATCATCTTCTTCACCGTCGCGTCCCAGGCCCCTGCCGGAAGCGGCGGCTGCATGGTGATGTACGTCGTGCTATGGCAGACCTGGCAGAAGCCCACGACGAGGTCCTTGCCGGCGCCGTCGGCGAGGGGCGGGGTATAGGTCGGCCACGCGCCCACGCTGTAGACCGAGTCCCCTGGCGCAGGGGCAGGCGCGGCCTGCTCGATGCTGCCCAGGGTGCCCTGGATGTACTCGCCCTCGCGAACCACGCCGGGGAGCCCCTGGGCCAGGGCCACCACCGGAAACACGGCCACGAGCAGCCACCAGTAGTACTTGCTCATCCTGCGCCTCCTCAACTCGTGGAGCCCACGATCACATCCTGGCGCTCAACTGTGTTCCAGAGATAGCCGCCTGGGTTCCAGACGCCCTCGTCGGACTGCACATGGCCTTTCGCGTCGGTGGCCCGTACCGCCAGCAGGTACTTGCCCGGCGCCCTGGGCGTCCAGGTGTACTGCCAAGTTCGGAACGAGTAAGGCCCGTGATCCTCGCCGAGCGACGCCAGCGCCCACGTCTTGCCGTCATCAGCCGAGACCTCGACCTTCGTCACAGGTCCGTCGCCACTGAAGGCAATACCCTGCACCACCACTGGCAGGCCGACCGGGAGCTTGCCCGAGCCGTCCGGGGTGATGACGAACGAGCGAACGGGCATGTTCACCCTGCCGATGGGGATGAAGTGCACTTTGCCCGCCGCGACGTCGGCCGGCGTCGTGTTCCCCTTCGGGGTATCGGGAATCCGGTAGGCCGGATCCATCCAGAAGTTCTTGTCCTCCTGAGTCAGGGCCCGGATCCAGGTCAGGTGCTTGATCCAGTACGTCGAGAATATTCCCGGAACCACCAGCCGCAGCGGAAAGCCGTTGAGCATCGGCAGCGGTTCACCGTTCATCAGGTAGGCAACGACGGCCTCATTGAGCACGGGGTCGTTTACATCGAGTGATTTCAGAAAAGCCTGCGACCCCTTCCCAGCGGGGCCGAGACCCCGCTCCAGGCCCTGGAACTGAAACTGCACTGTGCCGGGCTTGGCGCCGGCGTTCCTGAGGAGGTCGGCCAGACGTACGCCGGTCCACAACGCGTTGCCCATGGCGCCGTTGCCCCACTGCCCGCCGGAGACGCGGGGCTGGAAGCGGCTCCGGGAGTTGCCCGAGCACTGATTGACCGCGGCGATCGAAACCGCCGGAAAGTTCCTCACGAGGTCCTCGAAGCTGAGCTGCATCGGCTTGTCGAAGTTGCCCTCCAGGTGGAGCCGCCACGTCCCGAGGTCCACGCTGTTGGGGATCAGCTCGAGGTGATATCGAACATAGAAGGCCGGGTTGGGGGTAAAGGCACGGTCGAAGTACTGGCGAGGAGTCTCCAACTGGATGCCCCGATCAGTGAGACGCAGCAGGGGCAGCTTCTGCGGGTAGGTGACGAAGGGGTTGACGCCGTTCCAGTACGGGTTGGCCTCAGGACCCGTGAAGGCAGGGAGAGGGCCCGCGGCTTGGGATGACACTTGGGCGCCAGCGGGGTTGACGCGGCCCAAGACCAGCGCGGCACTCCCCGCGCCGAACCACTTCAGCAGATCCCGTCGATGAACCCAGCTCGTGGCCATGTGCGCCTCCTCTTCGTCTTCACCACTCCCGTCTGTACACATCCCCGCCGCCGGCTGGCGAGGAAGTACTTCTCAATCGCGACCCTGGTCTCATTCTATCTACACGCAAGTGTCCGGTCTTACAGATTCATGCGCTATTTTCGGAATCTTGCCACTTTTTTACTTCCCGCCGCGCTGCCTCTGGGATACTCATGGCGTCATCCCCGCCAGCGCGCCGAAGACGGTGGCGAGGTGGCTCTGATGTGGGAAGACTGCCTCCAGATGCGTCAGGCGTTGTCGCGCTTGAGGCGCGCGGCTGGCAGGCGCTCATGGCCCCGGACGAGCGCCGTGCCGATGCCGATGGCCGCACAGGCGGCGCAGGTGAGGAGGGCGGCGCGGAAGCTGCCGAGACACGTCCGTTGCAGGGCGCCGAGCTCGCCCGCCGCCAGCCCGCGCGAGCCGAGGCGGTCGGCCAGCCCCCTGCTCAGCGGCGCGACGATGGCGATCGTCAGCGGCAGGGGCGTCAGGAGGACGCCCGAGGTGGCGACCGAGAAGCCACGCAACGCCTCGAAATAGAACGGCAACAAGAAGCTGACCGCGAACAGCGGCAACATGGCGAGCGTCAGGCTCAGCAACGCCGAGGTGAAGACGCGGTGGTCCCACAGGGTGAGGTCGATGATGGGAGAGCGCACCCCGCGTTCGACCGCCCCGGCCTTCATGGCCCGCACTGTCATCGGGATGTCGCCATGGCCGGTGATGAAGATGATCGGGAGGTCGATCTGGGCCGCGGCCAGCTCGCGTTGCAGGTCCAGCCCGCTCAACCCCGGCAAGCGCACGTCGAGCACCAGGCAGCCCGGCGCGTCCGGGCGTTGATCGGTCAGAAACTCGCGGGCGGACCCGAAGGTCGCGACGCCGAGCCCCACCGACCGGAGGAGGTTGGTGAGGGCGTCCCGAATGGACGGATCGTCATCCACCACAAAGACGACCGGCTCTGGCTCCCTCATGACACCGGCTCCCCACCCGTTGGCAGGGTGAACTGTACGGTCGCGCCGGGCCCGTCGTTCGGCGTGGCCCATAGCCGGCCGCCGTGCGCCTCGACGATCGAGCGGCTGATCGCCAGCCCCATGCCCAGCCCGGCGGGCTTGGTCGTATAGAAGGCGGTGAAGACCCGCTCCAGGTCCTGCGGGGCAATACCCGTGCCGGCGTCTTGGACGGCGATGCGGATGGCCTCGGCCTCCTCTGGCTGCGACCGGACGAGCAACGCCCGCGGCCGGTCCGTCACCCCTCGCATGGCCTCCACGCCGTTCAGCACCAGGTTCAGGAGCACTTGCTGCACCTGCACGCGATCGCCCCACACCGGGGGCAAGCCGGCGGCCAGGTCGGTGTGCAGGGCCACCCTGTGGCGGCGCAGCTCGCTGTCGGCCAGGGCGAGAACCTCGGCAATGACGTCGTTGATCGCGAGCGGCGCTTTCTGCGGCGTGGCTTTGCGCGCAAACGTGCGCATCCGCGCGATCACCTCGCTCGCTCGATTCCCGTCCCGGATGATCCGCTGCAGACACTCTCGCGCTTCCTCGAGGTTCGGGGGATCGCGCGCGAGCCAGCGCAGGCCGGCGTTGCCGTTGGTGGTGACCCCGGCGAGCGGCTGATTCACCTCGTGGGCGATCGAGGCGGTCATTTCTCCCAGCGTCAGCACCCGCGTGACGTGTGCTAGCTCCGCCTGCGCCTCGCGCAGCGCCTCCTCGGCCCGCCGGCGCTCAGTGATATCCTGGACCGTGCCGAACATGCGGCGGGGCCGGCCCGCCTCGTCCCTCATCACATTGCTCTGACTGTGGACGATGCGCACCTCGCCGCCGGGCCGGACCACGCGGAATTCCACGTCGTAGCGCGCGCCGCCGCCGAGCGCCGCCGCCGCTGCCCGGACCATGTGCCGATCCTCCGGGTGGATGAGTTCCTGCAACCCGGCAACGTCGATCGTGCGTTCCTGTGGCGGCAGCCCAAAGATGCGGTAGGTTTCGTCTGACCAAGTGAGGCGATCTGTATCGAGGTCGCGGGCCCAGTAGCCGACATGCGCGATGCGCTGGGCGTCTTCCAGTCTGGCCTCGCTGTCTTGCAGGTGGCGAAACATCAACAGCGTGGTGAGGGCGTCGGCCAGCCGGCGGCCGATCTCCTGGAAGAGCCGCGCCTCCTGCGGCGTCCAGACCCGCGGGTACGAGCACTGGTGCAGCCCGAACGTGTAGGGCCTGTCTACCTTGGGGTAGAGGGCCATCGCGATCTGGGACTGTACCTTGAAACGCACCGCTGTCGGGCCGGGCACCGTATGTCCTACCGGACCCCAGCGCACGGGACCATCCGAGGCCCTCAGTGCTCGGTACACCTCCGCGACCTGTGGCGCCATCGGCAGGTCCCGTCCTCCCAAGGCGAAAACACCGGGAAATTCCGGCCGGGTCCGCTCCATCACCACGCGCCACCACGCGCTGTCCGGCTCGCAGGGATAGCTCACCCAGGCCCGGTCGCAAGCAAAGATCGAGAGCACGGCGTCGAGCACAGCGCCCATCATCTGCTCGAGGTCGTTGGTGCCTTGCATCGCCCGGTTGACCCGGTCCATGCTCTCCATGAACCACAGATGGGCCTGGCGCTCCTCCTCCGCCCGCTTGCGCTCGGTGATGTCCCGTGCCAAAGCCAAGCCGAACCGATGACCGCCGTGCCAGAACGAGCGGACACGAACCTCGACGGGGAACACGGTCCCATCCTTTCGCCGATGAGAAGCCTCGAAGGCGCAAATCTCCCCGGCCTCGAGTCGCTCGTTGATCCATCGCATAAACGCTGCGTCCACACCCGAGTCGAAGCGACTTGGTGCCATCCCGATCAGTTCCTCACGCGTGTAGCCAAGGCTCTCGCAGGCCTGCCGGTTCACGTCAACAATGTTTCCTTGCTCGTCGTGCACGAACAAGGCGTCGGTCGCGTGATCCACATACGTCCGGAAGCGGGTTTCGGCGGCGCGCAGCTCTTCTTCGGCGCGTTTGCGTTCCGTCACATCTACCGCCGTGCCCACGAATTCAACAACATCTCCGGCGCGATTAAGCACCGGATGGCCGATGGCATGGATGTGTTTGACTGTTCCGTCGGGGAGCACGATCCTGTGATCGTGCACGTATTCTGTTTTTTCACGCACTGCCTTCCGCATGAGTTCATCCATGCTGTCGCGATCCTCTGGGTGGACTCGCTCCCAGAATATTTCGCTTGTCGGTAGACCCTGCTGGGGATCTAATCCAAAAATTCGGAATATTTCCTCGGACCAGTAAAGCGGCTCGACACTGACGGGGCTCCAGGCCCAACTGCCCGTGTGGGTCAGCCTCTGCGCTTCCGCTAAATAGGCCTCGCTCCGCCGCAGTTCGGCTGTCCGCTCCGCCACCTTCATCTCGAGTTCGTCTCGGGCTTGGCGAAGCTCTTGCTCGCTCTGGCGCAACGCCTGTTCTGCGCTGCGGCGCTCGTGGATGAGACGCGCGTTCTGAAATGCGGTCGCGGCGTGATTCGCCGCCACAGACAGCAGCAACTGGTCAATCTCGGTGGGAAAGTCGGTGCGATCGCACGCCGCAGCGATCAGACCGCTCTCGGCATCGACCCCGACGGGAATGACAATACCGCGGCACGACCCCGCGTCCCCGCCAACGTCGGGAATGATTTCCTTACGCGAAAACTGGCCGACGACGGCGAGGTGACGTTCGAGCCATTCCGGAAATGCCTTCCATGTGCTCCCCCGCGTGACTTCGACTGCGGCGCCCCCGTTGGGGTCGCACAAACGCACAAAAGCGAAATCCAGGTGCAAGGATCCGACCAGCACGTCGGCAAGCTCGGCGGCGATGGCGGGCGGCCCTCTCCCGACCCACGCCACCGGGATGGTGGAAAGTGCCACGAGCTCCCTGAGCGCTGTTCGCAGCCGGAGGACCTCAGCAGGGGGGTCGATGGCCATTTTAGCTCTCCAGGCTTGCGCTCTTGCGAACCGACCGTCGCTCCCGGAGCTCGAGGAGGAGCTGGTCAGGGGAAACGAAGAACGGGTTCTCCTGCAGCACCCCGCCGATCAGCACGACCGGATGCGTCCGCACGACGTCGATTATCATACTAGCGCTAAATTTCGACAGATCATACGCACAGATCAGTGGATCATCGTACTTGGGAGATACGTAGTTGACACGTGTCTCGAATTCGACAAAGCTCAGGTCATCGAGGCCTGGTTTGTCGAGCAGCGCCCATTCCATATGCCCCAGAAACCGCGTGAGCGGGTAGCCTGCGGCTGCACCCGACTGGAGCACTTCTTCGATTAAGGCTAGCATGGCGTCCTGGTCGAACCGATCTCCGCGGAACTGGCAGTCCTGCCACGCCCGCACCTCCAACTGGCCCGAACCCATTGCCCGCCCCACATCGATACCTGCGTCGGCGAGCCGCTTCAGATGTTCTTCCCGCAGCCCGGGATCCACGATGTGGAAAGCTTTTTCCCCCCGGTCAAAGCCTTCTTTGATGAACGAGCGAAGCACCCGGTGCTTCTCGTCGATGCTGTTGAAGAACGCGCAGATGTGACGTTCCCGGCCGAGAGCGCCACCGGCAAACTGCACGGAATGTTCATCGGTTCTCATATCTCACCTCACGTAGATAGTGGGGACGTAGATAGTGGAGAGAGGGGCCGACCTAGAACTGACACGGTCCCGAGATGGCCCCGGACGGAAGTTGGTTATCCGGCCGCATCGGAGCGGCGGGCCGAGCACGTAGGGTTGCAGCAGAAAGGTGGCGGCGAGCGAGGTGGCGGCGGAGAAGACAGACAGCCCATGTCTTAACACCGTAGCGACCACACGCCGCGCTGGAATATCAGGCTTCGACATAGGCTTGCCTACACGTCGATGAACTACTGAACCTTGACGACGATCACTGCCCCCGGCGAGCCATGCCCAATGGCGTCATTTGACATTTTATAGGTAATTACTGAAAACTCAAGTGGACCGACTTGCGCTTGCTTCAGCGGTGGACGCGACTGCCTCGCACCTGGTGCCATGAGGACCTTCTTCGTGAAGCGGGCGCAAGAGCGAGGCGAGGGGTTTACCTGGCGTCACTGGCTGAAGTGGACGAAGATGGCCGATCAGCCTAAAAAAATGCCGCGCAGCACCCCGCCGTCGACGCGCAAGGCTGCGCCGTTGATGGCCGATGCCAACTCGCCGGCGACGAAGGCGACCAGCGCGGCCACTTCTTCGGGTGTTTCAAAGCGCTTGAGCAGCGAGGAGGGCCTGGCGCGCTCGAAGAACTGACGCTCGACAGCGGCGGCATCAAGACCTTGCTGTGCGGCCATGCGCTTGACAAAACCCTCGGCGCCTTCGGATCTGGTCGGGCCGGCCAGGATGGAGTTGACCGTCACCCCGGTGCCGACGGTCGTCTCTGCCAGGCCGCGAGCGAGCGCCACTTGCGCCGTCTTCGTCACCCCGTAGTGAATCATCTCGGCGGGGATGTTCGCCGCCGATTCACTCGAGATGAAGATGATGCGGCCCCAGTTCTTTCTGAACATCGTCGGTAGGTAGTGCCGGCTCAGCCGCACGCCGCTCATGACGTTGACCTCGAAGATGCGCCGCCAGTCGTCATCGGAGATGTCGGCGAAGGGCTTGGCCCCGAAGATGCCGAGGTTGTTGACCAAAACGTCCGTTTCCGGCACTTGGCGGCAGAGCCCTTCGGCTCCGGCGGCGGAGGAAAGGTCGGCGACCACGCCCGATACGCGGGTGTCAGGCGCTCGCTGGAGGATGGTCTTCACTGCTGCCGCGACGCGCTCCTCGGTGCGCCCGTTGACGATCACCGATGCGCCTTCGCGGGCCAGCGCAGAGGCGATAGGGCAGCACCAGCCCAAAGAGGCGGACGGCCACAGCCAGCAGCGGCGTATCCGTAAATTGCTGCACCATCCCCTCCGCGAAGGCGCCGAGCGCCGGCAACCGCACGGCGCCGTGGAGGAGGATGTTGATGCCGAGCGTCAGGCGCAGCAGCAGATACGCCAAACGCCGATCCAGCAGCGCTCGACTGTCCTGCGGCTGAGCCTGATGCGGTGTTTCGGGTATACCGTGGTCTCCCATGGAGCGTTTTCTAGTCTAAGCCGCGCTCGATGGCGGCGATCTCTTCCTCGCTCAGCCTGAAGTCGCCGGCCCCCATCACGCCCTCCACCTGCTTAGCGTTGCGGGCCCCCACGATCGCGCCCGTCACCGCCGGGTGCCGCAGCGTCCAGGCGATCGCCACCTCGCCCGGCGACCGACCATGCCGGGCGCCGACGGCCCGCAGGCGCTCGACCAGCGCCAGGTTCTGCGACAGCTTCGGCTCGTTAAACTCGGGATCGCGCCGTCGCCAGTCGTCCTGGGCCAGGTGGGCGGCGCGCTCACGCGTCATCGCCCCGGTCAGGAGCCCCGAGGCCATGGGCGAGTAGACGATCACCCCCAGGCCCTGGCGCTGACAGAACGGCAGGACCTCCGCCTCGATGTCGCGTCGGATGAGGGAGTAGGGCGGCTGCAGTGAGGTGATCGGGGCGATGGCTTGGGCCCGCTGCAGCTGTTCGACATCGAAGTTGGAGACGCCGATCCAGCGCACCTTGCCCTCACGCTGCAGCTGCGCCAGCGTGGCCCAGCCCTCGTCGGTTTCCTCCGCGCTGCCTGCGGGCCAGTGGATCTGATAGAGGTCGATGACCTCCACGCGCAGCCGCTGCAGGCTGTCCTCGCACTCACGACGGATGGAGTCGGCCTTCAGCACGTTATAGACCTGTCCCCGTTCATCCCAGCGCAGGCCACATTTCGTGAACACATAGGGCCGGGGTCCGGGCCAAGTCGCCAGGGCGCGCGCCACCACTTCTTCCGAATGGCCCATGCCGTAGACCGCCGCCGTATCGATCCAGTTGACGCCGAGCTCCAGCGCACGGTGGATCGCGGCGATGGAATCCGCGTCGTTTTGAGGACCCCAGGCAAACTCCCAGCCCGAGCCGCCGATCGCCCAGGCCCCGAAGCCCACTGGGGTGATGTACAGATCGCTATGGCCAAGTTTTCGTGTGTGCATGATTCCTCCTGAGAGGTTATGGATGAAATGCGCATAACCTCTTGTGCATTGACGGTGTAGTCTATGCCCTTCTCACGAGATAATGGGCTCCATCAGCGTGCAGCACCGTCTATTGTCCTTCCATACGCTGGGACAGGCATGGCCACCCCCAACTCGGGGGCCGGCTATCTGCCGCTAGCTCCGCGCGACACCAATCCCACACGACCGCGGGTGCCTCCCGCCGTCCGGCCGTTATTTGGTACGCACACGTGAGGGTGCCTCACGACTGTGCAACCGTTGGCGATTATTGGGCGCCCCAATCGAACCCAGAGGTGGAGGCGCTGACACCTTGCCTGAGAGCAAGTCCTATTCCACCCCGAGAGGCAGTCCAGGGCATGGTAAAAAACCATGTTTTATCAATGGATTAGAGATACGAGTCGGGGGTGGTGGGGCACGGGAGGATCGTGGCGCGGGGGCGCCGGGGACGAAAATATTCGACAGGCGTCAGCGGGCGGTCATGCTATCCGGCGCGGTAGGCCCCGCGTCTCCAGGCGAGCACGCACCGTCGTGCGGCGGAGGCCGAGTTGTGCCGCGGCGTCGGAAGACCTCTGGGGGGGACCAACCACAGCGCGCTGACGCCATGTCGTGTGTTTCGCCTCCAAACGCCGTGTTGCGTTCTGGAATAGCCGCCCCTGCCCCGGTTTGGACATCAGTTCACAAGAATGGCCATATTCACGAACGATCTGTTCCGGATAAATCTCCCGGAAATCCCCACTCTCGCGTTCGCGGCTCGGAATGTGAGCGGCAAGCGAGGGGACCGAGACACGGTCGCGGCGGGCGTCGTAGAGGCCGTGCAGCAGCCTACAAGTACTGCCCCGCCGCCACCTCTTCAACGGCGCGCGATTTCGGTGCGCTGGCGTGCAGCAGCGTCCGCACATTCACGATCCTCTCGCCTTTGCGCCCAGACATCCGGGCCCAACTATCCGGGTCCGTGGTATTGGGCAGATCCTCGTTCTCTCGGTATTCGCCTGCAACCGCCGCTTGCAGGTCCTGGACACCGATCCCCCTCTCGTCCCCGGCGAGCGCGCGCTTGAGGGCGATCTTCTTGGCGCGGGCGACGATATTCTGGAGCATGGCGCCGCTGGCGAAATCCGTGAAATAGAAGATGTCCGTGTTCCCGCTCGCGTAGGTGACTTC
>Ga0137403_10003394_pt1 | contig 19141 bp, 15 predicted proteins | sample CZOMad2_1_16fung_FD_122057 | JGI IMG/M metagenome (GOLD analysis project Ga0137403, IMG submission 122057) | Vadose zone soil fungal communities from Angelo Coast Range Reserve, California, USA - CZOMad2_1_16fungal (Hybrid Assembly) | ecosystem: Environmental > Terrestrial > Soil > Vadose zone...
CGTAGACCTTGCGCGCGAGGCTCCCGGACTCGAGCGCGGCGCCCTGGGCGCCCAGGCGCATCGTGCCGCCGAGATCGGACTTTTCGTCGCGGCGCTCGACGCGGCCGTCGCGATCCTGCCATTCGGTCACGAGCGCGATCACCGGGTGCGGCGTGTCGCGGTCGAATTCCGTGCTGTTCGCGCCCGCGAGCCCGACGACGTTGCGCGCGAACTCGATCACCGCGAGCTGCATGCCCAGGCAGATGCCGAGGTACGGGATCTTGTTCTCGCGCGCGTACTGGATCGCCTTCATCATGCCTTCCACGCCGCGCTTGCCGAAACCGCCAGGTACGAGCACCGCGTCCACGCCCTTCAATTGCGCGCCCAGACCGTCGTTCTCGATCGACTCCGCGTCGACATAACGGATAGTCACCTTGCTGCGCGCGTGGATGCCCGCGTGCCCAAGGGCCTCGTTGAGCGATTTGTAGGAGTCGGTAAGGTCGACGTACTTGCCGACCATGGCGATGGTGATCTCGTGCTGAGGACTCTCCAGCGCCTCGACCAATTTCTTCCACGCCCTGAGGTCGGCGGGCTTGGCGATGATGCCGAGCTTGTGGCAAACGATCTCGTCGAGCATCTGCTGGTGCAGCATCCAGGGAATCTTGTAGATCGAATCGGCGTCCCAGACCGAAATCACGCCCCTTGCCTGGACGTTGGTGAAGAGCGCGATCTTCTTCTTCTCATCGTCGGGTATCGGCCGATCCGATCGGCACAGCAGCGCGTCGGGCTGGATGCCGATGCCGCGCAGTTCCTTCACCGAGTGCTGCGTCGGCTTGGTCTTGATCTCGCCCGCGCTCTTGATATAAGGCACCAACGTGAGGTGCAGGTAGCATGTGTTGTTCGATCCGAGCTCCAGGCCCATCTGCCGCACCGCTTCGAGGAACGGCAGCGACTCGATGTCGCCCACGGTTCCGCCGATCTCGACGATCGCGACTTCCGCCTCGCCCGCCCCACGCACTATGAATGCTTTGATCTCGTCGGTGACGTGGGGTATCACCTGCACGGTGCGGCCGAGATATTCGCCGCGACGCTCCTTCTTGATCACCGACTCGTAAATCTGCCCCGTGGTGAAGTTGTTGCACTTCTTCATCCGGGCCGACACGAAGCGCTCGTAGTGCCCGAGGTCGAGGTCGGTCTCGGCGCCGTCGTCGGTGACGAAGACCTCTCCGTGCTGGAAAGGGCTCATCGTGCCCGGATCGACGTTGATGTACGGGTCGAGCTTGAGAAGGGTGACTTTGATACCGCGCGATTCGAGGATCGCGGCGAGGGAGGCGGCGGCTATCCCCTTCCCCAAAGAGGAAACCACACCGCCCGAAACGAACACATACTTGGCCATTACAAACCAGGGGGATGGGATGGAGAATGGTACATGAAAACGCCTTCCGGCTCAATCGCCTCCGGCCTGGCGCGAGCGTTTTTTCCGACCGCGCTCAGGCGAGCTCGGGGCGGTTCCTGAAATGCTCGAGCGCTTCGGGGTTCGCAAGCGCCTCGACGTTCTTCACCGGGCGGCCGTGCACCACGTTGCGCACCGCGAGCTCGACGATCTTGTTCGACTTGGTGCGCGGAATGTCCGGCACCTGCAGCACTTTCGCGGGAACGTGGCGCGGCGTGGTGTTCTCCCGTATGCGCGCCTTGATCCTCGCGCTCAGGGCCTCGTCGAGGGCAAGGCCCTCGCGAAGCTTGACGAAGAGGACCACGCGCACGTCGCCGATTTCCCCCGGCGGCCAGGTCTGGCCGATGACGAGCGACTCGACCACCTCCTCCAGTTGCTCGACCTGCCGGTATATCTCGGCCGTCCCGATGCGCACGCCACCCGGGTTGAGCACCGCGTCCGACCGGCCGTAGATGATCATGCCGCCGTGCGCGGTCAGCTCGCACCAGTCCCCGTGGGTCCAGACGCCGGGGAATCTCTCGAAATAGGCGGCGCGGTATTTCTCCCCGCCGGGGTCGCCCCAGAAGCCCACCGGCAGGGATGGAAACGGGCGCGTGCACACGAGCTCGCCCTTTTGTCCCGCCACCGAGCGCCCCTCGTCGTTGAACACCTCGACCTTGAGTCCCAGAGCGCGGCACTGGATCTCACCGCGCCACACCGGCAGGATGGGATTGCCGAGCACGAAGCACCCGCAGATGTCGGTCCCTCCCGAAATCGAGGAAAGGCACACGTCGCGCTTGATCGAGCGGTACACGAAATCGAAGCCCTCGGGAGCGAGCGGTGACCCGGTCGAGAGCACGGTACGCAGATGCTCGAGCCGGTGAGTCCTCGCCGGCTCGACGCCGGCCTTGGCGATCGCGTCGATGAACTTCGCCGAAGTGCCGAGATGGGTCGCCCCCTCGGCATCGGCGTAGTCGAACAGGATCCGGCCCTCTTCGATGAAGGGCGAGCCGTCGTAGAGCAGGAGCGTCGCGCCCGAGGCCAGGCCGGAGGCGAGCCAGTTCCACATCATCCACCCGAGCGTGGTGAAGTAGAACAGGCGGTCGCCCGGCTTGATGTCGCAGTGCAGCTGCTGCTCGCACAAGTGCTTGAGCAGAGCGCCACCGGCTCCGTGCACGATGCACTTGGGCACGCCGGTCGTTCCAGAGGAAAACAGGATGTACAAGGGATGGTCGAAGGGCAGCTGCTCGAAGCGGATTTCGCCTCCCGCGCCCTCCCCGACGAAGTCCTCGAGACTCTGGGCGCCGGGCATGCGCGACAGATCCGGCCGGTCGCCGACGTAGGAAGCCACCACGACGCGCTTGAGATCGGGCAGCCCCGATGCGATCTCACGTACCTTCTCGAGCGAGTCGATCTGCTTTCCATTGTAGAAATATCCGTCGGCGGCAAAGAGCACCTTGGGGGCGATCTGTCCAAACCGATCGAGCACCCCGCGAACACCGAAATCAGGAGAGCAGGTCGAAACGGTCGCGCCCAGGGCTGCCGCGGCCAGCATCACGGAGATCGCCTCGGGCATGTTCGGCAAGTACACGGCAACCCGGTCACCGGGACCGACGCCCAGAACGCGGAGTGCCCGGGCGATCCCGGCGACCTGCTCGTAGAGCTCGCGATGGCTGACGCGGCGCTTCACCCTGCTCTCGCCCCAGAACACGAGCGCCGTGGACCCGTCGCGCCGCCTGAGCAGGTTCTCGGCGAAGTTGAGCTTCGCGTCGGGATACCAGCGCGCGCCGGGCATCCGGCCGCCGTTGACGAGGACCCGCGACCCCTTCGCGCTCGATCGCACGCCGGCGAACTTCCACACCGATTCCCAGAACTGCTCGGGGCTGTCCGTGGTCCAGCGGTAGAACGCAGGATAGTCGTTGAATCCCAGCTTCCAGTCGCGTATCGCCTGGCGCGCGAAGCGAGTGAGGTTCGCCTCTTCGATGCGCTCCTGGCTGGGCCGCCAGAGCGGCTTGTCGGTCATCGGGACCCTCCTCCGCCACGCATTATAATTTGCCAGGCGAAGCGATCGGAGATCCCGTGGCGCGTGAATCGATGCAGTTCGATGTGGTCGTGGTGGGAGGCGGTCCCGCCGGCCTTGCCGCCGCGATCCGCCTGAAGCAGCTCGCCGCGGCTGCCAAGGCCGAGATCGGCGTGTGCGTGATCGAGAAAGGCTCCGAGATCGGCGCCCACATTCTCTCGGGCGCGGTGATGGACCCGCGTGCGCTCGCCGAGCTTCTCCCCGACTGGAAGGAGCGCGGGGCGCCCCTGAAGACGCCGGTTGTTGAAGACCGATTCCTGTTTCTCGGAGAATCGGGTTCGTTCAGAGTCCCGAACGCCTTCCTGCCGGAGTGTTTCCGAAACCATGGCAACTACGTGGTGAGCCTCGGCAACGTGTGCCGCTGGCTGGGTCAGCAGGCGGAAGCGCTCGGCGTGGAGATCTATCCGGGCTTCGCGGCGGCCGAAGTGCTCTACGACGAAAAGGGCTGCGTGCGCGGCGTCGCGACCGGCGACGTGGGCATAGGGCGCGACGGCAAACCCACCGACCAATACCAGCCGGGCATCGAGCTGCTCGGGAAGTACACCTTCTTCGCCGAAGGCTGCCGCGGACAGCTCGGCCGGCAGTTGATGGAAAAATTCCGGCTGGACGCGGACCGCGACCCGCAGGTGTACGGAATCGGTCTGAAGGAGCTGTGGGAGATCGATCCGAAAAAGCACGAGCCCGGCCTTGTGATCCACTCGGCCGGCTGGCCGCTGGCCGCAGACACCTACGGCGGTTCGTTCCTCTATCACATGGAGGATCGCCTCGTATCCGTCGGCTTTGTCCTGGGACTCTCCTACGCCAATCCCTACCTGAGCCCCTATGAGGAATTCCAGCGTTACAAGACCCATCCCGCCACTCGCCGATTCCTCGAGGGAGGCAAGCGTATCGCCTACGGCGCGCGCGCCATCGCCGCGGGCGGCATCATGTCGCTGCCCAAGCTCGTGTTCCCGGGAGGCGCGCTCGTCGGCGACGACGCCGGATTCCTCAACGCTTCGCGCATCAAGGGCAGCCACGCGGCGATCAAATCGGGCATGCTCGCCGCGGAGGCCGCGTTCGCCGCGCTCCAGTCGGGGCGCTCGGGCGATGAGCTCGCTGCCTATCCCGAGACGTTCCGCGATTCGTGGCTGTTCGACGAGCTGCACCGCGCGCGCAATTTCAAACAGTGGATGTCGAAGGGCCTCTACACCGGTACGGCGATGGTCGGGGTCGAGCAGTTTCTTCTGGGCGGCAAATTTCCCTGGACTTTGCACCATCGGCACGCCGATCACGAATGTCTGCGGCCCGCCGCCGAGTTTCGCCCGATCGACTACCCGAGGCCCGACGGCAAGCTCACCTTCGATCGACTTTCCTCGGTTTTCATCTCGAATACCAACCACGAGGAGAACCAGCCGAGCCACCTCACGCTCAAGGATCCCTCGGTGCCGGTCAGGGTGAACCTCGCGAAATACGCGGGCCCCGAGAGCCGTTATTGCCCGGCGGGCGTGTATGAGTTCGTGAAAGGCAATGACGGGACCAGCCACCTGCAGATCAACGCGCAGAACTGCGTCCACTGCAAAACCTGCGATATCAAGGATCCGACCCAGAATATCGTGTGGGTGGCGCCCCAAGGCGGTGGAGGACCGAATTACCCGAACATGTGATTCAATCTATTGAAAGATTGAGATACTTTACAGGAACGAACGTTCGTTCTAATATAGCGGTATGCGGAAGGGCGAGCAGACTCGCACCCTGATACTCAACGAGGCCATGGGCCTCGCAAGTCAAGTAGGTCTCGAGGGCTTGAGTATCGGATCCCTCGCGGAACGGCTGGACATGTCGAAGAGCGGGTTATTCGCGCACTTCGGCTCGAAGGAAGACCTGCAGCTCCTGACTCTCAAGCAAACGCAGACGCTCTTCCGCGAGCAAGTTTTCTACCCTGCCCTGGAAGCGCCTCGCGGCCTGCCCCGCCTGCGGGCCGTGTTCTCCAACTGGCTCGCATGGCTGGAGCGCGACCTTCCGGGCGGCTGCGTCATGCTCGCCGCATCGGTCGAGTATGACGACCGCCCCGGCGCGGTCAGGGATGTGCTCGTCGCTGGGCAGCGCGAGTTGCGCGGCGCCATCGCCAAAGCAATTCGTCTGGCTATCGACGAAGGTCACCTTGCGCCTGAAACCGATGCCTGGCAGCTGGGGTTCGAGATGCTCGGCATCGTGCTCGCCGCCCACCACGATCGCAGGCTCCTGGGCGATACCCGATCGATCGCTCGCGCGCAGGATGCGTTCGAGCGTCTTATCGAGACCCATCGCGCTGTTGCAGACGGCGTGACCGATCCGCGCTAGGGCATCGACCTCATCCGTGGGGCGGCGTGGCCGGCACCTCGCGCCAGCCCTCTTTGCACTCCGAAACGTACGGATAGTACGTTTTGGACGAATCGCAGTAATACCAGATCGCGCCTCCCGTTGGAGAGGCCACCGGCGCTCCAGCTTGCGCCGGGGGCAACGCCGCGTCGCCCTGCTCGACGTATCCCGCCGGCGGAGCGACCACGGAATATCCGCCTTCGGCCTGTTCATAGAACGCGTCGTTGGCATAGTAGTACGACAACCCTCCCACCCACACCGTCGAATACGCAGGTGGAAGGACCGGCACAATGATGCCCACTGGCGGCCGGATCACGACAAAGGCCGGCCCGCTCCGCCGGTACCACACCCCCGAATGAAAGAAATAGGGCGAGCCGCGAAACGTGACCGCGACGCGATTCGCTGGCAGCGCGGCGACCGAGTATCCGATCTGCGGGTAGTAGTGATCGTGATGGAAGCGGCTATCGTACGTCCAGTGCGGCGTGCTGAAGTGCTCGCGCCTGACTTCGTGCCTCTCGGCGCGAGCCTGCGCGTGCGCGAGAGAAACGAACAGGCAGAGCACGGCGAGCAGGGCCGCGCCCAGCCGGGTGGATTGCGGTAGTGATGTCTTCATTTAGAACCCCTCATCGGACACACCGGACATGGTGAGGGGGTTTGACCGCGAAATCCGTGAAAAATTGTATCGCGCCGCTCTAGAACTGCTCCTCCGCCAGCGCCATCACTCCAGCCGCGCCGTGCACGATGGCGTTCCGCAGCGCCGGACCCTGCGTCAGGACGTGGTCGGCGTAAAACCGCGCGGTCTTGATTTTCGCCTCGTAGAAAGACTTGTCCCCCCTGCCCTCGGACAGCCGTTGCTGCGCGATGAGAGCCGAGCGAGCGAGCTGCCAGCCGCCACAGACGATCCCCATGAGCTTGAGGAAAGGCACGGCCCCGGCGTGCGCCGCCCTGATGTCGTTGCCATAGGTGATCACCATCCAGGACACGCATTCTTCGGCGGCGGTCAGCGCCGCGGAGAAGGCCTCGCGCATAGCGGCCATGTCCTCGCCCGGCGCCTTGCCGAGGTCCGCCTCCACGAGACGCATCACGCTGATCACCTCCTTCGCGGTCGCACCGCCCTCGCGGGCGATCTTGCGGCCGATCAGGTCGTTCGCCTGGATCGCGGTCGTCCCTTCGTAGATCGTGGTGATCCGCGCGTCCCGCAGGTGCTGCGCGGCCCCGGTTTCCTCGATGAATCCCATGCCACCGTGCACCTGGATACCGGTCGACGCGAGCTCGATCCCGGTTTCGGTAAACCAGCCCTTGACGATTGGGATCATGAAATCGACAAAGGCCTGGTTGCGCGCGCGTTCCTCCTTGTCCGGATGCCTCAGGGACCTGTCGACCGCCGCGGCCACGACGTACGCGAGGGCGCGCATCGCTTCGATCTGCGACTTCATGCTCATCAGCATCCTGCGCACGTCGGGATGGTGGATGATGGTCACCGACTTCCCGCCGCCGGCGACGTCGCGGCTCTGGACCCTCTCCCTGGCGTAGCCAAGCGCCTGCTGGTAGGCACGCTCTGAAATCGACAGGCCTTCCATGCCGACCGCGAAGCGCGCGAGGTTCATCATGATGAACATGTATTCCAGGCCGCGGTTTTCCTCGCCCACCAGATACCCGGTGGCGTTCTCGTACACGAGAACGGCGGTCGGGCTCGCGTGGATGCCGAGCTTGTGCTCGATCGACGCGCACTGCACGCCGTTCCGCTCGCCGATCGATCCGTCCGGATTCACTAGAAACTTCGGCACCAGGAACATCGAAATCCCGCGCACGCCCTCGGGCGCACCGTCGACGCGTGCGAGCACCAGATGCACGATGTTCTCGGCGAGGTCATGCTCGCCGTAGGTGATGAAGATCTTCTGGCCCGATACGCGGTAGTGGTCTCCCTCGCGTACCGCCTTGGTCCGAATCAACCCGAGGTCCGTTCCGGCCTGGGGTTCGGTGAGGTTCATGGTGCCGGTCCAGGTACCTTCGATCATCTTGGGCAGATATCGCGTCTTCTGCTGGTCGGTGCCGCGCAGGATCAGCGCCTCGGCGGCCCCCGCGGTGAGCATGGTCACCAGGGAAAAGGAAAGGTTGGCCGACTTCCACATCTCCACGACCGGGGTCGACACAATCTTCGGCAGTCCCTGCCCTCCGTACTCGGCAGGCGCCTGCAGAGCGTTCCAGCCGCCCTCGATGAACTGCTTGTAGGCTTCCTTGAAGCCCCGGGGCGTGGTGACCTTGCCCTTGTCCCACGTCGAGCCTTCTTCGTCCGCGGACCGGTTGAGCGGTGAAAGGACGCCGCTCGCAAATTTCGCGCTCTCCTCGAGAATCTGGTCGACCAGCTCGGCGTTGATCTCCTCGCAGCCGGGCAGCCGCGCGACCTCGGCGAGGCCGGCGAGCTCCTGCAGCACGAAGTGCATGTCGCGCAAAGGCGCTTTGTATTCAGCCATGGTGCCTCCGATCCCTTATCCCAGCTCCTTGACCAACTCCGGAACAATTTGAAACAGATCTCCGACGATCCCGTAGTCCGCCACCTGGAATATCGGGGCCTCCTCGTCCTTGTTGATGGCCACGATGACACGGCTGTCCTTCATGCCCGCGAGATGCTGGATAGCACCCGAGATGCCCACGGCGATGTACAAATCGGGGGCGACGATCTTGCCGGTCTGCCCCACCTGCCAGTCGTTCGGGACGAAACCCGCGTCGACCGCCGCGCGCGAGGCGCCCATGGCGGCGTTCAGCTTGTCGGCGAGCGGCTCGAGCACCTTGAAATTGTCGCCCGAGCCCATGCCACGGCCGCCCGAGACGATCACCCGCGCCGAGGTCAGTTCCGGGCGCTCCGATTTGGTCAGGGCCCGCCCGACGAGGGACGAAAGGCCGGTTTCGGCTGCTGCAGCGATGTTCTCCGGGGCCGCGGAACCTCCGCTTGCCGCCGCGGCGTCGAAACCCGTCGTGCGGACCGTGATTACCTTGATCTTGTCAGCTGACTGGACGGTCGCGAGGGCGTTGCCGGCGTAGATCGGCCGAACGAAGGTGTCGGCGCTCTTGACCTCGACGATGTCCGAGATCTGCGCCACGTCGAGCAACGCCGCGACCCGCGGCGTCACGTTCTTCCCGAAGGAAGTCGCGGGCGCCAGGACATGCGTGTAGCCACCGGCCAAGCCGACGACGAGGGCTGCGAGATTTTCCGCGAGCTGCTCCTTATAGTGCGGTGCATCGGCCACGAGCACTTTCTTGACGCCCGAAATCGCGGCGGCAGCCTTCGCCGCCGACGCGCAGCCCGAGCCCGCGACGAGAACCGCGATCTCGCCGCTGATCTTCGCGGCAGCAGACACGGCGTTCAGGGTCGCGTTCTTGAGCGACGCGTTGTCGTGCTCGGCGAGAACGAGGACGCTCATGGGATGACCTTGGCCTCGTTCCTGAGCTTCTGCACCAGCGCTTTTGCATCGGGTACCTTCGCGCCCGCCTTACGCTTGGGCGGATCCTCGACCTTGAGCGTTTTCAGGCGCGGAGCGACGTCCACGCCGAGCGCGTCGGGTTTGAGGACTTCGAGCGTCTTCTTCTTGGCCTTCATGATGTTCGGTAGCGTGACGTAGCGCGGCTCGTTCAAGCGCAAGTCGGTGGTCATGATCGCCGGAAGCTTGATGGAAATCGTCTCCAGCCCTCCGTCCACCTCGCGCGTCACTTCCGCCCGGTCCCCCGCGATCTTCAGCTTCGACGCGAAAGTCGCCTGCGGCCAGCCGAGCAGCGCCGCGAGCATCTGCCCAGTCTGGTTGCAGTCGTCGTCGATCGCCTGCTTGCCGAGGATGACGAGGCCGGGATTCTCCTTCTGTACGATCGCGCGCAGAAGCTTCGCGACCGCGAGCGGCTGCAGCTCGGCGTCGGTCTCGACCAGGACCGCGCGGTCTGCGCCGAGCGCGAGCGCGGTCCGCAAGGTCTCCTGACAGGCCTGCACGCCGCAGGACGCCGCGACAATCTCGGTCGCGGTCCCGGCTTCCTTGAGCCGTACCGCCTCTTCGACCGCGATCTCGTCGAAGGGATTCATGGACATCTTGACGTTGGCGGTCTCGACTCCGGTGCCGTCGGCCTTCACGCGCACCTTGACGTTGAAATCGACCACGCGCTTGACCGCCACCAGGATTTTCATTGACATCGTCTTGGGGAAAAACACACGGATTATAATCGCCCCGTACAGAACCGTCCCCATGCCGCGTCCCCTCTCGCATATCCGGGTTCTCGATCTGACGCGAGTACTCGCGGGCCCGTGGGCATCGCAGAACCTCGCCGACCTCGGGGCCGAGGTGATCAAGATCGAGCGGCCCGGATCCGGCGACGACACGCGCAGCTGGGGCCCGCCCTTTCTCAAGGACCGGACCGGGAAGGAGACCGGGGAATCCGCCTATTTCCTTTCGGTAAACCGCGGCAAGAAGTCGGTCACGCTAGATATCTCGAAACCCGAGGGCGCCGAGATCGTGCGCAGGCTCGCCGCCAAGTCCGACGCGCTGATCGAGAACTACAAAGTCGGCGGTCTCGCGAAGTACGGGCTCGGCTATGAAGACCTGAAGAAGCTCAACCCGCGCATCGTCTATTGCTCGGTCACCGGGTACGGACAGACCGGCCCGAGCGCTCACCTCCCCGGCTACGACTTCATCTTCCAGGGCATGGGCGGGCTGATGAGCATCACGGGCGAGCGCGACGAGCTGCCCGGCGGCGGCCCGCAGAAGGTCGGGATCGCCGTCACCGACGTGATGGCGGGCATGTACGCGAGCGTCGCGATCACCGCCGCCCTCCTGCACTGTGAACGCACCGGCGAGGGGCAGTACATCGATATGGCGCTGCTTGACACCATCGTGGCTTTCGGCGCGAACCAGATCTCCAACTACTTCCACTCGGGAAAACTCCCGGAGCGCTGGGGCAACGCGCACCCCAACCTGCTCCCTTACGAAGCCTTCCCCACTTCGGACGGCCACCTCATCCTGGGAGCGGGCAACGACAGCCAATGGGTGAGCTTTTGCGGGGCCGTCGATCAGCCCGAGCTCGCCGACGATCCGCGCTTCAAGACCATGCCCGACCGCATCCGCAACCGCCGGGCGCTCATTCCCATCGTCCAGGAAATCATGAAACGCCGTCCGAGCCGCGATTGGATCGCGCGGTTCGACGCGGCCAACGTCCCCTGCGGACCGATCAACAATTACAAGGAAGTGTTCGAGAACCCGCAAGTGCGGCACCGCGGGCTGAAGATCGAGATGCCTCATCCGCTCTCGGGCGCGCTGCCGGGCGTCGCGAGCCCGATGCGCCTCTCGGAGACGCCGGTGGAGTACGATGTGCCGCCGCCCCTGCTCGGGCAGCATACACGCGAGGTCCTGTCCGGCGTACTCGGGATGGGGGACCGCGAGCTGGACCGCCTCGCCGCCGAAGAGATCACCTAGCCCGGCGCGCGCTGCTCGACGGCGTAGCCGGCGGCAATCCAGGCGTCCAGCCCACCGTGCAGGGGCCGTACGCGGGTATAGCCGAGATCCATCAGTCGCTTCGCCACATAGGCGGCCGAGGCCTCGTTGGGGCAACTGCAGTAGAAGATGATCTCGCGCTCGACCGGCAGTTGCTCGAGGCTCTTTTCCACGTCCCCTATGTCCATCACCAGCGCTCCGGGAATGAAGCGCAGGTCCTGATCCCGATCCCCGGATGAGCGCACGTCCACCACCACGGGCCTCTTTCCGGTTTCAAACAGCTTGTTCAATTCACCGGCGGTGATTCGGGCGATGCGCAGCATCTTATGCAAACGCCGCCGCTGCCACCACTTGAGGGCGACATATCCGGCGAGCAGCAGACCGATGGTTCCCAGCGCCCAGCTGCCCAGGCCCTCCATGCGGACGATCAGCCCCTCTATTTCCGCGTGGAAAAGCATTCCCGCGCCGATCGCAACGCCGGCCCAGATCACCACCCCCAGGCTGTTGAGGAGCAAAAAAGTCGGCCAGGGCAGGCGCGTCGCCCCGGCCAGCGGCGGCGCGATCCCGCTCAGGCCCGGAATGAATTTCGCGAGCACCAGAGCGGTCCCGCCCCAGCGCTCGAAATGGTTCTCGGTCTGGCGCACGCAGGAATCGGGCGACAGGGAAATCCGGCAAAGCAGCCGCATCACGCGCCGCCCGTACATCCGGCCCGCGACATACCAGAGCGCGTCGCCGATGGTGCAGGCGACAAAGGCGGCGCCGAAGACCGCCCATGCGGAAATCCTTCCGTCCACGGACAGCGCGCCGGCGATGATCAGCGTCGGTATCGCCGGCACCGGCAGGCCGATTTGCTCGATCAGCACGTTGGCGAAGACCAGCCAAAGGCCGTGTTGCGCGATGAGGCTAGTGATTTCCTGCACGGCGGGTATGGACTGACGCGCCTGGCCCTGACCCGGCTACAGCGGCTTCTTGAGCCACGTACCGAGCTCGCCGATCACGCCCCGGCGGAACGCAAGCACGCAGACGACGAAGATCAGCCCCGTAGCGATGGTGCTCCAGGAACCGATGCCGGCAAGATAGTTTTCCAGTCCAACCACGATCGCGGCGCCGACGATGGGGCCGAAAATCGTGCCCAGGCCGCCGAGCAGCGTCATCAGCACCACCTGTCCCGACATGTGCCAGTAGACATCGGTGAGGGAAGCGAGCTGGAATACCAGACACTTGGTCGACCCGGCCAGCCCCGAGAGGGCTGCCGAGAGCACGAAAGCCAGCAGTTTGACGCGCTTGACGTCGTAGCCGAGAGACAGCGCGCGCGGCTCGTTCTCGCGGATCGACTTCAGCACCTGGCCGAAGGGCGAATGGATGGCGCGGTAGATCAGGGCGAACCCGGCCACGAACACGGCGTAGACGAAGTAATACATCGCGGTGTCGTTGGAAAGGTCGATCAGCCCGAGCAGCCTGCCGCGCGGCACGCCCTGGATGCCGTCCTCTCCGTGGGTGAACGGGAACTGCACCGCAAGAAAGTAGATCATCTGCGCCAGCGCGAGCGTGATCATGGCGAAGTAAATCCCCTGGCGGCGGATCGCGAGGCTGCCGAAGGCCCAGCCCAGAACGGCCGACAGCGCCGTCCCGGCGAGCACGCCGATCTCCGGAGGCCAGCCCCACTCCTTGCACACATAGGCGGTGACGTAGGCCGCGCTGCCAAAAAAGGCGGCGTGGCCGAAGGACAAGAGGCCGGTGAAACCGAGCAGCAGGTTGAAGGCGCAGGCGAACAGCGCGAAGCACAGCACGTTCATCGCGAACACGACGTAGATGAAATTCTGGAACGGCATCAGCATGCCCAGGACGAACAGCACGCCGAACAGCCACCGGGTGCGGTCCATGGCCTATTTCTCCCTGCCGAAGAGGCCGGCGGGCCGCAGCAGGAGCACCACGGCCATGATCACGAAAATCACCACTGCGGAGCCTTGCGCGTAGAAAACCTTGGTCAGCCCCTCGATCAGGCCCAGACCCAGGCCGGTAACGATGGCGCCGAGAATCGATCCCATGCCGCCGATCACCACCACGGCGAAGACGACGATGATGAGATTCGAGCCCATGACAGGGTTGACCTGGAACACCGGCGCGGCGAGAACGCCGGCGAAACCCGCCAGCGCCACGCCGTAACCGTAGGTCAAAGTGATCATCAGCGGCACGTTGACCCCGAAGGCCTGCAGCAGCTGCGGGTTTTCGGTGCCGGCGCGCAGATACGCGCCCAGCCTGGTGCGCTCTATCACCCACCAGGTGGAGAAACACACGACGAGCGAGGCGGCGACGACCCAGATGCGGTACTTCGGCAGGATGATGCCGAGCTCTTCCAGCCGGATCGCCCCGGACAGCCCTTCCGGAACGTCGTAGCTCTCGCCGGAAATGCCAAACCACTGGCGAAACATGCCCTCGATGACCAGCGCCAGCCCGAAGGTGAGCAGCAGGCCGTAGAGGTGATCGAGGTGATACAGCCGCTTGAGCATGGCGCGCTCGATCAGCATACCGAAGGCGCCGACCACCAGCGGCGAGAGCACCAGCGCCGCCCAGTAATTGACCGCCCAGTCGTCGTGGCCCAGCCAGGGGCCCAGCCGCGTCAGTCCGAGCCAGGCGACGAAAGCGCCCAGCATGTACTGCGAGCCATGGGTGAAATTGATGATGTTGAGCAGGCCGAAGATGATCGCCAGGCCCATGCTCAGGACGGCATAGAAGGAACCGTTGATCAGGCCGACCAAAAGCTGCGCGAGCAGCGCCTGCGGGGTGATGCCCAGCCATTCGAACATCGGGTTGTCTGCGCGAAGAGCCGGCCGGGGTACCCGGCCGGCATCAGCGCCGGATTACTTCTTCAGCAGCTTGCAGACCGACTTTTCGATCGGCTGGGTGGCGATGTCGGCCGGGATCACCGTGACGTTCTTGTAGTAGTCCCAGGGCGACTTGGCTTCGTCGGGCGATTTCACCTGCATCTGCAGCATGTCGTGCTTGAACTTGCCGTTGGGCAGTATCTTGCCCTTGAACAGGCCGTCGTCGATGGTCTCGCTCTTCAATCGCGCCATAACCTTGGCCGTGTCGTCGGTCTTCACCACCTGTACCGCCTTCAGGTAGGCAAGCACCGAGGAATAGACCCCGGCATGCACCATCGTCGGCATGCGCTTGTGGCGCTCGAAAAAGCGCCGCGACCAGGCGCGGGTCTTGTCGTTGAGGTTCCAGTAGAAACCTTCGGTCACGTACATGCCCTGCGTGGACTTCAGCCCGAGACTGTGGATGTCGGAGATGAAGATCAGCAGCGGTACGACCGCTTGCTTGCTGCCCATGATCCCGAATTCTGCGGCCTGCTTCACCGAGTTGATGGTATCGGCGCCGGCGTTGGCAAGCGCGATCACGTCAGCACCGGATGCCTGCGCCTTGAGCAGGAAGGAGGAGAAATCGCTGCTCGGAAAGGGGTGCTTGACCGCGCCGACCACGGTGCCGCCGTTGGCGACGACCACCGCCGAGGCATCGCGCTCCAGCGCCGCGCCGAAAGCGTAGTCCGCAGTGACGAAGAACCATTTCTTCTTGCCCTGCTTCACCAGCGACTGGGCCGTGCCGACCGACAGTGCGTAGGTGTCGTATACCCAGTGCACGTTGACGGCCGTACACTTCTCATTGGTGATCGGCAGCGACGCGGCGCCCGACACGACCGTGATCCTGTTTTTCTGCTCGGCGACTTCCATCGCCGCGAGCGCGGTATTGGTCGACACCAGGTCGAAGATGGCGTCCACCTTCTCCTTGTCGAACCACTCGCGCGCAATATTGGCGGAGATATCGGCCTTGTTCTGGTGATCGGCCGAGATCAACTCGATCTTCTTGCCGAGCACGGTGCCGTCCTTGGAGAAATCCTCGATCGCCATCTTCGCAGCGAGGACCGAGCCCGCGCCGGAGATGTCGGAGTAGATGTTGGAAAGATCGGTGAGCACGCCGATCTTGACGACATCGTCCGATACCTGGGCCTGCGCCCCACCCGAGGCGCAGAGCGCCGCGACGGCCAGGGCCTGCATCAGTTTCGAATCGAATTTCATTACATTTCCTCCTCGTAGAAAATCCCGACAAGAATACCCTGAAAATCCGCTCCTCAGACGCCGAGATACCGGTTCAGCATCCCGGTCTTCGCCGACAATTCCTCCTTGCCCACTGTCTCGACCACGCGCCCGCGCTCGACTACATAGTGCCGGTCCGCGAGGGGCGCCGCGAAATGGAAATTCTGTTCAACCAGCACGATGGTATAGCCCTTTTCGCGCAGGCGGCGGACGACTTCCGCGAGTTTTTTCACGATCACCGGGGCCAGGCCTTCGGTCATTTCATCCAGCAGCAGCAGATTGGCGCCTGCACGCAGGATACGCGCCATCGCCAGCATCTGCTGCTCGCCGCCGGAGAGCTTGGTGCCGGGGCTGGATGCGCGCTCCTTGAGGTTCGGAAACATGTCGTAAATTTCGTCGAGCGGCATTCCGTCCGGACCGACCTCGGGCAGCAGCAGCAGATTTTCCTCGGCGGACAGGCTGGCAAAGATGCCGCGCTCCTCGGGGCAGTAACCGATGCCCAGGCGCGCGATGCGGTGCGTGGCAAGGGCGATGGTCTCGGTCCCGCCGACCCGCACCGATCCGCTGCGCCTCCCGGTGAGTCCGAGGATGGCTTTGAGCGTGGTGGTACGCCCCGCCCCGTTGCGGCCGAGCAGAGTCACCACCTCGCCTCGCCGCACCTCGAAGTCCACTCCGTGCAGGATGTGCGACTCGCCGTACCACGCGTGCAGTTCGCGCACGCTCAACATCACCGGAGGGTCGCTCACGCCGGCCATGGGGTTCAGTGAACCGTGCCCATATACGCTTCGATCACCTGGGGATTGCCGGAGACCTCCGCATAGGAACCCTCGGCGAGCACCGATCCTCGCTGCAGGACCGTGATCGTGTCGGCGATGTTCGATACCACGCTCATGTTGTGCTCGACCATCAGGACGGTGCGATGAACGGATACCTTCCTGATGAGCTCGGTGACACGATGCACGTCCTCGTGCCCCATGCCCTGCGTGGGTTCGTCGAGCAGCATGAGGTCGGGATCGAGGGCGAGCGTCGTTGCGATCTCCAGCGCGCGCTTGCGCCCGTAGGGAAGCTCGACCGTGATCTTCCCGGCGAGCGAATCGAGGCCGACCTCGCCCAGCAGTTGCATCGCCCGGTCGTTGAGCCGGTTCAGGCTGCTCTCCGGTTTCCAGAAATGGAACGAGGCCCCGAGCTTCCTTTGCAGGCCGATGCGCACGTTCTCGAGCACCGTCAAGTGCGGAAACACCGCGGAAATCTGGAAAGAACGGACGATGCCGCGGCGCGCGATCTGCGCCGGTTCCTCCGAGGTGATGTCGTCGCCATTGTAGAAAATCCGGCCGCGGTCGGGCCGGAGAAACTTGGTGAGCAGGTTGAAGACCGTCGTCTTGCCCGCGCCGTTGGGGCCGATGAGCGCATGAATACTGCCGCGGCTCACCTTCAGGTCGACGTCCTTGACCGCGACGAAGCCCTTGAACTCCTTGGTCAGCCCGCGCGTTTCAAGAATGAATTCCTCGACCATGCTACTTCCCGCGCCAGCGCGGCTTGCGCTTGGCGAGGAAGGCATCGATGCCCTCGGCTGCGTCCGCGAGCATCATGTTGCAGGCCATGCCCTCGGAGGCGATCGAATACGCATCCGCGAGACGCTTCTCCACCTGGTCGTAGAAGAATTGCTTGCCCATCGCCACCACAGCGCCGCTGTGGGCGAGGATCTTCTGCGCGAGCCTGTCGGTCTCCGTGTCCAGCTCGGCGAGCGGCGCGACGCGGTTCACCAGGCCCCAGGCGAGCGCCGTGTTAGCGTCGATGAGATCGCCCGTGAGGAGCAACTCCAGGGCGTGCTTGCGCGACACATTGCGCGCAACGCCGACCCCTGGCGTGGTGCAGAAAATTCCGCTCTTGATGCCGGGGAGCGCGAACTGCGCGGTGTCGCTCGCAACGGCGAGATCGCACATGGAAACCAGCTGGCAGCCCGCCGCCACGGCGACCCCCTGGACGCGCGCGACCACCGGCTGGTGGAGGCGAATCAGCGACAGCATCATCCGGCTGCACTGCTCGAACAGCGCCTTCTGCCATTTCTTGGCGGGGTTCTTTCGCATTTCGCGAAGGTCGTGCCCGGCGCAGAAATGCCTGCCTGCGCCCGCCAGCACGACGACTTTGATCGCATCGTCGTCGGCGAGCCGGTCGAGCTCGTCCTGGAGCGCCGCGAGCATCGCCCTCGACAGAGGATTCATGCGATCCCCCCGGTTGAGGGTCAGCGTCGCGATGCCCTCCTTGTCTTCGCGCAGCACGTAGGGGGCTTCGACTTCGGTTTTGGACAGAGCATTCATGGTGACTCCTACTCGATGGCCCCGACCGATTTCGCCTGCTGCCGCAGGACGAACTTCTGGACCTTGCCGGTCGAGGTCTTGGGCAGAACCCCGAACACCACCGCGCGCGGCGCCTTGAAGCGCGCGAGATGCGCCCGGCAGTGATCGATGATCTCCTTCTCGGTCACGCTGGCGTCGGGCTTCAGCTCGACGAAAGCGCACGGCGTCTCGCCCCACTTGGCGTCGGGCTTGGCGACCACCGCGGCGGCGAGAACGGCCGGGTGGCGGTAGAGCACGTCCTCGACCTCGAGCGACGAGATATTCTCGCCGCCCGAAATGATGATGTCCTTGGACCGGTCCTTGATCTTGACGTAGCCGTCGGGTTGCATCACCGCGAGGTCACCCGAGTGGAACCAGCCGCCGGCGAAGGCGTCGCCGGTCGCCTTGGCGTTCTTCAGATAGCCTTTCATGGTGATGTTGCCGCGGAACATGATCTCGCCCATGGTCTCCCCGTCGGCGGGCACCTCCTTCATCGTGCCGGGGTCCATCACCGTCAGCCCCTCCTCCATCAGATAGCGCACACCCTGGCGCCCGTTCCTTTCGGTGCGCTTGCCGATGTCGAGGTCTCTCCATTCCTCGTGCTTCGCGCAGACGGTCGCCGGCCCGTACACCTCCGTCAGGCCGTAGACGTGCGTCAGGTCCCAGCCCATCTTCTCCATGCCCTCGATCATCGCCGCGGGCGGCGCGGCGGCGGCGACCATGGCATGCACCTTGTGGCGAATGCCTTCGCGCAGTTTCGGATCGGCGTTGATCAGCGTCGAGTGCACGATGGGCGCGCCGCAGTAGTGCGTCACCTTGTGCTCGCGGATGAGGTCGAGAATCAGCCTGGCGTCGACCCTGCGCAGGCAGACGTTGGTTCCCGCGTTGGCGGCCATGCTCCAGGGAAAGCACCAGCCATTGCAATGGAACATCGGCAACGTCCACAGGTACACGGCGTGGTGCGGCATCGCCCAGGTTACGATGTTGCAGATCGCGTTGAGATACGCGCCACGGTGATGGTAGACGACGCCCTTGGGATTGCCGGTCGTGCCCGAGGTGTAGCAGATGGCGAAGCAGTCGGCGGGACCAGCCAGCGGCTCGTCGAAGGACGCGTCGCTCTCCAGCATCGCCTCGAGGCGATCGGCCGACGCCGCATCCCCTGACGTCACGATCGGCACATCCGGCAACGCCACCGCGCAGTCGGCGATGGTGGCGACGAGATCGGCGTCGGCGATGATCAGCCGGGGATCGCAATGCTCGAGGATATATTTGAGTCCGACCCCGCGCTGCTGGACGTTCACGGGAACCCAGATCACGCCGGCCTGCGCCAGCCCGAAGATGGTCGCGAGGGTCGCCGGGCTGTTGCGCATCATGACGGCGACGCGCTCGCCCCTGATAATGCCGCGGCG
>Ga0137403_10003395_pt1 | contig 19140 bp, 19 predicted proteins | sample CZOMad2_1_16fung_FD_122057 | JGI IMG/M metagenome (GOLD analysis project Ga0137403, IMG submission 122057) | Vadose zone soil fungal communities from Angelo Coast Range Reserve, California, USA - CZOMad2_1_16fungal (Hybrid Assembly) | ecosystem: Environmental > Terrestrial > Soil > Vadose zone...
GACCTCCTCTGGAGGTCGCAGTGTAGGGGACATTTCTAATGGGGGCTGAAGGGGACACTATCAAAGAGGCGCAACACCCGATCAACGACGGTCGAATTTCAAACGATTACCCTGCCCTACTAACTGAATGAATAGCTGGAATCAATCCGACCGCTACGACCTCACAGCGCGTGCAAACTGAAGATTACCAAACGCTTCGGGCACGTGAAAATTCGGTTGAGGTGTGTAGGTGGGCTGCCAAGAGGAGTAGAATCGCGGTTCAGTGGCGCCTTCGACCCGGAAAAAGTTTACGCGCCAGTTTTCGGAAGGATCAAAAACTTTCGTCAGCGAGCACATTGGCAGGGCAAGCTCTGCAGTCCAGACTTTCCCGAATTGATCGAGAACGGCGCGTGACTTCATGCCACTCAAGGGATCGCGCTTGCCGTCTGGAGAGATTTCGAGATCGATCCACTTACCATTGGGGCTGATTTCGAATTCCCAGTAACGACGCGCCGGGCCGGCGTCAGTTTGGATGAAAACTTCGGCGACGTCTCGGTCCCACAATTGTTCGCGGCGGCCGTTGGGTTCGCAGTCTTCAAAAACGGTGAGCGTTCGGTAACGGCACCGAAATTTCAGGTACAACACTTTCTCGGTCCAGAGAACGCGCACTTCCGTCTCGCGTTCTGCATCTTCATTTTTGCCTCGCCAGTCGTAGTCGAAACGAACTGGCTCCGCGAGATACCAGGAAGCCTCAAGAGGGAAGCCGCTGGCGTCAACCGGGCCGGAGAGTTCGCAGGCGATGATTGTGGCGAGTTTCATGCCAAACACAGCATAACGGAAATGTCACGGCCTGCAGACTCTTTGCGCACCACCGTTTGCGCCACAGCAAAACACTGCAAAACGCCGTGCTAGCATCACAAAATATCCAGAGCACAACGTGCCGGAATTGTTCCAATTCATATCTCGGAGGCCGTAATGGTCGAAGCAGTTAATCCAGAAGAATTTGTGACACAACAACAAAGGAAAAAAATCGAAGATTATGAATTTGTGAAAGTGCGGCTGGACGCTGGTGTCGCGCACATGACGCTCAGCCGCCCCGAGCACAATCTGTTGAACGAAGCGATGCTCCGCGAGCTTGCCGAAGGCATCGAGTATTCCGGCTCGCGCGAAGACATCAAAATCATCCTGCTGGATTCGGCGTGCAAGGTTTTCTGCGGCGGAATCGAAATCGGAGAATACACCTCTCAACGCGTGTTCCAGATGCTTGACGCGTTTCACGCGGCGTTTGCCGCGATGGTCGATGTTGCGAAACCGGTGATTTGCGTAGTCAACGGTCCCGCGATCGGCGGTGGCGCGGAATTGGCTGCTTTCGGCGACCTGGTGATCGCGACGCCAAAAGCGCGATTCGCCCAGCCGGAAATCACGATCGGAATGTTCCCCCCGCTCGCGTCAACCATCTTGCCTTACCTGGTAGGGCCAAAAACCGCCCTTGAACTAGTGCTTACAGGAGAGCCCGTGACGGCAGAGCGCGCGCTGGAACTCGGACTCGTCAACCGGCTGGTGCCCGAAGCGCATCTAGAAACAGCGGTGAAGGACCTTGTCACACGCATGACAGGACACTCCGGACCTGTTCTCACGATGGCGAAGAAAGCGATTTTGGGCGGCATGGGACTTTCGCTGCGCGACGGACTGAAGCACTCCATGAACATTTTCCTGAATGAATTGTACCGATTGGAAGATTCACAGGAAGGTTTGCATGCGCTGGTGGAAAAACGCAAACCAAACTGGAAGAATCGCTAACCGCGTCAGAAAATTTCCGAGGCGGCGCCGTCAACATGCCGCTCGTTTGATTCGATTTGACGCGCATCGCACTCACGGCTTACACTCGGTTCACAATTTGCAGGCAAGGGGAGCGGGGAAGGCCGTGCAACTCGGCCGCGGTCCCGCCACTGTAATCGGCTGAAAGGCCGTAAGCCAGGCTACCCTCCCATGCCGCAGTTTGCGGAACTCCTCGCGAGAGGGAGGTGCGCTTTTTGCCCCACGGGACTCGCGGGGCATTTTTTATTTTTGTCGGCTTTGCGAAAAAGCACAAAAACATTTGCCGGGAGAGTTGTTCTGCTTTGAAAATCTTCACCTCAAGTTTGTTCCTTCGTGCTGTCGTGGCCGCGGCGTTGCTGTGCGTCGCGCCGGGCATGGCGCATTCGCGCGCGGAACAAACTCCAAGCGCTCCTCCCGCGAAAGACTCGTTCCGGACAGTTCAAGATGAAACCGGCCGCAGCGTACGCATACCAGTTCCGGTGCGCCGCGTGGTTTCTCTTGCTCCAAGCATGACAGAATCGATCTACGCGCTTGGCATGGACGATTTGTTGGTCGGGGATACCGACTATTGTGACTACCCGGCGGACGCGGTGAAAAAGCACAAAGTGGGTGGAGCGATTAACCCCAGCCTCGAAGAGATCGCATCGCTGAAGCCGGATGTGGTGCTGGTTACGAAAGGCTTAAACAGGTTGGAGACCGTGCAGGCGCTCGACCGCCTTGGCATCGCTGCATACGCGACGGACCCGCACACGGTGGACGAGATTCGCAGCTCCGTTCATCGATTGGCCGACGTTCTTGGCAATCCTGCCGCTGGAGAGGCGCTCGACAGCGAACTTCTGCAAAAAGAAACCAGCTTGCACGAGCGATTGCAAAACTCTACACCTAAGCGCGCTCTCTTTATCGTCTGGACTGATCCGCTCATTTCCGTCGGCAAGCGCACATTTATCGCCGACGCCTTGATGCTTGCCGGTGCCGTCTCGATTGTCGAATCATCGCAAGACTGGCCGCAGATGAGCCTGGAGGAAATGGTGCGATTGCAGCCGGAAGTTCTGGTATTCGCATCGGGTCATTCGGAAGCAGTCACGCGCGACATGGAAGCTCTGGCGAAGCGACCCGGATGGAATGATCTCGACGCGGTGAAATACCGCAGGTTCGCCGTGATCAGCGACGCAGTCAACCGGCCAGCTCCAAGATTACTTTCCGCAGTTGAGGATCTGGCGCGCCAATTGCATCCCGACGCGTTTGCCGGCAGGACCGGCACAGGGAAAGCCGCGGGCCCGGCGGAGAAAAACTGATGCGACCGCTCACGCTCAGCCGGCTCTTGCTGCAATGTGTGATTCTCGGAGCGATTCTTTTTTGTGTGATGGTCCTGGCATTGAAATTCGGCGCGGTTCACGTTTCCTTGTACGGACTGGGCCGTGATTTATTGCGGGTGTTCCTGGGCAAGAGCACCGAAATTTCCAGCGAGTACAGCCTGATTCTCAATATCCGGTTGCCGCGGATTCTGCTTGGAGTCCTGGTGGGCGCCTCGCTGTCTGTCGCGGGTACTAGTTTTCAGGCGCTTCTGCGAAATCCACTTGCCGATCCCTACGTGCTGGGAGTGTCGAACGGCGCCGCCGTCGGCGCGATTCTCGCTTTGCTGCTGGAGCCACACCTCGCACTCACGCCGGAAATTGCGTCCGTATTCACGCCCCTCGGAGGATTCCTTGGGGCGGCGATTGCCATCACCGCGGTCTATTTTCTGGGCCGTCGCGAGGGGAGAATCGACAGCAGTACGTTATTGCTGGGTGGAGTCATCACAGCCTCCTTGCTCTCCGCCATTATCATTTTGCTGCTCACTACGATGCCAAGCAGCAATGTTCGCGGCATGGCGTACTGGCTCATGGGTGAACTCTCCGCCGTGCCATCCAGGCCGCTTGGCTGGGTACTTCGCCTCGGGTTTCTTGCAGCGGCTGCGGTCATCTACACAACTGCGTCCGATCTGAATCTTCTCCTCTCGGGAGAGAAGGAAGCGATGCACCTCGGCGTGGATGTTCGTCGTGTGCGCCTGATCGTTTATATCGCTGCGTCCGCACTCACGGGACTTGCCGTGGCGATGAGCGGGTCGATTGGATATGTGGGACTTCTGGTGCCTCACGTGATGCGAATGATTTTTGGCTCGGATCATCGAATTCTTATTCCCGCTTCGGCATTCGGCGGCGCAATTGTTTTGGTGATGGCGGACACGCTCGCAAGAACGGTGGCCGCTCCGGCGGAACTTCCTGTAGGCGCAATTACGGCAATTGCCGGCGCGCCGCTATTCATTTATCTCCTGCGAAGGAAGCTCGCATGACGGCCACGGCCCGATCGACGTCGTCGCGCAACACGATGGATGCCACCCGCGCAGCGACTGAACCGCGTTTGAGCGTTGAGCAGGTTAGCTACGCGTACTCGCCGAATCCACAGCAAGCGCCAATTTTTACTCTGGAAGCCACGAGCTTTCATGCCAAGGCCGGAGAAGTGACAGCGATTCTCGGGCCGAATGCGAGCGGCAAATCAACCCTGTTGCAGATTATTTCCGGTGCGCTGCATCCGCTTTCCGGCCGCGTGCTTCTGAATGGATTCGTAACCCATGACCTCGAACCCAGGGCGCGGGGCCAGCGCATTGCAATGGTGCAGCAAGAAAGCCAGCTACTTTTTCCCTCAAAAGCGTGGGAGTTCGTGATGCAGGGCCGCCATCCTTACGGGAGATCTTTGCGATTTGAAACCGATGACGATGTTTTGATTGCGAAGAACGCGCTGGCGCAAGTTGGCGCGGAGCATCTCAGCGACCGTTGGATGGACCAAATTTCCGGTGGCGAAAAGCAGCGAGTGATTCTGGCGCGGGCGCTCGCGCAACAGCCGCTGCTGCTTCTGCTGGATGAGCCGACATTGCATCTGGATATCGGCGCGCAGGTGGACTTGCTTGAAACGCTGCGGCGGCTTGCTGTTGAAAATCGTTACACCGTAGTGATCGTCACGCACGAACTCAATCTGGTCGGCGAGTACGCGGACCAGGTTGTCCTCTTGCAAAGGGGCAAGTGCCTGCGCGTTGGCGCGCCGGCGAGCGTGTACCAGCGCGATTTGCTCGAACAAGTTTTCCAGACACAGCTCACCGTCGAGTTGGGCTCGACGGGCCGGCCGCGCGTGAGCATTTTGCCTGGATCGGGGTCTTGACTGAGGTTTTGCAAGTACAAACCCTGTTTTTTCGCGCCGCGGGAATTTTCCGCGGATCTCTGTAACCCACAGCGGGCGAACCTGCCCCTACCACAATCATCGCGGACTTCGTGCACGGGAAGACGGAGCGTCCTTCGTGAAATTTGCGAAGAAACGCCAGCCGTCGCCGCCGCGCGACTGTAAGGCGGGACTTCGCAAGCCACCCACTGTATTGCGGCCATCGTTTCGGGCCCGATGCGGGAAGGATGCCTGCACGCAACGCCGCCAAGCCAGGAGACCGGCGAGGTCCGCAATCTCGCTTGAAAAGCAAGAAGCGAGACAGCCTTCAACTCCCGCGCGTGAGGGAGCGGAGGAGAAAAATGAAAACCATTCTGCTTCGCCTAGTAATCGCTTTTCTGATTTTTATCTCAGTTGCTGAATCCTCGAACGCGCAGTCCAGTCAGATCGATACTCAATCTTCCGACGCTCAATTGAAGGGAACGTTGCTCGATGCCAGCGGCGGCGGCGTGGGCGGCGTCCAAGTCGTAGCACAACTGGCTGGCAATTCGCAGGCGCATCTCTGGAAAGCCACCAGCTCAACGGCTGGTGAGTACGCGTTGAGGCTTCCGCCGGGGAAGTATCACGTGACATTTCAACGGAACCCATTCGTCACGCGTGAATTCGTTCTCGATTTAGCCGGCGGTTCGGCGCGAATTCTCGACCTCAAACTTGAGCTCGAGCGCGTGTCCTCGAGCGTGGTGGTAACGGCGGAAGCGGAGCCCCTGCAAGTCCAGCAGACGACAGCTCCTGTGACTGTGCTGACTCGCGAAGACATCGATGCGCGGCGCTCTGTCACGCTTCCCGAAGCGCTTCTATACGTGCCGGGAATTTCAATTGGCCGCACCGGTTCTGAAGGCGGCACGACTTCTATCTTTTTGAATGGTGGAAATTCCAGCTACACAAAAGTTTTGGTGGACGGCACTCCGGTGAATGAACCCGGCAATGCCGTTGATTTTTCAAACTTCACCCTCGACAACGTCGACAAAGTGGAAGTCGTTCGCGGAGCCGAGAGCGCGATCTATGGCACTGACGCCGTTGCGGGAGTGATCCAGGTCATTACGCATCGTGGCACCACACGTATTCCTGAAGCGAGCGTGTTCGCGGAAGGCGGAAGTTTCAGCACCAGCCGCGGCGGTGCTCAGCTCAGTGGGCTTGTCGGCGGGTTCGACTACTCCGGAGCGGCGTCCTATTTCTCAACGGATGGACCCGACGACGAAAATCGCTTTCTGAACCGGACGCTCTCCGGAAATTTTGGCTATCGCCTGGGCGAAGACAATCAGCTGCGATTGACGTTGCGCAACAATACCAGCAGCGCACAAACGCCGGGCCAGACCTTGCTGCAACCACCGAATCTCGACGAGCGCACGGACTATCATTTCTTCAGCTCGAATGCCCGCTGGGATTTTGCCACCGGCAAGCACTGGCACCATCATCTCGCTGGTGCTGAATCTTACGATCACGAATTCATAGCCAATCCCGTGCAGAGTTTCTTCGCCACGGATCCCTTCGCCGGTTGCCCGCAAGATCCGGCGAATCCGAGTTCGGTAGCCACCGCCGAATTCTGCGATTTCACGTTCACTCTGAAAAACCAATACAACCGCGCGAGCGTAAACGCACAAACCAGTTACTTGCTGCCGAATTTTGCCGCGACAGCCGGGTACCAGTATGAAGTCGAAAACGCAACGCTACAGTCTCTTACGGAGATTTCTTTCGCTCCTCCCACGTTTGCTTTCCTTGGGCCGCACCTGCGCCGCAACAATCAGGGCGGCTTCCTCGATTTCCGCTACTCGCCACATCCTCGTGCCACTTTAAGTTTCGGCGCCCGCGCCGAAGCCAATGCGATTTTCGGCACGCGCGTGGTTCCGCGCGTAGGCGCTTCTCTCGCTTTGCTTCAGGGCCGCGGCTTCTGGGGAGAAACCCGCTTCCGGGCTTTTTACGGCGAAGGCATCAAAGAACCGCGTTTTGACCAAACCAACAGCAGTTTTGTTTGCTTTCCCGGAAATCCGGCTCTGAAACCGGAAGCGAGCAAGACCTGGAGCGTGGGTCTTGAACAAAAGCTGGCGGGAGAACGCGCAAGAGTTTCCGCGAACTATTTTTCCAACCGTTTCTACGACCTGGTGAGTTTTACGTCCTGCTCGATTTTCGCTCCTTGTATTGCTCCCCAGCCCGCGGGATGCGCTGACGATTTTTGGGGCACGTTTTTCAACACCGATAGAGCACGAGCGCGCGGAGTGAATCTGGAAGCCGAGTTGGCCCCGGTACGGTGGCTGCGACTGACCGGAAACTATACATACGACGACAGCCGCGTGCTCGTCTCGCCGAATGCGACGGATGAGGCACTTCTTCCCGGGAACCGTTTGCTGAGGCGGCCGGTGAACTCGGGATCACTCACGATAAGCACTGGCTGGAAAAACGTGAACGTGCTCCTCGCCGGATATTTCAGCGGCCAGCGGACCGACAGCGACTTTTTGTTTCTTGGGCTGCCGCCCCACACGCCGGGGTACGCCCGAATCGACTTCTCGGCGAGTTACCGTTTGGGACGCGGGCTAACACCTTACGTGCGGGTGGTAAACCTGCTTGACAAGTTCTACCAGGACGCTCTCGGGTACCCTACGCTGGGGCGGGAAGCGCGCGTTGGCATGAATTACCGCTTCGGCGGAAAAAACTAGGGAAGCCGGCGAACGCCAGAAAGTCCAGCGGAAATGCATCAGGAAACCGAAGCAGTACTGTTTTGCTGGAGCGGTGGCAAGGACAGCGCAATGGCGCTGCGCGTTCTGCGTCAGCAGCGGGACGTGAGAATTGCAGCGCTGCTCACGACCGTGACCGATGGATATGACCGGATCAGCATGCACGGTGTGAGGCGCACGCTGCTCTTGCGGCAGGCGGCGGCTCTTGGGCTGCCGCTGTGCGAAGTGCGAATCCCGCCCCAGTGCGTCAATCCAATTTACGAAGAGCGAATGCGCAATGCTTTGCTCTCACAGAAAAAGAACGGTGCTCACTGCGTCGCTTTCGGCGATATCTTCCTGCAGGATTTGCGCGAGTATCGCGAGCGCAACCTTGCACAAGTGGAAATGAACGCCATTTTTCCGATCTGGAAACGCGACACGAGAGAACTGGCGCAGGATTTCTGTGCATTGGGATTTCGCGCTATCGCTGTTTGCGTGGACCCGAAAAAGCTCAGCCGCGAATTTGCCGGCAGGGAACTGGACGAATCGTTTTTTCGCGACTTGCCGCCCGGCGTGGATGCCTGTGGCGAAAACGGAGAGTTTCACACTTTTGTCTACGACGGCCCGATTTTCTCGAGCGCGATTGCGGTCGAACGAGGAGAAGTTGTCGAACGGGATGGATTTTATTTTTGTGATTTGAAGGAGGAAGCGAAATGAATTCTGACAGCAGAAATCAGGCGGTGATTCTTCGTGGCGCGGTAATCGTGATCATGATCCTGCTGGCGGCGGCGCTGCGCGTTGTGCCGCATCCGTGGAATCTCGCACCGATCGGAGCGATAGCGCTATTTTCCGGCTCGATGTTTCGAAACAGGTGGATCGCGTTCTTGTTGCCGCTCGCCAGCTTGTTTGCCGGGGACGTGTTTATAGGATTTCATAAGCTGATGCTCATCGTGTATGCCAGCTTTGCAGTCAGCGTCGCGATCGGCAGATGGCTGGGAGAGAAGCGAACCTTCGCGCGCATCGGCGGCGCAGTCTTTCTGGGCGCGCTGCAATTTTTCGTGGTCACCAATTTTGCGGTGTGGGCACTTGGCGGGTTCTATCCGAAAACCGCCCAGGGATTAGCGAGTTGCTTCGCCGCCGCCGTTCCCTTCTTCTGGAATACGTTGGCAGGAGATGCAGTGTATGCGGGAGTGTTGTTTGGAGGATACGCGCTAGCGGAGAAGATATTAATATCCTCTCGCGAACAATCGGCGGAGACGAACCGGTGAATGAACGACCATCGGCCCAAAGGAAAGATGCGACACCCCGTGTCGGTGTTGGAGTCCTTCTTGTGGACGCACAGAAGCGAGTGTTGCTCACGCTGCGGAGACGCGCGCCCGAAGCAGGTTGCTGGAGCATCGTCGGAGGAAAAGTTGATTTCCTGGAGCGCCTGGAACAGTGCGCGGTCAGAGAAGCGCGGGAAGAAGCCGGGGTAGACGTGGAATTGATACGGCTACTCTGTGTAACGGACCATGTTTTACCGAATGAAGAGCAACACTGGGTCGCGCCGGCCTATCTAGGACGGATTGTAAGCGGCAATGCAAGAAACTGCGAACCTGACAAAACCCGGGAAGTCAGATGGTTCGAAATTGGCAGCATTCCACAAAACCTGACGATGACTGCCAGGAACGCCATCGAGGCATACTTGTGCGAGTCACACGTCGTCCGGGGCGCAGCCGGCGCCAAACAACCAACCGCCCGCTAAACGGCGCCGGCTTTTGGGATGACCGGTTAAGAGTGCCAGCACCTCAACCCTTAGGACCTGGTCAGCGAGCGGGCTCCAACACTCAAATTGAGCTGCAAAGCCCAATTTTGCTGGCCATAAAGGGAACTATAGTTCCTCTTCTGTTGAGTGCAAACGACTTATAGGCAACTCTCCAAGACCTAGGCCGCGCCAAGGCCAGTGCTATAATTGCCGGGAATCGCCATGACGAAAATCGCAGAAACGGGAATTGTGCCGGAGGTGATCGCCAAATATGAGGCGGTGATCGGGCTTGAAGTCCACGCACAGCTTCTCACCAAGACAAAAATCTTTTGCGGCTGCTCGACGCAATTCGGCGATGCTCCCAACGCGAATACATGCCCGGTTTGCCTGGGGCTGCCCGGCACGCTTCCGGTGCTGAACAAGCGCGCGGTAGAACTCGCAATGCAGGCTGCGCTCGCGTTGAACTGCACAGTGCACGAGCATTCGCGCTTTGCGCGAAAGAATTATTTTTATCCGGACCTTCCGAAGGGCTATCAAATTTCACAATACGAACTTCCGCTCGCCACCGCTGGCCACATTGAAATCGAAATCGGCGGCGCAAAAAAACGCATCGGCATCACGCGGTTGCACCTTGAGGAAGATGCGGCTAAAAATCTGCACGAAGGATTTAAGGATTCCGCAACCAAGGGCTATGTGGACTACAACCGCTGCGGCTCGCCGCTGAGTGAAATCGTCAGCGAACCGGATATGCGCACGCCGGAAGAAGCGTACGCGTACCTTACGACCCTGCGCCAGATTTTGCTCTACACGGGAGTAAGCGACTGCAACATGGAGGAAGGCTCGCTGCGCTGCGATGCAAACGTCAGCGTACGTCTGCGCGGGGCGAAGGAATTCGGCACCAAGGTCGAGGTCAAAAACCTCAACTCGTTCCGGTTTCTGCAAAAAGCGCTCGAACACGAAATCGAACGGCACATCGGAGTGATCGAAGGCGGCGGCCGAATCCTGCAGGAAACGCGGTTGTGGCATCAAGGGGAGGGTTACACGGTTTCCATGCGCTCAAAGGAAAAGGCGCATGACTATCGCTATTTTCCCGAGCCCGATTTGCTGCCCGTGCACGTAAGTCCCGCGTGGCGCGAAGCGGTCAAAAATGCTCTACCGGAGCTGCCGGAAGCAAAGCGTACCCGGTTCGTCGCCCGCTATGGAATCTCTCCCTATGACGCGGGCGTGCTGACCAGTTCGCGTGAGCTCGCGGATTATTTTGAAGCGGTCGTCAAGGCAGGAGCCTCGGGAAAAGCCGCGGCCAACTGGATGCAGACGGAGCTTCTTCGCCGCTTGAATGATAGCGGCAAGGAGATTACCGAGAGTCCGGTTTCCGCGGCTGGGCTGTCGGAACTAATCAAGCTCGTGGAAGGCGGCAAAATTACGGGAGCGGTAGGCAAAAAAGTATTCGCGAAGATGGTGGAGACGGGCGGCGCCGCCGCGCAAATTGTCGAAGCCGAAGGGCTGGGCGCGCAAGTCAGCAATGATTCGATTGAGCAGATCGCGCGCGAAGTCATTGAAAAGAATCCGGAGAATGTCGCCAAATTCAAATCCGGTAACGAAGGCGTCTTCAAATTTTTTGTCGGGCAGGTCATCAAGGCCACGAGAGGCCAGGCGAACCCGCAAACAGTGAATGAAATACTAAAAAAGTTTCTGGGCGGTTGAGTGCAGAGAATATGCTGACAATTGCAGACAAAGCACCGGACTTTACGTTGAAAAGCGACACCGGCGACCTCGTTTCTCTGAAGGATTTCCGGGGAAAGAATGTGGTGCTTTTTTTCTTTCCGAAGGCCAGCACACCGGGTTGAACGACAGAAGCGTCCGAGTTTCGCGACGCAAAGAAGAGCTTTGATAAAGAGAATGTGGCGATCCTGGGCGTGAGCGCCGACCCGGAGAAAGCCCTTGCGAATTTCAAGAAAAAGCAGAAGCTCAATTTCCCGCTGCTTGGCGACCCAAGCCACAAAATGATCGAAGCATACGGCGTGTGGCGCCCCAAGAAGTTCATGGGCAGGATTTTCAAAGGAATCGTGCGCAGCACCTTTCTGATCGGCCCCGACGGCAGAATTGAACAAATCTGGGACGAAGTGCGGGTGAAGGGCCATGCGGCGGAAGTGCTGGAGAAAATCACCCAGTCACTGCAGAAAAATCCGTCATAGAGAAAATCTGGCTTCTCGCAAAAGTATCTCCGCGAACGTCCAGCAACGCGTCCGTTAGAGTGAGCAAATGAGACTGTGGGAGTGTGGCGCAGGCTCAATGAATAAGTTGTCGATCAGACGGGTCTTGCCGATGAAGACCGCAAGCAGTGCGTAAACGGAACGCACGCCAATTCTGGCGACCGGTTCGAAATTGTCCGCATCGACAATTGCAACGTAGTCGGTGCGTGCCAGCCGTTCACCTGCCAAAATCTTCTGAATGGACGCTTGTAATTGAAGTGCGTCGCGCGTGCCCGTATTTACTTCGCGTTGCGCGGCGTCGAGCGCGCGATGCAAAATCGTGGCGGCGCGGCGCTCCTCGGAATTCAGATACGTGTTGCGCGAAGAAAGTGCCAGTCCGTCCGGCTCTCGGACAATCGGACACACAACGATTTCCACGTTGACGTTAAGGTCGCTGGTCATTTGCTGCAAAATGCGGACTTGCTGCGCGTCCTTGCGGCCGAAAAATGCGATTTGCGGCTGGACAATTTCAAAAAGTTTTAAGACTACGGTAGCCACGCCGCGAAAATGGCCGGGCCGTGATTTGCCTTCCAGTTTGTCGCTGACGCCCTGGACGTCAACATAAGTCCGAAATTCCGGCGGGTAAATTTCTTTTGCCTCGGGCGCGAAGAGAACGTCCACTCCCGCGGCAGTCAGTTTCTCCACGTCGGCATCGAACGTGCGGGGATATTTTGTAAGGTCCTCGTTCGGCGCGAACTGCGTGGGATTCAGAAAGATCGAAGCGTAGACGCGCGAGCAATCTACCCTCGCGCGGCGAATTAGCGATAAGTGTCCTTCGTGCAGCGCGCCCATGGTCGGAATGAATCCGACGACGTGATTGTCCGCGCGTGCTTGCCGCACGGTCTCTTTCATCCACGAAATGGTCCGAATGATTTCCATGAGCGGCTGAAGTTTAGCCTATGTCGCGGCGATTACACACTCGCGATGGCGACAAGATGGTCGGGAAACAAGGCGGCCACTCGGAACGGGATCATCATGAAGGAGTGGTGGAACGTTCGCGGTAAAAATGAAGGAGGTCGCTGAGGATTGGCTTCGTGCCAAGCTGACGCAGCAGCGTCGTAATCTGGCCGCGATGATACGTGCCGTGATTTGCCAGGTGCTGCAACGATTGCCACATCGGATTTTTGTAAACGCCAAAATTAAAGGTGCGGTATTCCATCACACGATCCAGATCGTCTTGCGTCAATCCACGTATGAAAATGAGCAGTCTCTCTGCTTGTGGTTTCCAGTGTTCCCGCAATGCCGCCATGCTTCTTACCTGCGAAATATCCGGGATGCTAGCAGGTGAGCGGCCATGACATCGCTCGAGCCAAACCCATTCCGCGCCGCAAATGTGCACGAGCGTGTCGCGCACCGATGGGAAACTTGAGCCGAGTGGTTTGATAAATTGCTCGTCGGAAAGCCCTGAGGCGGCTTCCAGAGATCGCTGGTTGGCCCATGAGTTGTAGTCAAACAGAAGCCGAACTTCTTCGGGCGTCATAAATCTCTCCGCGCGTCGAATCGGAGCTAATCCGTAAGCTCAACGTCGAAGTTGATCTCTTTGCGGCTCATTTTTGGTTCCGGCATGTGATACGACTCCGCGTCAGACGGAAAATTACCACGGCGCACGTCTGCGCAATACTCGCGCACGGTACTCGAAATAATTTCGCTGAGGTTCGCGTATTGGCGCGCAAACTTCGGCACAGTTCCAAACGTCAGCCCAAGCAGATCATTGATGACAAGGATCTGGCCGTCGCACTCCGGCCCGGCTCCAATGCCGATGGTCGGGATGCGCAACTCGCGTGTGATCAGGGCGGCAAGCTCGCGCGGAATTCCTTCGAGGACGATTGCAAACGCGCCGGCTGCCTCAACGGCTCGCGCATCGCGTACCAGCTGCTCTGCGGCATCCGGTGTTTTTCCCTGGACTTTAAAACCGCCCATGGCGTGGAGCGATTGCGGCGTCAGTCCAACGTGGCCCATTACGGGAATTTCCGCTTCGGTCAGCCGAGCAATTAATTCCAGCCGGCGCTCGCCGCCTTCCACCTTCACAGCCTCTGCTCCCGCTTCTTTCACAAAGCGCACGGCGTTTCGGACAGATTCCGAAAGTTCGGCGTGGTAGCTGCCGAACGGCATGTCCGCGACCACCAGCGCGCGGCGCGTCCCTTTGCGTACGGCGCGCGTGTGATGCAGCATCTCGTCAACGGTCACGGGCAGCGTCGTCTCATGCCCCAGCATCACCATGCCGAGCGAGTCGCCGACCAGCAATACCTCCACGCCGGCTTCATCCAGCAGGCGCGCCGTCGGATAGTCGTACGCAGTCAAGCACGTGATTTTGGTAGAGTCTTGCGGAGGAAGCGATTTTCTTTGGAGCAGCGAAGGCACGGTAATCTTGCCGTCGCTGAATTTGGATGAAACACTCATGTTGGCCTCCGGTGCCGCTCTCTACTTTCAAGATGCAGCCCTGTACCCGATTCAAGCCTAGCAAAAAACGCGTAATTGCGCCACGGAATGCCGCCGGATTTCACGACGAAGCAGTTCGATTTGCCTGCTCGCGGCCTTTCCATTGGCCGCCTTTGCCTAGCCAATAACGCACCGCCGAGAGCCATGTCGCGTAGAGGTAGAAAAGCGCCGCCAGCGGCAACAGCGGCGCCAAAATCGGACGCAGGCGATAGAAGGTTACAGTCGGCAGGAATGACGCGGTCATCAGGCACCACGCGGCGAGCGCGGATGGCCAGACATAAGGATTTGACGAAAATGTGAGAGCGACCGGCAGCAAGAAAGTCACAGTCAACCCTATGAGAGTGCCAAGAAGCAGGAGCGCTGAGTAACGAAGTTGCGTAAAGGCGGTGCGTGCGATCATGTCGCTAATCTCAGAAAAAGTTTTGTACGAACGCAAACTCAAGCTCGACCGTGTGAGTCCCATCCAAATTTTTCCGCCGGATCTCTTTACTGCTCGTGCCAACGCGCAATCGTCGATGATTTCGCTGCGAATTGCCGAAAGGCCACCGATGTGTTCAAGCGCCATGCGTTGCAGCAGGATGCATCCGCCAGCCGCGCCCGCAGTCCTGGCGCCAGGATTCGCGATCCATTTCGGCGGGTAGAGCATCAAGAAGAAATAAAGAAACGGCGGAATCAGCATGCGCTCTGCAAAAGTTTCCGCTGTAAGGAGAACCATCCACGAAGTGAGATCGAGCTTATCGGCTTCCGCTCGAGAGACAAGGCGCCGTAGAGTGTCCGGAGCGTGGATGACGTCGGCATCGGTGAACCAGAAATAATCCGGATTGCACGCGGCGGCGGATGCGCCTGCGTTCAGCGCCCCGAGCTTCCCGGTCCAGCCGGACGCCAATTTCGGCGCAGAAAGAACTGTCACCTTGGCGGTGCTCGCTTCGATCGCCGCATGTCGAGCAAGTTCCGCAGTGCCGTCGCGACTATGGTCGTCCACAACAATTGCGGAAAATTCGCCGGCATAATCCTGCAGCGCCAGCGCCCGTACTACCTCAGCAATCGAAGCAGCTTCGTTTCGCGCAGGAATCACCGCCGTAACGCTCGGCCACCTTGCCGGAGAAGGGAATTGCGCCTGATCAGAATCGCATTCCCAAACCCGCCAGAAATTTCCCCGCAAAAAAAACAAAACGAGCCAAATCAAAAATGAAAGCAGGGCCAAACCTTCAAGTGTGATCGAGGAAAGAGCCATCGCTGGATAGGGAGCGTTTGCCTGATACAGAATAGGAGATTGGCGGGTGGCAGACAAATCGGCCGTCCGCGGAGATCAAAGCGTGGCTGGCTTCGTGTTAGCGCTCGTGGTTGCGATCGGCCTGATCGGTTTGCTCATTTATGTGATGGCCAGCAATGATCGCTACGCAACGATGAGCGAAGAAGAGTTCGAGGAAGAAGCAAAGAAAAAATCGCTCTTGGGTGCGGCGATTACAGGACTCGAATACACGCTCCGAAAGAAGGAAGCAACGTACATGATGGAAGTGAAGAGCAGAATCGAACGGGACGCAACGCCGTCACCCGGCGAACCGCCGGAAGAAGAGTCGACTCAGATGGACAACAAAAAGGACTAGGCTAAGTCCGCTGCACGAATCGGCAGCCGCCGAACCCGTTTCTTGCTGAGCGCATAAATCGCGTTGCAGACAGAAGCTGCCACAACAGGAAGTCCAGGCTCTCCAATCCCTGTTGGCTCTTCTTTGCTCGGAACGATGTAGATCTCCGTCTTTGGAGCGTCCGCGATTCGCGGCATCTGATAATCGTTAAAGTTCGATTGCACCACACGTCCGCCTTTGATGGTGATCGCGTCGTGAAGCGCAGCCGAAAGTCCGTAAATCGCGGCGCCTTCCACTTGCGCGCGAATCCCTTCGGGATTGACCGGCCTTCCGCAATCCACCGCGTACACAAGCCGATGAATTTTCGGTACGCCGTTCTTCACGCTGACTTCGGCGACTGCGGCTGTGTAGGTCTCGAACGAGTAGTATCCGGCGATGCCGCGTGCGACACCGTTCGGCAGCGGAGATCCCCAGCCAGCTTTTTCAGCCGCGAGCTTCAGCACGCCTTTGAGCCGAGCCGTATCCAAGGGCTTCCCTTGCTTCGGATCCGTGAAATCGGGCACTTTGCGATCGGTGCCAATCAGGCGCAAACGGAATTCAAGCGGATCGGCACCCGCCGCGACCGCAAGTTCATCGACAAAACATTCCACGACGAAGCCGCTGGTTGAATGTTCGACTGAACGCCACCATGCGCGCGGCACTCCAGACTGAGCGAGCGTATATTCCACGCGATAATTCGGAGTCTGATACGGAATAAAGGCCGCCGTCGCAAACTCTGACTTTTCCGGATTCTCCTGGCCCTTCGGATTCCACATCGCTTCAATCGACGTTGAAGTCTGGAAATGTTTCCATGCCGCAAGCCCACCCTTCTCATCGAGCGCGCCGGAGAAATGGTGATAAGAAGCCGGCCGGTAGAAATCGTGCTGCATATCATCCTCACGCGTCCACAGCACCATCACCGGCTTGCCGGTTACCTTCGAAACTTGCGCGGCCTCCATTACAAAGTCGCCCATGTACCGGCGGCCGAATCCGCCGCCCATTAAAGTTGTGTGGACGGTGATCTTGTCTTTTGGAAGTTTCGACACGCCGGCGATCACATCCTGCGCCCATTGCGGCGCTTGCGTGGGAACCCAGGCTTCCGCGCTGTCCTGCCGAATGTGCACGGTGCAATTCATGGGCTCCATCGTCGCGTGCGCGGCAAAAGGAAATTCGTACGTCGCCTCCACTTTCTTGCTCGCCGACGCGAGTGCCGCGTTCGCGTCACCGTCGTTGCGAACCGTCTTCCCCGGCTTACCGGCATTTGCCAAAAATTGTTGATGCAAAGTGTCAGAAGACTCATTGGCGTGAGGGCCTTCTTCCCAGCTGACCTGCAGCGCCTTGCGTCCCTGCATTGCCGCCCACGAATTGTCAGCGACGATCGCCACTCCTCCAGCCGTAAACGCCCCTGTTCCAACGGGCTCAATCGCAAAAACCTCGCGAACGCCAGTCACCGCTTTCGCTTTCGCGGCGTCAAACGATTTCACCTTGCCGCCAAACACCGGGCATCGCGCCACGACCGCGAACTGCATTCCGGGCACTCGCGAATCGATGCCAAATATCGCCGAGCCGTTCGCCTTCGAATGGCCTTCCCATCGGGGCGTGTCTCGCCCAACGATGTTGAAATTATCCGAATTCTTCAGCGGCACCGTATTCAAATTAGGGATCGGCTGTTTTGCGGCATCCGCAACAAGCTCGCCGTAAGTCAGAAAATTCTTTCGCGATCCATGCAGCACTCCTCCGTCCTGCGCCACGCAGGTATTCGGATTCACGTTCCAGCGTGCCGCCGCCGCGGCGACAAGCATTTCTCTGGCCGCTGCACCCGCTCGTCGCATCGGCAACCAGCAACTCGATACGCTTCCGCTGCCTCCCGTCCCATGGTTGTAGACATCGGGATTCGTAGGCGCTTGTTCCACGCCGACCATTTTCCAATCGACACACAGTTCTTCAGCGAGAATCATCGGCAACGCCGTCATGATTCCTTGGCCCATCTCCGATTTTTCCAGGATCAACGTCACGCGGTTGTCCGGCGCAATATGCACCCAGGCGTTAAACGGATTCGGAGTCTTCTTCTCTTGTTCCTCAGCGGGATCACTCGCCACAGCGTCCGTGAGATGGAAACCGATCAACAGTCCGGCACCGGCGATGGTTCCTGTTTTCAGGAACTCGCGACGGTCTAGAGTCAGCGTCGTCATGGGACACCTCGGATTTATGAATCGCGGTTGAATAAAAAACTACGCGGATTTGCCGTGGGCGGATTGGAGCTCCGCTGCGCGGTGAATTGCCTTGCGAATCCGCTGGTAGGTTCCGCAGCGGCAAATGTTTCCGCTCATGAAGTCATCAATTTCGGCGTCAGTTGGACTGGCTTTCTTGGAGAGCAGCGCGACGGCTGACATGATCTGCCCGCACTGGCAATAGCCACATTGCGGAACATCGATTTCCAGCCAGGCTTGTTGCACGGGATGACTGCCGTCGGCCGACAGGCCCTCGATGGTGGTAATTTTTTTGCCGGCCACGGCGGAGATTGGCGTAATACAGGACCGCGAGGCTTCCCCATCGATGTGAACCGTACACGCGCCACACAGCGCCATGCCACAGCCAAATTTTGTGCCGGTCATATTTAAAGTGTCGCGCAGCACCCACAGCAATGGCATCTGAGGGTCAACGTCCACCGATTGAGATTTTCCGTTGAGTGTGAAACTGATGGCCATAAAGCCTCCGCGCGGCCTAAAAGACCGACGCCCGCATTCTAACCCAAAGGGCGTTTCCACGAAAAGTTACGAAAAGTCACATAGCGGCGGCTGCGGTTTGCCGCTTAGAGTGCTCAGACGCGCGCCAGGAGCAAGCGTGAGCACTCAGGCGTGAGCAACTTCGGGAGTCTTTGGAGGGCCGCCCTGCGGAGGCTCAGGTTCGACACCGCGCCAGCCCACGGGCCGCCCGCTGACGGCTTCCTTCACCGAACGGAACAGCACCACGTACATCAACTGGCGGTAATAGAAACGCTGTAACAAAACCGGGATCAGCAGCGTCCAGTCTTCGTCACGTTCGAGCGCGAACGCTACAATGCACGTCAGCACATCGATTAGCAAAAATCCGAGAAAGAAAAGTATCGATCGTTGGAGATTCGCCGTATCAAACATCGTTTGCGGTATCCACGAGACATGCAGCTGCATCAAGCCCCACATCAGAATCGAACCCAGGAACAGCAGGTCGATAATCGGCGAAACGAGCGGCAGCACCAGTTGGAATACAAAAATATTCGGTAGCGCAACCAAACCCAGCGTGCCGTATTTCGGACGGAACAACGTGTCCCGGTGCTTCCAGAACGACTGCAGCGTTCCAAACGTCCAGCGAAACCGCTGCCGGATCAACGCGCCTGCCGTCTC
>Ga0137403_10003396_pt1 | contig 19138 bp, 20 predicted proteins | sample CZOMad2_1_16fung_FD_122057 | JGI IMG/M metagenome (GOLD analysis project Ga0137403, IMG submission 122057) | Vadose zone soil fungal communities from Angelo Coast Range Reserve, California, USA - CZOMad2_1_16fungal (Hybrid Assembly) | ecosystem: Environmental > Terrestrial > Soil > Vadose zone...
CACTTGTCTATGAGTGAAAGTATAGCAGAAGATAATCTTTTGTCAAGCCTAATTTTGCTCTTTTCATAACTTTTTCCAAGTTTTCTACAACTCGTTTCTTTTCAACACGGTGCTACACTCTGGGTGGAATGGACTTTAGTCTGTTCGCTTTATTTTGTTAGTCTCGGACGCCACCAGCAGGAGTCCCGTGAATCGCCACCACCGCAGACTCATCACCATCCGTATCGTGGTCATTCTCTTGGTCGGCCTCGCCTTCCTGATCGCCCGCTTCGTCCACGCACAACAGCCCACTGCCGCCGAACTCGCCAAGAAAGAAACCGTTGCCTCCGCCTTCACCCGCGGTTTCGGCTATCCGGGGACTCGCAAAAACAAAATGTCAGATGTTGACTTTCATTTACTTGGGTCTTGCCCGAATACGACGACGCTGTTACCTAGAGGCAACTCGAGGGTGCGAAGTTCCATAGACCCGTCACTCGCGCTCCTGCAGCGGTACCGGTCGATGAGATAGGGCACGCCTTCGCCAGCCAGCAGCTTCGACGAAGTAGTGACTTCAAAATGCAGATGCGGCTCACGCGCATCGCCGGAACCGCCAATCCGCGCCACCAGCTGGCCGCGCCGCACGCGGTCCCCTGCCTTCACAAGCAAACTTCCCGGTTGCAGGTGCATGTAATATGCAAACTGACCGCCCCCCAGGTCCAGCGTGATTGTGTTTCCGGCCACTGTTTCCAGCGTAATCGGCACAGCGGGGTGAAACGCTTCGCCGTGCCCGGGGATGTTATCCGGTAGGCCATCTCTTGCTGTCACCACACGGCCGTCGGCTACGGCCAGCACTGCTTTCCCATAGGAATAATAGGAGTGCACGTCCCGCGCGTCGCCAGAAAACGACGCACCGTCCATGACCTGCTTCCAGTCGATCGCGTAGCGTCGTGAGTCCACCGCTCGCCCATCAATAATGACAACTCCGCGGCGATGATGATTGTCCTGGTCATTACTGGGCCCATCGGCGGCAAGCCAGTTTGCGCCTTCTACCGGCGGCCCGAGCTCATGCAGCTCAGTGTGATGTGTTGTGATGACCGCGCCTTCCCCTGCAGAGTCGGCCGTGCTCACACGATGAAGCAGTCTGTCCGGAATGTGTGAGCTGCGGTCGAACGCTACTGACATAAATGCGATGGCGCTCTGGCCATCGGCGATTACGAGCCTTCCTTTGGAGGCAGAAACCGTCTGGCCACCTAGAGGCTGCAAGATGGCTTCGAGTTGTGCTGCCTCGAAGGTCGCAATCGGCTGAGCGGCTCCCGCAACTGCGTCGAGCACGTCGATACGACTCAGAGAAAGAGGGGTTTTCCCGAAGTTCGTCAGATGCAACTCGTACGTGACATAGATACGCGATCCGCTTGGGAACGCTGTGGGTTCGAATGGCACCCGCATCTCAAGCTGTGGTGGCCAGGGAGTGGGCTTGTTGGCCGCCGAATTTTTGCCATCGGATCGCTGATTCTGCGTTTGAGCAATGGTGGGACATGAGCAAAGACACGCAGCTGCGAGAAGGATGAATAGGCGCATGCTCGTGGTACGTTTTTGGCGACCACAAGGTTCCTTAAATCGAGCAGGATGATCGGCCACTCGGAAACCTGCCCACTACCCACGAAAGCTGTCGCTTGACTCTCGCTTCCCCGCGGAGCATAGTCAGCGCCTCCCCGGTATTCCCCCACAAAGGAGTCCTTTATGCCGTTTTTTCTACACCAAGTTAGTTACACACCGGAAGCGCTCGCGCGCCTCATCGCCAATCCTCAGGATCGCTTTGACGCTGTGCGCTCCCCCATCGAAAAGCTCGGCGGCAGAGTCATGAACTCATACTTCGCCTTCGGGCAGTATGACGCCGTGCTGATCACTGAAATGCCGGACCACGTTGCCGCTGCGGCCATCGCGCTCGCGTTTGGAGCCGGCGGCTCGCTGCGTAATTGCCAGACCACTGCACTTATGTCCAACGCGGAAGGCCTCGAAGCGTTCCGCAAGGCCGCGCAATGCGATTATAGACCCGTCAAGGCAGCCACCAGCGCCGCCGCTGCGACTCCAAAATCCTGATTCCTCCAGCTGCTTTCTAAAGCCGCTTCAGAGGCGCACTCGAGCCGCGGGTGACTGTTTTTCCGTCCGCGGCTCGTTCTTTGCCTGGCCCACGGCGCGCTTCCTTCTTCCTGAAAATACTGCGCCTGCACGTTAATGTACATTGCAGTGTATTTGTACGTTTTTATACAAATAATAGTACTTGTACATTTACGTGCAACCAGCTATTCTGGCGTCGGATACAGCCGTGGCCGCAAACCTATACGCCGTTTTGATCGCGGACGTCGTCGCTTCCAGCGCGCAGCGCAGCCTGCGCGCGCGCCTCGGCGCTACTCTCGCCTCCGCTTCACGGAGCCACGTCCGCCGCAAATGGATCGCGCTTCCCTACTCCGTAACCGCCGGCGACGAATTTCAAACCGTCACCGCTAACTTCCGTGCGCTGCCGCAGCTCATCCTGGACTTGCGCACCCTGTTTCAACCTCTTTCGCTGCGCATTGGAGTCGGTATCGCCCATGTCAGCGATCGCATCCAGCCGCCGGTGAACCGCCTCGGCGGCGAAGCCTTCTACTTCGCGCGCAAAGCAATCGGCACAATCAAGTCCGGCGGCCCATTCAAATTCGAGACGCTGACTCTTTTCGTCACGCACGACGATTCCTTCAACGAGGCCATCAACTTAATCTACGGCCTCAACGACACGCTGCTCGCCGGCATCACCGCCAAGCAATGGAAAACCATTGCCGCCTTCTCCGACACTCCGGAGCTGGCAAAGACCTCGCATCGGCTAAGACTCGACGCTTCCACCATTTCCCGCAATCTCAAACGCGGGTATTATTGGCAACTGACCGCCACTGCCAAAGTTGCGGCATCGCTTATCGAGCGCTCTTTCGGCTAATGGAACTTTTCTTCCGCATCCTTCTGGCGATTTACCTGGCGCATCTTCTCGCGGATTTTATTTTTCAATCGTCGCGGCTCGTCGAGCAGAAACTCCACGGCAAGCTTTCCGGTTATCTTCTCCACGGCCTGATTCACTACGTCACTTCAATCCTTCTCGTAGGATTCTTTGTTCACGCTTCCGCAGCGTCGTTGCGGACGTATCTCGTGCTCCTCGCCCTCTCCGCAATTCACCTGTTGCTGGACGCCGCAAAAATCCGTCTCACCGCGCGCGGTCTTTTGCGCAATGACGCGCTCGCCTATGCCTCCGACCAGCTCATTCACTTCTTCACTATCGTTTTCGCGGCGTGGCTTCTGGCGCCTGGGCTGGCTCTCACGCAACTCTTCGCGTTCGCCGGCCTCTCCCGCGCAATCCAGACCAAATGGTTCGCGGTGCCGATCGTGTATATCGGAGTCGTTTTCGGCGGCGGCTACCTGATCCGCGATCTCACTCGCGGCATGGCCGAAAACATCAAGAATCAATCGCCCCGCGAAAGCGGCGAAGAACTGCAGAACGCCGGCCTGTATATCGGCTGGCTCGAACGTTTCCTCGTCGTCACTGCGCTGCTCCTGCATTCGCCGGCGACGGTCGGACTCATCCTCACCGCAAAATCCATCGCCCGCTATCCGGAATTCAAATCCAAACGCTTTGCCGAATATTTTTTGATTGGCACGCTGCTCAGCATCAGCATCGCAATTCTCGGCGGCGCCCTCCTGGCAAAAGTCATCTTCGGCGCCGTGCAAATTCCCTGAGCCGCGAGACGTCAACGCCGCAGCGAATTTTTCCGCTCTCTGCTAAACTTTTCTTCTGACCATGACGGAACCTTCCCCGCGTCTAGCCGGCATTCGCCTGCATCCCATCAAGTCGCTCGATCCTATCAGCGTAAACGAAGCGCGCATCGGCCCCAACGGCGGCCTCGAACTCGACCGCGTCTGGGCGCTCTTTTCCGCCGACGGCAAATGGATTAACGGCAAACGCGCAGCGGCCATTCACCTGATTCGCGCCACGTACAAGCCGGATCTTTCCAGCGTCGGCCTTTCCGCGCCGGAAGATCATCGCGGCATCGAGCCGGTTCGCGTCAAATTTCCTCAGGACACCGAACCCGCCGCAAAATGGTTCAGCGAATATTTCGAGCAGCCCGTCATTGTCCGCTACGCCCGTGCAGGCTATCCCGATGACGGCATCGTGCCCGGTCCGACCATCGTCTCGACCGCTTCCCTCGAAGCCGTATGCGACTGGTTCCCCGGCGTTACGTTGAACGAATCGCGTGAACGTTTCCGCGCCACACTCGAAGTCGACGGCGTCCCCGCATTTTGGGAGGACCAGCTCTTCAGCCCCGACGAAAATTACGCGGTGCGCTTCAAAATCGGCGCAGTCGCATTCGAGGGCAGCCATCCCTGCGCGCGCTGCCCCGTTCCGCCGCGCGATCCGCGCACCGGCGAAGAAATTCTCGGCTTCTCCAAAAAATTCAGCGAGATGCGCCGCAGTTCCCTTCCGCCCTGGACCTCCGCATCCCGCTTCGACCATTTTTATCGCCTGTCCACAAACACTCGCGTCCCAAGCACCGAGCAAGGCAAACTCCTCCGCCTCGGCGATCCAGTAACGCTCTCTTGATGGTCTTAAGCGCGAACGCAGACCGTGCGTTAGGGCTTGTAAATCGGCGAGCGTAGCCGAACGCGCGCGAGCCGGGAGGTCAGCGCTTTTCTGCCGCCAAACCGCAATTCCCATTCTTTGGCGCGACGCCTCAAGGATTTGAAGCCGCGAGCTGCGGCGGAATAGGCTTTCCGGGGAAATCGCTTCGCGGAGTTTGCCAATCCGCGCAGCACAATCGGCGTGTTTTCTCTAACTTCTCTCTGCAGCCTGTGCCAGGCATGCTTCGTTTCGGGGTCCATCTCTTCCCTCCACTCCGGGCCGGCTCTTCCATTTTAACTCCGTTCCTCCCCGCCGCCAACAAGCGCCCCGCTCCACCGCGCAAGGCAACTTTCCGGCTCGGCGATCCGATCAGCCTGCTGTACTGGAATGCGTTAACTTAGCGACGAAGCCTGGCTGGGCTCAACGCGAGCATCGTCCGCTTTTCGGATAATACTGATTAAATATAAGTCCGGTGGAATTTACGTAGTTCTTATAATCCTGCCAAGCAAGCGGCAAATAATCGCATGGCAAATCGCACCCGCTGCCGGGCTTCACGAGGCAATTGAATCGAAATGCGAAAGCCCGTTGGCGTTCGTCCTGCGTCGCATGAGAATCCAGAAGGACTCTCAGGTATGGCTTACCGACTGGAGTTGGAAAAGCATAGTGACCACCTCGCGAGAGATACGACGGAGCCTCTATGTATTCATCCACGAAACCTGCGGAAGCTCCGAACGTGGGATAGATATCCATGTACCGAAAAAGCCCTGCGCTGATGTGATGCACACGTCCATCCTTCACGACTACTGCGACACGAAATTCGGCAGGCGGTTCGAGCTTCAGGCGAGCGAGCCACGAGTTTTGGACCTTAAATGTCGTGTTGACCATGCCATCGTTGGTTTCATGCGACACGAGAAAACGACGATGATCCCGCACGACGCGGTCAACGTCGGATTCAGTCGAATTAACAACCGACAGCGCAACGACGTCTTTCAAAAGCGATTCCGCTTGCGCTTGAAGGACTAATCCGTATGCGAGCAGGCCAATCGCCCCCGCGCCGATCGATGCGACCGCTGCTGTCAAAATCCTTATCCGGAGTGTCATCAGGTACCTACGATTGGACGCCATAGACGGTCGTTCGGTGCCCGCCCGAGTTTAGCTCACGCCCTTCCGGAAATACCGACCATCGCCGGCATAGAATCATTCACCGCCACCAAAATACTTTCGCGGTGGAAACATTCCCCTGCGCAGCAGTTCCGCTCCGCAGCGTCGCCGAATTTCTTCGGCCCATTGCACCCAATTGGTTTCGCTGAGCCCCAGGAAATGCCGCGCCGTTTCATACGGCGCCAAGCCGAGGTAGTACATCCGGAACATCACCATGCGCGACGCGCGCACCGGCTCATCCAGCGCCGCCTGACCCGCCAGCGCAAAATCCGCCACCCATTCGTTCAGCCGCGCCTGCACATCCGGCCGCCACAAGAACCTCCCCGCCTTCTCCGGCTTCAACGCGGAAATTCCCCGCTTCGTCTCCAACACTTCCCGCGCCCCGCGATACACTTCCCAACACACATCAAACGCCAGTTCCGGCTTCACGCTCATCGCACCCTCCGCGCAATGTGGAATAGCCTTTAGGCTGTTCCCCTGATACAGCACCGCGATTGCAGCCACACCCGATCAACAGAACAACTCGATCAACAACTCGCCACCGCCACTAGTGGAATAGACTTCAGTCTGTTCCCACCAACCCGTTGGCGAGATCGCAACCGCAAGCAATCAACAAATGGTCGCGGCCGAAGAAATATCCGAAGCCGCAAAGCTCAGCCCACTCTCCGATTTCTCCAACGCACTCGCGGCAGCCACCCTCGCCACGCTCACGCGCTTCCGCACCACTCTCCGCCGCCGCGTCAATCGGTACTCCCACTCCACCCCGTGCCCATCACCGAGATCCACGCCCGCGCCCATCCGCGGCATTTTTTCCAATTCGTAATTGCCAAACTGCGGCTTCTTCAAGTGCCGCAACTGAGCCGAAATGCTCGTCTCCGGGTACCGCGTCATCGCTCCCAGTTCCGCCAGCGTCAGCCACGCGCCACATTCGTTCGCGCTCAACATGACGTCGCGCACTACGTCCCGCTGCGTCCGCACCCTCACTCGAACTGTCTTCACTTTTCGCTGCCGTTCCATCCGCATACCCCCTCCTCATTCCTGCGGCATTCGATCGCCGCACAGGAAACCCTCCGCGCTCGCCGGCCCACTCTGTCCGGCCTCCGCTGCGTCATCCTCGCGACCCGCTGGCTCCTCCGACGCGTCGTCGTGAGGCGCCGTCCAGTCCGGATCTTCGTAATCTCCCGCGCAGGCGCTGCACGCACTTAAGATTGCTGAGCCGCCGCGCATCCCGGACTGGTCGATGTTTTCCACAACTTTCCACAGTCTCCTTGGCACTATTTATCTATCCATGAGCAGTACTTAGCGTTTACTATTCGTACGTTCACCTTCACTTGGGAGTAGAACCATGCAAATCCGTAACGCCCTCCCCCCGTGGGAGTTTCTGCTGTCCGCGTCGCGAAACAGCCTGCAAAGCTATGAGCTTTCCCGCCTGGGTCACGCCGCCAATTTGCGCAAGGAGGTGGCCCCGATGCTCGATCAGTGGGTGGAAGAAATTGCCGCCGCGATGCTCGCGCGATGGGTCATGGAGCACCGCGAACGCGAAATTGCCGCCGCGAGCGATGCCGACCGCGCTTCGCACTCGGAAGAACGCGGCACTGCGTCCGATAATTTCTTCCCGAATTCCGCGCCGCCGCACCACACTTCGCGCACCGCCACGTGAATTGAGCCTGGAAGTGGAGCGCTTCGCGCCGCCGAACGGTTCGCGACTCGCGGCGCGGCACTCTATGCCAGGCTTGCGAAGTTGTGTCTGCAGCACCGAGGTAAAAATGGAGGAACGGATCGCCCCCAAGCGGCCCTCAACACAGTGCGCCCCAAACCACATCTCTCGTCGCTGCAATTCCCGGCTCGCCAACGCTCTCAACATGTTTCCCTCTCGCGCATCGCCAACGCCAAACCGCCGCATCCCCCGACTTCTGTCTTGCCAACTTTGTATTAGTTATGAGAACTAGGAAGCGGCACACCACTGCGCGAGCGCGAAACACGAGTGAACGCGTTTCGCGCTTCCAGCGAGAGAAGATTTAATTCAAGTTGAAATTAATGAGCGGCGGATTTCTTCGGCAGGATATCTTTTTCGAGCATCTGTTCTTTGCGATAGACCAAAGCATTGATGTCGTACGTCGCGAGTTCAAATCCGTGGCCATGCGTGATCGCATCCGTTGGACATGCTTCCACGCAGTAGCCGCAAAAAATACAGCGCGAATAATCGATATTGTAAACGGACGCATAGCGCTCGCCCGCCGAAATCCGATTCGCATCCGTATTTTCCGCAGCTTCAATGTAGATGCAATTCGCCGGGCAGGCAGCGGCGCACAAAAAGCATCCTACGCATTTCTCCAGGCCGTTCTCATCGCGGTGCAGCACGTGAATGCCGCGGTAGCGCGGCTGAAAATGCACAGGCTCGTGCGGGTAATTTTCCGTGACCGTCTTGCGGAACATATTCTTGAAGGTCAGGAAAAAGCCCTGGCTCATTGTGCGGAACGTCGCGAACACTTCGCCGATGGGGGATGCCATAGAGCAAAAGTTTAGCAGAGGGCCCGAGACCGGGCAAATCGCTGGCTGCTAAACGTCAACCATTTACGCAATTCGAAGGCGCTTCTAGAATTTCAATGCGTTGACGATCTGTTTCCCGTGGAAACGCCCGTTCTCGATGAAAATCTCACCGGTGTGGAGTCCACCTATAACAACGCCCGCTAAATAAACTCCCGGCACATTGCTTTCCAGCGTTTCCGGATTCTGTGCGGGCTTTTTCGTTTGCGGATCCAGCTTCACGCCCAAGCTCTCGATGAACGCAAAGTCGGGATGATAACCGGTCAGCGCGAACACTTGTTTCGCCGGCAAACGCTTTTCCCCTGCGCCATTCGCGACAATCACTTCGTCCGGCGTAATTTCCTTCACGTTCGTATTGAATAGCGCCTTCACTTGCTCCGCTTTAATCCGGTTTTCGATATCCGGCCGCACCCAATATTTGATCGTCGAGCCCAACTCCGCTTTCCTATGCACAAGCGTCACCCGCGCGCCGTTCCTGTATAAATCCAGCGCCGCTTCCGCCGCCGAATTCTTCCCGCCGACGACAACAACATCCTGATTCCAGAATTCGTGTGGCTCCGTGTAGTAATGCGAGACATGCGGCAAATCTTCGCCGGGCACGTCCAGCGTGTTCGGCAAATCGTAGTAGCCCGTCGCAATCACCACTTTCTTGGTTAAATATCGCTGCTCGATTCCCTTTTCCGTCTTTGCCGTGACCGTGAAATCTCCGTCGTGCCCATCGAGCCGCAAAACCGTCTCAAATAACCGCAGTTCCAGTCCGAAGTGCTCCGCCGCCTTGCGGTAATACTTCAAGGCCTCCACCCGCGTCGGCTTTTCCGCGGCACACACCAGCGGCAAATCGCCGATCTCCAGCAGCTCGGGCGTCGTAAAAAAATACATGTTCACCGGATAGTGGAAGATGGAGTTGCACAAGCTGCCTTTGTCAATCACCAGCGGCTTCATACCCGCCCGCACTGCTTCAATCGCACATGCCAGGCCCGTCGGCCCCGCGCCAATGCAAATCACGTCATAATTAGCCATGGGAATTCAGTTTGCCGTGCCCGTTTTTGTTTTGCAAATCGCGGCGAGTTTATTGCGGGATGCCTTCGGCCAGAATCTCATCCAAACTCTTCTGGAATTCCGCTAAGTCGTGCAGCCGTTCCGGCGTGGCTTCCAATTCCTGCTGCTTGAAAACAAACATATCCTTGCCGCCTCGATTCAACCGAACGCCAAATTTTCCGTCCACCAAGAACGATGCCGGCGCCAATATCTTGAATCCGCCGCCGTCAACCGGTGCAAGCACGGCCGCGCACTCACCTCGACGCAAACACAACGCACTCTCATAGGGCGGGATCGCAATGGGGCGAAACCCCGCCTCAAACAGGCGTTTCATCACCTGCATCTGCCGTTCACTCAGGTCCATTGATTGTTTTCTTCTTTGTAGTGGCCGAACTTCAGATCGGCGCTTTTGAATTACGCCGCTGTCGAATCCGCTTCCGATCCCTCAGCACCTTCGAGCTGCGCCAAAATCTCGCGCAGCGTCACAATCAGCTCATTCCGCGAGACATGGCTCCTCTTGAACTGAATCCGGAACTTGAACGATTCATTCTGCGGTTCAAAGTGAAAAATAAACGGTTGCGGCCGTTGCGGCCCGCCCTGTTCTTCTTTGCGTTCCCGCCGCGCCTCATCGCGCGTCAATCCACCCTGCAGAATGCGGTGCAACATCTCCGCCATTTTCTTTTCGGTGGGCTGCCGCGCAATCTGCAGCAGCAACGACTTCGAAGTCACGCCGTGATCGACGCATTTCTTCCGCAGCGACTCCGGAATATTCCGCAGCGAAAGCGTCTCCGTTACAGAAGACCGTGCCCGGCCAATCTTCCTCGCAATGTCTTCGTGCGTGTATTCAAACTGCGTCGCCAGCCCGTACAACCCGTCCGCTTCTTCAAACGGCGTCAAGTCTTTGCGCTGAATATTCTCAATCAGCGCAATTTCCAGCGTCTCGGCGTCATCCGCCATCTTTTCGATGCACGGCACTTCGCGCAACCCGGCCGCTCGCGACGAGTGATACCGCCGCTCGCCCGAAATAATGTAGTAGCACTCTTCGCGCGGCACGTACCGCACCAGCAGCGGCTCCAGCACGCCCTTTTCGCGGATGGACTCCGTCAGCTCCGTCAAATCACCCAGCGATTTGCGCGGCTGATCCGGATTCGGGCGTATCTGATCCACGCGGATCATCCGACCGACCGCCGCACCGCTGAAACTCGTCAGTTGTTCGACGTAATGCGCGTCATGCCGCATCTTCAGCGCGACGGGTAGACCTATTCTCTTCGACACGATGCATCACCTCCGCTGCAAGCTTTTTGTACTCCACCGCGCCCGGCGACTTCGGCGCGTACGTCAAAATCGTTTCTTTGTACGCAGGGCTCTCTTCCAGCCGCACGTTTTTGCTGATCTTTGTCTTAAACAGCACTTCCCCGAACACGCTGCGAATCTGTCCGTGTGTGTCCTTCGAAATATTTGTCCTCTTGTCGAACAGCGTGATCACCACGCCCAGCACTTTCAAGTTTGGATTCGGCCGCGCGCGAATTCGCTCGTATGTCTCCAGCAAATCGTCGGTGCCTTCAATCGCAAAGTACGCCGCCTGAATCGGCACCAGCAAATGGGTCGAACTCACCAGTGCGTTCACTGTCAAAATGCCCAGCGATGGCGGCGTATCCAGCACCACATAGTCATACTCCTTCACCACCGGCGCGAGCGCGTCCTTCAAACGGTACGGCGCGTCGAATTGTCCCGCCAGCACTTGCTCAAGTTTCGCCAGCGCCAATCGCCCAGGTCCCAAAAATAAATTCGGATCTTTCGTCGGCTTGATCACCGTCGCCATCGTCGCGCGCGTGTCGCTCAATACATCGAACATCGACGTGGAAATTTCGCCGGAATTGTAAAATGCGATCGTTGAATTGGCTTGCGGATCCAGATCGATGAGGAGAGTTTTTCTGCCCTTGTCGGCGATGGCCGCCGATAGATTGATTGCCGTTGTTGTTTTTCCGACTCCGCCTTTTTGATTCGCTACGGTGATGATGGCGGTCATTCGATTCGCCCTCCGTCGGCTTTCTCTCGTTTCACCTCAGAGACGCCTCCGCGTTGCGCCGCCGCGCTCCAGCAACCGCATTGCAAGATATAGGTGCCGTTCGTACAGTACCCCCTAGAGCTAGCATAACTCTAGTTCGCAACCAACTTCAGCGCAAGGAAAAAGTATCGATTTTCGGCTGGCCGGTGGAAAACCTCTGCCCCGCGGTTTTGGGCATTCCCTCGTTTTCAGATATCACCTCCCGACGGGCCGCGCATCCAACGGGACTGCGAGATGGTCCTGGTCTGCGGACATTGGTGTATACTCCGCGTCCCGCACCCGATGAGCACGATTTCGCACGGAGCTCGACAGCCCGTCCGGCTTCCGTTTATGTGCAATCCCCATCGGCGTGGAAGGAAAGCCTATGCCCTTCAAACCTGCAGCACACTTAAGGTTTCTGAATCAGTTGCCGGCACGACCCACAATGTTCTACCAGCGCCACGGGCCGCTCTTCACGGTTCCGCTCCTCGCCAGCGCTCTCATTAGCTTCGCGGCGCTCTCAGGCTGCGGCAATCAAGCGGCCGCGCCCGGTATCGCGCCGGAGGTCAAGGTGGCTACCGTCGAGCAGAGAGACGTCCCCATCATCAGCGAATGGGTTGCCACGCTCGACGGCTACGTCAACGCGCAAATTCAACCGCAAGTTGCCGGCTACATCGTCCAGCAGACCTACAAGGAAGGCGCTCCCGTTCGCAAAGGCGACGTTCTCTTCGAAATTGACCCGCGTCCCTTTCAGGCGGTCCTCGATCAAGCCAAGGCGCAGCTCGCTCAAGCCCAGGCTCAGCTCGGCAAAACTAAGTTGGATGTTGACCGCGACACTCCCCTCGCCAAGGAACGTGCGATCGCGCAGAGCCAGCTAGACAACGACATTCAAGCAAATTTGGCGGCGGACGCCGCCGTTCAGTCCGCCAAAGCGCAGGTCGAGCAAGCCCAGCTAAATCTTGGCTTCACGCACGTCACGTCGCTTGTTGACGGAATCGCTGGAATCGCCCAGGTTCAGATCGGCAACCTCGTCAGCCCGTTGACCGTACTGACCTCCGTCTCCCAGGTAAATCCCATCAAGGCTTTCTTCCCCATCAGCGAACAGGAATATCTGCGCTTCGCCGAAAAAATCAATTCGCAGATTCATCTGGAAGTTAAAAAGGACGCTCCGCTCCTTGATCTGATCCTTGCGGACGGAACGACCTATCCGCAAAAAGGCCATATTCTCTACACTGATCGTCAGGTGGACATTGCCACCGGCAGCATTCGCATCGCTTCCGCGTTTCCCAACGCCAGGAATATTCTGCGGCCCGGCCAATTCGGCCGCGTCCGCGCCTCCACCTATACGCGCACCAACGCCCTTCTCGTGCCGCAGCGCGCGGTCATTGAAATACAAGGCACCTACCAGCTCGCCGTCGTCGGCAGCGACAACAAGGTGAACGTCCGCATGGTCAAAGTCGGCGAGCGTATCGGCACGCAATGGATTATCGACAGCGGCGTAAAGTCCGGCGAGATGGTCATCGTCGAAGGCGTTCAAAAAGTCCGCGAAGGCTCTTCCGTCAAACCCACCGTTCTTGCGGCAAAAGCGGGAGAGAACTAGACCATGTCCAGATTTTTCATCAATCGTCCGATCGTTGCGATGGTCATCTCCATCGTCATGGTTATCATCGGCGCCGTAACCATCGCCACGCTCCCCGTGGCGCTATTCCCGAACATCGTTCCGCCCGAAGTGCAAGTCCTTGCCACGTACGTCGGCGCGGACGCCCAAACCATCGAGCAATCCGTCGCAACGCCTATCGAGCAGCAAATGAGCGGCGTGGACAACATGAATTACATGTATTCGCTCAACTCCACCGCTGATGGCGGCATGCGCCTTATCGTGGACTACGATGTCAAGACCGACCCCAACACGGACTTGATTCTCACGCAGATGCGCTCCACGCAAGCGCAATCGCAACTCCCAGCCGATGTAAACAACTTCGGCCTCACCGTTCAAAAAACCGTGACCGCGCCGCTGATGCTCATCACGCTCTATTCCCCCAACGGCACTTACGACGCGCGGTTCCTCTCCAATTTCGCCTACATCAATCTGAGCGATCAGATCACGCGCCTCTACGGTATCGGCAGCGTTCAAATCTTCGGCGCTGGCCAATACGCCATGCGCCTTTGGGTGAAACCCGACCAGCTCGCCAAACTTGCCATCACCGTTCCGGAAATCGTCAGCGCCATCCAGGCGCAAAACACCGTGAACCCCGCCGGCCAGGTTGGCAGCGAACCCGTCCCGAAGGGACAAGAGTTCACCTATTCCGTCCGTGCCCGCGGCCGCTTGTCTTCACCGGAAGAGTTCGGCGAGATCGTGGTGCGGGAGACTCCCATCGGCGGTATCGTTCGCCTCAAAGATGTCGCCCGTGTCGAGCTAGGCGCGCAGAATTACAGCGTTCTCGGTCGCCTCAACGGAAAACCCGGCGCCATCATCGCTGCCTATCAGCTGCCGGGTTCGAACGGCGTTCAAGCCGCCCAAGGCCTCAAGAAATTAATGGCCGAAGCCAAAACGCGCTTTCCAGGCGATGTTGACTACGTCACCTCGCTCGACACCACGCAAGCCGTCACGCAGGGCATCAAGGAAATCGTTATCACCCTCGGCATCGCCATAGTCCTCGTCATCATCGTCGTTTACATCTTCCTGCAAGGCTGGCGCGCCACGCTCATTCCACTGCTGGCCGTGCCCGTTTCATTGGTTGGCACATTCATCTTCTTCCCGCTCTTCGGATTTTCCATCAATACACTTTCTTTATTCGGCTTGGTCCTCGCCATTGGCCTCGTCGTGGATGACGCGATCGTCGTCGTCGAGGCGGTCGAACGCCACATCGAAGACGGCCTCGCTCCCAAAGCCGCCGCTCTCAAAGCGATGGAAGAAATTTCGGGCCCCGTCGTCGGCATCGCTCTTGTACTCTCCGCGGTTTTTATCCCGACCGCCTTCATCCCGGGCATTACGGGCAGGCTTTATCAACAGTTCGCCGTCACGATTGCTATCTCCGTCGCACTCTCCGCTTTCAACGCCTTGACGCTGAGCCCTGCGCTTTCCGCTCTTTTGCTGCGTCCCAAAGCAGCCAGCGGCGGTCTCCTGAAAAAGCTTTTCGACAAATTCAATCGCGGCTTCGCCAGCGCGACGAACGCCTACGTCCGCGTTTGCGGCCTTCTGATCCGCAAGAGCGCTTTCGCCTTGCTGTTGCTCGCCATCTTCGGCGCCGCCGCCGGTTTTTTCAGCACGAAAGTTCCTTCAAGCTTTCTTCCAGACGAGGATCAGGGCTACCTCTACATAAATCTGCAGCTTCCGAACGCGGCCTCCTTGCAGCGCACAGACGAAGTCGCTCGAAAAATTGAAGCGGCCCTCGCCAAAACTCCCGGCGTGCAGTACACCACCAGCGTCGTCGGTTTCAGCCTTCTCAGCTTCGTTCGCACCAGCTACAACGGCTTTTTCTTCGTCACCCTCAAGCCGTGGGATGACCGCAAATCGCGCGACGAGCAGTTCCAGCAAATCAAAATGAACATCAATCGCGAGCTTAGCCAGATTCCAGAAGGCATCGCGTTTTCGTTTTCGCCTCCCGCCATTCCGGGCGTCGGTACCTCCGGCGGTTTCACGTTCGTCCTCGAAGACCGCGCCGGCAATGACGTCGAGTTTCTTGCGAACAATCTCAATACGTTCCTCGCCGCCGCGCGCAAGCGCCCCGAAATCGCCGGCGTCAACACCACGTTTCTCCCGAGCGTGCCGCAGCAATTCGTCGACGTGGATCGCGACAAGGTCATCAAGCAGGGCGTCGCCGTCAACGACGTCTACAAAACATTGCAAGCCTTCATGGGCGGCCTCTTCATCAACTACTTCAATCGATTCGGCCGTCAATGGCAGGTTTACATCGAAGCGGAGGGCGAGTATCGCACTCGCGCCGAAAACGTCGGCCAGTTCTTCGTCAAAAACAATAAAGGCGACATGGTCCCGCTCGCCGCCGTCACAAAATTCGAATCCCGCCCCGGCCCGGAATTCACCATGCGCTTCAACGAATACCGCTCAGCCCAGATCAACGGCGCCGCGGCTCCCGGTTACAGCGCTGGCCAGGCCATGGCGGCCATGGAAGAAGTGTTCGCGCAAACCATGCCGCGCGAAATGGGTTACGACTACCTCGGCATGTCGTTCCAGGAGAAAAAAGCGCAGCAAGGGGTTCCCGCTTCCGTCGTGTTCGGCTTCTCTCTCTTGTTCGTGTTCCTGATTCTCGCGGCGCTTTACGAGAGTTGGTCGCTTCCCTTCAGCGTCCTGCTCAGCACGCCCGTCGCGGTCTTCGGAGCCTTCTTCGTTCTCTGGCTCCGCCGCGTCCTGCTCTCCGCCTTTCTCCCTAGCTACATGGTGCAAATCGAAAACGACGTTTACTCGCAAATTGGTCTGGTCATGTTGATCGGTCTCGCCGCCAAAAACGCCATCCTCATCGTTGAGTTCGCCAAGGAAGAGTTCGAAAAAGGCAAACCGCTCGTCGATGCCGCTCTCGAAGGCGCGCGCCTCCGCCTCCGTCCCATTCTTATGACCTCCTTCGCTTTCATCCTCGGTTGCGTTCCGCTCTGGACCGCTTCCGGCGCCGGCTCCGTTGCTCGTCAAATCATGGGCACTGCCGTAATCGGCGGAATGCTCGCCGCCAGCGCCATCGGCATCTTTTTCATACCTGCCGTCTTTTACGTTGTCGAACGCCTCGCACTGGGAAAAGCCGGCCGCGCCGCTTTCCCTCAACCGCTTCCCGCGAGAGGCGATGACTGAAATGCGCAGACTCTTCGCTTCTCTCTTGGCTGCGCTTCTTGCCGCAGGTTGCACCGTCGGCCCGGATTACAAACGCCCAGCGGCCTCGATTCCCGGCGCCTATCGCGGCGACGAAGCCGCTAAAGCCGAAGCCGCCTCATTGGGCGACCAAAAATGGTGGGACGTTTTTCGCGACGAGCAGCTGCAATCCCTTATCCGCACCGCTCTTCAGCACAACTACGACGTCCGCATCGCCGCTGCCCGCATCCTTGACGCCCAAGCCCAACTCGGCATCGCGCGCTCCGATCAATTTCCTTCCGTCGACGGCGGTGCTGGACTTTCGTCTCAACGCACCGCAAAATCTCCCGTCTTTCCACCGCTCCAGCAGTCTTACGGCCAATTCTCTCTTTCCGGCGCGTGGCAACTCGATTTCTGGGGAAAATATCGACGCGCCACGGAAGCCGCCCGCGCCTCTCTTCTCGCCAGCGAATGGGGCCGCCGCGCGGTGGTCAGTTCTCTTGTCGCGTCGGTCGCTTCGTCTTATTTCCAGCTTCGCGCGCTGGACCTTCAGCTCGAAATTTCCAAAAATGCCCTCACCGCCCGTCGCGAATCGCTTCGGCTGACCACCGCGCTCTCAGACCGTGGTAATACTTCGCAGCTTGACGTGCGCCAGGCCGAACAACTCGTTTACACCGCCAGCGAAGAAATTCCCGACCTCGAACGCCGCATCCAGCAGCAGGAAAATCTCATCAGCACTCTTCTTGGAGATAATCCCGGCCCCGTTGTTCGTGGCCTCCACCTGACCGAGCAGCCTCACTCCCCCGAAATTCCGGCAGGCCTCCCTTCGGCTCTCCTTGAGCGGCGTCCGGACATCCGCCAGGCCGAACAGCAACTCGTCGCCTTCAACGCGGAAATCGGCGTAGCTCGCGCTGCCTACTACCCGCAAATTTCGCTCACAGGTTCAGGTGGCCTGCAAAGCGACGCGCTCACTCGTCTCTTCAATGGCCCCTCCGGCCTTTGGAGTTTCGGCGCTTCCCTGTCGCAGCCCATCTTTACCGCGGGAAGAATTCGTTCCGGCGTCAAATCCGCCGAAGCGCGCCAGCAGGAAGCTTTGCTCGTCTATCAGCAAACGATCCAGCAATCTTTTCGTGACGTTTCCGATTCCCTCATCGCCTACAAAAAAAATCGCGAATTCCGCGAGCAGCAGGAATTGCTCACCGCTTCCGCGGAAGATGCTTCCCGCCTGTCCAATATCCGCTATAAAGGTGGAGTAACCAGCTATCTGGAAGTGCTGACCAACGAAACCAACTACTTCAGCGCGCAGCTGAATCTAGCGCAAGCTCAAGCCAATGAACTCTTGGCTCTCGTAAATGTCTATCAGGCTCTCGGTGGCGGCTGGCAGGAATGAAGTTCAGCAAAGACAGCAAAGGCAGCAAAGAGATCGACGGCTAAATTAAAAATCAACTCCCCAGAAATCGTCTTGCTGGCCTTGCAGCTCCAGCCCTAATTCCCAACCGCTGCGGCCCTCGTGCCCGCGCCAGATGAGAATCGCATCACACGAATTCCCGTTCACTTTGTTCACCAGTCGCAGCCTCTGCCCGAGGGGAAACCCCTGCGGAACAATAGCGAGGCATCCCTTCGGACTGACATCCACGGTATACCCGATTTCGCTGTGCTGCTCGCCGCCTTCGTTCCAATCCACGCCTAGCGGCACGCGCGAATTCAACCGCACCGTCGCACGCAAACGCCCTGTTCTTCCGTCAAGAATCGGTTTCGCTTCGCTGAGCACACGAATCTCCCGTTTACGCCTGGCTGGTTAAATCACCTGATGTGTTCAGCTTAGAAACTAATTTCGCGCACGGTCAATGGAACTACTGCACTAACCGCGCCTGGCAGTTAACCTGACGTTACCGCTCGATCTCCTGAAGCAGCGACGTCGCTGCCGGCTTCTTCTGCCGGTTCTGCGGATCTTGCAGATAGTCCTGCAATTCCAGCCGCAAGTTCCCGGCGTTCGTGGCAAATCCCAGCGCCGTGTCAAAATCCACCAGCCCGGCTCGGATGAACTTGTCCAGTTCGCCGTCGAAATATTGCATTCCGTCCGTGTCGCCGTCGCGCATCGCGTCGAGCAGCGACTTCCCTTCGTTCTCGCCCTTTTCCACGTACTCACGCGTACGCATCGTGGACTTCAGCACTTCCACGGCCGCAATGCGCCCCTGCCCGTCTTTCCGCGGCAAAAGCCGTTGCGACACGATGAACCGGAACGCCTTCCCCAGCCGCGTGCGAATCGCTTGCTGGTCCGCCAGCGGAAACACGCCGATGATGCGCTCCACTGTTTTTGACGCGTCAATCGTGTGCAGCGTCGACATCACCAGGTGCCCCGTTTCCGATGCTTCCAGCGCGATCTCAATCGTTTCCTTGTCGCGCATTTCGCCAACCAGAATCACCTTCGGCGCTTGCCGCAATGCTGCCCGCAACGCCAGTCCAAACGTCGGCGTATCGCTGTGCAGCTCCCGTTGATGAATCGTCGCCTTCTTGTGCCGGTGCAAAAATTCGATCGGATCCTCGATCGTCAAAATGTGATACGGCTTTTCCGAATTCATCTTGTCCAGAATCGCCGCGAGCGTGGACGACTTTCCGGATCCCGTCGGCCCAGTCACCAGCACCACTCCATTCCGAAGCTCGACAATTTCTTCCAGCACCTTCGGTAGTTTCAGGTCGTCGAACCCGGGAATCTTGTCCGGAATCACGCGCATCACGATCGCATTCGTCCCGCGCTGCCGGAAAATGTTCACGCGGAAGCGCCCCACGCCGTTGATCGCGTATGAAAGGTCGGCGGATCCTTCTTTCTCCAGCTTCTGCATCGGAATCTCATTGCCTGCCATCAATTCGTTCGCAATGAATTTCGTATCGTGATGCGTCAGCATCTCCAGGCCCTTGAATTTCA
>Ga0137403_10003397_pt1 | contig 19131 bp, 18 predicted proteins | sample CZOMad2_1_16fung_FD_122057 | JGI IMG/M metagenome (GOLD analysis project Ga0137403, IMG submission 122057) | Vadose zone soil fungal communities from Angelo Coast Range Reserve, California, USA - CZOMad2_1_16fungal (Hybrid Assembly) | ecosystem: Environmental > Terrestrial > Soil > Vadose zone...
GAGGAGGTCCGACAACCGCGAGTTCAATGCCGACTGATAGGCTGCACCAGCTCATCCTGCGGCTAGAAATAAATTTCTATGTAATGCGACTAAAAAGAAAAGGCCTGGTTTATCCGGGATGAGCGACAAACCAGGCCTTTCAGAATTAGGTTACTGCAATCCGGAATTAATGCACCGGTGGCGGCCCCGCTGGTGCGGGCGTAACCGGCGGCAGTTGCTCCTTCTTTAGCCCCACCGCGGGAGGCACGGGCTTCGAGAGAGCGAACTCGAGCGCTTGATCCACGGTGCTGACGAAGTGGATCTCCACGCCATCGAGCACGTGCGGTTGCAGATCCTCGATGACGTTTGGCTCATTCTCCGCGGGCAAAATCACCTCGCGGATTCCAGCTCGCTTTGCTCCCAGGACTTTCTCCTTAATCCCGCCGACAGGCAACACCACGCCGGTAAGCGAAAGCTCCCCGGTCATGGCGACGCGCGGGCGGATCGGCCTCCCAGAAAGCAAGCTCACCAGCGCGGTCACCATTGCGACGCCCGCCGAAGGGCCGTCCTTCGGCACCGCGCCCGACGGCACGTGGATGTGGATGTCCTGTTTCCGGAAGAAGTCAGGGTCGATGTCGTAGCGTTCCGCATTGGCTCGAACCCATGTGAGGGCCGCTGTCATCGATTCCTGCATCACCTCGCCCAGATGTCCGGTCATGGTGAACTGCTTGCCGCCCCGCATGCGGCTCGCCTCGATAAAGACGATGTCTCCGCCGGCGGGGGTCCAGACCAGTCCGACCGAAACGCCGGGTTTCTTGACGCGCTCTTCGACTTCGCGTTCGGCGCGGAATTTTGGAACGCCGAGCGCCTCGTGCACCATTTCGGGCGTGACGATGAGTTTGTCCATCTTGCCCTCGGCGATGCGCCGCGCCTGCTTCCGGATTAAGGTGGCGATTTCCCGTTCGAGATTCCGGACGCCGGCTTCCCGCGTGTAGCTGTGGATGATCTCGCGCAAGCCGTCATCGGTGAATTCGATTTGCTCGCCCATCTTCAACCCGTGCTCGGATGCCTGCTTCGGCACCAGATACTTGTTGGCGATGTGGACCTTTTCGATCTCCGTATAGCCGGCCAGTTCGATGATTTCCATGCGGTCGCGCAACGGCTCCGGGACCGGATCGATCATGTTAGCTGTAGCGATAAATAACACTTTAGATAAATCGAACGGCACGTCGAGGTAATGGTCGCGGAACGATGCGTTTTGCTCCGGATCAAGAACCTCCATCAGCGCCGCGGAAGGATCGCCGCGGAAGTCGCGCCCGAGCTTGTCCACTTCGTCCAGCATGAATACCGGATCGTTGGTGTCGGCCCGGCGAATCCCCTGGATGATCTGTCCGGGCAAAGCGCCGATGTACGTCCGCCGGTGTCCGCGAATTTCGGCCTCGTCGTGCATTCCGCCCATCGAGATGCGCACGAACTTGCGGCCGAGCGCCCGCGCAATCGATTTCCCGAGCGAAGTCTTCCCCACTCCTGGAGGCCCGAGGAAGCACAGGATCGGTCCCTTCATGCCAGGCTGGAGCTTCTTCACCGCCAGGTAATCGAGAATGCGTTCCTTCACCTTTTCGAGGTCGTAGTGATCCTCGTCGAGGATGGCCTGTCCCTTGGCAATGTTAATCTCTTCCGCGCCAGAGGACTTGCTCCACGGCAAGGAAATCATCCATTCAAGATACGTCCGAGCGACCATGTATTCGGCGGAAGCCGGAGTCATTTTCGCCAGCCGCTTCAGCTCGCGATCGCACTCCTTGAGGGCCTCCGGAGACATTCCGGCCTTTTCCATCTTCTCGCGAAGCTCGTCGATTTCCGCCTGGCCGTCGTCGGATTCGCCCAATTCTTTGTGGATGGCCTTGAGTTGTTCGCGCAACAGATACTCACGCTGGCTCTGGCTCACTTGTTCCTGCACTTGTTCCTGGATCTTGTTGCGTAGTTCGAGAACCTCGAGTTCCTTGGAGAGTTCGCGAATCAGCGTCTCGAGACGCCGCCGTACGTCGGCCGTTTCGAGCAACTCCTGCCTAAGCAGCGTCGGGAGAGACGGCAAATTTGCCGCGATGAAATCGGCCAGGCGCACCGGATCATCAATGTTGAGCGCCGCGGTTTGCAGGTCGTCGGACAATTGCGGCGAGCGCGCCACGACGTCGCGAAACAGCTCGCGAGCGTTGCGTTCGAGCGCCATTAATTCGGCGTCCTGAGGACCGACGATATCGGGCTGAATCTCAACCCGGGCTTTCAGGAACGGCCGGAAGCTCAGAAGTTCAACCAGACGAATTCGCTGCAAGCCCTCCAAGAACACAACCACATTGCCGTTGGGCATCTTCACCAACTTGTGGATTTTCGCCGCAGTCCCGACCGTGTGCAGGTCCGCTGCCGCCGGCTCTTCCACACGCGGATCGTGTTGCGCCACGATTCCAAGGAGCTTTTCGTCACCATGCAAAGAATTAAGCAGGGCAAGGGAGCCTTCGCGCCCGACCGTAAGCGGTTGCACGCCTCCGGGAAACAACACAATCTCCCTCACCGGCAGGATGGGGAGTTCACTTGGGATAGGTATAGGTTTATCAGTCATCGGGTCCCCTTTCTTCAGTCTAACAAACGGCTGACCCGTTCAATCCATTGGATGCAGAACTAAAGGGAAAGGTATCATGAAAAGATACAGCAATTAGCAAGAAACTTTAGTATATGCCACTAAAGATTAATACCGCTCTCAGGGGAATAACCATTTGATTTAAATACATGAGAATAATAACCTTAATCAATTTGATCAAAGATTTGACCCGAAACATCATTCATCAATCCACTGAACTTTAAGGATCTATCGGCAAGTTTGACTCCTGACATGAGTCTTTCGCTTGGGTGGCCTCGGCAGATGAGCGTCACGAGCCTGACCACATCCTAGGGCCGGTCAGGATTGGCAAATCGAGCGCGCGAATTCGAGGGCGCTTGCCCGGTCAGAAAAACGGCCATCCAGTTGAGCCTCTTCCACGGCGAGGAGGATTTCCTTAAAACGGGGTCCTGGCGGAATCCCCATCACCTTCAGGTCATCTCCCGTTACCAGCCTGGGGGGGCGCACCTGCTCGGGAGGCGTTTTGGCCAGGAACTGCTGGACGAAGTCATAAGCTTCGAGACTGCCATGACTTGCAAGGCAATCCAGGCGATGCAGCTCCAGGTGCTCTTCAAATTTAGGCAGGCGCACAAACCGCTTGAGAGTGGCCTGCCGCATTTCGTGGACGTCTTTGAAACGCAGATGGTTTGCAACGGGTGGCCTCACCAGCTATCTCATGTACCGGGAAGCTTATTCCTATGAGCTGGAATATAGCGGTACGACCTGGCCTAAATCCGTTACCTATCATAATCCTTCCCAGAGCTGGTTCTCGCAGATCGGGCTGAGCATCGGGTATGAAGAGAAACTGGGTAAGATCGGAAGCCTGAGACTGGAACCTTATCTGAGGATACCTCTTGCCGGTATCGGGACGGGTAGTTTGCCTATTACGAGCGCGGGACTGAATATAGGCCTTACGCACAAATTCAGGTAATTAATCATTTAACGGTTTAATACTATGCTGAAAAAACGAAAATTTTTTTGGGTACTGATCCCTTTGCTCCTGCTGATCCTGGGCATCTGGGGGTATCGGTTCTATAACAAGCCGCATGGCAGCGCCGCCGACGGGTCGGCGGCCATTTCCATCGAAGGAGATTCCCTCTTCGCACAATACCAGCGCGACGAGCATACCGCTGACCAGCAATACCTTGGCAAAGTGGTCGAAGTAAATGGGAAGATCGCCGACATACAGCACAACGGCCAATCCGAGATATGGATCCTGGCCACCCAGGCTGGCACCGGAGGCATTAACTGCCAGTTCTTTCCCGGAGAGCCTAAAAAAGATAGCAAGCACCAGGCCGGCGATATTGTGAAGATCAGGGGAAGGTGCACGGGCTTCCTGATGGATGTCAACCTGGCCGATTGCGTATTGAGTAAATAAGTAAACAAAATATAAATATAGATTATGAGAAGTTTTTTGCCCTGTGCGATCGTCCTGGTTATAGGCGCTGTTATATTATCTTTCGCCGGATGCTCGAAGACAAGTGAAGAGGAACTCACCGGAGGAAACTCTGTCTGCGATACGACAAGCATCCAATATGCAAGGGATATCGTGCCCATCCTGCAAAGCATCTGTTATGATTGCCATGGCACCGGGAATACGGCCGGCAGCGGCGGCATCCTGCTGCAGGGGTACAGCAACCTGAAAGTATATATCAACAGCCGTCCCTCCGGCGGGCCAGTGTCCTACCTGGAAGGAAATGTAACGCATAACAGCAGTTCCGGCTACACCCCAATGCCTTATGGACTACCCAAGCTGCCTAATTGCGAGGTCAATACCATCGCCGCCTGGATCCACCAGGGCGCACCGAATAATTAGGCCGCATCATGGGTGATAATTAAGAATAACTTTAAATTATAAATATGAAAAAGCTCATTGTATTCCTTTGCCTGGCCATGATCGGCCACAGTGCGGCCTACAGCCAGTACTATACGACAAGGACAGGATTTATCGGGTTCTATTCCAAGACACCGCTGGAAGATATCAAGGCGGAGAACAACCAGGTCTATGCCGTGATCGACGCCGGCAAAAAAAATATCGCCTTTACCCTGCTGGTGAAAGGATTCATCTTCGCCAAAGAGCTGATGCAGGAACATTTCAATGAAAATTACGTGGAGAGCGATAAATATCCCAAGGCTTCCTTCTCCGGATCGTTCACGGGCGATATACACCTCGATAAGGATGGTATCTATCCCGTCACGATAAAAGGTGGCCTGACCCTGCACAATGTCACCAGGCAGATCGAGGAGCCCGCCACGCTCGAAGTAAAGGGTGGGAGGCTGATCGGCAAGTCGGACTTCGAGCTCAAGCCGGAAGATTTTAATATGACCATTCCTTCCGTGGTGAGGGATAAGATCGCTAAGACGGTCACCGTACATATCAAGGTGGAATGCACCCCTAAATAATCCTGACCGGGGTTATCACCCGGCGTCAATTAAATCAGAACTTACTAAACAAATAATTATGCGCATCCGACAATTCCTTTTTGCTCTGACCCTGATCGCCCTTTCCACTGAGATGCGGGCACAGGACAGCACCCTGCTGAAAATGCTTGACGATTCCATGACCACCCATGCAAAGAAGATCTATACGACCGGTACGTTCAAGGCGACCCATGTGATCAATATGCAGACGGTAGAATCTTCGGCCGCCGGAGTGCTGACCTTTGTGATCCAGCATCGGTTCGGCCAGCTGAACAGCGGCTCTTATAATTTCTTCGGGCTCGATAATGCCACCCTCCGGCTGGGTCTCGATTATGGCATCACCGATCGCCTGGATATCGGCATCGGCAGGAGTTCATACCTTAAGACCTTCGACGGATTCGTCAAGTACAAGCTATTCCGGCAGACGGAAGGGGGTGGGATGCCTTTGTCGGTGAGCGTGCTGGGGGAGATCACCAACTATACCCAGGATGCTACGAGCAAGCCTTACTTAAATGCGAAATACCGTACTGCTTATGCCGGCCAGTTCCTTATCGCCAGGAAGGTCAGCAGGACCCTGTCCCTGCAACTGGTGCCGTCCTACCTGCATTATAACCTGGTGCCGACCTTGGAGGACAAGAACGATGTCTTCACGCTGGGCGTAGGCGGCAGGTTGAAGATCACCAAGCGGATGAGCATCAATGCGGAATATAATTACCTGCCCTCGAACCAGGTGGTCACGACAAAAGTGCATAATTCCTTTTCGCTGGGTTGGGATATCGAGACGGGAGGTCACGTATTCCAGCTGGTATTCAGCAATTCACAGAGTATGTTGGAAACGCAGTATCTTACAGGCACTACGGGTAGCTGGGGGGATGGAGGCATTTATTTTGGATTCAATATCTCCCGTGTTTTCAACCTGAAAAAGCATTGATGTTCACTATTTGAAGCAGATCATAAAAAATACGATAGCGATCCTGGACCGCCATGAACGGAAAAAAGTATTGCTATTCGCATTCCTGGATATTACCATCAGCATTCTCGACATAGCCTTCCTGGCGATCCTGTTGTTCCTCATACGTTTCTACACGGCAACGACTTTGTCCGACAGGCTCTCCTTCCTGCCCGGCTGGCTGACCGACCGGCATTCGCTCTGGCCCATTCTGATCGTATTTTTCCTTTTCTGCGCTAAGAACGGGACCGCCTTCCTCATTTATGAGGCCGGATCCAGGCTCCGCTTTGGCATCGCCCTGCGTATCTCCCAGTATAAATTATTACAGTACCTGGAAGGAAATTTTAAGGAATATGTGAATACGGATTCTTCCGTCCATTCCGGGCAGATCTTCGTCCAGCCAATGGAATTCGTCCAGAATATCCTGGAAGGGCTGCAGCAATGCATCAAGGAATTGACCCTGGTCAGCGTGGCGGTAATAGCGGTGCTCCTGTTCAATGCCAAATTATTCTTATTACTGCTGGTCATATTATTGCCACCGGTCATCATCATGTCCTGGCTGACCCGCAGAAAATTACGCTCGGCCAAGGACCGCATAAAGATCAGCCAGGACAAAATGTGGCAGCACCTGCAGGAGTCCATTGCTGGCTTTGTGGAAAGCAACCTCTACGATAAGAATATATTCTTCGTGAACAGGTATTCCCAGTCCCTGCGAACGCTCTTCAAACAGCTTGCCACCCTACGTACCGTCCAGGGTGCGCCGACCCTCCTGGCCGAGGTCTTTGCCGTATTCGGCCTCCTCCTGCTGATCGTGGGCAGCCATCTTTACGGGGATGGAACCGCTATTCAATTCGTGACGCTCGGAGCCTTCCTGGGCGCCGCCTATAAGATCATCCCCGGCGTTGCCAGGATACTGACCATCACCGGTCAAGTCCGAGCCTATGAATTCACCCTGAAGGCGCTCACCCCCCCCACCCCCGCCTCCAGCGCCTCTGCGCCCACACCCGCCACTCCCGTCGCTGCACCTCCTCTTGCCACAGCCCCCGCCGGCCCGGGCCTCTGCTCCATGGGCTTCCATAACATCGGCTTTGACTATGGCCAGAATAAAATATTGCGCGATCTTAATTTCTCCATCGGGCCGGGCGATTTCCTGGGCATCCTCGGCGACTCCGGAAAAGGGAAGACAACCGTGCTCAACCTCCTCCTTGGCTTCCTGGAACCCGGCCAGGGCGAGATCCTTATCAATGGGATGGCCAGCGACAGCCGGGCGATAAGGAGTCACTGGAAAAATATCGCTTATGTAAAACAGCAGCCGTTTATCATCAATGATACGATGCTGACCAATATCACCCTTAATGAAGAAAATGACGAGACGGAAAGGTTGGAGCGTGTGCTGTCTTTGTCAGGGTTGGATGAACTGATCAAAAAAATGCCAGGAGGCATCCACAGCAGGATCTCCGGGGAAGGGAAAAATATCAGCGGCGGTCAGCGCCAACGGATCGCCATCGCCAGGGCATTATATAAGCCCGCCGATCTCATCATCCTGGACGAACCCTTCAGCGAGCTGGACGAAGCCTCGGAAGAGCGCCTGCTTGCCCATTTTAAAAAATTAGCCCGGGAAGGGAAATTAATTATATTGATCACGCACAATAAGAAAAGCCTGTCTGCCTGCAACAAAACCATATCCCTGGATGGAGAATAAGCGCCCGACCTTCGTGATCCTCAGCCCCGGATTCCCGGAGAACGAGGCCGATACCACCTGCCTGCCGGCGCAGCAGGTCTTTGTCAGATCGCTGAACGAACTGTACCCCGGATTGAACGTCATCATACTGTCCTTCAACTATCCCTTTTTCCGGGCATCCTATACATGGTACGGCAATACGGTGATCAGCTTTGCCGGGAAGGACCTGGGCGGAAGAACGAGGTTGCTTACCTGGTGGCGGGTATGGCGTCAGCTCAGGCAATTGAAGAGGCGACATGCGCTCGTCGGGCTCTTCAGTTTCTGGTGTACGGAATGCGCCCTGGTAGGAAAATGGTTCGGTAAACGCCATGCCATCCCGCATCTTTGCTGGATCCTGGGCCAGGACGCGAAAAAAGAAAATAAATATGTGAGATGGGTCCGTCCCGCCGCGGATGACCTGATCGCCATGTCGGAATTCCTGGCCGCTGAATTTCAAAAGAATCACGGAATAGCTCCTGCCCATATCGTCCCTAACGGCATCGATCCTTCCCTTTATGAACGGCCCCCGGCGGACCGCGATATCGACATCCTTGGCGCCGGCTCGCTTATCCCGCTCAAGAATTACGAGCTTTTTGTCCGGATCGTCCGCTGTCTGAAAGACCAGATCCCGGATATCAGGGCCGTCCTCTGCGGCAGCGGCCCGGAAGAGAAGCGGCTTCGGGACCTGATCGGCGAATATGGACTGTCGGATCATCTTATCCTTTCCGGGAAAAAGGAACATAGGGAAGTCCTGAAGCTGATGCAGCGGGCAAAGATCTTCCTTCATCCCTCTGCCTATGAAGGGTTCAGCACGGTATGCCTGGAAGCCCTTTACGCCGGCGCGCATGTGATCAGTTCCTGGAGCTCAAGATCAGGCTGGATCAGGCATTGGTATATTGCCGCCAACGAGGAGGAGATCCTGGAACAGGCGCTGGATATCCTCGGGGATCCCGACCGGGAACAGACACCCGTATTGCCTTACCGGATGATCGACAGCGCCAGGGCGGTCATGAAATTATTCGGGTATCCGCCGCATGGCCCGGCCGAAGAACAATGATCTATTTCAATAATACCATTTGCTTGCTGTCGACTTTCCTTCCGTCGATTATCAAAGAATAGATATAAGTACCGGCCGAAAGTGTACTTGCCGCAATGCTTATTTGTCCCGGACCTTTGCCTGCTATGGCCACATTCTTTAAATTCTGACCATTTATGTCCGAAATTATTATTTGTGCGCTACCAGCGCCTCCTGGAATATAATAGCTGATGACGGTATTGCTGTTAAATGGATTGGGGGCGTTTTGTTTCAGGGCAGCGCCATCATTCGACAGGCTGATCAGATTCCCCGTTCTCAGATTATTTATTTGTTGCCTGAGATCGTCGATCTGGGATTGAAGGCTATTTACCATTTGCTGAAGGCTGTCATTCTTATTGCTGAGTTGCTGTGCGGCCTTGACCAGGGGCACCACGAATTCGGAATAGCGGAGGCCGTAGACATCATTGCTGTTCTTGGGTGCGTCGACGCCGCCGAAATTATAGCTTAGCTTCTTAGCGGCCGTTTCTACTTCCTGGGCCACAAAACCAGTGTGGACCACTTGTTCTGCCTGGTCAATCGCAGCCGTCTCGATCGCCGAAGCAATGCCCGATCTCACGCTTTTTGCCTGAGGAGGGTTGGGGCGAAGGAATTTGTTCATACCGGTGAGATCAAGGGTATAGGTCACGGGCCGGAGCTGATTGATGAATTCCAGGCCCGGGACATTTTCCTGTATGTTCTTCTTGAATCTTCCGTCGGAGGTAACGGTGAGAGCGACTACGCAGGTAAGGCTGGTCAGTGAGCTATTCCCGAGCCACATTTTGTTGCTGGCATTGGAAAGGGCCCCAAATCCGATAGCAGTGGCATTGCTCAGGTTGGTGAGCGAGACGTCTGCATCCCCGCCGATAGCTATGTTATCATTGCCGGTAGTGTTTGTGACAAGCGCCGCGTCGCCGATGGCAATGTTACCGTTTCCGGTCGTATTAGAGATCAAAGCGCTGGTACCTACGCCCGTATTACCATAACCCGTAGTCGTTGCCGTAAGCGCACTTTCACCGACGGCCACATTCTCTACCCTGCCGGCAACGCCTGTTGAGTTAGAGCTCTTAAGGGCGTTAGATCCAACTGCCGTACTATTACCGCCGGTCGTATTACTGGAAAGGGCCGAGAAACCCAAAGCTGTATTTGTACCTCCCGTTGTATTGGAATAAAGAGCTTGATAGCCTGTGGCCGTCTGGTAGCTTCCCGTTGTGTTGCTATAAAGCGATAAGGTGCCATGCGCGGTATTCCCCCTCCCGGAAGTATTTGAATAAAGGGCTTCGTAACCCGAAGCGGTCAGGGAGTCGGTCGTCGTATTGTTATTAAGCGCCCGGTAGCCCAGCGCTACATTGTGCGATCCGGTGGTATTGTTCAGCAGCGCGATGCCAACCCCCGTATTATAGCTTCCTGTCGTATTGCTCGAAAGACTGGCGCTTCCCAAAGAAATATTGTTCTGCCCGGTAGTGTTGGAGGAAAGAGAATAGCTGCCGAAAGCAGAATTGGCATTGCCTGTTGTATTGCTGTACATCGATCTAAAACCGAAGGCATCGTTTAAGACTGCGGTCGTGTTGGAAGTTAGCGTAAAATAACCAAAGGCCGTATTGCTGCTCCCGGTATTCGATAGCAGGGCCTGATGGCCAAATGCCGTATTGGCCAAAGTCACATCATAGTCCAACAGGCCCGATTGCAGGTTGTTTACTTTAAAAATTAATTTCTTGCCATCTGTGGTCCCTATAAAATTGGTCGGTGGGGTGGTGGCGGAATTGCCGGTGAGGCTCCATTGGGCATATACGCTGGAAAAATTCCATAAAATGGCCAGTAAGAATAGCATTCTTTTCATAAAAAAAGGTTTAATTATTTTAGATACGATTGCCGGACAGCAGACAATTGAAATACTGCGAATACAAACCTAGCGCATAAAGGAGCGGGCCGATAATTATTTTTCTGTGCGCTAATATATTTATGGATAGCGATCTAAAGGTTTATATTGACCGATCTGGATTATCCGCTCAGAGCGAACCGGCGATCTGAACGATTTTATCGGCAATGGCTTGGAAGGAAAGCTCATTTTCAAATCGCCTCAAAACGTTCGCCTTTGTTCCCTGGTGATCGATCTGCAACGATCGCTGTAGTGCGGAGAACAAGGCCAGCTCGTTCCCCGGCTCGTAAAGGATTCCGTACTGGCCATCCCCGGTCATTTTTGTGAAAGCAAGAATATTCGTTACAACAGGGATGCACCCGCAAGACATGGCTTCGCAGACCGCTACCCCGCTGCCTTCATAGTGCGATCCGGAAATAATTAAGTCCGCGGAATTATACCAGTATCCCATTTCCGTATGCGGCACTTGGCCGACCAGCATCACGGCGTCGCCCCCATTATCAGCAGCCGCGATCAGTTCCTTCACCTCCGCGATCAACTCGGCGGTGTGGAAGATCATATATAGGCGCGCCCCGGGCTGCTGCCGGACGAATTTTAAAAAAGCCTTCACGACATTGACCGGATCTTTATTCTTATCGAGACGTCCCACCCATAGAAAGACCGGCGAGCCTTCAACACCCGTCCGCGCCCTGGCATCAGTCCTGTCCATCGGAGCAAAAACAGAAGAGGCTTCCATCACTTCCCGGACTTTTGAATCCCTGGCGATGATCCCCTGCCGCACCCATTCCATCCCCATTTCCTTCGCCGCGAAAAGATAGGCGTCGACGGACCGGTCGGCCAAGCGCTGAACGATTTTTTTATACCGGCCTCCGGGTTTTTCAGCGTGGTTCTGAACGATGATCTTCGCTCCGGTGCTTAGTTGCCACTTCAGGAGCAGCACCTGCAAGGGGAAAAGCAGGCCATGCACAAGCACGATATCAGGCTTGAGGTCCGCAACGTAGCGGTTGACCTTCCAGGCATGGATCATATCACCGATGAACGATTCGCTTCCCTCCGCGGGGGCCTTATCCCAATTCAAAAAATGATACTGCACCCCATTCTGTGAAAATTCACCGCGATAGGCAATCTGTTCGATACTGTGTACTTCATGCCGCTCCGCGAGCGCTTCTGGGATACCCGTGTAAGCACGGATCCGGTGGAGCCAGTCTTCCGGGCGGTGAAACCCTGATGCCCTGTTATAGTTTAAAAAGATGAAATTCATTTTTATTATCATCCAGGTGTTGATCAGAAGATGTCTATGTCTGCAAACGTGAATTTGATCTTATCGAAGGCCAGGCCTGCATCCAGCAGGTCCTGTATTATCACAGGGAATGAGGATATCCCTTTATACCGTGTTTTGAACAAAGTATGCAAATAAGTGTCTGGACTGGTATGAAAGAACAAGGTTCTGATCCCCAATTTCGCTGCTATTTTTTTAATGGCTTTGATAGTCACTGCAATATCCTCTCCATCCAATGCCAGATCGCCGATGACCAGCGCGTGGCTGACACTGATCCATGCTTTAGCCTTGCCAGCCCGGATCACCCGCGAGGCGCTATATGTTTTATACTTTAAATATTCTTCATTCCGCAAGACCCCTCCAAACCCGTCCCAAGCCGCAGAATTGGGTAGACCCTGCAAAGGAAGTGTATATTTATCCAGAATGCGCCTGGAATATTTACGATAAAGTCCTTTAAGCCAACCCATTCTCAACGACAAGGAAGCCAACGGGAGCGTTTGGACTGGAATGATAAAACATTCCATGACCTCGCTCACCTTCCAGCCCCATTTATTCACGGCGGCCTTGTAGAAATTCTGGTTGGGGAAGCCGAAAATGAACCGGATGCCGGACGTTCTGCAAAGATCAAAGCAGGCATTCGATAAGCTGGCAAACATCCCTTTGTAACGGTAATCGGGATGCGTCATGGTGTCGGCGGATTGCGCAGCTAAAATGATCTCACTATTATATTTGATAAAGGTGGGGATCACCCCATAATAGGCTACGGCAATATCCTGCTTGTTCAGGGCAATATACCCGGTATATTCCAGTCCCGTATACGCCGTATCGTACTTCTTCCGGAAATAATCCTTTGCAGTACGCGCCGCATAAACGGCAAGATAAAGTTCCTCCAGATCCTTCAGCCGCTGGGCGCTCATCCTTTCGATCCTGTATTCCTTGTTGTCTTCTTCGTTAGAAAGCATAGGTCCTTTTTATAATGGCCAGCATTTGATTGGTCACCGATACGAATGGATTGACGACAAAACGATCCCGGATGCTGGGGTCGGAGCGGTCCCCCGGAAAGAGAAGATCGAGGGCCAGCAGTTGGGAGAAGCCCGCCTGTTTCGCCACCGCCACGACGGCCGGGGAATAGGAGCCATAGGGAAAGGCGAGGGCTTTTATTTCTTTGCCGGTCAGCTCTTCCAGGTATCGTTTGCTCCGCTCCAGCTCATATTCGGCCTCCATCACGCCGATCCGCGCCAGGTCATTGTGATAATAGCCATGGGCCCCGATGGTCACCCAGGGCGAGGCGGATAATTCCCTGATCTGCTCCCCATTCATGGCCAGCCAGTAATCCTGTTCCGGGATCATGTTCCGGAAAGGCGCCAGGGGATATAGGGATTCCATCATCACCTCCTTGGCATGGAATCCCTCCGACCGGATCAGTTCTTTCAGGCTTTGTCCACCGGCGGCGGAAAAATAACCGGAAGAACGCCTCTTTACGAACGCTTCTTTATTGAAGTTCAGCTTCCGCGGTCCGTACTTACTGATCAGCCCCAGGAAATCGTTCCATAAAATATCGTATCCCGCATCCCGGATGCCCGTGACGAAGAATGCGGCAGGGAGCCTGTATTGCTCCAGCAAGGGTAATACATATTTGTGATTGTTCGCATATCCATCGTCGAAACTGATACAGATATTATACCGGTCGCTGCTGAAACGCTCGTGATAATAATCGTCCAGCGAGATCACATGAAAATATCTTTTATAGAAACGCAGATGCGCCTCAAAGGTTTCCTGCCTGAGAAAAATATTGTTGTAGCGGGTGGGATCTTCACGGCAGATCCCGTGATAGACCACGATCCTGGCGCCTCTTGCCTCCTTGAACAGGCGGATCCGCCTTCCCGCCAGTGCGCCCAGATCCTCCAGCGCATAACTTAATTTCTGACGGGCGTCGATCGATCTCCTGCGAAATATAGCGAAGGCTTTATTCAAATGTTTTTTTCTAAATTACAGCTTTATTCATAAACTCTACCAGGTGGTCAGCATTATTTTACCTACATACAACCGGGCAAAGCTACTGCCAGAGAGCATTCGGAGCGTATTGCAGCAGACCTTCACCGAATTCGAGCTGATCGTTATCGACGATGGATCGGAAGATAATACCCGGGAGATCGTGCAGTCGATACAGGACGATCGTATAAAATATTATCAGCTGCCGCATACCGGGTACACCAGCAAGATGAAAAATTTTGCCATCGGCAAGTCTTCGGGGGACTTTATCGCATTCATCGACTCCGATGATATGTGGAAGCCGGAAAAGCTGGCCCGGCAGATGCAGCTTTTTGCCGACCACCCCAAGATCGGTTTTTCCATAACGGACGCTACTACGTTCCGGGGCGGCGAGATCCTGATCGACCACACCTATCACCTGCAGGATACGGTACAATGCATCAGCATCTTTCCCTGGATGAAACAGAGCCGCTTCATCATCTACCCTGCGACGCTGGTGATCAGGAGGAATTGCCTGGATCATACAGGGTATTTCGACGAATCCATGCTCTCGGGAGACTATGCCTTCAATATGCGCCTTGCCGTGCATTTTGACGTGGGCATTATCTATGAACCGCTGATGCTGCGGCGGGTACACGATACGAATATGAGCGAACAGATCCCTTTCGAGAATTATACGGAATACATCGACACGTTCAGGTACCTGTATAAGGAGAAAAGGATCGGCAAAAAATACCTCCGGCAGGCCCTGGGCAATGCCTATTATAAAATGGGAAGGTTACACGAGGCGGATGGCAACCGGCAGGAGGCCCGGCGTCATTACCTCGCCGCGCTGAAAAACAACCTTTTCCGGGCGCGTTACGTTCTCTCTCTGCTGAAGAGCTATTCGGCCGGAAAAGCTAAGGCTGCAAAGCATTAGCGGGGCCGAGACTAAATATATACCGGATGAAGAAACTGATCAGGAAATTGTTTTTCGGGGACGCGGTCATCCGGGAGTATTCGCCTGTCGCGATCGGGGGAGAAATATCCGAAAGGGTGTACCTGGAAATGCCCGGCCGCATTCTCGATGTCTCGCAGGATCACTGGCTGCTGAGCCTGGAGCCCGTGGTGCTCGGTGTCTGGATCGAAAAGAAGGAAGACATCCTCGCACTCGATGCCCGCCCGCCCTGTACCCTGTATTTCAACGATCGGGGAATGGAAGGGGTCCATTACAGTGCCCACGAAAAGAATATCCGTACCCATGCCGTCGCCATTGCGGATATGGATCATTTCGATAAGATCGTGGAAGAAGATGGCGTTCTGTTCCTTTTAAAAATGCGGAAAAGCAAGATCCGCCACCTTAATTTCGTAAAGATCCTCTTACTTTTTTTTGGATTCTATAAAAAACCACGTCTTTCCTTCGAACAATTCAAATCCCTTGTCGCCTCCCACAGTTACCCGCGCAGGGTTCGGGTCATATCTTTCCGGGAAGGAGAGGCCTTTAATATTTTCCCCATGGACCTGCTCGGCGATATCGCCCGGCACAGACGCTTTGTCTTCGGACTGCGGCATTCCAATCACTCCCTTCCCCGGATCATGGCGACAAAGAAGATCGTCGTATCGGAAGCCTCCTCGGGATCCAAAGGGATGATCTATCAACTGGGCAAACACCATCAGTCGGGCCCTGTAGCCATGGATTCCCTGCCTTTCCAGGTCATCCGGACGGAGACATTCGGATTCTATGTGCCGGAATGGGTGCTGAGCTATAAAGAGATCGAGTTGACCCGGACCATGAACCTGGGCAGCCATATGTTGCTCTGGGGCCGGGCAGTGAATGAAAAAAAAATAGCCCCCCCTGTGCCCAATTTATTTCATATACCTTTTATGCTCTGGCTGCACCAGAAAAAGAGAGGGCATGAATATCCGGTGGTATAGATACAATATGCAAAAAATAATAAAATATATTGCCAATCGATTCTATAAGCCCTTGCTGACCCAATACCTGTCTGCCACCAGGACCTATTCCGGCAAGGGGTTCCGGCTCGTCATCCCATCCGGGGTATTTCATCCGGGCTTCTTCTTCAGCACCCGCTTGCTCCTGGAATATATCGGCAAGCGTCCCCTTGAAGGACGCTCTTTCCTGGAGCTGGGCGCCGGGAGCGGTCTTATCTCCTTATTCGTTTCGCGGGAAGGTGCGAAAGTTGTAGCCTCCGATATCAACCCAACAGCCGTCGAGTGCATCCGGAACAACAGCCAGAACAACCATGTGGATCTTTCCGTTATTCAGTCCGATCTTTTCGGGGATATTCCCCTGCAATCCTTCGATATCATTGCCATCAACCCACCTTATTACAAGAAAGATCCCCAGACCCCCGGCGAATATGCCTGGTACTGCGGTGAACATGGAGAGTATTTTGAACGGTTATTCAGCGGATTAAGGAGCTATTCTCACCCCGGTTCGGAGATCTTCATGATCCTCTGCGATGGCTGCGACCTTGACATGGTCAGGGGAATGGCGGCCAGGCATGGGTTCGGGATGCGCTGCTCCTTTGAAAAAAAGAATATGGTCGAGACCAATTTCATCTTTGCCATCGAGCGGACGGGCTAGACAGAGATCGCTCATGCCCCCACCAGGCAGGGTTCAGCTCACCAACGGCCGCCGCCAGGACGGAAGCTTACGATAGGTCTGGGTTTTAACGGTTTATCAGGCAAAACAGGCATCCCCTTTGGCAAAACCTGCGTTTATAGTATCGATAAAGAATATCCTTAACACGGAATGATGCATAAAGTCCTATTATTCAATCCCCGGAGCGCTACATGGAAATACAGGATACCCAATTCCGTACTACAGATCGCCGCCTCGATCGAGGGGATCTTCGACTGGGTGATCGTGGACGCCAACCGGGAAAAGGACCCTTACCAAAAGATCCGCAGCTACCTTCTGACCGGGGAATTCCGGTATATCGGCTTCACCGTAATGCCCGGCCCGCAGTTGAGGCAGGCCATTCCCTATGCCCGGTCGATCAGGGAAGAGTTTCCGGAAACCACGATGATCTGGGGCGGCTATTTCGCTTCCAATCAGTTCAAGGTCGTTATGAATTCGGGCTGTGTGGATTTTGTGATCAATGGCCCCGGCGACCACGCGTTCCCCAACCTGATCCAGGCCCTTGAGAAAGGCGCTCCCTATGAGCTCATAAAAAATCTTATCTACAAGTCCGGGGACCGGATCGTCAAAACGGCCAAAGAAGACCTTATCGAGCAGGCTACCCTGCCTGCAATTCCCTATGGAAAACTTGACCGGCTATATTCCCTGGAGGCCTACCTGGGAAAGACCTACCTGGGGGATAAGACCCTTGCCTATCATTCCAGCATCGGCTGCCCTTTCACCTGCTCTTTTTGCGCTGTGGTGCCCATTTATGAAGCAAGATGGAAGGCCAAGCCGGCGGATCAGGTCTACCGGGACGTCAAGTACATCAAAGATCGCTGGGGCGCCGATAGCATCGAGTTCCACGATAATAATTTCTTCGTTTCGGAGAAGAGGGTCGTGGAATTCTCCCGTCTGATCGCGCCGGAGAACATGATCTGGTGGGGAGAAGGGCGCATCGATACGATCGACAAATACAAGGATGAGACCCTGGCCCTCATGCGCGCATCGGGTTGTAAAATGATCTTCTTCGGGGCAGAGACCGGCAATGATGAGATCCTGAAGAAGATGGACAAGGGGGGTACGCAGTCCGCCGCGCAGATCCGGGCATTCGCGGCGAGAATGGCCAAGTTCGACATCATACCCGAATATTCCTTTGTGCTGGGTACGCCTGCCGAGACGCCGGAGAAAGTGATGAAGCAGATCGAGGGCGACATTGCGTTCATCAGGGAGATCAAGACGATCAACCCCAACACGGAGATCGTGATCTATACCTATAGTCCCGTGCCCACCGAAGGGTCCGACATGTACCAGAAGACACTGGATTCCGGCTTTCGTTTCCCCGAAGTGCTGGAAGACTGGATCAGTCCGCAATGGGAAAATTTCGATCTGCGGAAGAATCCGCTCACGCCCTGGCTGACACCGGAAATGATCGACAAGATCAGGGATTTCGAGACGGTGCTGAACGGTTATTATCCAACAGTGTCGGATATACGCCTCAGCGGGTTCAAGCGCAAACTGATCCATTGGCTGGCAGGGTTGCGCTACAAGACAAATTTTTACGGGTATCCTTACGAGATCAAATTACTGCATAAGATCTGGAGATACAGACAGCCTGAAATTCAAGGGTTTTAAAAAAAACTAACTAAAATGTACCTGCCCGATTCTTCCATACTAACCAATATCCAGGTCCCGGGCCACACGACGCCGGGGAATATGCTTTTCGAAAAGAAATACATCGTTACCCGCAGCATCGAGAACAGGCTCTACACCGATGACGAGCTGATGAAGCTGCCCGATATCCCCACCGGCCACACCCATTACCGGGAATGGCAGGCGAGGAGAAGATCCGGGGCCCGCCTCGTCGACTACCTGAGGGATAAGAACAGGGATCTCGATATCCTGGAAATAGGTTGCGGCAATGGCTGGCTCTCCCACCAGATGGCGGAGATCCCCGGCACAAAAGTCACCGGCCTGGATATCAATTTCACGGAACTGCAACAGGCGGCCAGGGTCTTCAACGACGATCCCAACCTGCATTTCATACACGGGGACGTCCGCTCGGGAATATTGAAGGACAGGAGGTTCGACTGCATCATATTTGCCGACTCCATCCAGTATTTCCCGTACCTGAAAAAGATCATTCATCATACGCTGTCCCAGCTGAAGCCGGGGGGAGAGATCCATATCATCGACAGTCCTTTTTACAAGGCTGTCGATCTCGAGGCGGAGAAAAGAAAGACCTTCGCCTATTATTCTTCGCTGGGCTATCCGGAAATGGCAGATTTCTGTTTTCATCACAGCCGCAATGACTTAAGAAGCTTTCGTCATTCGCTGCTGTACAATCCGGGTGCGATACAGAACAGGCTGTTGGGGAAAAAAGATTCTTTCCCCTGGATCCGTATACAAAGATAATCGTTCATCCATGCGTGTACCGCCGCTCTATCATACTTTCAAACGTTACCGGACCCTGATGACGGACCGGATCGCCACATTGCCTATTGCGATCCTCATGCCGCATAGCGCCTGTAACTGCCGTTGTGTGATGTGCGATATCTGGAAAGGCA
>Ga0137403_10003398_pt1 | contig 19129 bp, 18 predicted proteins | sample CZOMad2_1_16fung_FD_122057 | JGI IMG/M metagenome (GOLD analysis project Ga0137403, IMG submission 122057) | Vadose zone soil fungal communities from Angelo Coast Range Reserve, California, USA - CZOMad2_1_16fungal (Hybrid Assembly) | ecosystem: Environmental > Terrestrial > Soil > Vadose zone...
ATCGGCGGGCCGACGGGCGCGTTCGTCGTGATCGTCTATGCCATCGTGCAACGCCACGGGGTGGAGGGCCTCGCCATGGCGACGCTCATGGCGGGCGTCATCCTCGTTGGCTTCGGCCTCGCGCGGCTGGGCGGCGCGATCAAGTTCATTCCCTACCCTGTCACCATCGGCTTCACCAGCGGAATTGCCCTGATCATCCTCTCGGGTGAGGTCAAGGACTTCCTGGGCCTCGAGGGCCCCGTGCCCGCCGAGTTCCTGGCGCGTGGGCGCACGGTGGCGGCCCATTTCGGGTCGCTGAACCCATGGGCCGTGGCGGTTTCGGTCGTCACGCTGGTCATCATCGTCTTCTGGCCCCGGCTCAACCGGCGCATCCCCAGTCCATTCGTGGCCCTCATCGTCACCACCGCCGCCGTGCAGCTGCTGCACCTTCCGGTGGAAACGATCGGCAGCCGGTTCGGCGTGATCAACGCGGTCCTGCCGGTACCCTCCCTTCCCGCGGTGACGTTCCACCAGATGCCGGGGCTGATGGGTGCGGCGTTCACGATCGCCCTGCTCGGCGCCGTCGAGTCGCTCCTCTCGGCGGTGGTGGCGGACGGCATGATCGGCGGCCGTCACCGCTCCAACATGGAGCTCGTGGCGCAGGGCGTCGCCAATATCGCCTCGCCGTTGTTCGGCGGGATCCCGGCCACCGGTGCCATCGCCCGTACGGCGACGAACGTCAGGAATGGCGGCCGGACGCCCATCGCCGGGATCGTCCATGCAGTCACGCTGCTCCTCATCACGCTGTTCTTCGGCCGCTGGGCCGGGCTGATCCCGATGGCGACGCTGGCGGGGATCCTGGTGGTCGTGGCCTACAGCATGAGTGAATGGCGCACGTTCCTGGCCGAGTTCCGGGCGCCGAAGAGCGACGTCGCCGTGCTGCTCACCACGTTTCTCCTGACGGTGCTGTGGGACCTGACGGTCGCGATCGAGGTGGGGATGGTGCTCGCGGCATTCCTGTTCATGCGGCGCATGGCGGAGGTGACGAACATCAGCGTGCTCACCCACGAGCTGCAAGATCCCAAGGACGACTTCGAGAACGATCCCAACGCGGTGCGGCGCCGGGTCGTGCCGCCGGGAGTGGAGGTGTACGAGATCACCGGGCCGTTCTTTTTCGGCGCGGCGGAGACGTTCAAGGAGCGGTTGGGGCGCATCGCGGTGCGCCCCAAGGTGCTGATCCTGCGGATGCGGCACGTCCCCGCGATCGACTCCACCGGGCTGCACGCGCTGCGCGACCTCGTCAGACGCAGCCGGCGAGACGGCTCGCTGGTGCTCCTCTCGGACGTCCACGCGCAGCCGGTGGTCGCGCTGGAGCGGGCGGGTCTGTACGACGAGCTGGGCGAGAACAACATTCACGGCAACATCGACGACGCGCTGAACCGGGCGCGGGAGCACCTGGGGCTCCCGCCGCTGGCGGCGCCGACGTTCGCGACGCCCACCGTGGCGCGGGAAGGGAAGGAGCGGGCCTAGCCGATGCCCCCACCGATAATCGCCGACGGCACCGGGTACGTGCTGTTCGCCTACGACGTCGCGCACGCGTTCGACCTCGCAGCGGCGGAGCGGCGGCTCGCGAGCGCCACACAGCGCCAGACGGTCAAGCAGAAGCGGCGCGCCCCGGCGTTCTTCGAGTACGACCCCGCGCCCCTGCGCGTGACCGAGCCGGCAGAGTCGCTCGCCGTCGGTGAGCACGTCACGGCGCCCCACGTCGAGTTCGTGCTGTACGACTTCGGCGCCGTATCGGTGAGCTACGCCATCCCCCTGCAGGGCCCGCTCACGGGACTCCCGGCACTCAGCACGATCCTGTACGGCAATGAACAGCTCCAGGCAGACTCGCGGCGCCGCGTGCAACAGCTGGTCGAGGCGCTCGGCGATGGCGCGATTCGGTCCCGCCTCGCCGACTTCGTCGAAGACTACGTGGTGTTCCAGATCGAGGCGTTCAGCGAGCCGCTGGAGGCATCGATGCTGTGGACCGAGCATGCGCAGACGGTGGCTCAGGTGCTGCGCGCCGAGTCACGCCCCCTGTCGCAGCAGGAGGTGAGCGATGCGCTCGCGTCGCGCCTCTCGTTCGGGCCGAACGACGCGACGCTGATCGACACCGACGTGACGCTGCTGTTCGATCCGGAGGGGGAGGACGTGCGCGCGGTGATCGAGTTCGCCAACACGCAGCTGCTCGAAATGCGGTACCTGGACGCCCAGCTCGACGAGGCGCTGGAGCAGGCATACAGCCTGCTCGGCCGCTCACCCGGCCTGCGCCGCTTCCTGCCCAGTCCCTATCGGCTTCCGCTGCAACGGCTCGGACGGCTGCAGCTCGACGCCGCAGTCCTGTTCGAGCAGGTGACGAACGCCTTGAAGTTGATCGGCGAGCAGTTTCTCACGCGCGTGTACGGCCACGCGTCGCGTCGCTTCCATCTCGCCGAGTGGGACGTGAGCATCACTCGCAAGCTGCAGACGCTCGACGGCATCTACGGGAAGCTGGCGGACCGGGCGGCGACGCAGCGCATGGAGCTGCTCGAGTGGATCATCATCGTGCTGATCGCCGTGTCGATCGTGCTGCCGTTCTTCTCGGGGGTCTTCGGGAAGTGAGCTAGTAGGGCCGTTCCCGCGAGCGCTGGTCGCGTGGCAGAATCATCGCCCGCACCACCGCCGTGGCGTCCACGGCGATGAGCAATCCCTCCTGCGGCAGTGACTGCACCCCGATCACGATGCCTGCCGGCGGGTTCCGCTGCGGGAAGAAGTCGGGCGCCGCCTGCCGAATGGCAGCGAGGTCCTTGGGCGAATAGTTCACCACGTAGATCGTCAACTTGGCCACGTCGGCCGGCGTCGCCCCGCCGATCCGTAACACTGTCGCCAGATTGGCGAACGCCTGGGCGGCTTGGGCGCCCAGGTCGCCGGGACCGACGAGCCGGCCGGTGCTGTCGAGAGCGATCTCGCCCGACACGTACAGCGTCGGGCCGATACGCACGGCGTGCGTGAAGCCCGGCAGCGCCGCGAGCGTTCCGGGATTGATGTAGCGCGTGGAGACGGGATCCGGCACCTGCCGGACCGCGCCCGGGGTCGGAGCGACGCAGGCGGCGAGCAACGGGATGAGGACGATGGCGGGCAAAGCGATACGCATGCGGTGCTCCTCGAGAACCAGTGGTTGGGGCCTAGCGCCACTCTGTATACGCCGTCCAGTGGCCAGAGTTCAAGGGGCCTGCGTCGCCGAGTCTCCGCGCTGCAGCAGTCCGCTGAACTCTCTCAGCTCGACGACTCCCAAGTCCGATGCCACCCAGAAGGTGTATTGCCGGTTCGTCCAGTGCAGGAGATGGTATCCGCGTCGCGTCGCCGCTGCCGGGCCCTCCGTACGGCTATCGGCCGGCCACACGAACACGCTGATGATGTGCTGGCGCCGGCCGTACACCAGGGCCGCCACGGGCCGCTCGCCCAGGTAGTCGAGGCGCCCTCCGATGAGCGGGAATCCGCGGCCGGCGAAGTCGTACACCGGCGGTGAGAAGTCCAGCTTGCCGTTGAACCAGGGCTTCACCGTGTGCTGGTCGGACGACTGTACATCGGTGAGGTGGCCCGGCATGAGCGAGCGCACGTGGCTCCCGAGCAACTGATCGGCGAGCGCGTCGCCCGCGGCGTGGCGCAACCCTGCCTGCCAGCCACCCACGGCCACGACCGCGAGCGATGCGGCAACGGCGAGCGCGGGCCAATAGGAGCGGTGTAGCGTCCGCTTCAGGTCCGCCCGCACGGCGGAGCGCACGCGGGCCCGGAGCGTGTCCGGCGCCGGGAAGCGGAGCACCTGTTCGCGCACGGCGGCGCTCAACGCGCGCCGCCGCTGCTCCAGCCTGGAGCAGTCGGGGCAAGCGCGCAGATGTTGCTCGAGTTCGGCCGCGTCCGGCGCGGCGAGCTCGCCATCCAGATACGCGTCGAGCTGGGCTTCGAAGGCGGGATGCGTCACGTCAGCAGTCCTCCGTTTCTGCGCACAGCACCTCCTCGAGCCGCCGGCGGGCGCGCGACAGCCGCGACATGACCGTACCCACGGGAACGCCCGCCACGTCCGCGATCTCCTTGTAAGACAACTCCTCCAACTCTCGCAGCACGATCACCTCGCGGAACTCAGGCGTCAGCTCATCGATCGCGCGGCGCAGCGCGGCGCGCTCGCCCTGCGCCACCAGGGCCGCTTCCGGATGCTCGTCCGCCGCCGCTTCGCTGTGCCGCTCCTCGTCGAACTGAGTCGTGAGCGCGTCGGCATGGTGCCGGCGCTGCCAGCTATACGCCGTGTTGCGAACGATCGCGAGCAGCCAGGCCCGCCCCTCGGCGCTTCCGCCACCGCGGAAGGTCCCGAAGTGCCGGAACGCGCGCAGGGAGGCGTCCTGCACGACGTCTTGTGCGTCGTGATCGCTCCGCGTGAGATAGCGCGCCAAGGTGTACGCGGCGTCAAGATGCGGCAGCACGACAGCTTCGAATCGCTCGAGTTCGCTCGACTCCAACCGGTCCTCGGGGTGCGCGGTACGCCATCGAGTGAGGACTCCGCGGGCGGCTGAGTTATTCCCGAAGGAATAAGAGCCGGGCGCGTGTGGTCTCCGCCATCGAGGGAAACTGTTGTCACACACTCGCAGGAGGAAGGTCGCCATGACGCACCTACATGCCGTTCCGTCCCGCAACGTCACCGCGGTCCTGCTGGCCGCCATCGCACTCACAACGGCCGCCGCACACCGCGGCCCGGGCGCCCCCGCCGTGGTGAGCGCCAAGCTCTCCGAATGGAAGGTGGAGCTGTCGGAGGCCACGATTGCGGCAGGGCCCGTCACGTTCACCGTCACCAACGCGGGTAGCATCCCGCACGCCTTCGAGGTCGAAGGGGCAGGCGTTGAGCGGGAGACAGGGCTCATCCAGCCCGGGTCGACCGCCACACTAACCCTCACCCTCAAGCCGGGCACGTACGAAGCGTACTGCCCCGTGGGCGAGGACTCGCACAAGAAGCTCGGCATGGAGACTCATCTCAACGTTGTTGGCGCCACAAGCTCGGGCTCATCCGGGTACGCCGGGTCGGAGATGCGTGAGGCGCGCCCGAAGGCCGAGAGCGTGCAGGCGATCCGGGTGACCGGCGGCGGGCCCGTCATCCAGATCCTGCCGGGACCATTCCCCTTCCCGGACAGCGCCGCCCCGATCCTCAAGGCATTCGGCGACGAGCGCGAGGGACTCGAGTCGCAGGTGAAGAACGGGCCGTACTCCGACAACGTGAAACCGATCTCCGGGACGTTCACGTTCAATGCGTGGGACAAGGGCGCCACGCGCGATTCCGTGGACGGCACGGCGGAATTCGTCACCCAAGACGGCGCGCGCTGGAAACTGGTGATGGACCGCGTGCAGACCAAGGACGTCCCGCACCACCCGCGGTTCGGCGGCGTGATCATGGGCCTGTACTACCACGGCGTGACCCAGGTGCACACGCCGCTCGTGCCCACGATCAACAGTGCGGTCGCGTTGTGGGCGTTCGCACACCTCTACAAGAACGATGCGCTGGTCACGGACAACGCGATGGTGCACGTGATGCTCCTGTCGCGCACCCGGCGCGACCGTGATTTCGCGCTCGCCTGCTGGGATTGCTCCAAGAACAAGATCGAAGAGCTGCAGCTGCAGATTCTGCCGGGACCAGGCGAGCCAAAGTTCGACGCGCCAGGCGGCTTCCTTTTCGTCAACTGGGAAAAGTCCAGCTCCCGCAATCCGGCGAGCTGAGGAGGATTCAATGCGTCTACGCACTGCGGTAATCGGGATGTTTACGCTCGCGTCGTTGGCAAGTTGCGGCGGTTACGGCGGCACGGGCATGTACGGCGGCGGTGGGGGTGGGGGTGGAGGTGGGTACGGCGGGGGCGGCGGCGGCGGGGGGGGAGGCGGCCCGGTGGGTTCGGTGACGGTCGGCGCCGGCATCGAATTCGTGAGCGGCCACAACGGGAGCTCGAATGCGGCTGTCGACACCATCTCCGTCGGTGGCACTGCCACTTGGACCTGGACCGGGTCTCTGCCGCACAGCGTCCAGTCCGTCGGCTCGGCGAGCTTCGCGAGTAGCGGCACGATGACCGGGAGCGGGACGTACGCGGTCACGTTTACCGAACCAGGCACGTACCAATACGACTGCGCCGTCCACGGCCAGTTGATGACCGGCACGATCGTCGTGCGGTAGTGCTACTCCCGCACCCCCTTCAGGAGGACCACAACATGGTGTCGTCGGCGACAGTAACACAGCTGCTCGCGCGGTGGGCGCACCTTTACGGCCACGCGCCTGTAAGCACCACGGTCACCTATCTCCATCTTGTGGGCATCCTGGTGGGGGGCGGCGTAGCCGTCGCCGCGGATCGAGCCTCGCTCCGCCTCTCGCCCGCGACCGACTGGCGCACGGAGCTCGACCGCCTCGCCGCCGTTCACCGTTGGGTGGTCGGCGGCCTGGCCCTCATTTTCGCGAGCGGCCTGCTCATGGCCCTGGCCCAGGTCGACAGCTTTGGGACCTCGGTAGTCTTCTGGACCAAGATGGGGCTCGTCGGCCTGCTGCTCGGCAACGGATACGCGCGGTTGCGGACCGAGATTGCCCTGCGGCAGGGTTCGGTGGCTGCATGGGGTTGGTTCCGACGGACGTCGATTGCGAGCCTTGTGCTGTGGTTCCTCGTTCTCTTCGCTGGCACGCTGCTCCACTCCACCAGCTGATGTATGCGCCAGGCCGTGAAATCAGAACATGAAGCCGGCGCGCACGTAGATCGCCGTGCGCTCGGGGCTCCTCGCGGCCGCGATCGACAGTGTGTTGTCACGGCGGTGCTGCCAGGCGAGCCAGAGTCCGCCCCCGGCGGCGGCGTGCCAGCGGTCTGACGACTCCCCCCGGATCCAGACCCGCCCCGCGTCCCCGAGCCCGAAGATGCCGAGATCGCCGAACGGCAGGCGGCCGGCCAGGAGCCGCAGCTCGGCGTTCGCATAGGCGCCGCGGCGGCCGGCGAACCGCTGCTCGGGGTAGCCACGGACCGTGGTCCCGCCGCCCAACAGCACGAGCTCCTGGAATGGCACGGTTCCGCTCACCGCGGCGCCGCCCGCGCGGAGTGCGAGGGTTGCGTCCGGCGGGTCGCCGGCCGAGAGGTACGTCGACGCCTCCGCCGAGAGGCTCCCGAACGGGCTGGCGACGTCCCAAACGGCGGGATACCACTGCCCGGCGAAGGTCACGTGGAGGCCGCGGGCCGGCGCGGCCGTGTGGTCGCGGGTGTCGAGCTCGAACACGGCGCGCGCGCCGACCTGGCCATAGTTTCCCGCGCCGTAATACGGACCGGTCGTGGTGAGGACGGTTCCGGGATCGCTGGGGGTATGGGCGTACTTGAGCAGGGGTCCCAGCGTGAGCCGGAGGCGGGGCGCGAGCGGCAGCGCCACCCGCGGCGCCACGAGCAGCTGCTTCTGGCCCACCCGGTAGACGCTGTCCGGCTGCGAGCCATTGGTTTCATTGCCGATTCCGTAGAACCGCGTGAGCTCGAGTCCCGACGCGCGCAGCTCAATGTAGAGAATCGCAGGGAGGAGCGGTCGCCGGAACTCACCTGCCGCGTCGATGCGGTACGTGCTGGCGCTGGTCGCGTATGCGGCCTCCACAAGCAGGCGGGTGCTCGGAGGCAGCGCGCGGAATCCGTACCGGGTGTGACTGACGCCGGCCCCCAACAGCAGGCCGATGTCGGGCGAATAGCTCGCGCCGAAGAGCGGCACCGTCTGCGGCTGCCATGCATCCGGGCCGGTCTGCCCGGAGGCCGGCGTCGGTCGCGCCAGTCCCAACGCCCCGAGCGTCCCGACCGCGAGCACGCCGCGGATGAGCCCGGTCATCGCACGCGACTCAGTGCGATGCGCTTTCCCGGGCGATCACTCCGGTCTCGACCGTCGCGCTGTCGTTACCCGGAGCCGGGTCGGGCTGGGCCCCGTGAACCGTGACGCGGCTCCGGACCACCCCTGGGGCGTTCGGTACCACGGTGAACTCGAGGCTCCAGACCTCGTTGCTCGGGAGCCGCACGACCGTGCACCGCACTTGCCCGCCCTGGACCGAACAGCCATGCGGCGTGTTCGGCGGGCTCCCTTGGCCGAGCGTGCCGAACGTCACCGTCTGGGGGAGGCGAACGTCGATCACGAAGTCGCTGGCGGCGGCCGGGCCGCGGTTGCTCACGGTGACTGTGTAGGTGAGGTCCTGCCTGACGTGCACCCGGTTCGGCGTGGCCGACATGGCGACCCCGACGTCGGCCGAGGGCAGCGAGGGCGTGCGAACTGCTGTCCGGGGTGGCGTGATCGCGGTGCGGAGCACGGCGGGGGAGAGCGCCCACCGCATGAACCAGCGCGGCTCACCACTCCCGTCTGCCGGGACGGTCCACAAGTCCGGTAGGATCTGATAGAGCACCTGGTGGTCGTCGAGCCACTCGACCTGATCGTCGACGTTGCGCGTTTCGGCCAGCGGCGTCTCGGTCATGGTGGCCAAGTCGAGCACGTGGAACTGCCACACGGGTGCACGCAGACCGCCGCGGCCGACCCTTTTCTTGAAGGCGAGTCGGGTGCCGTCCGGCGACAACGATGGGCACTCCACGTTGGAGCGGAGTACGCGCATGTGGCGGGCCGCGATGTCACCCTCGACGAGGTACGTTTGTCCGCCCGTGCCGAGCGTAGCGTAAAAGCGGCTGCCGTCCGCGGCGAAGGTCACGCCCCAGAAATTGAAATCCCTGGCCTTGAACGGTTGTCCATTCCGCGAGACCGTGAACTCCTCGAGGTTCCCCAGCTTGGCGCCGGTGACCAGGTCGAGCAGCCGGGTCTCGGTCGAAAAGCTGCCTGAGGCGTAGGAATGACCGGACAGGAAGACCGTGGTCGCCCCGTAACGGCCGTCCGGCGACACCCGCGCGCGGGTGGGCAGGCCGCGCAGCGGTGTTGTCCACAGGACTTGGAAGTCGGATCCGAACACGTAGAGGTGGTACGTCGGCATGAAGCCAGGGTGTTCGGCCATGCAGAGCCCCCGCGCGGCCGCGAAGTGCAGCCGTCGGCAGCGCATCGGCACGATCGTGCGGGGCCCGTTCGGCGCGTCGCCCGGCACCAGCGCGACTTGCGCCTGTTGGCCGTCGACGAACATCACCTTCGCGCCGGACCGGCTGATGAGCGCGCGCCCCGCCCCGGCGTCCGATGGCGCAACGCGCTCGCCGCCCCCCGGGCGGCCACTCGGCCGGCTGCGACGCCCCGCCCACGCGGTGTAACCGACCGCGACGACAACGCTGACGGTCACGAGCGCCGCGAAAGCCACGCGGCGCGGGTCAGGGCGTGGTGCGTTCGCCACCGCTGCCCTCCTTTGTCAGTCGAAGCGAGACGGCCGTCAGGACCATCGCCGCGGCCAGCCCCGCCGTGGAGAGCCCGACCGCGACATCCACCCCGCGCCACGTCCACAGGACGCCGAACAAGATCGAGCCGAGGAGCCGCGCCAGACTCGTGCCGGTGGTGACCAACGCCATCCCGCTGGCCCGCAACTCCGGAGGCAGAACGGCGCCTGCCAGCGCCATGAGCACGCCGTCCGTGGCGGCGTAGTACGCGCCGAGCAAGACCAGAGCGAGGATCGCCTGGAGCGTGCCCGTCCACGATACGAGGAGCGACGCATACACGACCAGCAGGAGCGCGTGGCCGCCCAAGAATACACGCCCGCGCCCCAGGCGATCCGCCAGCCTACCGACGGGCACGGCCAGCAGCATGAAGATCACGGCTGTGGCGACGTACAGGAGCGGGAAGAACCTGGGCTCGAAGGCGACGCGGCGCTGGAGGGTCAGGTAGAGGAAGCCGTCGCTCATGGTGGCCAGGCTGAGCGCCGTCCCCACAAGCAACAGCGGGCCCAGGCCGGTCACCCGGACCAGTCGGGCCGCGGCCGCCAGCGACAGCGCGGGCCGCGCCACGGGCTCGGCGGCGGCGGTTGGCGGGTTCTGGACGAACAAGATCAGAAAGCCGAGGCCGATGAGGGCCGCACACAGGCTGACCACGAACACCGCGTCGTACGCACCGGGTGCGATGGTCAGGAGGCCGAACGCGATCAGCGGGCCGATCATGGCGCCGGCGGTGTCGAGGGCGCGATGCACGCCGAACGCCGCACCCAATTCCTCCCGCCGGCTGCTGAGCGAGATCAGGGCGTCGCGTGGGGCGGTGCGAATGCCCTTGCCGAGTCGGTCCACCATAACAACGGCGGCGAGGAGAGTCCACACGTTCCCTACGACGAGGAATCCGAGCCGGGCCAGGGCCGAGAGGGCGTAGCCGACGACGGCCACCTCCTTGTGGCGCCCCGAGCGATCGGCCGCAACGCCGCCGAAGATGCGGACCAAGGCTGCCGCGCCCTGATACAGCCCGTCGACCACGCCGAAGACCGCCGGCGTCAGGTTCAGATTGAACAAGAGGTACAGCGGCAGGATGGTGCCGACCATCTCGGCGGAGATGTCGGTGAACAGGCTGGTCAGCCCGAGCATGACGACGGTCCGGCTCACCCCGGGCGCGAGCGAGCGCCAGGCGAGCAGCTGCCCGCGGGCCTTCAGAACCTCGCTGGAATTCTCGATCTGGTACACGCCGTGCCTCCGTGATGGCCCGCAATGTACGCCGTCCGGCCGCCCGCATGGGAGTACCGCAGCGACCACCAGCGCACTAAGCTCAAGGAATGCAGCAGCACCGTCACATGATGAAGCCGAGCGTGGTCGGGGCGCTCGTCGCCGGTGTGCTGCTCCTGATGGCGTCTGCGGCGCTGGCCCACGACCTCTTCCTCAAGCTCGACACGTACTTCCTAGAACCGCACGCCCCCGCGCGGATCACGGTCCTGGATGGCACGTTTGCCAAGAGCGAAGGCTTCGTGGCGCCGGAGCGAATCGCGGACATCAGCGCGGTTTCCGGCGGCGGGCGAACTCGGCTATCGGCAGCGAGCATTTGGAGCCGGGGACCTGACAGCACCAGCGTGCTCCGCCTCGCGCTCGGCGACCCCGGCACCTACGTCGTGGGCGTTTCGACCCGGCCCCGCGAGATCGAGCTCCGGGCCGAGGAGTTCAACGCCTACCTCGAAGAGGACGGGATCCCCGACATCCTCCAGGCGCGACGCCGCAGCAACGAGGTTGCTCAGGGTGCGCGGGAGCGCTATTCCAAGCACGTCAAAGCGGTCTTTCAGGTAGGCACGCCTCGGAGCGAGGACTTCAACGTGGCTCTCGGGTATCCGGCGGAGATCGTGCTCTTGGAGAATCCGTACGCCGTCGGTCGCGATACGTCGCTCCGGGTGCGCTGCCTGGTTGATGGGCGCCCGGTGGCGAACCAGATCGTGCTGTGGGGTGGGGAGCAGCGCGGTCGGACGCTGGCGCAGCGTGTCACCCGTACGGGTCCTGACGGCGTTGCTGAGGTCACGCTCGACGCGGCGGGCAGGTGGTACGTCAAGTTCGTGCACATGGTGCGTGCCACCGAGCGAGGACTCGATTACGAGTCCAAGTGGGCCACGGTGACGTTCGAAACTCGCTGAGCGGAACGAACGCCGCGACCTCCGATGCAGCCTCACGACCACCATCACGACCATCACACGTCTCCGGCTCACCACGCGGGAGTGCGCCCGCCTGTAGACCACGCTCAGTCCCCACACGCCCACATGGTGGACGACTTTCGCCGTCGCTTCTGGGTTTCGCTCGCCCTGACCGTCCCGGTCCTCGCGACGTCGGAGATGCTGCAGCACCTTCTCGGACTCCGCGGCGGGCTCGCCTTCCATGGCGAACAGTATGTCGAGTTCGCCTTCGCATCGGCCGTCTACTTCTACGGCGGCTGGCCGTTCCTCACCGGGCTCGTCGACGAGCTCCGGAAGCGGCTGCCGGGGATGATGACCCTCGTCGCGCTCGCGATCACGGTGGCCTACGTCTACAGCGCGCTGGTCGTCTTCGGGCTCCCCGGGAGCGTGTTCTTCTGGGAAACCGCGACGCTGATCGACATCATGCTGCTCGGCCACTGGATCGAGATGCGCTCGGTGCTCGGCGCATCGCGGGCCCTCGAGCAGCTCGTCCGGCTGCTGCCGGCCGAGGCGCATCGCGTCCGGGCCGACGGCTCCGTCGAGGAGGTGCCGCTCGAAGCGCTGCGGCCTGGTGACCGGGTGCTGGTCAAGCCCGGCGAAAAGATCCCGACCGACGGGCGAGTCGTTCAAGGCCGCACTAGCGTCAACCAGGCAATGCTGACCGGCGAGTCCCAGCCGGTGGAGAAGGGCGAGGGCGACGAAGTCATCGGCGGCGCCGTCAACGGCGAGGGGGCGATCACCATCGAGGTCCGGCGGACCGGCGCCGACACCTACCTGTCTCAGGTGGTCGAGCTGGTGCGCAAAGCACAGGAGACACGTTCCCGCACTCAGGATCTCGCAGACCGCGCGGCCCTCTGGCTCACGCTCATTGCCATCGGCGGCGGGACGGTCACGTTCGTCGCCTGGCTTGGCGCGGGCCGCGAGTTCAGCTTCGCGCTCGAGCGCATGGTGACCGTAATGGTGATCACCTGCCCGCACGCCCTCGGCCTCGCGGTGCCGCTCGTAGTCGCGGTCTCCACCGCGCTTTCGGCACGAGACGGTCTACTGATCCGCGACCGCTCGGCGTTCGAGCGGGCGCGCGAGCTGGACGCAGTCGTGTTCGACAAGACCGGCACCCTCACCGAAGGTCGCTTCGGCGTTACCGACATCGTGCCGCTCGACGGGCGCACCGAGCACGACGTCCTGCGCCTCGCCGCCGCGCTCGAGAGCCGCTCCGAGCACCCCATCGCCGCCGGAATCGTGCGGGCCGCGACGGAGCGCGGCGTGCAGTATCCGGCTCCCGACGGATTCGCGGCCATTCCGGGGAAGGGCGCCTCGGGAGCGGTGGACGGCGTCGCGGTAAAGGTCGTGAGCCCCGGCTTCCTCAAGGAGCATGGCCTGGCTGTCGCGGACGCGCGCGTCGCGCGGCTCGCCGAACAGGGGAAGACGGTCGCGTACGTGCTCGCCGACGGAAAGGCGATGGGAGCTATCGCTCTGGCCGACATCATCCGGCCGGAGTCCCGCGAGGCGCTGGCCCGGCTCAAGGCGATGGGCATCAGGTCGATCATGCTCACGGGCGACTCCAGGAGCGTAGCCCGCTGGGTCGCGGCGGAGCTGGGGCTGGACGATTACTTCGCCGAGGTGCTGCCGGATCAGAAGGCGGCGAAGATTGAAGAGGTGAAGCGGCGCGGCCTCACGGTCGCGATGGTCGGCGACGGCGTGAACGACGCCCCCGCCCTCGTCGCAGCGGACGTCGGGATCGCGATCGGAGCGGGCACCGACGTGGCGATCGAGTCCGCGGACATCGTGCTCGTGCGGTCCGATCCACGCGATGTGCCGGTCATCGTGGAGCTCGCTCGGGCCACGTATCGTAAGATGGTGCAGAACCTCTGGTGGGCCACGGGCTACAACGCGGTCGCGATCCCGCTCGCGGCCGGCGTGCTGGCCAACGCGGGGATCCTGCTCTCACCGGCGCTCGGCGCGGTGCTCATGTCGGCATCGACTGTGGTCGTAGCGCTGAACGCCCAGCTGCTGTGGCGCGGCCGGCGCGTGGCGAGCGGGGTATATTGACCACGTGAAGCCCCGTTACCGTCATCCCTTGATGGTGCGAACGGGGGTCCGGCACCTCGTGGCCGCCCGACGCTTCCCCGATGCACGCCGCCCACTACATGCTCGGCCGTTGGACCCTCATGCTGCATGGGCAGGGCTATTTCCAGTACGACTGGCAGGGGGGATCCCGCGGCAGTAGCCAGCTGGGCGTTGTGAACTGGGCTATGGCGGTTGCGACTAGACCGCTCGGTGCCGGACAGCTGCAACTCCGGGCCATGCTCAGCGCCGAGCCGTGGACCATCGGCAGTCGGGGTTACCCGCTGCTGCTTCAGTCGGGTGAGTCCTACCGCGGCGCAGCGCTGCACGACCGCCAGCATCCGCATGACCTCTTCATGGAGCTCGCGGCGCTGTACGAGCGGCCGGTCGCCCGGAATGTGGGGCTCTCGCTCTATCTCGCGCCCGTCGCCGAGCCCGCCGTTGGACCCGTCGCCTTCCCACACCGGCCCTCGGCCGCCGCTGATCCACTGGCTCCGATTTCCCACCATTGGCAGGATGGCACACATATCACGTTCGGGGTCGTCACCGTTGGTGTGTTCACCGGCGCGGTGAAGCTCGAGGCGTCGTGGTTCAACGGCCGCGAGCCGGACGACCATCGCACGGGCTTCGACTACGCGGGCGGGAGACTCGATTCGTACGGCGCCCGGTTGGGAGCATTGCGGGACTCGCTACGGGAGTGGGCGCGCGCGGGTCGATCAACTTTGTCCCGGCGCGCCTCGAGACCGAGTACGGTAGCCGCACGCCGGTCGGGTTGGCGGTCTACATTCGCCTGCGGCCGGTGGGCGCTCGTTGACACATCAAGATAACTTGATATGTTTAGCGCATGCCCCCGACCGCCCTGCCCGACATCAGCCGAACCGCCCGGCGGTTCCATGCGCTCTCGGATGAGACGCGGCTCGAGATCGTGCGGCTGCTGTCTCACGGGAAACGGTGCGTGTGCGAGCTGCAGAACGTCCTCGATGCGGCGCAGTCACGCCTCTCCTTCCATCTGAAGACGCTGAAGGATGCGGGGCTCGTGACCGACCGGCGGGACGGTCGGTGGGTCCATTATGCCTTGAACCGCGACGCGCTCGACGAGATCGTCGAGTTCGCTTCCGAGGTGAAGCCGGGAAAGCACGCTGGGAGCTGCGCGCGGGCCTGCTGCAGTTCGGGCCTGCTGCAGTTAAGGAGAGGCGACTGATGAGCGGCGACGACATCAGGCAGGCGGTGCGGGAGAAGTACGGCGACGCAGCGCTCCGCGTGCTCGCCGGGGAGGGAAGCAGCTGCGGTTGCGACGCCATCACAGCGAATCTCTACGATGCGACCCAGATGACCGGACTGCCCGAGCAGGCGGTTCTGGCGTCGCTCGGCTGCGGCAATCCTACCGCCCTGGCGGAACTGCGCGCCGGCGAGACCGTGCTCGATCTCGGGTCAGGGGGCGGCATCGATGTGTTGCTCTCCGCCCGGCGTGTTGGCCCGACCGGCAAGGCGTACGGGCTGGACATGACCGACGAGATGCTCGCGCTCGCCCGCGACAATCAGCGGAAGGCGGGACTCGAGAACGTCGAGTTTTTGAAGGGCGATATCGAGCGCATCCCACTCCCCGAGGCGTCGGTGGACGTCATCATCTCGAACTGCGTGATTAATCTGGCGGCCGACAAACGCAAGGTCCTGGCCGAGGCGTTTCGCGTGCTCAAGCCCGGTGGCCGCTTTGCGGTATCGGATGTCGTCGTGCGCGGCGAGCTGCCGGCCGCGGTGCGGCGCAACATGGAGCTGTGGGTCGGGTGCGTGGCGGGAGCGCTGACGGAGGCAGAGTTCACTACGCTCCTCGGGTCGACCGGGTTCGAAGCCATCGGCATCGAGCCGACCCGGATCTATGAGGTCGGCGGCCGGGTCGTGGGCGCCTTCGTGCGGGCGCGGAAGCCCCTCGAATAGACGTGTTCCGCGTTCTCTTTCTCTGCACCGGGAATTCCGCCCGCAGCCAGCTGGCCGAGGCCCTGCTCAATTGGAAAGGCAGGGGACGATTCCACGCCGAGAGCGCCGGGTCACGTCCCGCCGAGCGCGTGAATCCTCACGCGATCGAGACCTTGCGTGAATACCACGTTACGTGGTCCGGTCACGTGCCCCGCACCATCGACGGGCTGGAGCGCGAGCCCTGGGACTTCGTGGTCACCGTGTGCGATCGTGCCAAGGAAGCGTGTCCGATCTTTCCCGGCCAGCCGATCCTGGCTCATTGGGGGATGCCGGACCCCGCAGACGTCGCGGGCGACGATGCGACGAAGCGGGCGGCGTTCAAGGACGCGTTTCTCCTGTTGAGTCGGCGGATCGATCTGCTGCTGGCGCTGCCGGTCGAGAAACTCGAGCGGCTCGCGCTCGAAGCCCGCGTGCGGGCGATCGGTCGTCAGGCCTGATCGACCGGTCGTCGCCACAGCGACGACCCGAAGGCCAGGCTGGCCACGATGACATTGGCCACGATTATCGGGAGGGAGTGGATCAGTACGCCGTACGTCGCCCACGCCAGAGCGGCGAACCCCTGCACACGACGCAGCGTCGTCGTTCGCTTGCAGAAGTAGGAAGCGGCGAAGATGGCCGTCGCGAGCCACCCGACCAAGTCAGGCATCACGCGAGCATCGGCGGCGCCGCGTCCGTATCACGGATCGTCAGGAGATCCGTCTGCACCTTATCCCATTCCTGCAGTACCAGCCCGCGGGACTCGAACAGCGCGTGAATGCCGCCCGCGTCCATGCCGACGATGTCCTCCAGGATGGGTACCAGCACACTCACGGCGTCATCGCTCAGGACCGTGCGCTTGGCAATCTGCGCGAGGTACTTGTTCTCGGAGACGGCGATCGTAAGTCCGTTCAAACGGTTGACGTGCAGCATCACGTGAATGTCGGAGCTGCCGTCGCCCACGTAGATCACCCGGTCGTGGCCCACCGGCAGCTGCGCCCGGAGCTCCTCGAGCAGAGCCACCTTGCCGTACCCGGCCGTGACGCGCTCGATCGACTGGATCTCGCCCGACGTCGGGTCGTAGCGGAACCGCGTCCCGTAAATGTGGTCTGGCGGCACGATGCCTTCCAGCGCGGACTGGATCACCTCTTGGGGAGCCGCGGAAATGACGTAGAACGCGAAGTCGTACCCGTCCAGCTCGCCGAGCAGGCGCGGGAGCAGGCTGAGATTCTGCTTCAGTCGGACCCGCTTGCCCACGTCGACGAGGTGCTCCTTCCTCACCCGCCGATACTCCGGATCGTGGAGCAGCAGATACGCCAGCTCCGCCCCTTGTTGCACCAGGTGGACGCGGGACAGTCCGGCGGTCTTCTCGCGAAAGTCGGAAATGCCCAGCAGCTCGCTCAGGACGATCCCCGAGTCGTTGAAACTGAGAGTTTGGTCGAAGTCGCTCGCCAGCAGATATCGCTTCATTCACCCTTCCTAGGTTCCAGAAATCCGACGCCCCCGCCGGGACAGCTCCGGGGGGGCGTCGGCGCAGCAGGATGCCGCCCAGCGGGCTGTTTCAGGGAGCTGCGCACCGCCGATTGATGACAGACGCCGGGCACCGCATCGCGGTTTCGAGGTTCATGGAACGCACTCTAGACGAACCGAGATGGCATGTCAAGGCTTCGCGCGCTGCGCAAGCAGGTCCCGCAGGACGTACTCGAGGATTCCACCGTGCCGGTAGTACTGCAGCTCCTGCGGAGTGTCGATGCGCACGGTCACCGTGAATTGCGCGCTCGAGCCGTCGGGCCGCGTCGCCTTCACCATCAGCTCCTTGCCGCGCGGGAATCCCTCCGTGAGCACGGCGGTGAGTGCCGCGATCTCGAACACTTCTTTGCCGGTGAGTCCGAGACTCTCGGGCGTCTCGTTGGGAAGGAACTGCAGCGGCAGGATTCCCATCCCCACCAGGTTCGAGCGGTGGATCCGCTCGTAGCTCTGCGCGATCACCGCGCGCACACCGAGCAGCCGGGGCCCTTTGGCCGCCCAGTCGCGCGACGACCCTGAGCCGTACTCTTTCCCCGCGATTAGGATCAGGGGCACGCCCTCGGCCTGGTATTTCACCGAGGCGTCGTAGATCGTCATTTGCTCCCCGTCGGGGAGGTGCAGCGTGACCGGCCCCTCGGTCCCCGGTGCGAGCAGGTTCTTGAGACGCACGTTGGCGAAGGTGCCGCGCACCATCACCTCGTGGTTCCCCCGGCGCGCGCCGTAGGAGTTGAAGTCCTCGGGCTTCACCCCGTGGCCGATCAGGTACTGGCCGGCGGGGCTCGTCTTGCGGATGGAGCCCGCGGGCGAGATGTGATCGGTGGTGATGCTGTCGGCCAGGAGGCACAGCACCCGCGCCCCGCGGATGTCGGTGACCGGCGCCGGCGTCCGCGGCATGCCGTCGAAGTACGGCGCCCGGCGGATGTACGTCGAATCCGGCTCCCAGACGAACCGATCGCCCGCGGGGACCGGAAGCCCGCGCCAGCGCTCGTCCCCCGCGAAGACCTCGCCGTACTGCTTGTGGAACATCGCAGACTTTATGGACGAGCGTACCAGGTCGTCCACTTCCCGGGCCGACGGCCAAATGTCGCGGAGGTAGACGGGTTTCCCGTCCTTGCCCGTCCCCAGGGCCTCCGATTGCAGATCGAGATCGATCCGCCCCGCGAGCGCGTACGCAACGACCAGCGGCGGGGACGCGAGGTAGTTGGCCCGCACTTCCTGCTGGATCCGTCCCTCGAAGTTGCGGTTCCCCGAGAGTACCGCGCACACCACCAGCTCCCCTTCCGTGACCGCGGCCGACACGGCCTCCGGCAAGGGCCCCGAGTTGCCGATGCAGGTGGTGCAGCCGTAGCCCACGAGGTGGAACCGCAGGTCCTCGAGATACCGCATGAGCCCCGCCTGCTGGAGGTAGTCCGTCACCACCTTCGAGCCCGGCGCGAGGCTGGTCTTCACCCACGGCTGCGACTTGAGGCCCTTCTCCACGGCTTTCTTCGCGACGAGGCCTGCGGCGATCATCACGGACGGATTGGACGTATTGGTACAGCTCGTGATCGCAGCGATCACGACGGAGCCGTGCCGCAGCTTGCAGTCCACGCCGTCGAGCTGGAGGTCGACGTGGGTGCGGCGTCGCGGCGGCGCTTCCACGGCGGTCGTGACGTGGCCGCCCTCGGCCTCCCAGCGGCCCGAGTTCACGGGCGGCGCGATGGGCGACGTGGGCTTGACCAACGCCGGGAGCGCGAGATGGAAGTTCCGGGGCAGGTCGCGCAGCGACACTCGGTCCTGCGGCCGCCGCGGCCCGGCCAGGCTCGGCTCGACGGTCGAGAGGTCGAGGGACAGGGTGTCCGAATAGACAGGCTCCGGCGCGCCCGCCGAGTGGAACAGCCCCTGCTCCTTCATGTACGCCTCGACCAGCTGCACCTGCTCCTTGGGGCGGCCGGTGAATTCGAGGTAGCGCAGGGTCTCCTGATCCACCGGGAAGATCCCAACGGTGGCGCCGTACTCGGGCGCCATGTTGCCGAT
>Ga0137403_10003399_pt1 | contig 19121 bp, 14 predicted proteins | sample CZOMad2_1_16fung_FD_122057 | JGI IMG/M metagenome (GOLD analysis project Ga0137403, IMG submission 122057) | Vadose zone soil fungal communities from Angelo Coast Range Reserve, California, USA - CZOMad2_1_16fungal (Hybrid Assembly) | ecosystem: Environmental > Terrestrial > Soil > Vadose zone...
GTTCACGATGCGCAACACCGGCCCATTGAGAACGCGACTGTTGTGTTGCAGGCAAAGCAGTCCGACTGGAAAAAGGAGGCCGCCACGGATGGAGAAGGACGTTTTCAGATGGATGCCGTGCCTGCCGGCTTGTACACAATCCACATCGTGCGAGACGGGTTTCGCGACGTGAAGAATGACCTTACCGTCCTCCCTGATTCCGCGCCGCTGCTTCACTTTCCGATGGAACTGGCGCCGGTGCATCAGAGTGTGGAGGTCAGTGATTCCGCGCAGCCGGTTGACGCAGGATTCTCCACTGCCTCGGCAACACTGACGCGTGAGGATATTCAGGCTACGCCGGGCGCTTCCCGGACGAACAGCCTCGAATTCATTACCGCCTACACACCCGGCGCCTATATGGTTCACGATCAACTACACATCCGCGGCGGCCACCAGGTTTCCTGGCTGATCGACGGCGTACCCGTTCCGAACACCAACATCGCTTCCAACGTCGGCCCACAATTTGATCCCAAGGACATCGACGTCGTGGAGATCCAGCGCGGCGGTTACTCCGCGGAGTACGGCGATCGGACCTACGGTGTTTTCAACGTGATTCCGCGCTCGGGTTTCGAACGCAACCGTGAAATCGAACTCGCCGCCACCTACGGCAGTTTCCATTCCACCGACAGCCAGATCAGCTTCGGCGATCACACGGATCGTTTCGCCTATTACACCAGCATCAGCGCTAATCGCACCGATGTGGGCCTGATGACGCCGGAGCCGCAAGAGCGGCACGACAACAACAACGGCGTTGGCGGCTTCACTTCGCTGATTTTCAACGCGACGAAGGCAGATCAACTTCGCTTCGTCGGGTCGGCTCGAGCGGACTATTTTAAAATTCCGAACACGGCCGATCAGCAGTTCATCGGCGTGCGCGATATTCAGCGCGAACGGGATGTCTTCGGGAATTTCTCCTGGGTGCACACCGCCAAGCCGGGCATTCTCGTTACGCTCGCGCCGTTCTACCATTGGAATCGCTCCGCCTATGACGGCTACGATCGGCCGGATCCAAGTCTGCCTCCCGGCGACCAGGACACACGGATCATTCCAAGCGATCACCATGACTCTCACTATGAAGGTGGCCTCGCGACTCTAGCTGTCACGCGCGGTAGGCACAATGCACGCGCCGGTCTCTATGGCTTCGCGCAGCAGGACGACGCATTCTTTGGTCTCGTGGCTGCCGACGGCTCCCGTGCGCCGCTCAGCCAAACGGAACGCCCAAGAGGCGGGCTCTTTTCTCTCTTCGCCGAAGACCAGTACCGCGCTACCGACTGGCTCACGCTCAATGGCGGGTTCCGCTACACGCATTTTTCTGGCGGGCTCTCCGAAGACAACGTCAATCCGCGCGTCGGCGCTGCGCTTCGCGTGCCGAAGCTTCACTGGGTCTTCCGCGCCTTCTACGGCCGCTACTATCAGGCTCCGCCTCTTCTCACGGTTTCCGGACCGCTCTTGCAGCAAGCCATCGATCAGGGGTTTGACTTCTTGCCGCTGCGCGGCGAAAGGGACGAACAGCGCGAATTCGGCCTGACCATTCCCATCCGCCGCTGGGAGTTTGATATTTCCAATTTCCAGACGCACGTTCGGAATTTCTTCGATCATGACGTGCTCGGCAATGCCAACATTTTCTTTCCGCTGACGATCGATCGTGCCCGCATTCACGGTTGGGAACTGACCGCGCGCTCGCCGCGCATCGCGAATCGCCTCCAGGTTTATCTGACCTATTCCCATCAGTTCGTGGAAGGCGCCGGAGCGGTCACGGGTGGCCTCACCGATTTCACACCGCCGGACCAAGGATTTTTTCTCCTCGACCACGACCAGCGAGATACGCTTGGCATCGGCTTTCACGGCACTTTGCCGTGGCGCACGTTCGCGTCCGGGAATCTGAGCTACGGATCCGGATTCCTCGACGGCGATGGCCCCAACCATCTTCCCGGCCACACGGAGTTTTCGCTCTCGCTCGGAAAATCCTTCGGCGAGCGTTTCCGCGTCTCATTCACCGCGCAGAACATCAGCGATTCGCGCTACCTGCTCGACAGCGCGAATACGTTTGGCGGGACGCACTGGAATTATCCCCGGCAATTCACTGGAGAGCTTCGCTACCGTTTCCATTTCCGATGATGTGAAAGAGGATTCGTTGCGCGGATGGCGCGCCCGCGCTACACTCTCCACGCAATTCGAATAAGAGGCGATGGAGTTCGCCATAACCGGGCCGATGCTATGCATCTGCTCTGATGACTCCTGGCAGCCTAGCGGCTCCAGGAGTTTTTTGTTTGACGAGCCGCGGGCCATTTTCTCGCGCACCCAAACGGGCTGCAGATCGGAGTTACGTTGCGTATTGCGTTGATTGCGATTTTTGGTGCCGTTGGCACTCTTGCGCGTTACGGCCTTCAAGGCGTCGTCCAGATTCGCACGGGGAGTACCTTTCCCTACGGCACGCTTCTGGTTAATTTGACGGGCTGTTTCCTCCTGGGCTTGATCGGGCAATTCACGATGAATCGCATGGTGATTTCGCCGGACTGGCGCATAGCCATCGCAGTGGGTTTCTTTGGCGGTTACACGACGTTTTCCAGCTTTGGCTGGGAGACGGCAAAATTGCTGGAAGAAGGCGCGTGGCTCCGCGCGTTGGCTTACGTGGGCGCAAGTGTGGTGGCAGGACTCCTTCTTTCGGTTGCAGGAATTCGATTGGCGAATAAGTTCTAGGTGCCGCGATGACTCACGAAAAATTCGAAGGCGAGCGCACGCTGATGCGCATTCACATCGGCGAATCGGACAAATGGCACGGAAAGCCGCTCTACGACGCCATTGTGGAGATGCTGCGCAAAGACGGCTTTTCCGGCGTCACCGTGCTGCGCGGCGTGGCCGGCTACGGGGGCTCAAGTGTCTACCACACCGACAAAATTCTCCGCTTGTCCCAGGACTTGCCCATCGTGCTTGAGATCATCGAATCCGCCGAGCGCATCGAAAAAATCCTTCCCCGCCTCGACGAAATGGTCGAAGGCGGCCTCATCACGCTCGAAAAAGTGCGAGTCATCCTCTATCGCGCCGCCAAGAAATAAGGAAGAAAATCTCACGTGGCTTCGGGCCACTCAAATTAGAAGTGCGCCAGATTTGACGTCGGCACTTTCCGAAATACCGGCTCGGCACCAATCATGGTAAAAAAGCTTAGGTGAAAGATGGATCAGTCTGAAATTATGACCGCCGAGGGAGAGGGCGTATGGGGTGGCATGCGGTATGGGGTGCAGCTTTTAACCTTCTCTAGAACTTACTTTGACTCGACACATGCCGAGGCAAAGACAGTAATGGAGTTCGTACTTGCCTTCGGATCGGATTCCCAAATGGACAGACGGACGTTTAAGTCGAATGATGCTCGGCGCTCTTTCATGGACCAATCATTTCGTGACTTGGTCCTGCGAGAAATACCTGAATCGAAGCGCGAACCACATAGAGTGACTTCTCCCGTCCAGGCCGCAGTTGGTGAATACCTGTCCTCTGTAACTTTTGTTATGGATTACTTGCAGCTGGGCTTCTCCGATTACGGTTTTAATATGTATAACTGGCCGGTTCTAACGATCGCCAACGAGACTCTAGTTTATACTAACGTCGGATATAAGGACGCAATGTGTTCTTTGATAGGCGAGACTCTTACACGAATTGATGAATACCTGGATTTGGGCCTGACTCTCCGCTTCAAGAATGGTGCTTCCATCAGCCTCCCTTTAAAGGTGGGGAGAGACTCTCCCGGCCCCGAAATTGCAGAATTTCACGGTCCAGAGCCCGGATCGAAGGTGATCTGGCAGGCTGGAGACGCGCCGTTTGATTGATTTGGGGTGCCTGCAGTTTTCTCCGAACTTTTGTCTCTTAAATTTCGACTCTAAACTGCCCATGCCCGATACAACAGAAAAACAATCCTGGCTCAATCGCACAGTGCTCGGGGTTGGCCTCACCAGCCTCTTCAGCGACTGGAGCCATGAAACGGCCACAGCCATCCTGCCGGCGTTCCTCGCCGCGATCGGCGCGGGGCCGGCGTGGCTCGGCGCCATCGAAGGCATCGCCGACGGCCTCTCCAGCTTCACCAAACTCGCAGCCGGTCACTACACCGATCGCTTGAAACGCCGCAAGCCACTCGCTGTGTTCGGATACGCCTTCACCGCGTTCGCGACTGCTTCCTTTGCTTTCGCCACGCACGCCTATCATGTGCTCTTTGCCCGCGTCGGCGCGTGGCTCGGCCGCGGCGTGCGTTCGCCCGCGAAAAAGGCTCTGCTCGCCGCCGACGTGCCGCCACATGCCTACGGCCGCGCGTTCGGTTTCGAACGGTTGATGGACACGGTAGGCGCCATCGCCGGCCCGCTTACGGCTCTCTGGCTGCTCGAAGCGACCAGCCACTCCTATCGCAAAGTTTTTCTCTGGACGCTTCTGCCCGGCCTCGTCGCCGTGGCCGTATTCTGGCTGCTCGTGCGCGAACGACCCATCGCAACACGCCCTCAGCGATCCTTCCTCCTCGGTTTGAAAGCTCTACCGCTTCCCTTCCGCCGATTGCTCGTCGGCGTAGGCGTCTTCGGCGCCGGAGATTTCTCCCACACCATGCTCATCTTGTACGCAGCGCGGACGCTCACACCCGGCCATGGCGCGACGCGCGCCGCGAGCATCGCCGTCGGCCTCTACATATTGCACAACGTTTTCTATGCGGGCTCAGCGTATCTCAGCGGCTGGTTGAGCGACCATGTTCCAAGCCGCAAAGCCGTCTTGGCGGCGAGCTATGCTCTTGCCGGTGTCACCGCGATTCTTCTTTGCACCGGCACACAATCGCTTTGGCTGCTGGCGGTGATTTTTGTCCTTGCCGGCATTTATGTCGGCACGGAAGAAGCGCTCGAAGACTCTCTCTCCGCCGAACTTGTCCCAAAAGAGCAGCACGGCATGGCCTTTGGCACCCTCGCCGCTGTCAATGCCGTCGGCGACTTCCTATCCAGCCTCCTCGTCGGCTTCCTCTGGAGTGCCTTCAACGTTCAGACGGCCTTCACCGCCTCGGCCCTCCTCTTCTTCGCCGGCGCTTTCCTTGTCCTCCGCCTCCGCCCGCATGCCTGACTTCCGTAGCCTTTCCTCTGTGAAACTCTGTGCCTCCGTGCGCTCTAGGTTAATTCCCCGCATTTTTCTGCCTTGCGCTGCCTCCAGCCTCATGTTAGCGTTGGCGAATAAAAGGCGAATCACCCAAGGGGGCCTTTCGTGCCGGAATCGTTAGCTGTTCACAGGGCCGCCATACCAGCGACAATCACTCGCGTCCACGAAGTCCTCGACGCTATCGCCTCCCGCGATCATACCGGCGAGGTCCTCACCGCGGTCCGCCATTTTCCGGCGCGCGATGCCCAGTGGGAGGACTTCCCTGCCTGGGTGCATCCGAACCTCGTTTCCGCGTACGCCGCCAAAGGCATCCGGCGTCTTTACACCCATCAGGCCGCCGCTGCGGAGGCTTTACATGCCGGGAAAAATGTCGTCATTGTCACGCCCACCGCTTCCGGCAAGACGCTCTGTTATAACCTGCCTATCCTGAATGCCATTCTCGAGAACTCAGACACGCGCGCACTCTATCTTTTTCCCACCAAGGCCCTCGCGCAGGATCAACTCGCGGAACTCTACGACCTCAACCAGCGCCTGGAGAACTGCTTCGGCGTCTTCACCTACGACGGCGACACGCCCGCCGACGCCCGCAGAGCCATTCGCGAAAAAGGCCACGTCGTCCTGACCAACCCGGACATGCTGCACACCGGGATTCTCCCGCACCACACCCGCTGGACGCGCCTCTTCGAGAATTTGCGCTACATCGTGATCGACGAGCTGCACAGCTATCGTGGCGTCTTTGGCAGCCACCTGTGCAACGTCTTGCGCCGCCTCCGCCGCATTGCACGCTTCTACGGCCGCGATCCTCAATTCATCTGCTGCTCCGCCACGATTGCCAATCCCGGAGATTTGGCGACACGGCTTCTCGAATCGGAAGTCGAAGTACTGGATTCGAACGGCGCGCCGGCCGCGGAAAAGACTTTTGTCTTTTACAATCCGCCCGTCGTCAATCGCGCTCTCGGCATCCGCCGCAGCTACATCAATGAATCCTCACGCGTGGCGCAGGAATTCCTAAAACGCGATCTGCAAACGATGGTCTTCGCCAATTCTCGCTTGCACACCGAAGTCCTGCTCACCTATTTGCAGCAGGCCAATCCACAACTTCCGGGAAAACCGGAAAGCATTCGCGGCTACCGCGGCGGCTACCTGCCGAACGAGCGGCGCGAGATCGAACGCGGCCTCCGCGATGGAAAAATTCGCGGCGTGGTTTCGACCAGCGCGCTGGAGCTTGGCATTGATGTGGGCTCGCTCGATACCGTCGTCATGGCCGGCTACCCCGGCACGATCGCCGCCACGTGGCAGCGCGCCGGGCGCGCCGGACGCCGCAGCGGAAGCTCCTGCGCCGTGCTGGTGGCTTCCTCCGCGCCTCTCGATCAATATATCGTGCGCCATCCCGACTACTTCTTTGGCAACACGCCCGAGCATGCTTTCATCCAGCCCGATAATCTCGAAATCCTCATCAACCACCTGAAATGCGCCGCGTTCGAACTGCCCCTCGCACCGGGCGAGAAATTCGGCGATGTGGATTTGGCCGACCTGTGTGCGCGTCTCGCCGAGGCTGGTTTTCTGCATCTCGCAGGGGAGAACTACCACTGGACCCACGAAGCCTATCCCGCCGATACCATCAGCCTGCGCTCGGTGACCAGCGATAATTTTGTGATCATCGATATCACCGGCGCGCCAAACGTCATCGGCGAAATCGATTTTCCCAGTACGCTGATCTTCCTTCATGAAAAAGCCATTTACCTTCACGGCGGCCAGCAACACCACGTCGAGCATCTCGATTTCAAAGAGCGCAAAGCCTACGTCAAGCGCGTCGACGTCGACTACTACACCGATGCCATCCGCTACACCCAGGTTCGTATCCTCGAACTTGCAGAGCAAGCCCGCGTAAGCGAATCGCATCGAGAGACTCCTGCGGCCCGGGCGCACGGCGACGTCCTCGTCCGCTCCCAGGTTGTCGGTTTCAAGAAAATCAAATTCTTCACCAACGAAAATATCGGCGACGGCAAGCTCGAGCTCCCCGAAAACGAAATGCACACGACGTCTTACTGGATCACGCTAGAGCGTCCGCTGCTCGAATCACTTCCCTTCTCTGTAAGCGAACGCCAGAGCGGCATGTTTGGCCTGCTCCACGCGCTCGAATCTGTTGCCACGCTCCTCCTCATGTGCGACCGGCGTGACCTCGGCACCGCCATCGGCGAGCGCCCGCCGGCACATGACGCCGAACTTGTAGGGGCGAAGCATGCTGCGCCCCATCCCGGCACGATTGATGATTTCACTCCATCCCGCATGGAAGACGGTATCTCCGCTAACTCGAAGGAATTTTTCGAACCAAATCTTTATCTCTTCGATGCCTACCCCGGTGGCATCGGCTTTTCCGAGCCGCTCTTTCGAACCCATGCCCTGCTCATGCAAAAAACGCGCGAACTCATCTCTTCCTGCGCCTGCGAACAGGGCTGCCCCTCGTGCGTAGGCCCCGCGGGTGATCTTGCCCCGCGCGCCAAGGAAGCGGCGCTCTCGATTCTCGACCGCTTGCGTGCCTAGATGGCTGCGACCGCCGACAAATTCTCGAGACTCTCCGCTCTGAAACCCGCGCGCCCCGTGGCGGCGAGGCCCGCTGCCCTTCGCGCCCCCGGCGAGGAAGACACCCTCGCGCGTCTCCTCGGCGCTGGAGTCGCTAAGAATCTTTTCGGCGAATATCTTTCCATCCGGAATTGGTTCTCGACCCCTGAATTCTCGGAACCTTCCTCCACCTCGCTCGATCTGCTGTCGCGAGCTCGCGATGAATCGCTTTCCCGCAGAACACGTGCAGCGTTAGCAGATCCGCAAAAGTGGCTTTTTCTGGATACCGAAACGACTGGGCTTGCAGGGGGCACGGGAACCTATGCATTTCTCGTGGGCCTGGCGTGGTGGGATGCTGGCGGGCTGCAGGTCGAGCAATTCTTCATGCGAGATTTCTCCGAGGAACATTCCCTTCTTCATGAACTCTCCGGGCGTCTCGCCGAACGCCCTGTCCTCGTCACCTTTAATGGAAAATCGTTCGATTGGCCGCTCCTGGAAAGCCGCTTCACGATGACTCGTGCCATCGCCGCGCCAAAACTGGCCGCTCACCTCGATTTGCTGCATCCTGCGCGAGCGTTGTGGAAACTGCGCCTGGGCTCCGTCCGCCTCGTGGAACTGGAGCGTCACGTTCTTGACGCGCCCCGCCTTGGCTGGCGCCGCGATGATGACGTAGCGTCAGCGCTGATCCCGCAATTTTATTTTGACTATCTGCGCGGCGGCCCCACGGAGCCGCTTGCAGGAGTCGTGCGGCACAACCAGATGGATTTGCGCGGCCTCGCCGCTCTCTTCGGCAAAATCAACTCCTTGCTTTCCGAACCGGGCGCCGCGGGTGAATCTCAAAGCCTCGATCTTTTCGGCCTATCGAGATTTCTGCAACGCCGGGGAGAAACCAACCGCGCACATTCGGCATGCTCTCAAGCGTTGGAGATTGGGCTCCCCGCTGAGTTTCGCCCAAAAGCGTGGCGCGATCTCGCGCTGATGGCCAAGCGCCGCGGCGCACACGACCGCGCGGCGGAAATCTGGCAGGAGATTGTTGCCGATGCTCAAGACGGGATCTACGCCTGCGAGCAGCTTGCGATCCATTACGAACACCGCGCCAAAAATCTGAGCCGCGCGGCGGAATTCGCGCAGCTTGCTCTCGCAAAACTCAGGCGTCAGCGCAGTGCTTCGCGCGATCCTTATCTCGCTGCTCGTTCCACACGGCTGGAGCAAAAATTCCTGCACCGAATCGCACGTTTGCAGCATCAAATGCGAATCAGCGACGGCATGGCAAGACCGCTTGCTCTCTCACGCTCCACCGGTGAATCGTAAGCGGGGAGCCGATACCGTCACCGTTAGGTCTCTTCCCGTGTTCCTCAATTCAAAGGAGGAAATCGGATGGAAAGTTCAGCCGCAAAACAGCAACCTATGGCAGGAGGTAGTATGGCGACTGCCGAACAAACGTATTTGCGCACCGAACTGGAACAACGCCGCGAGCGTCTTCACGCGGCTTTGCATTCGCCCGCGGCCGATGCTTCTCTTTCACAACTGTTGACGGCTGTGGATACGGCGCTGAGCCGCATCGATCAGGGGACATTCGGGATCTGTGAGCAGTGCCATGAAAGCATCGAGGCGGAACGCCTGCTGGCCGATCCCTTGGTGCGTTTTTGCCTCGACCATCTTACGAGTGCCGAACAGCGGGCCTTGGAGAGTGACCTTTCCCTGGCCGCACGCATTCAGCGCGCTCTCTTGCCGAAGCTCAGTCTGGCACCAGCAGGCTGGGGCGTTCGCTATCACTATCAACCCGCCGGGATGGTGAGCGGCGATTACTGCGACCTCCTTGAAACTGAAAGCGGCCTGCTCTTTATGCTCGGGGATGTCGCCGGCAAAGGTGTTGCTGCGTCGATGCTCATGAGCCACCTCCATGCCACGTTTCACAGCCTCGCCGAGGCCGGCCTCCCACTCGATCAGATGGTAGAAGACGCCAACCGCATATTTTGCGAAAGCACTCTTGCGGGACAATTCGCGACTCTCGTCGTAGGACGAGCTGCGAGCGATGGTTCGGTGGAATTTGTAAGCGCGGGCCATCTTCCTTTGCTTCACATCCACCGTGACGGAGCGACGCCGAAGGATTCCACGGGAGTGCCTCTGGGGATGTTCTGCAACACACGATTTCCTGTCCATCGGCTCACGCTGTCTCAGGGTGACGCTCTTTTTCTCTATACCGACGGTTTGACGGAAGCACGAAATCTCGCAGGCCAAGAGTATGGTCTCCAGCGAATCCGCACTTTGGCCGCGCGGCACGCTGGGATAGAACCTGATGGGCTAATCTCCAAATGTCTCGAAGACTTGTTGAGCTTTGGGGAGGGATTGAAGCAAACGGACGATTTGACGCTTCTCGTCGTTCGCCGTGCGGAATGAGTATCCTTGGCTCTCTAAAAATTGGGGCCCTAAAACTACTTCACTTGCCGCGACATTGTTCTCTGCGGATCCAAAGATCATGGCGGTCTTCGCGGGAGCCGCGGACTCGAGCCGTTGCGACGGTTGGAGCGCCATCGGCCACTCGATCGCTTTCGTGAGCCCGTCAAACATCTTGCGTGTTGCGCCTTCGAGCGTCACGCACTCGACTCCGAAGCAGTACAGGAAAACGCCGCCATCGGGACTATCAAAGGAAAAGAAGTTCGGCCGGCGAGTTAGATTCGAACGATCTGGGTATTTCTTTTCAAGCGCCTCTGAATACTGCCCGGAGAACCGCGTCGCATGTTCTTCGCTGTCCAGTCGCAGTCGAGTAGCCAGAACCATTCGTTTGCTCTGCTTCTCTTCGTAAAGCGCATACTTGTCGCCGTTCCAGGCGGCTGCAAGGGTTTTCGCGCGCGTGCCGTCAAGAAATTGCTTCAAGACTTCCTTCCAACCGAACTCGCCCATTACGTTTTCATCGATCTTTGACCAGTTGCTGCCAAGCAATTTCTCGAGGGGAGGCAGGGTGACGCTCTGCGGAATTCGGCCGGACCGATAGAGCGCCGGGTGGAGAATCTGTTGCGTGGAGACAGGTGGCTTCTCGAACAGGCCGGAAAGCCCCGGCCAACCGCTGTCCTTCAAAATTGCGGCCGAAAACGTTAACCCACCCAAATACGGAAAAATCAAAGCGTCCTTGATGAAGGGCGGCGCCTTTTGCAGCGTTGGCGTGCTGGCAAGATCACCGAGCAGCATGGACGGATCAAAATCCGGGAGGTCCTTGAGCGATCTTCCTGTACCAAGCATGAGGTAATCGATCATGGCGGCCATGGCGCTGCCTTCCAAAACGGCATCGCGTGCCAGTTCGGCATCTTCGTTGGGACGGGCCGCCTTCAGCCACGCCTCAATCTGAAAATGCTGGTCTTCCAGCGCATGGGTCAACTCGTGGGCCATCACCATGCGCTGCTCCGAAAGGGGACTCCAATCGGCGATGTAGAACTCGCGTGTTTTGGGGTCGTAGAGACCTTCCACCTGTTCCGTGAGCACATTGACAATGAAGGCGTCCAGCTCGAAGCCCTTGGGAATCAACCCAAATGCTTCCGCGCTTCGCGCGCCGGCGTAGCGTTCGGCAGGATTTTTCTCCTCGTTCATCTGCTTGATGACGTACGCGCGAATCTCCTCGCGCGTCCGCAAGGACTTCTTCAGCGGGGTGCGCAGCTTTAGGCCGGTAATCTCACTCATCTTGCTTAGAACTTCGTCGGCAGCGGCAAGGAAGTCGGCGTCCGACGTGGCCTTGGCATCTGCAGAAGGCGGAGCGACGGCAGATTCTTGCGCGTGCATGCCAGTCGCGTTGAAGAGACAGACGATGGCAAGGAAGAGGACAGAGAGTCTGGGGGGAATAGATTTCACTTGAGAAATCATGTTCGTTAAGAGTATGACCAAGTAGCAGGCGACTCGGAAAGAGGAATATTTGCCGCAATTCGGATCGCTTGTTCCGAATCCTTAACAAGATGATGATGCTGTTATACTGTTTTGAGTGGCAATCCTACCCCTCCTGAGGAATACATGCATCCCGGTCTTCGTCTGCGGCAAGCCCGCGAACGACTTGGACTGACGTATCGAGAAGTAGAGCGCGCGAGCTACGAGCTGGCGGCACGCCGGGGACGTTCCGAGTTCATATTGCACATCAGCCGGCTGGCGGAAATTGAAAACCGGGGAGTTGTGCCCGGCTTGCACAAGCTCTATACGCTTGCCGTTGTCTACCATCTAAACCCGCACGACATCTTGCGTTGGTACGACATCCCGATCGACGAATGCTTCAATGACGGAACCTCGGCTCCATCTCCGCAAACCCATGTGATGGCGCCGCCGGCCTCCCTGCGGATTCCGATGAGGTTTGACCCCGCATTCGATCCTCGGCGCACGGAGTTTTTGTCGCGCATGGTCGAGAAGTGGGGCCACTTCGAGGGCGTTCTCACGAACGGCAATAGCCATCACGTGTATGGCTATATTGGGACTTCGGACCGGCGCATGGTGCCGCTGCTGCGCCCTGGAAGCATCGTGCTCGTAGATGTATCGATACGCAAGATTGACGACAGCGACTGGGCCACAGAACATGACCGGCCGATGTATTTCGTCGAAGTGCGCAACGGATATCGTTGTGGATGGTTCCACCAGGATGGTTCGCGGCTGGTGATGCAGCCTCACCCACTCTCCCATTGCTTGCCCGAAGCATGGCGCGTACCGGAAGAGGCAGAGGTCGTGGGCCGCGTGATCGGCGTGGTTACGCGCTTGAACGGGCCGGGGAGCATTCCTGCTGGAGAATATCCAGCAGTGCGCGAAGATTCGAACAGAAAAGCTCCTTAAGGTAGTCCGGCGACTGCTCCGGCATTAGAACGCGGTACGATTCCATGTTGCGCCAGTGATTGATCGCGCCGTGCAATCCCCCCTGCATGGCAGATAGGCAACTTCGTAAGTCCTCTTGCTGACCGGAAAGCGGCGTTTCGAGAAACCTTTCGAAAACCTGTTCATGGCAGAGTGCGATGGCCTGCTGTAAAGCTTCATCTGGATACAGCGCAGCCAGCCCCGCGTGTTCATATCGGCCGCTGGAAAGATCCCGCAAAGAAGCAACGTACGTCAGACGCGCCAGCAGTCCCGGAATCCCCGCCAGTGTGGTTAGCGTGAAATCCTGAACGATTCTGCGGTTCTGCTGGAGTTGCGTCAGCATTGTCGTGCGGCCCGGTGTTCCGTAGACAGAACGTTTTGAAGCTCGGATCCCCGCCCAAGTGGCTCCTCTTCATGATCTTCACCAGGAGGGCCACGCCCTTGAAAAAAACAGCATTAGTCCTGGCAGTTTCCGCCTTGGCAGCCTTGATCGTACTTCCCGTTGTTCATTCGGTCAACCACTTAGTCGGCAAGCATGCGGTCATCGACCGGACTCTCCGGGCAGATGGCGCCCCGTTGCCGCCGCCAACCCCGAAACCCCTGCCGGATAGCGCTATTTCCTGAGAGTTTTCTAGTCTCTCGGGCGGCAGGAAAGAATCCAGTCGTTCCAGTACTGGCGGGCCATTTCCGGGCGCATACAAACTATTTACCGGGCAGTTATAAACGTGTTAGCATGCGCCCGGAATGGCTGAGATCGTCACTGTTGAAAAGGCGCTCTGGGCGCTTTGTGTTCTTCTCACGGCGGGACTTTTCGCTCTGCTCCTCTATCGCAAGAACCACCGGGTTTATCCATTCTTGTTTACATACGTTCTGATTACGCTGATGCAAAACCCAGTTCTGTTCGCGACTTACAGAGTCTGGGGATTTGATTCCCCGGCTTCGACGAATATCGCCTGGGGAGTACAGGGTTTGGTCGTTGCTGCCCGGGCGCTGGCGGTGGCGGAGATATGCCGTCGCGTGATGGGAATGTATCGGGGCATCTGGGCGCTGGCCTGGCGGATGCTCCTCGTCATTGCCGGTCTCGTGTTATTGTACTCGTGGGCGGTTGCCAGACCTCGCTGGCAAGCAGCCATCCTGAATTCCGACCGGGGTATCGAACTGGCGATCGCCGGGGTGATCGTCATGGTCTTTCTCTTCGCACAGCACTACGAGATCCAAGTGGCGCCGGCCGACCGGTATCTGGCAATCGGATTTCTCCTCTTTTCGTGCTTCACCGTTCTGAACAATACGCTCCTGGAAGGCTGGCTGGAGCGCTATGAAACTCTTTGGAATCTCTTCGGCACGCTGGCGTTTATGGCGAGCCTGCTGATTTGGATTTGGGCCGTGCGCGAAACGCAAGAAGAAGGCTCCTTGCAGCCAGAAATGCTCTCGGGCGTCGCTTATTGCACGCTGGCGCCGGAGATTAACTTTCGCCTGAAGACTCTAAATGAGCAGCTAGGCAAGTTGTGGTACTCGGAGGCGAAAAAACATTGAGCTTGTTCTTCTACCTTTTCTTCGGACTCGTTGGTCTGCTCCTGGTGCTTTTCGCGTGGTCGGTGCGAAACCTGGGGAAGCGAGGAAAGACTATCGCTGATGCGGGCGCTCTGGAGGAGTGCGGGCGCGGGCATGTCGTGCACCTGCCGCAGATAAGGCAAGCTCTTGCAGAGACTGATTACTCTTATCTTTCACAAAAAGCACCGGCTTTCGTGTCGAGGCGCATACGGCAGGAGCGTCGGCGTGTCGCCCTGGCCTATTTATCTGCCCTGCGAGCGGATTTCCAGAGTCTGTTGCGCATGGCAAAGATCATTGCCAGGTTGTCGCCCGAAGTAGTGGCGCTCCATGAATTTGAAAGACTTCGTCTGACGGTAGCGTTTGCCTGGCGCTACCAGATGGTTCGATTGCAGTTGGGGGCGGGTTTGATGCCCATTCCACGACTAGATGGCTTGAGCGACCTTGTCAGCGGTTTGAGCGTTCGAATGGAAACAGCCATGAATGAACTCGGAGAGCGCGCCGTGCTCGCGGCAGAGATGGCGTCATCGTTCGATGGGCGAGGCTCCGACGTCGCTTAGCAGGATCTCATCCACTGCGGCAAGCAACTCACTTGCCTTGAAGGGTTTTTGGAGGACGTGACGGCCCCCACTGGCGCTTTTCTCCTCCGCGCTTCTGGGCGGCGCGACCGCGCACATCCAGATCACCCTGCGTTCGAGAGCAGGCTTATGCTGGGCCAGCCAACCGTCCAGGTTGTCTCCGTTTGCACCATCGGAAACTTGTAGATCCGCGACGATCAGGTCGAAATCTTGTTTCTCGAGCAAAGCCCGTGCTTCGCTCGTGTTTCTCGCGGTCTGAACTCGATGGTCGCGCCCGCGCAAAATCGTTCCGACGGCCTCCAGGACGGAATCATCCGGATCCACCAGTAGAATCCTTCCGTCCCTTCCGGGAGCTGTCGCTTGCGCCGGTGCGAACGTCGGCATGGACGCCGTGGTTTGAAAAGGCAATTCAATCGTGAACGATGCGCCACGCGTTGGGATATTCCTGACGCGAATCGTTCCGCCATGTTCCGTGATAATTCCGTAACAAATACTTAATCCCAGCCCCGTTCCCTTGCCAACAGGCTTGGTCGTGTAAAAGGGATCGAATACGCGGGAAGCGTCCTGCACTCCGGGACCACTATCCGCGAATTCGATAAAGAGCTTGTCTCCGTTGATCCCTGTGCGCACCCACAAGTCGCCGTCTTTGGAGTTCTCCAGGATCGCATCGACCGCGTTGTTCACTAAATTCAGAAAGACCTGCTGCAACTGATATGGATCCGCAGCGGTTACCGGCAGATCCGCGGCAAGGTCCAGGTTGACGCGGATGTTGCTCATGCGCAGGTCGTAGTCACGGAGAGCCAGCGTGTCTTCGAGAATTTGGTTGATTCTTACTGCAGCGCGCTCCGGTTTGTGTTGCCGTGCGAAGCTTAGGAGGTTTTGTACTATGCGGTGTGTGCGCTGCGCCTGCTTGTAGAGTTTGTCGGCGTACTCGATTCCCTGCTGTCCCATTTGCCCGCTGGAAGTTAGCAACTGGCTGTAGCCCAGGATGGCGGTAAGCGGATTGTTCAACTCGTGCGCCACGCCGGAGATGAGCTGTCCCACCGCCGCGAGCTTCTCACTGTGAAGAAGTTGTTCCTGGGTGCGCCGCAGATTTTCGTACGCTTGGCGCGTTTCCTCATAGAGAATGGACCGTTCAATGGCGCTGGAAATTTGGCTGCCCACGGCGATTAGCAAGTTCACGTCGGCAGGAGAGAATTCACGAGGCGCGCGGCTGCCAACCAAGAGTCCGCCGATAACACGGTCCTTCGACCAAAGAATCACGATGTAGGCGGCAACCAGCTCTTCCTTCAGTTGCGCTTCGCGAAAAACGGGCGGGAGCGGCAATCCCTGCGTGGAAAGAAATGTCGCATGCACCGCCCTAATATGCTGCATGAGTTCCGGCTTCACGGAAATCGGAGGAAAATGCCGCGCGTATTCGGAACGATGGCCCACCGCTGCGATTCGCCGCAGTTGAGTCCCCTCTTGATCAAAAAGATAGAGCGACGTGGCGTCCAGTTTGAAGAGCTCCGCCATCTGGCGCAAGGTGCGATGCAGCGAATCGCTGAGGTCGAGCGATTCCGTCAGCGTCTGGGCGATCGAATTCAGTACCAGGAGTTCGCGGTTGCGCCGCCGTATTTCATACTCCGCTTGCTTCCGCTCGGTAATATCCAGCAAAAAGCCTTGATACGCCGTGACGTTTCCTGCCGCATCCCTCACGGCGATCGAGGACTCCAGCATCGTGCGGATCTCGCCGTCCTTGCGCCTCATTTCGAATTCGAAATCGGCCACCGAACCATGTCGCTCGAGCAGCTTCTTTAGTCTTTCCCGTTCCGATTGGTTGGCATAAATCGCGCTTGGAATATCGATCGCCATCAATTCTTCGCGCTCCTCATAGCCGGTCATACGAAGAAGCGCCTCGTTGAAATCGAGGAAACGCCCCTGCGGCGTGGATATGAATACGCCTTCCTGCACGCTCGAAACCAGGGTTCGGTACTTCTCCTCCGCGCGCTTCCGGTCGGTGATGTCCTTCAGCACGTGCACCGTTCCAAGCTGCCGGCCGGTTGGATCGGCAAACGTGGAGTTCGACGACAAGAAGTAGCCTTGCAGCCATGGATCGGGATCGTCACCTTCACCGGCCAGGCCCTCACAGTACGGGCAAACCTTGTAGGGGGAATTCTTGCTGGGCAGAATTTCTGTCACGCTCCGCCCAACCAGGCTGCCGCCTTCTCGCCCCAGCAAATGGCTGAGCCGCTGATTGCTTCGCAGGATGCGCCCCTGCCCATCGTGAACTAGGATCGGATCACCGATCGAGTCGAACGTGTACTCCCACTGTTGCTGAACCGTATTGACCTGTTCGAACAAACGGACGTTTTGCAGCGTCATTCCTAGCAAGTTGGCTATGTTGAGCAAGTAGGAAAGCTCATCCGATTGGAATCTCACTCCGCGCGTCGACCCAACCGCAATCACTCCAAGAGGCCCGACTTTCCCCGGGAGCGCCAGCGTCACCAGTGATTTCAATCCGGCTTCTGCAATTCTTTGCCGCGCGGCCAAATCCTGCTCCTCGTCGGCTTGCACAAACTGGCAGTGCCCTTTCAGAATCTGCTGCGCCCAGGATTCTGCAACCGGAATATTGGCGTGCCGCGTCAGGAACGCCTTCGCAAATCCAACCGAAGCTCGCACTGTCAGTTGCGCCGATTTTCCTTCTCCCTCGATGAGCCGGATGATCCCGTGTGTGGCCCCAAGGCTTTCGACCAGATTCGCCAGCACCCGGTCGATCACTTCTTGAACGGAAAGCGTCTGTGTGCTCGCGGCCGTCAGCAGCGTCAAGCGGCGCAGTTTATCGTTGAGTTCTTCCGTGCGAGTGCGCGCGCCCTCCAGAACTACGACGACCATCGAAATCCCCAATGCCACTCCCAAAAGATGGTCGAAGGCGACGCGCAACAGAAAAAGCGGGTTTTCAGGCCACAGCGGACGGTCCAGCCCGTGCAAGCCGCTCAAAACAAAAATTCCTGCAAGGAGCTGTGCACCGTGCCCGCGTCGCGCCATCACCGGCCTTAACGTCAGCCAGCCGGCGAACAAACAGATGACGCTCTCTAGAATGGCAGTCTCCCAATGGGGTGAAGCAAACCGGTGGGCGCCGCTGCGCTCGACATAGTAAACCGCTGCCAGGGTCAAGCCAATCAAGGGAAGAAGAGACGAAATGCGCCGGTCCGAACCCGTAGCGCACTGCACTACCCAAACCAGAAACAGGAGAAGCGCCGCGGCCTGCGTCGCCAGCAGTGTCAGATTCAATGCGGGCAATGGACGAACCAGGAAGGCGACTTCGCACAACGAGGAAAAGGTAAAGCAGCACCATCCAGCCAGCCAAAATCGGAAATGGCCCACGTGGTGATCCCGCCGAAAAAGGAAAAACAGGACCAGCAAGATAATGAAGGCGGTCGCCTCGAAGAACGCGATGCCCAGTAGGCCTTGATTTTCCAGCACGTTGCGCAGCCTCCCGGCCAGAACTGCCGTCACCGCGGTCCGCTTGCAGCCGCCCAACAGGGTATGGACGGCGTAAGCCCTTCAGTGGAAGCCCTTTTCCGACGCTAACACGTTATTTTCTAAGTGGACAAGGGTACCCACATTCCTCTGTGCCGTCACATATAATGCCTAGGGGGAGCTAACCGACGTGGAGATCGAAAACATACTGGTCGTGGATGACGAGGAAGCGATTCGAGAAGTTGTCTCCACGATGCTCGAATCCAAAGGCTATCGCTGCACTGCCGTGCAGAACGGCCGCTTCGCTCAGGAGCAGGTCAAGAAGTCCACACCCGATCTCGTCTTGAGCGACATGATCATGCCGGAGATGGACGGCATCAAGCTGCTCGAGTGGATGCGCCAGTATGATCCTGAAGTGCCGGTGATCATGGTCACCGCGATTCACGATATCTCGACCGCCCTCGAAGCGATTCGTCGCGGCGCGTACGACTACATCCTCAAGCCCTTCGAGAAAGACCAGCTCTTTCTTGGCGTGGGCCGCGCGCTCCAGCACAGGCGTCTCATCATCGAAAACCGCAGCTATCAGAGCAACCTCGAGCAACTCGTGGAAGAACGCACCGCACAGCTTACCGGCGCACTGGCGCAGCTCGAACAGTCCTACGACGATACCCTGGAGGCCCTGGGCAGCGCGCTCGACTTGAAAGACGCCGAGACCGAAGGCCATTGCCAGCGCGTCACCGCGTTCTGTATTTCCATCGCTAAATCGATGCCGGTGCCCGACCCTTACTTGGCAATCCTTGCGCGTGCTGCCTTTCTGCATGATATCGGCAAGATGGCCATCCCCGACGGCATTCTGCGCAAGCCCGGTCCCCTGAACGACGACGAAAAGCAAATCATGCGCAAACACTGCGAAATCGGCTACAACATGCTGATCCGCATCCCCTTCCTCCGCGACGCCGCGGAGATTGTGCTGGCCCACCAGGAGTTTTTTGACGGCAC
>Ga0137403_10003400_pt1 | contig 19121 bp, 18 predicted proteins | sample CZOMad2_1_16fung_FD_122057 | JGI IMG/M metagenome (GOLD analysis project Ga0137403, IMG submission 122057) | Vadose zone soil fungal communities from Angelo Coast Range Reserve, California, USA - CZOMad2_1_16fungal (Hybrid Assembly) | ecosystem: Environmental > Terrestrial > Soil > Vadose zone...
CCGTGACGATCATCCCCGGCGCGACCTTTCGCGCCACCATCGAGGCGGTCTTCGATCTCGGCGAAGCGTTCCGCGACGAGGGACCGCTGGCCGAGGAACGCTTCGCCGAGCGGTTCAAGCGGCATCCGCTGGGTGACGTGCACACGTTCGCCGGCTTCGATCGCGTCCGCGAGTGGGAGGCGCAGTACCTGCCGCCCGAAGAGCTGGAGAAGTACGCCGACTCGGTCGGCCATCAGCCGACGCGCAGGTGACGGCCTCGCGCGCGCGCAAGCAGATCGTCGCGATGGGCGGCGGGAGCTTCAGCGTCGAGCCCGAGGGCTCGGCTCTGGACGCGTACGTCCTGACGCTGGCGGGCAAGCCGCGCCCGAAGATCTGCTTCGTCCCGACCGCCAGCGGCGACTCACCGGTGTACATCACGAAGTTCTACGAGGCGTTCGGCGAGCGGGCCGAAGCGACGCACCTGGGCCTCTTCGGGCGACCGCGGACGGACATGGCGAGCGTCCTCACGAGCCAGGACATCATCTACGTCGGCGGCGGGAACACCGCGAACATGCTGGCGGTGTGGCGGGTGCATGGTGTCGACCGGATGATGCGCGACGCCTGGGAGGGCGGCGTGATCCTCACCGGCGTCAGCGCCGGGATGATCTGCTGGTTCGAGTGCGGAGTGACAGACTCGTTCGGACCGCTCGCCGCGCTGCGCGACGGCCTCGGCTTTCTCCGGGGCAGCGCGTGCCCACACTACGACGGCGAAAAGGACCGGCGCCCGACGTATCAACGGCTCGTGCGCGGCGGATTCCCGGCCGGCTACGCCGCGGACGACGGCGCCGCGCTGCACTTCGTCGAGACCGACCTCGCGGCCTGCGTGACCTCGCGGCCGACCGCGCGCGGCTACCGGCTGCGCGCCGAGAGCGACACGATCACGGAGACGCCGCTCTCGGTCCGACTCCTGAGCTGAGGCCTAGGGATCAGGAAGAGGGCGCGCCGGCTCCCGTCGCCGCGGGGTCCGCGCATCGACGGAGCCTCGCCGAAGTAGTCGATCACCCGGTCGATGCGCCGCGCCGAGTCTCGCTTGAAGGGCGTGAACCGTTCGAGCATCACCCTGGTATTCATGCCGACGAATGCACTCAACTTCGGTGCCATACTCGAGTGCCGCCTTTCCGCGAGGTTGGCCGCGCGCCGGCGCGTGGGCGTTCCCAAACGGAACACGACGTTTCTCGACGAAACGGTCGGGTCTGGTCAGACCGCGCGGATATGCGCGGCCATCCGGTCGCGGGCCGCGGCATCCGGCAGCTTGCCAACGCCGGCCTTGAGATTGTCGACCAGGTGCTGCGGCCGGCTCGTCCCCGGGATCGCGCAGGTCACGGCCGGGTGAGCCAGAATCCACTTCAGAAAGAACTGGGCCCAGCTATCGCAGTCGAACTCGGCGGCCCAGGAGGGCACCGCCTGAGCGCGCACGCGCTGGAAGAGGCCGCCCTCCGCGAAGGGACGGTTGGCGAGCACGGCGACCCCGCGGTCGCGGGCCAGGGGCAGGATGCGGCGCTCGGCTTCTCGCTCACCAAGCGAGTAGTTGACCTGGACGAAGTCGAGGGCTTCGGCGCGCAGCACGCGCTCGAGCTCGTCGTAGGCGCTCGCCGTGTAGTGCGTGACGCCGAGATAGCGGATGCGACCCGCCGCCTTCCACTCTCTCAGTGTTCGAAGATGCGTTCGCCAGTCGAGCAGATTGTGGATCTGGATCAGGTCGAGCCGCTGAGCGCGCAGCCGCTTCAGCGACTGCTCCATCTGCGCCACGCCGGCCTCACGTCCGCTCGTCCACACCTTCGTGGCGAGGAACAGCTTGTCGGTGACCGAGAGCTCCGCCGCGAGATCGCCGACGACTGACTCGGCCGCGCCGTACATCGGCGAGGAGTCGACCACGCGCCCGCCCAGCTCGACGAGGCTCGTGAGCACGTCCTTGAGCGGCCCGCGCTCGGCCGGCGAGCCGCCGACGTCGAACACCCGCCAGGTGCCGAGCCCGACCACCGGAATCGTCTCACCGCTCGCGGGAATGGGACGACTCAGCATGGGCGACGCGGCCCTGGCCCGGGCCGGCAGCGCAGCCGCCGCCATCAGCGCCAACACCTCCCGCCGCGTGAGCCACGGATCATTGCCCCCATGCCCTTGTCTCATACCACGGACATACCACGAAGCCGCGAGCGAGGCTTTCTGACGGGCTGATGCTAGCGGTCGATCCCGTACTCTTTGAGCTTGCGCCAGAGCGTGGTGCGGCCGATGCCGAGCGCTTCGGCGGCGCTCGAGTGGTTGCGTCCGAAGCGCTCCAGGGTCTGGAGGATGTGCACCCGCTCGGCCTCGGCCAGAGACGTTTGCCGCGGCAGCTGGGGCGAGGGGCCGAGCTGCAGGCCCGCCGACACGTGCGGGGGCAGGTCGGTCGGCTCGACGACGTCGCCGCGCGCCAGGATGGCGGCGCGCTCGATCGCGTTCTCCAGCTCGCGCACGTTGCCCGGCCACGCGTAGCGGAGCAGTCGCTCCACCGTCTCGGGCGCGAGGCGCAGCTCGCGGCCGAGCTTGCCGCCCGAGCGCGCGAGGAAATGCTCGGCCAGCGCCGGGATGTCCTCGCGACGGTCGCGGAGCGGCGGCAGGGCCACCTGGATGACGTTCAACCGATAGAAGAGATCCTCGCGGAAGGCCCCCTGGGCGATCAGCGCCGACAGATCGCCGTGAGTGGCCGCGATCACGCGCACGTCGATGGTGCTCGACTGCGTGGCGCCGAGGCGCCGCACCTCGCCGCTCTGGAGCGCGCGCAGGAGCTTGACCTGGAGCGCGGGGGGCATCTCGGCGATCTCGTCGAGAAACATGGTGCCGCCGTCGGCTTCCTCGAAGAGGCCCAGCTTGGAGACCGCGGCGCCGGTGAAGGCACCCCGCATGTAGCCGAACAGCTCGGACTCGAGCAAGGTCTCCGGCACGGCGCCGCAATTCACCGCGACGAACGGGCGCGCCGCGCGCGCGCTCGCGTGGTGCACCGCCTTGGCGATGACCTCCTTGCCGGTGCCGGACTCGCCCTGGATCAGCAGGGTGGCATCGGTCGGCGCCACGCGCTCGACGAGGTCGAGCACGGTCTGCATGGCCGGCGAGTGCGCGATGAGCCCGGGCAGCCCGTAGCGCTCCCGGAGCTGGGCGCGAAGGTTCTCGTTCTCGCGGCGCAGCGCGCGCCCGGCCAGCGCCTTGTCGATGCGGTGATAGAGCTCGTCCGGCTCCTGGCCCTTCTCGAAGTAGTCGAGGGCGCCCAGACGGATAGCCTCCTTGGCGGACTTCCACTCGGCGTACGCGGTCAGGAGGATCACCTCGGTGGCGGGAGCCTGGGCCTTGGCCGCGCGCAGCACATCGAGCCCGTCGCCGTCGGGCATGCGGAGATCGGTCACCACGAGGTCGAACACCGCTTCGGCGAGCCGCGTGGTCGCCGCCGCGACGCCCTCGGCCTCGAGGACGCGGTGTCCGCGCTTGCGCAGCAGCAGGGCCAGAGTGCTCCGCGCCGAGGGCTCGTCGTCTACCACCAGCAAGTGCGCCATCGTCATGCGGCCGCGAGCGGAAACAGGAGCGTCACGCGCGTTCCGCGGCCGAGCTCGGAGTCGATCTCGATCCGCCCACCGTGCGCGCCCACGATGCGCTCGGCGATCGTGAGCCCCAGCCCGCTGCCGTTCGGCTTGCCCGTGTAGAACGGCTCGAACACGCGCGGAAGGTTCTCGGCGGCGATCCCGGCGCCGGTGTCGCTGACCGACAGCGCGACGTCGCTGTGGCGCCGGTTGACCTCGAGCGACAGGCGACCGCGCCCGTTCATCGCCTCGACGGCGTTGAGCGCCACGTTCCACAGCACCTGGGTGACCTGGTCGCGGTCGAACGCGAAGCGTGGGACGGCCGGGTCGACCGCCACTCGCACGTCGACGCGCGGCGCGCGCGAGCGGTCCTCGCGGATCAGCGAGCTCACGTGCTGGACCACCTCGCGGATGTCGCCGGGCGCGCGCCGAGCTTCCTGGGGACGCGCGAACTGGAGGAAGTCGGACAGGATGCGATTGAGCCTCCGCGCCTCGGTCCGGAGCGCCGCGAGCGTCGAGGCTCGCTCGTCGGGCGTGAGCCCGTTCTCGTCGGTGAGGAGCGCGGTCGCGTTCAGAATGGCCGCGAGCGGATTGCGGATCTCGTGGGCCATGCCGGCGGCGAGCTCTCCCGCCGTCGCCAGGCGCTCGGCTTCACGCAGGCGCGCGTGGAGCCGCTCGCTGTCGCTGCGCGCGCGCTCCAGCACCATGATGATCACGGCGAAGGTCGAGAGGAAGTACAAGAGGATGAACACGGCGTGCACCACGAGGTATCCGGTCGAACCCGGTACCGTGCTCACGAACTGGGTCGCGATCCGGTGAACGCCCCAGAGCGTGAGGAACGCGGCCAGGAGCCTCTCGCCGCGAAACCGCGTCATGCGGCCCTGGAAAGGCCAGAACAGGAGACCGGTCGCCATCTGGACCAGGCCGAGCGTGATGCCTCCGGCGCGCTGAGTTGCTTCACCGCTCAGATCACCGGCCAACGTCAAGCCGACCGCGACGGCGCTCCCGAGCAGCACGTCTCGCGCGCTGAACCGATAACCCCAGCGGTGCGCGAAGGCGGCCGCCAGGGTCAAGCCGACCGCGGCCACGGTGGTCAGGTCGGTGACGAAGCTCGGATGATCGACGCCCAGCACGAGCACGTCCACGAGCTTGAGACCCTTGGAGAGCGTGTAGGCGCCCCAGGCCAGGAGCAAGTACTGGAAGAAGCGAACCCGGTGCGACGAGTAGAGGTACGCGAAGATCAAGAGCTGAACCGCGAACGCGACCGTCGAGACGAACGTCAGGATCAGCGGCGCCGGCATCACAACCTCCAGTTCAGTCTACGCCGTAGCGCAAATCACATGCCACGTGAGAACCGCGTCGAATCACGACAAATTCATCACGCGCGCGTTCCACTTCGAAACGACGTTCCACTGCGGAACCACAGTCGACGATCGCGCGAAGTGGTTTCAGCGTGAACCCGGCGTTTCGCGTTGGAACCGCCACGCGAAAACATCGCGCATGCGTCCTCAATGATTTCATCGAGTTCGAGTCTGGCACGTCCTCTGCTTTAGCGTTCGATCAGCTCGAACAGCACAACGAAGGAGGACGAAGACATGAAACGTACGACCGCACTGGCCATCTTCCTGGGAACCGCGCTGCTCGCGGGCATCGCGAGCGCCTCGCCGAAGCCGTCCGAGGACATCCAGGCGCCCCGCCGCGCCGAGGTCCAGGCGCCGCGCGATCGCAGCGAGGACATCCAGGCCCCGCGCGGCTCGCAGGCGCCGCACGACCGCAACGAGGAAGTGCAGGCTCCGCGCGGTTGAGGCTGAGCCGGGCGAGCGGGGCTCGTCCTCGCTCGCTCGGCACGGCCGCGCAAGTCACATGAGATAGCGCGCAAGATGGCATGGCTGGACGCGAACGAGTATTTCTCGATTGCAACGAGGGCCCGAGATCGGATCGACGAGCTTCTCTCATCGACCGAGATCGCGATCGAGAGGGCCGCGATCTCCGACCAGCGCGGTGTCACCGAAGCCGCCCACTTTTGTGACGTGCCGGGCTGCGCGCTCGGCCACCTGCCTGTTTAGTCGGCACGCGAACGCACGCAGCGAAGGCACGGCTCGCCGAGCCACCGGGCGAATCCTCATATCTGACCGGACTTAGCGCCGGGATTGTGACCCCCCCCGGATCGCTGGCACGCGTCGTGCTCCGAAAATATCGAGCTCGAGTGTCGAGCTCGAATCGTGTCGGGTGGACGGAGCCCGCGCGGGAGGCGGCGATGACGGATGGGTGGCACGACGTTGACGATGAAATCGTAAACTGCCTCGTGGATCAAGAGTCGTTGACGCCCGGTGAGCTGAGCCAGAAGATCGGCATGTCGACCGAGGCGGTGACTTCATTGCTCGGGCGGCTCGCCCAGGAGGGCAGAATCACCATCGTGCGAGTCGCGCGAACGTCGAGCTAGCGCGGAGTCGAGATTCTTCGCAACTTCATCGAGCTTCCGGGTCGGGGCCGCGTCTCGTATCTGACCGGCGGCGGCAGCAGCGCGCAACCGACGCTGTTGATCCACGGCTCGGGCATGAATGCGCGGTCCTGGGTACGCCAGCTTCAGGAGCTGGGCGGCGCACTGCGGATGATCGCGCTCGACCTGCCCGGACACGGGGAGTCCGATCCCGCGCCGGGCGCGAGCGTCGAGAACTACGCCGCCGCGGTCGCCGACTTCCTGAGCGCGATCGAGAGCGGCCCCGCCCTCGTCGTCGGTCACTCGCTCGGCGGTTCGATCGCGATCGCGCTCGCCGCGCGGCGACCCGAGCTGGTGCGAGGCCTCGTGCTGATCGCGAGCTGCGTGAAGCTTCCGCTGGTCGACAGCGTGGGCGAACGGCTCGTCGCGTATCTTCCCGGGCCGCTGCGCCGGCTCCTGTTCTTCTCGATGGTCAAGAAGGTCCTGTTCGCGCCGGAGGCGGCCGCCGACGCGGTCGCGATCACGATGCAGGAGCTGCGCGCGTGCCGGCCGGAGACGATCCAGAACGACGTGCGCTCCGCGCGCGAGATGGATCTGACCGCGCAGGCGAGCGGCCTCGATGTGCCCGCGCTCGTGCTGGCGGGAAACCAGGACCGGCTCACGACACCGGCGCTGGCCGAGCGCCTCAGCGCGCTGATCCGAGGATCGCGCCTGCGCCTCGTCGACGGCGCCGGCCACATGCTTCCGCTGGAAGCGCCGCAATGGGTGAACCGCGAGATCGTGACGTTCGTCGACTCGCTCGACGCGCCGTCACGCGAGGCCGCCGGCGCCGACGCGCGCAAGCGTCCGCTCCTTCGCGATCTGCTCGATCGGCTCTCCCGTTTCGCGCGGCGACGCTCGGGCCCCGCGTCGCTCTGACGTCGCGCAGTCCTGATCCGATCGGGCCTTCTGCCCGAACTGCCCGAACACTTCGTCATTCCGCTGACGTCAAAACACGATTGTTCTCGGTGTCATGCACCGAGGAATCGCCCGACGGTTCCGGGGCATCAACAGGGGAAGGGAGGAACCCGGGCTCATGTGGATCGTTCGATTGGCGCTCCGGCGGCCGTACACCTTCGTGGTGATGGGCCTCGCGATCTTGTTACTCGGCGTCTTCGCGATCGTGACGACCCCGACCGACATCTTCCCGGAGATCGACATCCCGGTTGTCTCGGTGATCTGGAACTATGACGGTTTGACTACGGAAGACATGGCCTCGCGGATCACGACGTTCTCCGAGTACACGATCTCGTCGGCGGTGAGCGACGTGCGCGCGATCGAGTCGCACACCTACCCCGGTGTCGGCGTCATCAAGATCTACTTCCAGCCCAACGTGAACGTCGAGGGGGCGCTGGCCCAGGTGACGGCCGTGTCGCAGACGATCCTGCGCCGCATGCCGCCCGGCGCGGTGCCGCCGTTCATCCTTCAGTACAACGCCTCGAGCGTGCCGATCATCCAGCTCGCGCTGAGCGGCAAGGCGATCCCGGAGGCGCAGCTCTACGACTACGGCATCTATCGGATCCGTCAGCAGGTCGCGCCGATCCAGGGCATCACCCTGCCGCTGCCGTACGGCGGCAAGCCGCGCCAGATCATGGTCGATCTCGATCCCCAGGCGCTCCTGGCGAAGTCGATCTCGGCGTCGGACGTCAGCAACGCCGTCAATCTCCAGAACCTGACTCTACCGTCGGGCAGTGTGAAGCTCGGGCCGCAGGAGTATCGGGTGAGCTTGAACAGCAGCCCCGACGCCGTGTCCGCGCTCAACGAGCTGCCCGTCAAGGTCGTCAACGGCGCGACCGTCTATCTGCGCGACGTGGCGCACGTGCGCGACGGCTTCGCGGTCCAGACCAACATCGTCCGTCAGGACGGTCGCCGCTCGGTGCTGCTCACGGTGATCAAGAAGGGCGGCGCGTCGACCTTGACGATCGTCAAGCAGCTGAAGGCGTTGCTCCCGTCGATCCGCGCCGCGGCGCCGCCCGGGCTCGAGGTCAAGGAGCTCTTCGATCAATCGCTCTTCGTGCGCGCCGCCATCACTGGCGTGCTCACGGAAGGGGCGATCGCCGCGGCTCTGACGGGCCTGATGATCCTGCTGTTCCTGGGGAGCTGGCGGAGCACCCTCGTCGTGATCACGTCGATCCCGCTGTCGATCCTCACGTCACTGGCGATCCTGAGCGCGATCGGCCAGACGCTCAACGTGATGACGCTCGGCGGGCTCGCGCTGGCGGTCGGCATCCTCGTGGACGACGCCACCGTCGAGATCGAGAACATCCACAGGAACCTCGGGCTCGGCAAGCGGCTGGTGCAGGCGATCCTCGACGGCGCCCAGCAGATCGCCACGCCGGCCTTCGTCTCGACGCTCTCGATCTGCATCGTGTTCGTCCCGGTCGTGTTCCTCACGGGGCCGGCGAAGTATCTCTTCACGCCGCTGGCCATGGCGGTCGTGTTCGCAATGCTGGCCTCGTACCTGCTCTCGCGCACGATCGTCCCGACGCTCGTGCGGTATCTCCTCGGGACCGAGACCCACGACGAGGCGGGCGCGGGCACTCCGTCGAGCTTCTTCGGCCGGATCCACGCCGGATTCCAGCGCCAGTTCGAGCGCCTCCGGACCGCGTATGTCGGCGCGCTCGAAACCGCGCTCGTGCGCCGCGGACGTGTCGTGGTCGTCTTCGGCGTGATCGCGGTGAGCGGCGCGGTGCTCCTGCCGTTCGTGGGGCGCGACTTCTTTCCTGAAGTCGACACCGGGCAGTTCCGCCTGCACGTGCGGGCGCCGGCCGGCACGCGCATCGAGGAAACCGAGCAGGTGTTCGCCAACGTCGAGGCCACCATCCGCCGCATCATCCCGAAGGACCAGATCCAGCTGATCATCGACAACATCGGCCAGCCCCAGCCGATCAACCTGGCCTTCACGGACAGTGTGACCATCGGGCCGTCGGACGGCGAGATCCTCGTCGCGCTCAATCCCGAGTACCACGAGCCGACCGCGCGCTGGATGAAGACGCTTCGCGAGACGCTCCCGCGCGAGTACCCGGGGGTGACATTCTTCTTCCAGCCGGCCGACATCGTGAGCCAGATCCTGAACTTCGGGCTGCCGGCGCCGATCGACGTGCAGGTGACGGGATTCAACCAGCAGGCGACCCACGAGATCGCGCTGGAGGCCGCCGCGCGCATGTCGCGCATTCCGGGCGCGGCCGATGTCCACCTGCACCAGATCGTCAACGCGCCGTCCTTGATGGTCAACGTCGACCGCTCACGGCTGGCCGAGCTCGGGCTGACCCAGCGCGACGTCGCCAACAACGTCCTCGTCACCTTGAGCTCGAGCGCGGTGGTGGCGCCGAACTACTGGTCGGATCCCCGTAGCGGCATCAACTATGTGGTCGCGGTCCAGACGCCGCAGAGCCGGGTCGACTCGGTCAACAATCTCATGAACACGTCGGTGACCGCGGCGACCCCTGGACCGCCGCAGCTGCTCGCCAATCTGGCTACGCTCGAGCGGCGGGAAGTACCGGCGGTCATCAGCCACTCGAACGTGCAGCCGGTGTTCGACGTGTACGCCAACGTCCAGGATCGCGACCTCGGCAGCGTCGCCGCCGGCGTGCAGAAAATCGTCGCCGAGCTCAGGCCCAAGCTGCCGCCGGGTCACACGATCTCGGTGCGGGGCCAGGTCGAGAGCATGAACTCGGCATTCCTCCGCCTGGGTCTTGGCCTGATCTTCGCCGTCCTGCTCGTCTACATGCTGATGGTGGTCAACTTCCAGTCGTGGCTCGACCCGTTCATCATCATCACCGCGCTGCCGGCCGGCTTCTGCGGCATCGTGTGGATGCTCTTCGTCACCCATACGACGTTCAGCGTGCCCGCCCTCATGGGCGCCATCATGAGTGTCGGCGTCGCCACCGCGAACAGCATCCTAGTGGTGACCTTCGCGAACGATCAGATGCTCGAGGGCCACGACGCGCGAAGCGCCGCGCTCGCGGCCGGCGCCACGCGCCTGCGCCCGGTGCTGATGACCGCGCTGGCGATGGTCATCGGCATGCTGCCGATGTCGCTCGGACTCGGCGAGGGGGGCGAGCAGAACGCGCCGCTCGGACGGGCGGTGATCGGCGGCCTGACGGTCGCGACGTTCGCCACGCTCTTCCTGGTTCCTCTGGTTTACAGCGTCCTCCGGCGCCGTCCGCCGAAGCGCGACTTCCTGGCCGATGCCGAGCCACACGGTGCGGCATCGCCGGCTCCTCAGGAGTGAACGATGCCCAAGTCACGAACGATGTGGAGTCTTCTCATCGGTGTGGCATTGCTCGTGATCCTTCTCGGCATCGGCGTGCTGCCGCGTCTGCGTCAGAACGCCGAGCTCGTCGCGGCGTCGACCGCTCCCGATGCCGGGCTCGTCCAGGTGAGCGTCGCGCCGCCGCGACGCTCGGACGGGCCGATCGACCTCGTGCTGCCGAGTAACATCCAGGCGATCGAGGAGGCGGCGATCTACGCTCGCACCAGCGGCTACGTCCGCGAGCGCTACGTCGATATCGGCGACCGCGTGGCGCCGGGGAAGGTCCTGGCCCAGATCGACACACCCGAGCTCGACCACGAGCTCGGCCAGGCCCGCGCCGGGCTGGCCCAGACGCGCTCGGGTCTGGCGCAGGCCCGCGCGAGCTATACGCAGGCGCAGGCGAACCTGAACCAGGCGCGCGCCGGTCTCGATCAGTCGAAGGCGAACGAAAGCTTCGCCGGCGTCACCGCCGATCGTTTCGGCAAGCTGGAGCGTGACGAGCTGGTCGCCCATCAGGACGCCGACGAGAAGCGGACGGCGCACGCTGCGGCGCGCGCGACGACGGCCGTATCGCAAGCCAATGTCGAGGCCATGCAGGCCAACCTCGGCGCCCTCGAGGCGAGCGTCGAGGCCGCACGGGCAAACGTGACGGCGAGCGAGGCCAACGTGCAGCGGCTGTTGGCGCTGCAATCGTTTCAGAGAGTCGAAGCGCCGTTCGCCGGGATCATCACCGCGCGCGGGATCGACCGGGGCGCCTTGATCACCTCGGGCAGCGGCAGCGGCGCGAATCTGTTGTTCCGGATCGCCCACGTCGAGAACCTCCGCATCTTCGTCAACGTCCCCCAGACGTTCGTGCGCTCGATCGTCCCGGGCCACGACGTACAGGTGCTTGTCCCCGAGTATCCGAAGCGGGCGTTCGTCGGGAAGATCGCGAGCACCGCCGGCGCCCTCGATGCCACCTCGCGTACCTTGCTCACGGAGGTGCGCCTGCGTAACGACGACCACGCGCTCATGCCCGGGATGTACGCGCAGGTCAAGTTCAGCCTGGTGCCCGCGGACGCCGTGTGGGTGGTGCCCGCGACCGCGCTGATCGCGCGCTCGGCCGGGCCTCAAGTCGTCGACGTCCGGCGCGACGGCACCGTGCACTATCTCGGGGTGCAGCTCGGGCGCGACCTCGGTCAGTCGGTCGAAGTCGTGGCCGGGCTCACCGGAAGCGAGCGGCTCGTCCTGAGCCCGCCGGATGGGCTGAGGGAAGGCATGCGCGTCGCGGTCGAGGAGAGCAAGCGGAATTAGTAGTTGAGGTCGTCAGGGGCCACCGAGTAATCTTCCGCCCGGGAGGACGACTCGCGTGTCCACTGCAGCGCGGACCGCACGGCGCACGATGTTCGAGAAGATCTGGGCCCGGCACGTGGTGGCCGAAGGCCCGGGCGGGCACGTGCTCCTCTATATCGATCGCCACCTGCTCCACGAGGGCACGACCGCGGCGTTCGGTCGGTTGGCCCGGAGCGGGCGGTCGGTGCGCCGCCCCGACCTCAGCTTCGCGACGGCCGACCACTATCTCCTGACCTCGCCGGGATCGCCGACGGCCGATGCCGAGACCCGAGGCATGGTCGAGGCGCTCGGGCGTCACACTGCCAACCAGCGCATTCTCTACTTCGGCGTCGGCGACCCCCGCCGCGGCATCGTGCACATCATCGGCCCCGAGCAAGGGCTGACGGTGCCGGGCATCACGCTCGTCTGCGGCGACTCGCACACCGCGACCCACGGGGCGTTCGGCGCGCTCGCGTTCGGCATCGGCTCGAGCGAGGTCGAGCACGTGCTAGCCACGCAGACCCTGTGGCAGAAGAAGCCCCTGACCATGCGGATCTCGGTCGAGGGGCGACTGGGCCCCGGCGTCGGCGCGAAGGACGTGATCCTGGCGATCATCGCGAAGCTCGGCGCGGGCGGCGGCGTGCGGCACGCGATCGAGTACGCGGGCTCGACGATCCGGGCTATGTCGATGGACGAGCGCATGACCGTCTGCAACATGTCGATCGAAGCCGGGGCGCGCGCCGGCATGATCGCGCCCGACGAGACGACCTACGCCTACGTGGAAGGTCGGCCGCTGGCCCCGAGCGGCGAGGCGTGGCGCCGGGCGCTGGCCGAATGGAAGGCGCTGCCGAGCGATGCCGACGCAACGTTCGACCGCGAGGTGCAGCTGGCCGCGAGTGAGATCGCCCCGACCGTCACCTGGGGGACGAGCCCGCAGGACGCGCTGCCGATCACCGCGCGCGTCCCCGATCCGATGGACATCGCCGATCCCGGGCGACGAGAGAGCATGACGCGCGCGCTCGCCTACATGGGGCTGAGCCCCGGAACGCCGCTCAGCGACGTCACGGTGAATCGCGTGTTCATCGGCTCGTGCACGAACAGCCGGCTCGATGACCTGCGCGCCGCGGCACGCGTCGCGAAGGGGCGCCGAGCGGTAGTGCCCGCGTGGATCGTGCCGGGCTCGGGGCTGATCAAGCGCGCGGCCGAGGCGGAGGGGCTCGACCGCGTCTTCGTCGACGCGGGCTTCGAGTGGCGCGAGGCGGGCTGCTCGATGTGCGTGGGGATGAACGGCGAGACGGCGGCCTCAGGCGAGCGTGTCGCATCCACGTCGAACCGCAACTTCGAAGGCCGCCAGGGCAAGGGCGCCAGGACTCATCTGATGTCTCCCGCCATGGCGGCTGCCGCCGCCGTCACCGGGAAGCTCACCGACGTCCGGACGCTCGGGGCCTAGGATGGAGCCGTTCACGCGCGTCAGTGCCGTCGGCGTACCGATCGATCTCCCGAATGTCGACACCGATCGCGTGATCCCGGCGCGCTTCCTGCGCAAGGACCGGAGCGTTCCCGAGTATTCGAGCTTCCTGTTTCACGACGTGCGCTTCGGTGCCGACGACACGGAGCGGCCGGAGTTCATCCTGAATCGGCAACCGTACCGCGGCGCCCGGATCGTGGTCGCCGCCGAGAACTTCGGCTGCGGTTCCTCGCGCGAGGCGGCGGTGTGGGCGCTGGCGGCCTACGGGATGCGCTCGGTGATCGCGCCGAGCCTCGGCGACATCTTCCATCAGAATTGCTTCAAGAACGGCTTGCTGCCGGTGATCCTGCCGGCCGTCGTCGTCGCCGAGCTGCGGCGTCAGCTCCACGATCGGCCCGGCGCGACGCTCACCGTGGATCTCGAGTCGCAGACGGTGACGGGGCCCGACGGCGCCCAGCATCGCTTCGAGGTCGACGCGTTTCGCAAAGAGATGCTGCTGACTGGCCGGGACGAGATCGAGCTGACCTTGGGCTTCGAGGCGAAGATTCGCGAGTTCGAGGCGCGTCACTCGAAGGAAATGGCGTGGGCCGTGCCCGCCCGCAAGAGCACCTGATTCCAGGAGGAAGCGATGACCCCGCTCCAAGTCGAGTATCCCAAAGACCTCTTGAAGCTCGTCGGACGCGAGCTCGGCCCGTCGGAGTGGATCACGGTCGATCAGGCGATGATCGACAAGTTCGCCGAGGCCACCGGAGACCATCAGTGGATCCACGTCGACGTCGAGCGGGCGAAGCGCGAGATGCCCGGCGGCAAGACGATCGCCCACGGCTATCTGACCCTGTCGCTCGTGCCGCGAATGGCCGCGACCTTGCTCGAGGTCAAGAAGCGCAGCCGTGGCATCAACTACGGCTCGAACAAGGTTCGGTTCATCTCGCCCGTGCAAGCCGGCGCACGCATCCGCGTGCGCCAGCGCATCACCGGCGCCGAAGAGGTGACCGGCAACGGCGTGCGGGTGAGCTCCGAGATGACGGTGGAGATCGAAGGGCACGAGAAGCCCGCGCTGGTCGGCGAGATCATCGGCGTCCGGTACGCCTGAGACGCGTGACGCGCACGCGTGAGAGAGAGGGCCTGAGATGAAGCTCGTACGGTACGGCCGACCCGGCGCCGAGCGCCCCGGCGCGATCGACGCCGACGGAAAGCTCCACGATCTCGGACGCGTGATCAAGGACGTGACGCCGGCGGCGCTCGCGCCGGCGATGCTCAGGAAGCTCCGCGCCGTCAATCTCGCGCGGCTTCCGGTCGTGCGCGGCCGCCCGCGGCTCGGCTGTCCGCTGGCGGGCATGGGCAAGATGGTCTGCATCGGACTCAACTACACCGACCACGCGGCCGAAGTCGGCATGGCGCTACCGAAGGAGCCCACCCTGTTCATCAAGGCGCCGAGCGCGGTCTGCGGCCCCGACGATCCCATCGTGCGTCCGCGCGGCGCGGCGAAGCTCGACTACGAAGTGGAGCTCGGCGTCGTGCTGGGGCGCGACGCGCGCTACGTCGAGGAGGCCGACGCGCTCCGCTACGTCGCCGGCTACTGCCTCGTGAACGACGTCTCCGAGCGCGCGTTCCAGATGGAGCACGCCGGCACGACCACCAAGGGCAAGAGCGCCGACACCTTCGGGCCGACGGGCCCGTGGCTCGTCACGGCCGACGAAGCCGGCGATCCGCAGGCCATGGCATTGTGGACGACCGTGAACGGCGAGCGCCGCCAGGACGGCAACACCGGCAAGATGATCTTCTCGGTGGCGTCCTTGATCGCCTACGTCAGCCGCTTCATGTCGTTACGCGCCGGTGACGTGATCTCCACGGGCACGCCGGCGGGCGTGGGCCACGGCGCGAAGCCACCGAGGTACCTGCAGCCCGGCGACGTGGTCGAGATGGGCATCACCGGCCTCGGCACCCAGCGCCACAAGATCGTCGAGTCGAAGTAGCTCGGCCCGGCGTTTCACGCCGGTGGCCGACCGGGGTCTCACGGGCGTGCGTGGACGACCGGCGCTGCTCCAGGCGTGCCTGAACGGCGGTCGGTCTCGCGCCGAGCACCGGGCGGTGCCGCTCTCTCCCGAAGAGATCGCTCGCGACGCCTCCCGCGTGGTGGCGGCGGGCGCCGGCGCGCTTCACATTCATCCTCGCGCCGCCGACGGATCGGAGACGCTCGATCCGTCGATCTGCGATGCGGTCGTTCTGGCGGTCCGCGACGCGTGTCCAGGCATGCCCGTCGGGCTGACGACCGCGATCTGGATCGAGCCCAACCCCGCGCGCCGTCTCGAGCTCGTGCCGTCCGCTGCCACCGGTCGCTGGCTGGCCCTCAATTCACTGCGCACGACGAAGGGGTGGTGTGGTCCACTTGCCTTCCGTCGCTTCAGCTTTCGGCCAGTAGAGGCGCATGATCATGGAAAATGGCCCCTTTGGCGCGGGCAGCCAGTTGCAAGGTCAGCCCGCCGTCGGCATCGCGCTTGAACTGCGGCAGCATTGGTGAGTTGACCAGATAGCGATTGATGGGATTGGCCACGAGGAGGCTCGCCGGCTGTTCGTACATCGTCAGCGACCAGAACGCGTTGACGGGTGGCAATTGGCCCGGCGCAAAGCGCAACGTGTAACGGTTGGCACCGTCCAGCTTCTGCTTGGCCTCATCCACGTAATAAACCGGATACATCGCCTCTTGTTTTGAATTGCCATAGATGCCGAGCACGGCGGCGGCCATGCGGTAGAGATAGTTGTTCTTCAGATATTCCCGCGTGCCGAAGACGTCGCCCGAGGTGGTGGGTGGCGGACCCGCGACGTCTCCTACCCGCGGCCGACGCGGGCACAGTGCGTACGCCCAAGGTCCCATAGACCCGGATTCGGGCAGTCTGGGAGTCTGTGGCAGCACGGGGCGACACGACGCTCGCGGGCACTGAGACGGCCCAATCTACCTGGTGATGCGCCTGTACTGGCCGAAGGACACGCCGCCCTCGATCCTGCCGCCCGGCGAGGGAACGTGGAGTCCGCCGGCCATCGTCGCGTCGAAGTAGCGGCACAGCGATCCGATCCTGAACCGATCAACGAACCAGGAAAGCCAGGAGGACAAGCAAGTGAGCAGATCAACACACGCACTTCGCTGGGGCGCTCTGTGCGGCGCGGTCGTCGTCGCCCTGTTCGCCGGCTGCGGCAAGAGCGACTCCATCTCGCTGGCCGCGAATACGGATGTGACGAAGCCCGGCATCGCCGAAACGAAGGCCATCGCCGAGGAGGGCTTCATCTACGGCCTGCCTATCGTGATGAACTACGCGGTGATGTACGAGTACGCAGTGGACAGGAGCTCGGCGCAGTTCAAGGCGCCGTTCAACGAGATCAAGAACGAGCCCCGCGTCTTCACCGACAAAGACACCGCGATCGTGACGCCGAACAGCGACACGCCGTATTCCTTCTTGTGGATGGATCTCAGGACCGAGCCGTTAGTGCTATCGGTCCCGGCCGTGGAGAAATCGCGCTACTACGCGGTCCAGCTCGAAGACGGCAACACGTTCAATTTCGGCTATATCGGCAGCCGCTCCACCGGCAATGATGCCGGCAACTATCTGGTTGCTGGCCCGGACTGGAAAGGCGAAACACCGGCCGGCATCAAGAAGGTATTCCGTTCCACCACGCAATTCCCGCTGGCCGGCTTCCGGACCCAGCTCTTCAATCCGGCCGATATGCCCAATGTGGTCAAGGTGCAGGCCGGCTACAAGGCGCAGCCGCTGTCGGCGTATCTGAAGCGACCGGCCCCACCCGCAGCACCGGCGGTCGATTTCCCGAAGATCGACAAGGAGCTGGTGAAGACGAACTTCTTCCAGTATCTCGACTTCGCCCTGCAGTTCGCCCCGCCCGGACCGGAGGAGAAGGATGTCCGCGCCAAGCTGGCCCGGATCGGCATCGGCGCCGGCAAGACCTTCGACTTCAAGGATCTCTCGCTGGAGCACAAGGCCGAAGTGGCCCTGGGCATGAAGGATGGCGAGGCCAAGATCGACCAGTATCTCCTCACCGGCGAGAAGACCATCAACGGCTGGAAGGTCGGCTCGTACTTCGGCGACCGCGACTTCTTCCGCGGTAACTGGTTACAGCGCGCGGCCGGTGCGAAAGCCGGGATCTACGGCAACGACGCGATCGAGGCCACGTATCCCATGACCAAAACCTTGGCGAATGGCGAAGAGCTCGACGCCAGCAAGCACAACTACACGCTGACCTTCGCCAAGGACCAGTTCCCGCCGGTCAACGCCTTCTGGTCGGTGACCATGTACGACGGCAAGACACAGCTGCTCATCGGCAACCCGATCAATCGCTTTCTCGTCAACTCGCCGATGCTGTCCAACTTGAAGAGGAACGCGGACGGCTCGCTCACCCTCTACATCCAGAAGGCCTCGCCCGGTACGGAGAAGGAATCCAACTGGCTGCCCGCGCCCAACGGGCCGATCTACCTGGCGATGCGCCTGTACTGGCCGAAGACCCAGCCACCATCGATCCTGCCGCCCGGCAGCGGGACGTGGCAGCCGCCGGCCATCGTGGTCGCGAAGTAGACAAGGAGCACGGACAAGGACAGCCCTAGCTGTCACCCCGCCAGAGGGCCATCCGCTTGAAGCCCTCGGCGTGCTGAACGCCGACCTCCTTGCCGTCGCGCAACGCCCACGCGCGTAAGAGCTCGTCGACCCACTCGCCCTTGCCCACCTGAGAGATGTGCGCCTTGAGCGCGGCGCACTTGAGCGCGAGTGTGTCGGTGATGTCGATGTAGGTGTCCGGCGGGATCGCGCCGCTGATGAAGACTTCCTTCACCTTGTGCGGCTCCAGACCCTCCGCGAGGAGCTCCTGGAAGATCACGCGCGTTTCTGAAGACGGGAAGACCGCGTCGAGCGCCGCGCTGGCGACCGCGCGGTGGTCCGGATGGTTCAGGTACTCGTTGCCGTACCAGCGTACCGTCGGGTCACCGCAGAGCACGACGTGGGGCTTGACGCGCCGGATCACGCGCGTCAGGTCGCGACGCAGGCCGATGGTCGGCTCGACGACACCGTCCTGATAGCCCAGGAAGACGACGTCCTTCACGCCGAGGATCTTCGCGGCGTCCCAGGACTCGCGCTCGCGGATCGGGATCAACCCCGTGTTGTCCGGGGTGTGCTCGTTGGTGCCGGAGCCGCCGGTCGTGACCAGACAGAACACCACGTCGCGCCCTTCACGCGCCCAGCGGGCGACGCTCCCGGCTATCGTGAACTCGTTGTCGTCCGGGTGCGCCGAGATGCAGAGGATCCGCGTGAACTCGGAAGGGAGCGTGTGGGGCTTGCGCTGGCTGTCCGTCATCGTGTCCGCCGGTACGGCCTAGCCGCGCATCCCGAAGGTCGACGGCCCGGGCCGCCTGAGCGGCGCCGTCAGGTTGGCGAACTCGCAGAGGAGCGGCCGCGTGTCGCGGGGGTCGACGATCTCTTCGATCCAGAAGGTCTCGGCCGAGCGGAAGGGCGAGCGGAGCTTGTTCAGACGATCCTCGATCTCGGCCATCTTCGCCTTCCGGTCGGGCGCCGCGTCGAGATCGGCGCGGTAGGCGGCCTCGATCCCGCCCTCGAGCGGCAGCGAACCCCAACGGCCCGACGGCCACGCGTAGCGCATGCAGTAGCGGCTCTGGTTGCGATGGGCGGCGCCGGCGACGCCGAACGAGTTGCGAACGATCACGGCGCACCAGGGGATCGTGGTCTGCCACATCGCCGACATCGCGCGAACGCCCTGCTTGATCGTGCCGCTCTTCTCCGCGTCGAGCCCGATGAGGAAGCCGGGGCAGTCGACCAGATACACGACCGGCAGGTGGAAGGTCTGCGCGATGTCGAGGAATCGTTCGACCTTCTGGCAGGTGTCGGCCGGCCACGCGCCGCCGTAGAAGTAGGGGTCGCTTGCCATCAAAGCCACCGGCCAGCCGTCGAGCCGCGCGTAGCCGGTGATGACCGAGCGGCCGTAGAGCGGCGCGACCTCGAAGAACGA
>Ga0137403_10003401_pt1 | contig 19121 bp, 41 predicted proteins | sample CZOMad2_1_16fung_FD_122057 | JGI IMG/M metagenome (GOLD analysis project Ga0137403, IMG submission 122057) | Vadose zone soil fungal communities from Angelo Coast Range Reserve, California, USA - CZOMad2_1_16fungal (Hybrid Assembly) | ecosystem: Environmental > Terrestrial > Soil > Vadose zone...
CGAAAGAACCGTTGTTAGCCGCAGTGCTAAAACCCGCTACAACTAAGGTCTGCCCAACTCGAAGTTGTCCAAAGGACCCAACACCAGAATAAATAGACTGGTTAGCTACACCACCAATAGTCGCACCAGCAGTAACCGACTGAAGTGGTAGAATAACCTGATACTGTCCAAGAGCCTGAGACCCATCAATAAAATTCAAAGTGAAAGACGCACCTGTGTTATCAGTAGTAGAAGTACCAATACCAGTGATAACGCTTCCACCGGGACCACCAGTGCCTTGATTGTAAATCTGACCTTGAGCCGCACCAGTACCCGGACCACCAATGTATCCGTTTGGAGAGGCATTCATACTAACTGCTGAGTTTGCCATTTTTATTTTCCTTTATATTGTAGTTCTATACTCTATTGCATGTCCGCAATTACTACACACGGATACAATCAGAATTTCTTTCGTTGCTTCCACCGCAAATGGGTCAAGTGAGTAATACCTATGATAGGTAGGGTCACATTTAACCCCCGTAGTGTTCTTCGTTGTGCCCTTTAGACTCGTTAATGAGCGCATGGGCGCTAAGTTTGTTTCCGTTGTGGTAGACACCGACGACTCCCCCTGGTTTCACCTTGATATACGAATGGTCACCGTAGAGTATGTGTGACAACTCATGGATACCACTTGAATGGAGAAACGTAATGGAAGGCACCCCACTCTGAATGCCCTTCAAAATTGAATTCTTAATGCGTGGCCCAACTCTTAATCTAAACTGATTTAGTGATTCCCCATTGGGAATCGCTGTGTTTTCATTCTTTTGAAAAAAATCAATATCATTTTGATATTTTGATTTAGGTAATCCCGACAGATACCCAGTATTCCAAGACCTTAAATCGGGTGTTTCACTCGCTACCATACCTTTTGGTTCAAGAACTGTCTCAGCCGTTGTACGAGCGCGTATGGTATCAGAACTATAAGCAGGGCCAAGATTAATACTGCTGAAATAATCCGCGAGCTTATTCGCATCTTTTTGGCCCTTTTCACTTAGAGGATAGTCAAGAGAACCTCTAAATAGGCCATTTGCATTACCTTCTGTCTGGCCATGTCTCACGAAATAAGCCACCAGTTTACCTTCGGGAGCTTTACTGTTGGACTCCATTGAGCACAGGCCCCCCGTTCAAGAAATCTTTAATAAACTGTTCGCCGTCACCAGAAGAATCAGTCATACTAACACAAAGTACGTAAGCTTGCTTACCAATACTCAAAAGAGAATCTGCATCGCCATGAACGCCATATACAACATCTAATTTCTTATCGTCAATATATAGATATCCAGCAACTCTATCGTTCTTGAATCTTAATTTAAGCTTATAGATTTCTCCCTGTTCACTAGTTGATTGAAAGAGATACTCCCCATTATTAGAACTTTTGTACTTAAATACAACTGGTTCATCTAAATGATAAGCTGAATGTGGTCCAGACGACCAATCAGTAACAATAACCTGACTACCTTTAACATCAATCGTTAGTGCTATATAACCATTTGGTGAGCAACTACCAATATCATAAGTCCCTCTAACATTCTTTGGCAGTCCACAACTAACTAATAGAAGTGCTGACAGAACTGCCGTAGCTAGGATTTTCATTTTGGGCCTTATGTATAACTTGTCTGTTTTACTTTTTCTTCTCTAGAAAGTTTACCGTCTAACACATCATTTCCGAAAATATCTGAGCTTCGTGGCTTACTTCCCTTTAATCTTAAACACATTGCATACTGTGTGGCGTTCAATAAGTGGTCATTCCTCTTACGGGGTTTCTCTTTAGAAAGCCCTTTCATCTCACCTTTAGCCCAACTATCATAAGTATAATGCGTAATCTCATGTATGAAGTTCGGCAAATCCCCCATTACATAAAACTTAGGATGTCGTGCTCCTGGGGTGATAGTTGCGGAAATGTACTCTTTGCTGACTGCCAATCCATAATCTTCGCCAACTTCTGGTAGTCTAACTGGAATATTAGCTTCACGATAGAGTTGTGCGCCATTCTTGTGGTTCTCAGCATTCCGCTGACTGCCCCACTTAGGGTCAAGAAGCCAATAATCAACAGGCTCGCCTTGACAACGCATTTTAATGCCCTTGGCGTGTTCACTTACTATTCTATCTCTTTCGTAGTATTCTCGGTATGCATAATAGTTGCCCTGTTCATCGACGGCAATCCAAATAGCGGCAGTAACGCCAGTTGCAGCAGGGTCAATAGAAACAATACGTTGCCAAAACCGAGGTATTGGACGAGACGGAATAATATGTCTGGTTTTGTCCCACCAAGGATAAACAAGCCCACTACGTCTAACGAACTTACCATAAAGTCGTGCGCCCTCTTCAGGGTCGCCTGCCCACTTCTCAATTAACTTTGTCTTCTCGTCTTCAGGGACAAATGGGCTATTTAATGTTGAAAGCTGACAAAATACTAAATCTGGGTCTCCGGCGAGGAACTCTTCATATAGGTCAAACACCCATGGTGTTCTAACTCCTGAATTGATGTCGGTAAGAGGTGTAAGTGTGAGTAATATTCGTCCAGCACAGTCAACAGTTCTTTGATAACATTCATCGAAGATATTCTGTTCGCACTCTTCATCGAGCCATACGAGGTCGATTGAGGCCCCTTGGAACTTATCTCTTCCGGCTTCGGCAGACTTTCCGGTGAGGAGACTGCCGTTCTCGAAGAAGATTTGGAAATCTCCATCTTTACAATCCCGAACGCTTCCATCAGTAGGAAGAAAGGGCGGGTGAGCTTTTCCATGTCTAAGTTTTTCGTACCAAATAACATCTCGGAGAACGTTGTTTGTGACTCCAACGACCCAAACGTTATTAGGAGGTTCGGGAATTGGTAGGTCTTTGACCCACTCCCAAGCTGGTTCGTCTCTAAAGTACTCTTTTCCGAGACACCAAGCGACGGCGATGAAAGCTCCGAGAACGGTCTTGCCGCTTCTATTCCCGCCAAGAAGTCCGAAGATTTTCTTGGTTCTATCAAATTTTCTGATTGCATCTGCTTGTTCCCCCCACGGCTCGAAATACTTAACAAAAGTCTTTACACGCCGCTTCTCTGTCATCGCATCTAATACTGCTAGACGCTCTGTTTCTGGCAATCTATTTAATCTAGCCAGTACATCTTCTGTTTTATCCACCGAGGACATATTCGATTAAGGTTGCAGCCCCACTACCCTGTACGCTTAATGCTGTAATTCCCGATAATCCAAGTACTGCCTCTCCAAATGCAATGAATGACCCTGGTTGTAGTGTAACCACTACGTTACTTGCTCCACCATTAGGTGTCCACGTTACTGTAAGAGTTTGTGATGCATGGAGATTCTTGATATAAACAAAAGTTGTAGGTGAAACTGGTAAGGTAATACTTGTAGGTGAAGCTGGAATACTCAAAGACTGAGCTTCACTAAAAGTTGTTCCTGGTGTAACTAACGCAGTAAGTACCTTAGAAAGTGAAATCGTTCCCGAAACGGAGTCTGAAGCCTTAATAGAGCCTGATAAGGTAACTGAAACGCTCATTAGTTTGCTAGCTCCATAGGCTTAGAAAGCTTCTTTCGGATATTATCTATATCCTTTTGGCTCAAATCACCAAATACATTGACTGTAGACTCAGGACCAGTCCAACCGTTTATTTTACAAACCTTAAAAGTGACCTCAGCCGCATCCGCAAAACGTCCTTCAACCTCAAGCTTCTCTGCTAAACTCAATAACTTACCGATTGCTGATTCCTTCTTATAGTTTGGGTTTGACCCAAGCTCACTAAAGAACCTATGTCTCGCTTCCCAAAGGACCCTTTGGAAGGTGGAACGGCGCAATATTACATTACACTCATCAATCGAGACAATCTTCTGTAAGTGAGTAGCCGCCTGAGAGAGCGAACAGCCCGTTTGAGCCATTAAGGTGGCTGCTTCTAGTTGCCAGTCGTCAAGTTTGAAATTCGACATATTGCTGGAATCCAGGAATTAACCCTTGTTCTACTTTTGATTGAAGTTCTTTACAGTACTTTCGGTGAAAGTAATAGAGACGAGTGGCCCCATCTAAATATTGAATCTTTTCAGTATCAGTCCAATCCTTTGCGTAACCCGGTAGTTTGGCTTTATATTCTAACATTATGCCTTTATAATTGAAACCGCTCTATTTGGGTCGCCGTGAACATAAACTACAATATATCCCTCATCCTCAAGCTTCTTTTTGTCATAATCTGAGAAAACTGCTGCGATATCTATAACTACAATATTTTTCTTTTTCTTGTTACCAAACAAGATACACCTCTCCTCATCCAGTTAGTGTACTTCGACACTAACTATTCGTTTGAAACTGGTAAAAGTGTCATCTTAAACCTAAATAGTTTCATATCTCAATGTCCTCAACAACTTACCTATTGATAACAAAAGACTTAAAGTCCTTTCAATACAATAGATTACAGACATTGTAACTCCTTTATCTTCAATATGTTACAAAGAGGCTCATACCGCGTTAGCGGCCCGGTCTAAGTCCTTTGTTTTGTTATACTTAATATTTATGATTTCTAAAATTTTGGATAGGGATATGGACAGTTTCCTTTCGAAGGGTGCCTTGGTCGAAGCCTCGGCTAAAGCCGAAGATAGCTATACCCCACGCGTGGGGAGCAGCTTCTTTCTTTTAGTAGTACATAGAGCGCAGAATTTCCCTAAGGGTGCAAGCGGTGCAGCATGAGGAACAAACTCCCTTGAGTCTGGGACTAAGACTCCTGTGTCGCTGAATGGAGCTAACATGAATGCTCTCAGTCGTTTGAGTGCTATTGAACGCCAAGCGTTTACCGTAGCGTTACTACTTGGCGCTGATGTTGAGCCAGTGTATTGGATGTATGTTGGGCAGCAGTATGGGAAGTATAAGTTTAGGCATAAGGTACATGGGTGGAAGGTGGTGACGATATGACACCCTCTCAAAAGAAATGGCTTGTACTTATGAGCAAGCTGTTATCTCGATTCAAGCGGTTAGTTTAAGGCTCTTTGGGCTGTGCTCCTTGGAGTATAGCCTTAAGCGTCTCTCCCGCTTAGATATTAGCTCAGAGATGGGCTAATACTGACCATGCTCCCTTGGGGTCTGGCAGTAGACTAAAACATGGAGAGTGTTATGCAGGATAACGTCAAGAATGCCCTCTTGGATGGCGCAATTGACTTCATTCGCAAGAATGCGGTTGTTGTAAAGTCGAAGAAGGGCAGTGAGTACCTCACTGTGCCGAACTTCAGCGAAGCTATTGCCGGAGACACGGTGGGTCAAGTGCGGTTCGCGTTTATGGCCTTGAGGCCAGCCGCAGAGGGCCATATCAGGGCGACACTGTCGGTAGAAGCGAATTTCGCCAAGCTCACTCCTGAAGAGAGAGCCGCGATGCTTGAGAAGCTTGCTGCAATTGAGTAATCTCATCGGGTACATAGGGATATTCTCTGTGTACCCCATTGAGCTTACACGGTAGATGTAGGACCGTAGGTTAGGTCTTAGACGCTGTGATGGCTCAGACTAGCGGAACTCTAGGGGTTAGCTAGGTCTATAATTGAATTGAATTGAGGTGTCTATGGCATCACTGAAACGCTTCTTTGAGGCAAACGGTGGTAGGGCTTGTAGTGCGGCTGAATTGGTTGCATTCAAGCGGGCTTGTACTCCTGAAGACTACGATGCTTATGTTAAGGCAGCAGATATTCAACTCGCTAAGTAGTTGAGTATAAGGCATATGCTATGAACGAGTACCGCAGCGTCGGGATAACGCCTAGTATATGGTATGTGCCTTGTATTGAGCCACTTGAAGAGAAATGCCTACTTCAATAGTGACTAGCCCTGCCTTACGGCAGACAGAATAATAGCTGGAGTTTCCGTTTGGCGATGGATAACTAGCTGCGCTGGTTCTATTGAGTTCAACTGGTATACGTAGTGGCTCGCGTTTTTACATAGGCTGGATATTAGAGTATGTACCGGGAGAGTTAATGAAGCGTCTCCTGAGCCGGAAGGCAGGTCTATGTAATTAAAGGAGAGCTATGCTAAGATGGAAGTTCTTTCTATTGGTGGCAGGAGTAACTCTCTTGTTATCAATAGTTTACGTGAGCATTGTGAGTGCGGAAACTGCTAACTCGTATAGGACACGTAAGCTAAACAACACGTCGGTTATCGTGTCGTGTAATGACGAGCGAGAACCGAAGATTACACGCTTTGAGAACACCACGTTTCTCATTGTGACGTGTACTCCAACTAAGTAACTGAGCTTCGTTGCTTAACGCAACGATAGACGAAAGAAAGGGGCGTACAATATGCGACCCAATCGGTCGTAACCTAGAATACACATAGAGTAAAGCACTTATATAATTAGAGAATGAGTTTTGCTTGACCCATTAAGGTGGGTCAAGTTAAGTTCATTAGAGTTTGGCTATATAAAACCGTGGGTTACGGTAGCTACCTCTGGCCCATATAAGGTTTCGAGACCTTTATAGCCAATTCAATATAAGGAGCCTATATGACCAGATGGCTTACTTGTGAGTATTGCTCTAAGCGTAGGTGGTTTGAGCATGTTGTGCGGAATTGGTATAGGTGTTTGAGGTGTGGGAAGGCAAGAAAGGCGCTATGAAGCTAATCCATGTGGGTAAGGCATTGAATCATAGAGATAGAAAGAATCCACGCTCTGCTGATGTATTTAGAGAGTTAAGGCGCAAGACTAATGCCCTACGGGGTAAACAGGTGTATAATGTCGAAACAAAGGAGTATAGTCGTGGTTAAAGAGAACACACCAGAAGATATCAAACAGGCTTTAGAGTACCTGCTCCATGTAGTTAGTGGGCATAATGGGGCTGTGGTTGTTGGGTACGTGTTCTGTAATGAGCCACTGTTTATCAGTTCAGTGTCTAATGTGAAAGAGGGACAGTTTAATGGGACACTTGAGACTATTCATCAGCTTGCTAAGACTAAGCAAGCACAGGGTTTAGTAGTTAAGAACAAGGTGAGGCCGAATGTATGAACAAACGAGCCATCATTGGAGCGGCTGTCTTATTTAGCTGTGGGTGGTCAATTAAAGCTACTGAAACCACCTACACACTCAAGGTTATGGCTTTAGAGAAAGCCGCTGGTAGAGTTGAGGCCAAATTCGTCACTTTACCAGAGGATTTGAGGATAGTGTGTGAGGGGGATATATCTGGGATTATGGATAGTGATTATGTTCCAGTTACCTACCATGATGGGGAGTTCTACATCCGTAAGGCTAAGTGTACTAAAATGAAGTGGTTGAAATGAACAAGATGGAGAAGGTTATAGTCGGATTATGGGTACTAGGATGTTTGATAGCTATTTTGGAAGTTACGCTACCTAGTCCTAAGCCATCTATAGCCTGTTGTTCAGCTAGTATATGTGCAACCGAGCACCATCACTAAGTTTGCGCTTGTGGCGGAACTGGCAGACGCATCTGCCTTAAGAGCAGACAGCCCATGAAGGCTATGCTGGTTCGAGTCCAGCCAAGCGCACCAAATAGGCTTGAAATGCAATTAGAGGCTCGTGGTGAGACGATATTTGATTCCACCAGTAATGGGTCCACTAGCTCAAGGCTATCGTAGCGACGCCCACCCTCAAGGTGGGGCGCTTCGCTACCTTTACTCTTTTAGAGTGTATAGTGCTTAAGTAGGCTGCTTAAGCAGCGAGTTTATGATTCACGACGTAAAGAAGCAGTTTGACAAGCTACATAAGGTCTTTTACTTCCAGTTTGACTGGACCTATCAAGGGATAACTATCTTACGGTTTAAGTGGTATCCTAATGGGAAGGGAGATAATCCTTACCCATTATGGTATCCACAGTCGTATAACATTCTAGCTCGTAAGTGGTATGATGTTGTACGGGTATCAAACGAGCTTAGGCAGATATTGCTTGATGAATGCAATCAAATGTGGGGTAAGCCAGTTGTTAAGGAGCCTGAGGTTAAGGCTAAACTATTGACTAAGATGGCTTATTATCCAGATGCGTTTGGACCAAATTGGGTAGCTTATTGGAAACACAAAGAGCTTATAGATAAGAATTTTGACCATTGGACGGCCAATGGAATGCTAATCGAAGAAAGGTAGGTGTTTTATGCAGTATATGGCTCCACTAGATGTTGACCTTTCACCTGAAGTTAGAGCAGATACATATCGCCAGAAACGAGTTAGTTTAGCTATATCTCATGCGAAATGGGCTGCTAGACAGTATGCAAAGTGTTTGATTCGTAGACAGGAGACGAACTTTGGTGTTGACGCTGTTTCTGATGCTGGTGGTGCTGTTGGGATTGCGAAGCAGATGGCAACGTATCAAGTTTTTGGGCCGTTGAGGGAATATGCGGCGAGAGTTTGTGTGAGGCTGGTACAGGAGAAGCTAGTAAGGTAATGAAAGTAATTATCACATATTTAGCTTGGTATAATTCAAGACTTCATGTTACACACAATTCCAATAATTGTGCTTGGTGTGATAATAGACAAGCAGATTTAATTCGTTGGCTCTACTATACCTGTAAACAGGCGACTCAATGAAACTCAAACCAAATTGGTTGCAACCCGGAACTATCGTTGATGCATCTGACCGGAAGTATATCGTTGATTCTCATGGTTGTTATAGAGTCTACGAGTATAAGGAAGGGAGCAGCGCGTGGAAGAGATTGCAGCGTATCAATCGTGGATAGATAGAATTAAGCGTCTAATTGCTAATGCTGAATCTAGACGTGAGGAACGAAGGTATCGAAACCTAAAGAATAAGGCCAACGGAGGTTTCAATGTCTTACAGCATGGAGACGTACAAAGCAGACAAGTCAGCAGTTGATGCTGCTAAAGCTGAATTGAGCTGTCTTGTGGTTGGTGAGGGAACAGGAAGATGTAGCTTGTGGAGCGGGGAATATGCACGAATATCGACTTACTTTGGCCGCAAAGATGCTGTGGATGGCATCACGCATTATGGAGACGCGGTTAGGCGTGTTGCTCGAATGTTTCATGCTATTAGCACTGCTAATCGTATCGGGGGCTTTGATTGTAACATATACGATAATCTTCTGAAAGAGGTTGAGAAGAAGATTAAGAGTATGAGGGTGTTTAAGCGGAAACCGAAGATTAAGTGTATGTTTCCAAAGGAACATAATCAACCATGTTATTGTGCAAGGTTGAGGGCTGTTGAGGCTGCGGCGGCTATTGCGATGGCTCCTATTGAGGCTGATTTGAAAGAAGAGTTGAGTGCAAGAGTACATGGAGCATTAATACTAGATAGGGAGTTTGCGGAATGAGGATTCTAGTTTGCGGTGATAGAAACTGGAATAACTATCTACTCATTAAGAGTAGGTTAGCAAGGTTTCACAATGACATTGCATTGGGCACTAATGATTTAACTTTATCAATGAACGATTTCACAGTCATTGACGGTGCTGCGAAGGGTGCGGATACTCAAGGTAATCTAGCTGCATATCACTTAGGTATGAGGACTCAAAGGTTTCCTGCAAACTGGCAAAAGTATGGTAAGGCAGCCGGTCCAATACGCAATCAACAGATGCTTATAGAAGGTAAGCCTGATTTTGTACTGGCGTTTCATAATAGTATCGAGACTTCGAAAGGCACGAAGGATATGGTTAATCGTGCGAGAAAGGCTGGCATTCCAGTGGAGGTAATAACAGATGTTTCTTAGAATAATTCATTATTTACTCGGATTTTTGAGTGGTGCACTAATTGTTGGCGGCTTTATAACTCGCATCTGGTCTGGAAGTTGGGGTGGTGATGGTTTTTGTGTTGTTATTGGTTCTATCCTTACGCTAGTTACACTGATTGTATCTAGCGCACATAAGGATGGTAATCTATGATTTCAGATTGGTTAGATTGTCATTCGTGGGACCCTACGTTACTTGTGGATAAACGTCCAATTATTGAGGCTATTGAGCCAGTTGAGCCTGCCCAACGTGCAAGTGTACACCATGAACCTGTACCGGGTGAAATTGCATGGCTATACCAAGAGACGGGGGGTGAAGGATGATTCTCAAACTTGATGTTAGGAGTGGTGCGACCTTCACGTTGGATAAGGAATTACTGACTTGGCAACGTGATATGTATGGCCGACATACACATGGAAAGATGTATATGTGGCCAAAGGATATTACGATTGGAAAGTCAGTGATTATCTTCAATACTGACGCAGTTTCTAAGATTGGGCAGGCATTTCACACGACTCCTGTTGTGAGAATTGAGCATATTAACCGTGACGAACCTGATATCGCCCCCTCCGCGAATTCTGCCACAGTATGAACAGGACATATTTGGAAGTGTGATTGATTGTGAGGCGTGTAAGTTGGTTGGTGGGATGAAATTGCGAAGTGCGTGGAATAGCACTATTGATACTGGAATGATGAACTTGTGCTTTGAGTGTACGTTTTGTCACAAACGGAAGTGGACGAGAGAAGCTTTGCCGGAGCCTAAATGACTAAGCCAGTTGAACCAAACAAACGCGAGACTGATTTAACTCGTAAGGGTGAACAGGCTTCAAATATCGTTCTTAAGTATCTTGAGGGTGTTGCTATGATTTATGACATTGATGAGCGGTGGATTATTGAACAGGTTAAGAATAAGTTGGAGGCTAAGTTACGTGATTGATAATTTAGAGCATATCAACTTGAGTAGGAATTACATATTTGGCTCCGACCCAGAAGTATTCTCACGTGATAAGAGGGGCCAGATTGTCCCGGCATTCACATTCTTACCACCAAAGACTGACCCGTTGAAGGTGGATATACAGTATCAACATGAAGGTGGTATAAGTTTTCCGGCTTACATCTATAATGACGGCTTTCAAGCTGAATTAAGAGCCAATCCACATGGTTGTGTGGCGTATGTAGTTGATTCAATTAGGACCGGGTTGAAGGGGATTTGGGAGAAGTCTAATGGGGCCTCATTAGTGTTGGATAATGCCCCTCAGATTCCGATTGAGGTACTACAAGAAACACCAGATGAACATGTGATTTTGGGCTGTGACCCTTCCAGGAATGCTTATAATATGGGTGGAGCTTGCGTTGGGGACCCAAGAGCTTTGAGGTATAGGTTTACAGGATTTCATATTCATTCTTCTGGATGGAGGTTGAGCCAAGATATAGAGAAGAATGAGAAGTTATTAATACCTTATGTTAAGGCGTTTGATTCCATACTTGGTGTGTTTTTTGTTGCGGCAGGTGCCCATCTTGAGAGTGCAAAGCGAAGAGAGTTTTATGGCTTGGCTGGTGAGTATAGGTTGCCACCACATGGACTTGAATATCGTGTGCTAAGTTCAGTTGTTATGGCCCATCCCGGTATTACGAATCTAGCGTTTGAGTTGGCAAGGGGAGTCATCGCGTTAGTTGATAGCATGGCCACAAAGCTGTGGGTTGCTGATGAGGATGAGACGATTGGAGTTATCAATAGCAACAACCAACAGGCAGCACGGGCGCTGATTACACGGAATAAGGATTTGTTTAAGTATCTTCTCAACTTTGGCCGGGACGGTAAACGGTACATGCAGCGACCGTACCTTGGTGAGTCTGCCTATAAGTTGAGTCAGAACGGGATTGATTCATTAATAAAAGACCCACATAATTTTGTAGAGAATTGGAAGTTTGAGGGTGACTGGTTAGGCCACGGAGATGGTAATATGGAGAGTTGGTCGCAGTTATGCCAAAAGTAAATAAACTTGATAGCCCAGGATATCGCGGAAAAGTAAGGCAATGTCCGTCGTGTGATGGACAGAGGTTCGTGTATAAGTATGGATGGAAGAAGGACTGTGAAACATGTCTTGGAAGTGGAGTTATTTATCAAGGAGTGTTCTGTCCGTATTGTGGACGGTCTATACAAATTGAGCATAAGGGAGTTTTGATTTGTGGCTCCGATGCTTGTAAGAAATCAACTAAGAAGCCAAGTAGTCAGATGAGTGATGCTTATAGTGAGAATTATGACCAGCTATTTGGCTTATTTAGTTAACGATACCCGGTGCATCACTTAAGAGTGTCAACGCACTTCGTTGGTGATGGCCAGTGTCGGGAGGCCCTTACGGGTCTACCTGATGAGAGTCAGGCCGAAGTTGGCTGTTGTTCCTTGGTGGTATGTATCAATGGTTGTATGTCTATATCCCTCTGTCGGCAGTGTAGAGGTTAGTTGGAGTGTGTAGGAACTTAGTTCCTTTGACCATGCTTCGACGACGCAGGTTAGACTAGTTTTACTAACTTGTACTCAGGCGCTCCACTTAAACAAGGATATAGTTATGATTAAAGATATATACTGGGTGAGGGCGGAGATAGGATACACTTCTGAGAAGTAGTGTACCGGGAATACTTTTGAAAGGAGGAATAATGAAAATTACAATTAGAGCAAGTGATATAAAACATGGCCGAGTTCGTGAACCGCGTTTTTGTCCTGTCGCCTTAGCAGCAAAAAGGGCATTCAAAAACATGGTGTTTGTTGGTGGTAGACGCTTAGAGGTGAAAAAAGAAGGTAGGCGGCTGATTAAATTACTGCCTCTCGTGGCTCGTAAGTTCATTCGAGCGTTCGATAATAGCCGTAAAGTTAAGCCATTTAGTTTCACGCTTTAATTAGCGTGATTGTTCTAGTTGGTCGGTTTCTACCGGGTAGCTGGATAGCGCCTAATAGGTTAGCGGGACTTCGCGTACCCTATACCACGTTAAAGGCAAGAGAGTTTGGCCGCTCTCAGCGCGATACAAATGCCAATACGGAGGGGAGCATTGCAGCGAGAGGGCTGTTTACGCTCCCTAACTTTTTGTGAGGTTAGATGATGCAGAGAAAATGCTATTACTGTAATGTGGTTATGGTTCAGTATCGTTGTGATAAGAAACACCGCAATAGACCACGTAATGCATTTTCTCGTGACCATTTACTGCCAATAGATAGAGGTGGTAAGGGCCTAGCATATAATCAAGTTGATTGTTGTTGTGCTTGTAATGGTGATAAGGGTAGGTTGACGTTGGAAGAATATAGAGTTGTTAGGGCATTTAGGACTGGTATGATTGCAGTTAGTAATTTTAGATTTCCAGGTGAGAGATGAAGCTATATATCAAACGTCAGTGGAAGCGAAGTACATCACTGGGCTTCCTACGGCGTATGAGAGACAGGTTATTTGGGCGAAAGTGTTATACGATTGATTGTGTAGGTGCGATGAGACGTATTGACCAATGGCAAACAATAGATGCTGTTATTGTTGAACGTTGGCATTGTTTTGATTGCCTGGCAGAAACAGAGGAAAGGTACTAATGACAGGCGTTATACCAGCGTGGACTTTAACGAATGCGATGCAGGCACCATTAATTGAGGAAAAGTGTGACCTGTTATTCGTTTATGGTATATTAAAAAGAGGATTTTCGTTAGACTTAAGAAATTATGACGCTCAATTCATTGATAAAGCAGAGTTTCCAGGGGCTAAAATCTATCGAATTGGAAGTGGTGTTGGCTTAAGCTTGAGCAAAGATATAACGGACATAGTTTATGGAGAAGTTTTTAGAATTCCTCATAGCCTATGGGGATGGTTAGATGATATAGAAGGCCATCCATATAATTATAAGCGAGAGATTCAACATATTTATTGCCCTAAAGCCTGTAAGTCAAAGGACCTAGTATATATGGATGGATATATAAATGCTTATGTTTATATTCATCAGCGCCCTAATTGTTTTGGGGGTCAAATTAAATCGGGGAGGTATGAACGTGCCGCTATTTGAATTTGAGTGCAAGACTCATGGTGTATTTGAAAAGATTACCATAGAGAAGTATGATACATTACTATGCCCAGTTTGCGGAGAAGAAAGTGAGAAGGTTGAGTTCTCGGTTCCGGCAAAGAGGAATCCTGAGTTTGGGATACAAAAATGACCAAGACTTCATGTTTATCAGAATCAAAGTATTTACTTGAACGAGAATTAAGGACTCGTGGGTACGGAGTTGTTGTGAGTAATCGAGATTTCCATGTTACGCATGGTTCTGGACACTTCTCGATTGGCTTTCTTCCTGGTAACAGGCGTGTCTTAGTAAGTCATTACTCCTATATCAACCACGATGCAAGGAATAAAGGGTTTGGTAAGCGATTATTGATAGTTCGAGAAGAGGTTGCAAAAGCGGCGGGAGTTAACTTGCTTCTAGCAACTGTGAAGAATGAGAATGCTGTTGAAGTACATCTTCTTAAGTCGAATGGTTGGAAACGGTTTACGAATCGTAGAGATACAAAGACTTCTCTTTGGGGCAAGCAGCTATGATAGGCGCGTGGTTCTTCGAAGATATTAGTTGGGACGACGAAGAGTTAAAAGCTGATAAAGATATTATTTATCAAACATTTCAAGGCCACCCACACTGGCCACATTTCGACCCTATTAGGGATAAAAAGGAGTATTATCCTTTGGAATGGGTCGTATATACATGATTCATCTCCCCAATTACTTCGTCCGTAAAGTAGCTGGCTACCCAGCAGGGTTACGAATGCCAAAGATGGAGAAGTGGTATGTGGATAATTGGCCAAAGGGATTTGTTAATTCCCATAACAACACACATTATCTTGTTTTAGGTACAGATGGGGACCCTCTATCTGGTGGAGATTATCGCTATTGGTGTGGTGCCGTATCTTCTTTATTCAGAAAGGGTTATGCACAATGTAGGTGCTGTGGTGAGGTTGTGGTCCTTAAGAGGGAGCGAAAGGAACATAAACAGAAGGGGTGTGGTAGTAAGTTGGAAGAGGCTTACAAGATGCTTCGTAGGTCAACTGAGTGTATTATGTGTAAGTTGGCTACGCATCGAAAGGTGTATGGGCTTCCATTATGTTGTAAGGATTGTGAGTTTGAGTGGGAGTTTACAACAGCGACGCCAAGAGTTTTGAGGTATGTTTTGGAAGAGGTAGGTAAATAATGCCTTGTTATGATTGGAAAGATGATGAACCAATTAGCCCAAATCCTGAGCTAATCAAGAGATTGAATGCGGCTACTAGGGCGGCTTGTGATTTGTACAAAGCCCTCAAAGGGATGTATGCATCTGAGGGTGTGATTCGAGATTTACCCGTACCCACCCTACAATGGGTCCAGCAGCATATAGAGCTTGATAAGAAACATGCAAAACAAAAAAGGAGAAAGTAATGCCAAGAAGTATGGTAGGACATCCGAATTTGATTCTTGAGACTCTACCGGATGAGTGTACTAAACGTGGCTGGGAGATGGCAAGTCAGCCAAAGGCACTTTGGGGTGAGAATGAGTGGCATAAGGTGTTTGTGCGGGTTAGAGCACCTAAGTTTTATGCTTCATTTGAACTACAACAGATGCCGGGGTGCTGTGCGGTTCTAATTGCGAGCTATATAGACCCACAGCCGCGTAATCAACGGTCTTTTGATGTAGTTATTAATACTATCAAAGATGCAGCGTACGAAGCTGGTTTTGGTTCTTTGATGCTTTCTCAAGTATTGCATGAAGATATTCCGCCACGTAAGGCTTTGTGGGGTAATTGCTTGAATGATGGGTGGGAGATGAGTAAACCATTTGTTAATGCGAAGTCGGGTAACAAGGTTGTGTACTTAACTAAAGACCTTGGACAAAAGGGGAAGGTTGCAGGACTAGAAATTCCGGTGGTGTAAAGTGGGCCGAATACTAATAGTATTTATTTTGTCAGGACTGTTGGCGTTTCCTACGTTCTCGCAGACTGATAAAGAGATTAAGGATTGGTACGGTGAATATAATACTATGTTCTTTCGGGGTAAGCTACCAAAGAATATAATTATCCAGCGTTCAACTGACCCTGATTTTCTAGCTAGAACCACTAAGATAGGAGACAAATTTGTCATCACCTTCAGTGACTCCTATAAGTTAGGAGAGATTCTTACTGAATTGATATTACTACATGAGATGTGTCATGTTGAAACATGGGATGAAGCTGTAATAGGAAGGCACGGACCCAAGTGGCGGGTTTGTATGTTAAAGTTAAAGATGCAAGGCGCGTTTGACGAACTAATAATTGAGGCGTACTAAGTGAAACGGTATACACCAAAAGTTGTATCAAAGTGGATTGCGGCGGTTAATTTGATGGGTAAGGCTAGACCACCGAAGCCATTTCCAGGTAAGGCTCCAACTAGAATTATGTTAAGGGTTGTGGATGGAAGGCGACACTTTGAGTACATTGGTAAGCCATCAAGAGAAATGAAACGGGCTTATGATACTTTTGCTCAAAAGCCTGTACATTCAATGGATTCTTTTGCAGTTTATGCTGAGTTTGATAGAAGCGGGTTGATTACGTTATCAAAGATGAGTATAGGTGGGATGCCAGTTCGCCAAACAAACGTAGAACTATGGGCACATTATCATCCTGAGATTATGGTAGAGCACCTCCCAAATTGGTTACGGTATAAGTTTAAGGTAGTAGGTGGTAAGTATAAACTTGCTTGAAGGGTAAACATGGAATTTGCTGAAATAAAATACACGTTCTTTAAGACTTTAGTTGAGCACGGATATGGTAGTATTGCAGAGATTCCTAAAGAAGTTTTAACTGATATACCCACTAGACTAATTGATAAGTGGTGGGGACAGTTTAAGGATGCTCCTGAGATTACAGCTATTCCACAGAATCCGCGACTTGTTAATAGGTTCACTATTGGCGCGGACCCAGAATTTAGCTTGACTCAAGATGGCAAGCCATTTCCAGCAATGAAGATTGGATTACAAACTGGCCTAGCGTTTGGAATGGATATGAATGGGCGATTGGCAGAGTTACGTCCTACTCCAAGCCGATTCGCGTTAGATGTTGTGGCTTCTATGCTTGCTGAGTTACGGTGGATGGCATTATATGTACCAAACACACTTAAGTATCAGTGGTTAAGTAGCCCGTTTGATGGTCAGGATGGAGTTGGTGGTCACGTACATCTTGCAAGACAACGAGATGAGCAAGGTAGAAGAATAGATATTGATGGCCTAGCCTTTTTATACCACTCTTTAACAAGAATTGGTGTCTTTAGTAAAGAGCTTAATGACATTCGTAGGTCACAAACGAAGTACGGAGAGCCTAATGATATTAGGCCACAAAAATACGGCTTTGAGTATCGAGCCTTCCCAACGTGGATGGACTCACCGTGGCTTGCATATTTAGTCTTGGTGCTTTCGAAGTTATCGGTGTATAGTCCGAGACTTGTTCGTAATATTTTTGACAATACGAATAGGAATGCTAAGGCTCTTGAACGGGCTATTGTAAATATGCTGGCGTTCTTTAAGAACGTAGATGATGATGCATGGATTGCGTTTCATGCCTTTAAGAAGTGGGGATTGCCGAAGCAAGGTGGTATTGACTTTAGAGCTAATTGGGGAATCTTATATCCCAAGCAGCCTGCGTTACCAGTTGGGAGATATTATCCATCAATGATTGCTGGCGGGGATGCCGAACGTCAGGCAATTTTTGATTATCTTGTAAATAAGGCCGCGATTAAGCCTGATTTGCCAATATGTAATTGGGAGCCAAGAGGTATACCTGATAATTATGAATGGTTGATGAATATTGTTCAGACATACCACAAGATTGGAGTTGGTGAAATTTCTAACGAGTTGGTGTGCCACAAGAATTGTACCGTGGATATTAGCTCGATGGACCATAAAGATATTATTACTATCTACTATAGTCAGTACAAATGTGAAGATGGTGTAAAAGAGCTAAAGAACTTACTACCAAATCTTGTGATTAGTTGGAAGCAACAGGCAGACCCAGGAAAGTTCATGTTATATCTGCCTACAACATTACGGACCTTCGACACAATACCGAAGGTTAAGAAAATTCTTACATCGGGTTTGTTCCCGTTGTGGAAAGTTGGAGATGTTAAAGCAGATAGTTTCTATGTATGGGTCAATAGGAATAAGGGTCAGATAGAAAGAAAACTTACCGGAAAGGAATTGGTAATCTAACTTGTGCGGAATAGCTGGTATTAAAAAGTACGGGGAGAAGCCTATCGAAGAATACATGATTCGATTGCTTCTTACTGGACTAGAACATAGAGGCAATGATGCAACTGGTATTGCCCTACAAAATAAGAAGGGGGATGTTTATACTCTTAAGCAAGACGTTCCTGCATGGTCATTCGTTACGTCGAATGCTTATGAAGAATGGATTGAGGAGCATCTTAATGATGATGCAGAGTCAGTTATTCTTCATGCAAGGGCCGCTACAAAGGGTTCACCACGTACACCAAAGAATAATCATCCATTGTTCAATGGATGTACGGCAATCGTTCACAATGGGAAGATTGAGAATGATGATTCCGTGTTCGATAAGTTGAAGCTTGAACGAGCGGCAGAAACGGATACAGATATCATTCGGGCTATTATTGATAAGTTTGGTATTACACCCAAAGCAATTGAGATGCTCAATGAGGTTCGTGGGTCGGCGGCAATTGCTGCGTTGAGTCCAGCTTATCCTGGTAAGATGTTAGTTGGTCGGTCAGGTTCGCCGTTAAGTTTGGGTAGCACGGATGATTTCTTAATCTTCGCTAGTGAGAAGAATGTTATTCATCGGGCAATGAAACCAATTAAGGAACGGTTTGGAATTACATTTCAGCAACAGAGTTTAGATATGGCATTTAGTCCCTACCCAGACAACACGCTTTGGATTCTTGGGCCAGATGGTAAAGAGTTTCATGGTGAGTTGAAGAGTTTCTGGGGGACATATAAAGACCCGATTCGTCGTGTGTATGTGGATTATAAACAGCGACAGGATGAATGGTCTAAGAAAGCAAATCCTGGTGTTACGGTTAGAGTGAATTTACCTAAACAAGATGGAGATAAGATTCTCCTTAGCTGCCCGAAGTGCCAGAAACCATTGGTGCTTGGTAAGCATCAATTGAGTATGAATCTGGACGACCTTGTGTGTCCGAAGGACAGAGGTGGATGTGGTAGTCCACTTGGAGAGGCTAGGGTTAATTAATGACTACTGGACTTGTAAAAGAGGAACAAGTTAAAGTTTGGCATAGAGTTTACTACACTGTTCACCAAGTAGAAAGGTCATTGAGACCAGAAGAAATACAAGTTGGCATGAAAATTGGAATACTAGAACAGCGTGGTGATTATCTAGAAATCGAAAGGCCACAATTTTTTATTGGAAAG
>Ga0137403_10003404_pt1 | contig 19113 bp, 20 predicted proteins | sample CZOMad2_1_16fung_FD_122057 | JGI IMG/M metagenome (GOLD analysis project Ga0137403, IMG submission 122057) | Vadose zone soil fungal communities from Angelo Coast Range Reserve, California, USA - CZOMad2_1_16fungal (Hybrid Assembly) | ecosystem: Environmental > Terrestrial > Soil > Vadose zone...
TCCCCCATCATCGTGGTCCTCATGGGCACCGTGACCGGCGTGGCCGGCGGAGTGCTGCGTGACGTCCTCAGCGCGGAGATCCCCCTCATCCTGCGGCGCGACCTCTACGCCACCGCGGCCATCGCGGGCGTCTCCGCGTACTTGATCCTGCAGCCGCTGGGCTTACGGCGCCCGTGGGCGTTCGGCGCGGGCATGACGGTGGTGGTGGTGCTGCGGCTGCTCGCCATCTACCGGGGCGTGCACCTGCCCATCTTCCGCGTGTAGAGTCTCCAGGGAGCGGCCATGCCGAGAGCGACCATCGACGGGCTGGAGGTCGAGTACGCAACGCGCGGGTCCGGGCCCGCGCTCCTCATGCTGGCGCCCGGCGGCTTCGACGCCACCATGGAGAAGTGGCGGACGGGCACCGCTTGGACGGGGCTCGACGCGCTCGACGCGCTCGCGCGGGCTTTCACCGTGGTGGCCTATGACCGGCGTGAGTCCGGCGCGTCGGGCGGCCGGGTGGAGCGCCTGTCCTGGGCGCTGTTCGCGGAGCAGGGAAGACGCCTCCTCGAGCATCTCGGAATCGCTCGCGCCTTCGTCCTGGGCGGCTGCATGGGCTGCTCGGTGGCCACCGCCTTCGCGGCCCGCTTTCCCGAGGCCACCCACGCGCTCATCCTGCACTGGCCGGTGGGCGGCTACCGGTGGAAGGTGAACGGCGCGGAGCGCTTCGCCCGCCACCTGCGCTTCGCCCGCGAGCACGGGCTGGCGGGGGTGGTGAAGCGAGCGCACGAGGGCCGGTCGTTCTGGCAGGATCCGGAGGCCGGCCCCTGGGCGTCGGTGCTCGTGCGCGACGCCAACTTCGGCGAGGCCTACGCCGCGCAGGACCTCGACCGCTACCTGGGGCTCATCGCCGCCAGCGCGCGCGGCCTTTTCGATCGCGACACTGCGCCGGGAGCCGAGCCGGAGGAGCTGATGGGCATGCGCGTCCCCGCGCTCATCGTCGCGGGGGACGATCCCGCGCATGCCACGTCGGGCGCCCACTATCTGCGCGAGCTGCTCCCGCAGCCGGAGCTCTGGCCGGTGATGCCGCCCGAGCAGACGACGGAGCGCGTGGTGGCCCGCATCGTCGAGTTCGGCCGGGCGCACCCGATGCCGTGAAGGAGGCAGGCTCATGAAGCCATCGCGATCGCCGCTCCCGTGGCGCGTCCTCAGCGTGCTCGCGCTCGCCGTGCTGGCCGCAGCGGGCTGCGCGTCGGTCTCCGCGGAGTCGTCGAGCGCGTTCAGCGCGTTCTCGGCGTCCACGCTCCAGCTGCGGGACGGGGCCGATGCCTCGCTCGGCGTCGTGCAGGAGCGCATCCGCGATCGCTACATCGCGGAGGCGTCGGCGGGAGACGTGGCGAAGCTCGAGAGCCTGCTCCTCGCCCAGCCGCCGGGCGATCCCTTCGGGTGGTCGAGCGAGCGCGCGCCGCTCTTCCTGCAGACCGCGCGCTTCCGCGACGGTGTGCGGCGGCTGAACTCGGTGCTGGTGGGCTATGCCGGCGCCCTCGAGCAGATGGCCTCGCCCGCGCTGGTGAGCCCGCAGACCTATGATCAGCTGGCCACCGACCTCAATGGCAATCTCAAGGCCACGCTCGGGTCCATGGGGGTGTCGCCGCCGAACCGGGAGCTCGCCATCTTCTCCACCGTGGCCAGCGGCTCCTTCAAGGCCTACGTGCAGAACCAGCAGCGGTCGACCCTGCTCAAGGCGCTCCAGGAGAACCAGCCCGCCATCGACGACGTGGCGCAGCAGGGCGCGGCGGCGGTCCGCATCGCCGCCCTGGCCTATCGCAACGAGTACGACCTCGCGAGTCAGAAGCTGGCCCAGAAGAAGGCCATCCGGGAGCTCGCGGAGCTGGACGACCGCTTCATCAAGGAGATGGCGGGGTTGCGCACGCTCGCCCAGTCCTACCAGATGCTGCCCGCCGCCCACCGCGAGCTCGCCGCCGGCCGGGGCGACCCGGCCAGCGGCCTGCCGATGATCCGGGAGCTCTACGAGAACGGCCGGGAGCTCTACCGGCTGTACGAGCAGCTGAACGCCGACGATCGCCGGACGAAGTAGCCCGGGGAGGAATGGACCATGGCCTTCGAGGCGACGGACAAGGAAAAGGTGCTGGAGTCGCTGATGGCGGCGCGGCGGCAGGGCCAGCTCGCCGAGCTGAGCCTGCGGCTCCAGGACAAGACGGAGCAGGCCGAGACGGTCTGGGAGAGCACCGCCCGCCTCTCCACGGAGATCGACATCATGCTGGGCAAGATCATGGAGGAGTGGCGGGGGCGCGCGGATCCGATCCTCAAGGGGCTGACCGCTGCCACCGCCAAGCTCGAGACCGCGGTGAGCGGCATCAAGAAGAGCGTCCAGACGGCCCAGAACGTCATCAAGGTGGTGGGGTTGCTCGACGACGCGGTGGCCATTGCCAAGAAGGCGTTCCTGGCGGCGTAATCGCCCGGGTAACCCGTGCCCCTTCGCGACTCGGGCAGCCGCTGGGCCATCCAACGGGGAGATCCTGATGCTCTACATGATCGTCGAGCACTTTCGCGACGGCGACCCGGTGCCCGTGTACCGGCGCTTCCGCGACAAGGGGCGGATGGCGCCGGACGGCCTCCGCTACGTCTCGAGCTGGGTGACGGAAGACCTCGGCCGATGCTATCAGCTCATGGAGTGCGACGACCGCGCCCTCCTCGAGCAATGGGCGGCGCGCTGGCGGGACCTGGCGGAGATGGAGATCCATCCCGTGGTCACCTCGGCGGAGGCGGTGGCCGCCGTCGGCCCGCGGCTCTGAGCGCGCCGCGGTGAATCCAATGGACGCGCCCGCGCCGTGACTTCCGCCTCGCCCATGGTCACCACCACCCCGGAGCGCGCCGAGGTGCCGCCGCCGCTCTCCGTCCCGCCGCACGAGGTGGCGCCGGATTTGCTCATGCATCGCTCGTTCGTCAACACCTACGCGCTGCGCACCGGCGACGGGCTGCTCCTCGTCGACCCCGGGCTCCTCCGCAACGCCCGGTCGGTCCACGCCGCCGTGCGCGCGTGGAGCCCGGCGCCGCTGCACACCGCCGTCTACACCCACGGCCACGTGGACCACGCCTTCGGGCTCAGTGCCTTCCTGGAAGCGGGCGAGCGGCCGCAGGTCGTGGCCCAGGAGCGGTGCGTGCAGCGCTTTCACCGTTATCGCCTCACCCACGGGCTGAACAACCACATCAACCGGCGGCAGTTCGGCAATCCCGCCATCACCTTCCCGGAGCAATTCGTCTGGCCCACGCTCACATTCCGCGAGTCCCTGGTGCAGCATCTCGGCGGTCAGGAGGTGCAATACCACGCCGCCAAGGGCGAGACGGACGACCACTGCTTCGTCTGGATTCCCGCGCGTGGGTACCTCTTCACCGGCGACCTCATCGTCTGGGTGGCGCCCAACTGCGGCAATCCCCAGAAGGTCCAGCGCTATCCCCTGGAGTGGGCAGAAGCGCTCGAGCGCATGGCGGCGCTCGACGCGGAGTGGCTCTTCCCCGGCCACGGCTATGTCGTTCGCGGGCGGGAGGCAGTGCAGACGGTCCTCACCGAGACCGCCCGCTACCTGCGCGTCATCGTGGAGCAGGTGCTGGCCCGGATGAACGCGGGCGAGACACCGGAGGCGATCTTCCACGCGGTGCAGCCGGACCCGGTGCTGGCGACCCGCCCGTATCTCCGAGCGCGCTACGATCACCCCAAGTTCATCGTGCGCAATCTCCTGCGCCTCTGGGGCGGATGGTGGGACGGCAACGCGGCCCACCTCCTGCCCGCGACCTGGGAGGCGCAAGCGCGCGAGATCGCCGCGCTCGCGGGCGGGGCCGCGGCGGTGGTGGCGCGCGGGCGGCGCCTGCTCGCGGCGGGAGACGTGAAACTCGCCACGCATCTGGCGGAGTGGGCCACGCGCGCCGAGCCCAAGGACGCGGAGGCGCAGCGGCTCAAGCGCGACGTCTACGCGCGGCGCCTCGAGGAGGCCGAGGCCCTGATGGCGCAGGGGATATTCCGCGCCGCCATGAACGACGCGCGAGGGGCGCTGGGCGAGGCGCCCCTACCGCCCGCCGGCCCGGTCACGCTCTGACCGAGGTCAGAAGAACGAGGCCACCGTGACCGCCGAGTGCTCCCGACCGTTTTATGGCGAGTTCGCGTGGGCCTACGACTATCTCATTCCCCGGCCGGTGGCCGCCGAGTGCGCCGGCATCGCCGCGACCCTGACCCGCCGCGGTCTGGCACGGGACGCCGCGGTGCTCGACGCCGGCTGCGGCACCGGCCGCTACGCGCTGGAGCTGGCGCGTCTTGGCTACCGCGTCACGGGGCTGGATCGCTCGCCCGAGCTCCTCGACGAGGCCCGCCGAGCCGCCGAGGCGGCTGGGGCCGTGGTCCACATCGTGCTCGGCGATCTGCTTGCCCTCCCCGCCCGGGCTTCCCACGACGCCATCCTCGCTCGAGGCGTGCTCAATGACTTCGTGGAGAATTCGGAGCGGGACGCGGTCCTCCGGTCCTTTGCCGGCGCGCTTCGCGCGGGAGACGCACTGCTCCTCGACGTGCGGGACTGGGAGGCCACGGCCGCGGAGCGGTCGCGCCGACCCGTGGCGGAAAAGCGGGTGCAGACCCCGCGGGGCCCACTCACGTTCCGGACGGTCACGCGCCTGGATCCGGACACCCAGCGGATCCTCATCTCGGAGACCCATAGCCTCGCTACCAGCGAGGGGGCGCGAGAGGCCCGCTTCGAGTTCACCATGCGGTGCTGGACGCGGGAGGAGCTGGAGGCGCGGCTCGGCCGGGCCGGCTTCACGGCGATCGAGTACGCGCCCGGCTATGCGGCGGACACGGCCGGCGGCGGCAACCGGATCGTCGCGGTGGCGTCGAAGGGGTGACGCGCTCGCGCTCGCTGAGCGCGGCGACGCCGTGGTCCGGGTGGACGGCGCCTCGAGCCGGGCGGACCGCGAGGTCGAACGCGTGCGCGAGCGAGGTGGTATGGTGTTTTCCAGCGTCGCCGAGGTCCCGCGGCTGGAGGACGGCCGCGGGCCCGGCTAGATCGTCGGAGGATCAAGCCATGCCAGCACATACGCCCGAGGACTGTGACCGCCTCTTCGAGTACTACCTCAATGCCGGCGACCTCAACCACCTGGTCATGCTCTACGAGGACGGCTGCAGCCTGGTCCGGCGCGACGGCAGCGTGGGCACGGGACATGCCGCCATTCGCGCGGTGTTCGAGCCGATGCTGGCCACGCGACCGCGGATCAAGCTCGAGGTGGTGAAGGTCGTGCGGACTGGTGAGGATCTCGCGCTGGTGTACAACGACTGGACGCTCTCCGCCACCGGCGCCGACGGGAAGCCGATCCAGCGATCCGGCAAGGCCCTCGAGGTGGTGCGCCGGCAGCGCGACGGCAGCTGGCGCGTCGCCATCGACGATCCGGTGGGGCGGGGCTGATGTCCGACCTGGCGTTCTCGGTCGAGACGGAGCCCGCGGACCGGGACGTCGAGATGCTGGCGCGAGGGTTGACGGAGCATGCTCTCCCGGTGACGAGGACCCCGGGTTTTCAGTCCTTGAGCGTCTTCGTCCGGGATCACGACGGCACCCTCGTGGCCGGCGTCCACGGCCAGGTCAACTGGAACTGGCTGCACATCGGCCTCTTCTGGGTGGCCACGGACCGCCGCCACCAGAGCCTGGGCTCGCGACTCCTCGCCGCCATCGAGACTGCGGCGCTCGAGCGCGGTTGCTCGCAGGCTCACCTCGACACCTTCAGCTATCAGGCGCGGCCCTTCTACGAGCGCCAGGGCTACCGGCTCTTCGCAACGCTGGAGAACTACCCGCCCGGCCAGCAGCGCTATTTCCTCCGCAAGACACTCCGCGCCTGATGGCGAGAAACGTCGAGATCAAGGCGCGCGTGGCCGACCTCCCGCGCTTGCGTGACCGCGTGGCGGCGCTGGCGCTCGGGCCGCCGCAGGCGCTCGAGCAGACGGACACGTTCTTCCCCGTCCCCGGCGGTCGCCTCAAGCTCCGCCGGTTCGGGGATGGAGCCGGCGAGCTCATCCTGTATCAGCGCCCGGATCGTCCGGGCCCGAGGGAGTCCGCGTACTTCCGCATGGACTGCCGGGATCCGGCCGACCTCGGCGCCATCCTGAGGCGACGGCTCGGGGCGCGCGGGGTAGTCGAGAAGCGGCGCGAGGTATTCCTCGTGGGTCGCGCGAGGATTCACCTCGACGAGGTCCGTGACCTGGGCGCCTATCTCGAGATCGAGGTGGTGCTCGACGCGGGCGAGCCCGCCGCGCGGGGTGAGCGAGAGGCGCGCGCGCTGCTGGCCGTGCTGGACGTGCCCGACTCCGCGCTGGAGGCGCGCGCCTACATCGATCTTCTCGAGGCCCGGGGCGCCCGTTGACCGCGGAGGCGGTGACGCTCGAGACGGAGCACCTGGTGCTCCGCATGTTCGGCGCGGCCGACTTCGAGGCCTACGCCGCGATATGCGGGGATCCCGAGGTGATGCGTTTCATCGGCGATGGCCAGCCGCTGGCGCCGCCCATGGCCTGGCGCAGTCTGGCCATGGTCATCGGACACTGGTCCTTGCGGGGCTATGGCCTCTGGGCCGCCACCGAGCGCGCGTCGGGAGTGCTGGTGGGGCGCGTCGGGTTCTGGAATCCCGATGGGTGGCCCGGCTTCGAGCTCGGCTGGCTGCTGGGCCGGACCTACTGGGGGCGAGGCTATGCCACCGAGGCGGCCCGTGCCGCGCTGGACTGGGCCTTCGCGCAGCTCGGCCAGCCCCAGGTGATCAGCCTCATCTACCCCGACAATGCCGCGTCCATCAAGGTGGCGACTCGATTGGGAGAGAGGCTGGCCGATCGTATCGAGCTCCTGGGGAAGCCGGTGCTGCGCTACCGCATCACCCGGGACGAATGGCACCAGGGGGCCGCCGCGTGCCGGTGATCTTCGTGCACGGGGTGCCCGACACCGAGCGGGTCTGGCGAAAGGTGATCGCCCGCCTCGAGCGCCGCGACGTCGTGACGGTGCGGCTGCCGGGCTTCGGCTGCCCGATCCCGCCCGGCTTCGAGGCCACCAAGGACGCCTACGCCGCCTGGCTCGTCGAGCAGATCGCATCCCATCCGGAGCCGGTGGACCTGGTAGGCCACGACTGGGGCGCCATTCTCGCCGTCCGCGCCGCGTCGCTGCGGCCGGACCGCGTCCGCTCCTGGGCGGCCGGCGGCGCACCCCTCGATCCCGACTACGTGTGGCATCCGGCCGCGCAGGCCTGGCAGACGCCCGAAGTCGGCGAGGCGGTGATGCAGCGGCTCACGCCCGAGGCGCTGGCCAAGGCGCTGGCGGCCGCGGGCGTGCCGCATGACGACGCGCGCGAGGCCGCCGCGCAGCTCGACGAGACCATGAAGCAGTGCATTCTCCGCCTCTACCGGTCCGCCGTGCACGCCGGGCGGGATTGGCTGCCCGAGCTGGCGCGCATCCCGCGCCGGGGCCTGGTGCTATGGGGCGAGGGCGATCCCTACGCCGGGGTGGATTTCGGGCGGCGGCTTGCCGAGCGTACCGGCGCCCGCTTCGCCCCCCTCGCGAATTGCTCCCACTGGTGGCCGCTCGAGCGCCCCGACGCCGTGGCGGCGGAGCTCGGTGCGCTGTGGCGGCAGGCGGAGTCGCCTCCCCCGCGGTAGACCACGTCGCCGCGCTTCGCGGGCACCCTCCCGGTCTTCCCGCCGCCGGGAGGGCCTCCCCGACGCTGTGGTATCGTAAGTCCCCATGCCGGTGCCCGCCGCGGTCCGCGACACCATCCTCGGTCCGCTCAATGACGCTCAGCGCGAGGCCGTCATCGCCACCCACGGGCCCGTGCTCGTGCTCGCGGGGGCGGGCAGCGGCAAGACCCGCGTCATCGCGCACCGCATCGCCTATCTGCTCGCCGTCGAGGGGGTGAACCCGCGGAGCGTGCTCGCCGTCACCTTCACCAACAAGGCGGCGGAGGAGATGCGCCGGCGGGTGGAGGATCTCGTCCTGCCGCTGGGCCTCCGGCCGCCGCTCATCGCCACCTTCCACTCCACCTGCGTGCGCATCCTGCGCGAGCACGCGCCTCGCATCGGCCTGCCCGCCGGCTTCGTCATCTACGACGAGGACGACCGCCTCACCCTCGTGAAGGAGGCGATGCGCGAGCTACAATTGGACGAGCGCGAGGTGACCCCCGCCACCGCCGTGCACCGGCTGAGCCACGCCAAGAATCAGATGGTCTCGGTCGAGGAGGCGGAGCGGCTCGCCCGCACGCCGCGCGAGGAGCGCATCGCCTCGCTCTACCGGGTGTACGAGACGCGGCTCCGGGCCGCGGGCGCGGTGGACTTCGACGACCTCCTCCTTCTCGCGGTGCGCCTCTTCGAGACCTCACCCGCCACGCTGGACTGGTACCGGGGCGTGTGGCAGTACGTGCTGGTGGACGAGTACCAGGACACCAATCGCGCCCAGTACCGCATCATCCGCCTGCTCACGCAGGAGCACCGGAATCTGTGCGTGGTGGGCGATCCCGACCAGTCGGTGTACCGCTGGCGCGGCGCCGACCTCCGCAACATCCTCGACTTCGAGAAGGACTTCCCCGACTGCCGGGTGGTGCCGCTCGAGCAGAACTACCGCTCCACCAAGCAGATCCTCCGCATGGCCTCGGCGGTGATCGAGCACAACACCGCCCGCAAGGACAAGCGCCTGTGGACGGAGAACCCCGAGGGGGAGCGCGCCCAGGTGTACCGGGCCTGGGACGAGAACGAGGAGGCCGCCTTCGTGGCCCGCGCGATCCGCGGCCTTCACGACGAGGGCGGGGATTACCGCGACGTGGCGGTCTTCTACCGTACCAATGCCCAGTCGCGCGTGCTGGAAGACGCGCTCCGCCGCGCCAGCATCCCCTACCTGATCGTGGGCGGCGTGCGCTTCTACGAGCGGCGGGAGGTGAAGGACGTGGTGGCGTATCTGCGCCTCGTCGTGAACCCCCGTGACGACGTCGCTTTTCGCCGAGCGGTCGCGGCGCCGTCACGCGGCATCGGGCGCTCCACCCTCGAGCACCTGGACGGCGCCGCGCGCCGCCGGGGTGCGGGGCTGCTGGAGGCCTGCGCGGAGATTCCCGTGGAGGTCGGCGGCAAGGCGCGGCGGGCCCTCGAGGAATTCGCCCGCCTGATCGTGCGGCTGGCCGGATCTCGAGCGTCCGCCACGCTGCCCGCCCTCATCGACGAGGTGCTGGCGGGCTCGGGCTATCGCGACGCGCTCAAGGCCGAGCGCACCGCCGAGGCGGACACCCGCCTGGAGAACCTGGAAGAGCTCATCGCGGCGTCGGAGGAGTTCATCGTGGCGCGCGAGCTGGAGGGGACGCCGGCCACGCTGGAAGCCTTCCTCGACTCGGTGTCGCTGGTGGCCGACACCGACGAGCTGGATCCCGAGGCGGCCGGGGTGACCTTGATGACGCTCCACTCCGCCAAGGGCCTCGAGTTCCCGGTGGTATTCCTCACCGGACTCGAGGAGGGTGTCTTCCCGCACTCGCGCTCCATGGGCGACCGCGAGGAGCTGGAGGAGGAGCGCCGGCTCTGCTACGTGGGCCTCACCCGCGCCCGCGCGCGGCTCTTCCTCTCGCACGCGATGCACCGGCGCATCCAGGGGTACGGCGTGGGTGAGCCCTCGCGTTTTCTGCTCGAGATCCCAGAGGAGGAGGTGGTGCTACTCACGAGCCGGGCCAGCGCCCCGCGCATGCCGGTCGCCCCCGCCGCCCCGGCCCCCGCCGAGGTGGATGCGGACCTGCCCTTCCAGGTGGGCGCGCGGCTGCGCCATGCCCGCTGGGGGGAGGGCCTGCTGGTGGGCATACAGCGGGAGGGCGAGGACGTGATCGTCACCGTCCACTTCGCCAGCGTCGGCCGCAAGCGCCTGTCGCTCCAGTACGCCCACCTGGAGGAGATCGACTCGTGACCGAGCCCAGGATATCGCGCGAGGACGTCCAGCATGTGGCGCGGCTCGCGCGACTGGAGCTGGCGGCGACCGAGCTGGTCCGCATGCAGTCGGAGCTGAACAATATCCTCGCCTACATCGACAAGCTCCGCTCGGTGGACACCGCCGGCGTGGAGCCCACCTCGCACGCGGTGCCGCTCACCAACGTGATGCGCGAGGACGAGCCGCGCCCGTCATTCCCCCTCGCCGATATGCTGGCCAACGCGCCCGAGGCCGCCGGGGACTTCTTCCGCGTGCCGCGGATTATCGAGGAGTGACAGGTTGGGAGGAATGACATGCGGGGAGGAGTGAGATGCTGGCGGGGCTGACCATCGACGCCCTCGCCGCGCGCTTCCGCGGCGGGGAGGCCACCCCCAGCGACGCCACGCGGGACTATCTCGCCCGCATCGAGGCGCTCGATCCCGGCATCCGCGCCTTCATGACGGTGACGCGGGACGTCGCGCTGGCCCAGGCCGCCGAGGCGGACGCGCGCTTCAAGGCCGGCGCGCCGCGCGGGCCCCTGGACGGCGTCCCCATCGCGCTCAAGGACCTGTTCTGCACGCGGGGCATCCCCACCGCGTGCGGCTCGAAGATCCTCGAGCGCTTCGTGCCGCCGTACGACGCCACCGTCTATCAGCGCCTCCGGGCGGCGGGGGCGGTGCTGCTGGGCAAGCTCAACATGGACGAGTTCGCCATGGGCTCCTCCACCGAGAATTCCGCCTACTTCACCACGCGCAATCCGTGGGACCTGGGCCGCGTGCCCGGCGGCTCCTCGGGCGGCTCCTCCGCCGCGGTGGCGGCCGGCCTCGCCGCCGCGAGCCTCGGCACCGACACCGGCGGGTCCATCCGGCAGCCGGCGGCCTTCTGCGGCGTGGTGGGGCTCAAGCCGACCTATGGCCGCGTCTCGCGCTACGGGCTGGTGGCCTTCGCCTCGTCGCTGGACCAGGCCGGTCCCTTCACCAAGACGGTGGCGGACACCGCCCGCGTGCTCCAGGTGATCGCGGGGGCCGACCCGATGGACTCCACCGCGGCGGTGGTCCCCGTGCCCGACTATCTGGCGGCGCTGGGAGGCGGCGTGAAGGGGCTTCGCATCGGCATTCCGCGCGAGTACTTCATCGACGGCATGGACCCCGAGGTGGAGCGCGCGGTGCGGGCGGCGGTGGAGGTGCTGCGCGGGCTGGGCGCGCGGACCGAGGAGGTGTCGCTCCCGCACACGGAGTACGGGCTGGCCGCCTACTACCTCATCGGCCCCGCGGAGGCCTCGTCCAATCTCGCCCGCTACGACGGCGTCAAGTACGGGCTGCGGGTGTCCGGCGGCCGCGACCTCGTCGAGATGTCGAGCAAGACGCGGGCCGCCGGATTTGGAAGAGAAGTCAAGCGCCGCATCATGCTCGGGACCTACGCGCTGTCCGCCGGCTATTACGACGCCTACTACGGCCAGGCGCAGCGGGTGCGCACGCTGGTGGCCCGCGATTTCAAGGCGGCGTTCGAGCGCGTGGACGCCATCGTGGCCCCCACCACGCCGGGCGTCGCGTTCAAGGTCGGGGAGAAGGAAGACCCGCTGCAGATGTACCTCAACGACGTGTTCACCGTTCCGGTGAGCCTGGCGGGGCTGCCCGGCATCTCGGTGCCGGCGGGCTTCACGCTCCAGGGGCTGCCCATCGGCGTGCAGGTGATCGCGCGCGCCTACGACGAGCCCACCGTGCTGCGCGTGGCTCACGCCTACGAGCAGGCCACCGACTGGCACACGCGGAAGCCGACCCTCGAAGCGACGCCCCGATGAGCGCCGACGGGCCGAAGCGGCCTGACCGCGAGGCGGTCTCCGTGGACACGGGCTACGAGACCGTCATCGGGCTGGAGGTGCACGCGCATCTCCTGACGCGGACCAAGATGTTCTGCGGTTGCGCGACCACCTTCGGAGCGGCCCCGAATACCCAGACCTGCCCGGTGTGCCAGGGCATGCCCGGCAGCCTGCCGGTGATCAACCGCCGCGCGGTGGAGTTCGGGATCCGGGCCGCGCTCGCCATCGGCTGCCGCGTGAACCTCCAGAACCGGTTCGCGCGGAAGCACTACTACTACCCGGACATGCCGAAGAACTACCAGATCAGCCAGTACGAGGAGCCGCTGGCCGAGCACGGCTCGGTGGAGATCGTGGTGGGCGGCGTGACGCGGACCATCGGCGTGGAGCGCCTGCACCTCGAGGAGGACGTGGGCAAGCTCCTCCACGAGGGCGAGCTCGCCACCGCGCGCTCGAGCCAGGTGGACTACAACCGCGCGGGCGTGCCGCTGATGGAGATCGTCTCCCGGCCGGACCTGCGCTCACCCGAGGAGGCCGGCGCCTATCTCCGGACACTGCGCGCCATCGTGGTGTTTCTCGGCGTCTGCGACGGGAACATGGAGGAAGGCTCCCTCCGCTGCGACGCCAACATATCTTTACGTAAACGCGCCGTCGCGACTCTGGGCACCAAGGTGGAGATCAAGAACCTGAACTCCTTCCGCCATGTCCAGCATGCGCTGGAGTACGAGGTGCGACGGCAGGCGCAGGCGCTGGACGCGGGCGAGCGGATCGTGCAGGAGACGCGGCTCTGGGATCCGGAGCGCCTCCGCACCGTCTCCATGCGCTCGAAGGAGTTCGCGCACGACTACCGCTACTTCCCGGAGCCGGATCTGCCGCCGCTGGACCTGCCCGCTCCGTGGGTGGAGGAGATCCGGGCCGGCCAGCCCGAGCTGCCGGCGGCCCGGCGCCGGCGCTTCGTCGAGGCCCACGGCCTCACCCCTTACGAGGCCGAGCTGCTCTGCCAGGGGCGCGGCCTCGCCGACTACTTCGAGGCCGCCGTCCGCGCGCACCCCAGGCCCAAGGTGGTGGCCAACTGGATGCTCAACGAGCTCTTGCGCGAGCTGCCGGGCGATGACGACCGGGCCATCGCGGCCTGCCCCATTCCGCCGGCGAGCCTCGGAGACCTACTGGCCCTCATCGAGGACGGGACCATCAGCGGGAAGATCGCCAAGGACGTCTTCGAGAAGATGTACCGCAGCGGGGAGGACGCCCGGACCATCGTTGCCCGCGAGGGGCTGACCCAGATGGCGGATGCGGGGACCCTCGGCGGGGTGGTGGATCGGGTGCTGGCCGCCCATCCCCAGGTCATCGAGGACTGGCGCGGCGGCAAGAAGGCGGCGCTGGGCTTTCTGGTCGGGCAAGTGATGAAGGAGACCCAGGGCAAGGCCAACCCCGCGCTGGTGAATCGGCTCCTGGGGGAGAAACTTCCGAAACTCTAATAGGTTAAGTAGAATGGTCGCAGCCCATGATCCGGCTCCACCACGTGGGAAAGGTGTTCGGTTCAGGCCCCGCCCGGCGAGTGGCCCTCAGTGATATCTCGTTCAGCGTAGCCCGGGGCGAGTTCGCCGTCCTCAATGGCCCCAGCGGGGCGGGCAAGACCACCCTCCTCCGCCTCATCTACCGCGAGGAATTGCCCAGCGAGGGCGAGATCGAGATCGCGGGGATCGACGTGCCGGCTCTCCGGCGCCGCCAGGTCCCACGGCTCCGTCGCTCCATCGGCATCGTGTTCCAGGACGCCAAGCTGCTCGCCGGCCGCACCGTGTTCGAGAACATCGCCTTCGTGCTCCGGGTGATCGGCACTCCCAGAAAAGACATCACGCCGCGCGCCTTCTCCGCGCTCAAAGCGGTGGGGCTCTCGTCACGGGCCCAGGCGTATCCCAAGCAGCTCTCCCAGGGCGAGGCCCAGCGGGCGTCACTGGCGCGGGCGATCGCAAAATCGCCCGGGCTCCTCCTCGCCGACGAGCCCACCGGCAACCTGGACGACGACATGGCGGACGAGATCCTCGAGGTGATCCGCGAGATCTGGCAGCGGGGCACCACGGTGTTCCTGGCCACGCATCAGGCCGGCCTCGCTGCCCACCTCAAGCGCCGCACCCTCACCCTCGCCGGGGGTCGCCTCGTGAAGGACGAGGGGTGATGTTCCCCTTCCTCGTGAGCGAGGCCCTGCGGGACCTCAGACGGGCGGGCCGCGTGGGGCTGGCCGCCATCCTGCTCATCACGCTGTCGCTGGGCGCGCTCGGGTGCTTCTGGCTGCTCTCGCTCAATCTGGGCCGCGCGGTGACCCAGTGGCGCGAGCGACTGCGCGTCGTCGCCTATTTGCGAGAAGAGCCGAAGCCCGCCGCGGTCGAGGACCTGGTCGCCCGGGTGCAGGCGCTGGGGGGCATCCAGCGCGTGCGCTATGTCTCGCGCGCCGAGGCGCTGGCCTTGCTCAAGCGCTCGCTGGGGCCGCAGGCCAGCGTGGTGGAGCAGCTTCCGCGGAACCCGCTGCCTGCTTCCCTCGAGCTGACGCCGGACGAGGAGACGGCCACCCCCGAGGGCACCCGCGCCCTCGTGCAGCGGCTCAGCGCGCTGCCGGAGGTGGAAGAGGTGCAAGGCGGCGCGGAATGGGTGGAGAGTCTCGCCCAGTGGCAGCGGCTCTTCCAGCTCACCGGGCTCGGGGTGGGCGCGGTGCTCGCGCTGGCCGCCATCCTCACCGTCACCACCGCCACCACCCTGGTCCTTCACGTGCGCCGCGACGAGATGGAGATCATGCGGCTGGTGGGCGCCACCGAGACGGTGATCCGGCTCCCGCTGCTCCTCCAGGGGATGGCGCAGGGACTGCTCGGGGCCGTCGTCGCGCTCGTCGGGCTCGAGGGGGCGTATATTCTCCTCGCGCCGCGCGTCGAGCCCCTGCTCACCCTCACCCTCGGGCTCGGCCGCGCCGTCTTCCTCTCCACGCCGCAGGTGGCGCTGCTGCTGGCGGGGGGCGCCATGCTGGGCGCGCTCGGCGGGTTGCTCGCCAAGGGGCGGGCGGAGGTATGAGCCGGGTGCACGCCGCGCGCGCTACCCTCTTGAGTCTCTTGCTCACCACGCTCGTTATCTCTCCCGTCGCGGGCCAGGCGCGCCGCGAGGGGCCCGACATCAACGAGAGCGAGCGCACGCTCCAGCAGAAGCAACGCCAGCTGAAGGACGAGCGGGCCAAGGTCGCCCAGGCCAAGAAGCGCGAGGCCTCCGTGCTGGCCGAGCTCGAGGACACGGAGAAGCGGCTCGGCGACAAGCGCCGCCAGGTGGGGGTTCTCGACGAGCGGGTGAGGAAGGCGAAGGCCGACGTGACGGGCCTGCAAGGGGAGATCGGCCGGCTGGAAGTTCAGCGCTCGGGACAGGAGGAGGCGCTGAGCCGGCGGCTCCGCGTGCTCTACAAGCTCCAGTCGCAAGGTGGCGTTTTGCCGGCGATTCTTTCGGGTGACGACCCCGTTGCACAGGCCATCAAGCTCCGTCACCTGACCACGCTGGCGACTGTGGACGCGAGAACTATTAGAGAGTATCGTGTTACTTCAGAGGGGTTAGCCGAGCGCAAGATCAGGGTGGACGCGCGGCGCGTCGAGCTGGCCTCTCTCCGGAGTCAGGCCGAGGAGGAGCGAGCGGAGGCGGATCGCGAGGCCGCGAAGCGGCGGGTGCTGCTGGTCAAGGTCCGCGACGAGCGGGCCTATCACGAGCGGATGGTCGGGGAGCTGTCCGATGCCACCCGGCGCCTCGAGGCCTTCATCCGGGACCTGCAGGCCAAGCAGCGCCGGGCGGCGGTGCGGCCCCCGACGACGGCGCCCACCCGGCCCGCGCCGGGCGACCTCGGAGGCTCGGGACTGGCCTCCTTGCGAGGCCGGCTGGCCTGGCCGGCCGATGGTAAGGTGGTCGGGGAGTACGGCGCGCAGGTGCACCCGCGGTTCGGGACGAAGACGTTCCGGAACGGGATCGACATCGAGGTGGCCGAGGGGACGGACATCAAAGCCGTCTACCCCGGCCATGTGGTCTATACGGGCTGGTTCCGGGGCTACGGGAATCTGATCATCGTGGATCACGGCGGCGAGTACTACACGCTGTACGCGCACGCCGCTGACATCAAGGTATCGGAAGGGGACGACGTGAGGCAGGGGCAGGCGATCGGCACGGTGGGGGACACCGGGTCGCTGCAGGGGCCGCGGTTGTATTTCGAGGTGCGGCACCAGGGCAAGCCCCAGGATCCCGCGCAGTGGCTGAGACCGCGAGGTTGATTGGCGAGCCGAAGGCGAGGCGAGCGGATAGATGATGGGTGCGAGCGTAGCGAGCGAGTCCAGGAGGCAACGCGAATGAGCTCCATGCGGAACGTGAAGAAAGTGGCGATGGTATCGGCCCTGCTGCTCGTCCTCACCCTGTCGCTGGGCGGCGGGGTCGCGAGCAAGAGTCAGGACACCTCGGCCACCTACGAGAACCTCCGGCTCTTCACCGAGGTCCTCTCCATCGTCCAGAGCCAGTACGTGGACGAGGTGCCCGCGAAAGACGTCATCTACAACGCGATCAAGGGCACCCTCCGCGGCCTGGACCCCCACTCCTCCTTCCTGGACCCCGAGATGTACCGCGAGATGCAGGTCGAGACCTCGGGTAGCTTCGGCGGGCTCGGCATCGAGATCACCCTCCGCGACGACATCCTCACCGTGGTGGCGCCCATCGAGGGCACGCCCGCCTATCGCGCCGGGGTCCAGCCGGGCGACCGCATCGTCAAGATCGAGGGCATCTCGACCAAGGACATGCAGCTCACCGACGCGGTGAAGCGCATGCGCGGCAAGCCCGGCTCCAAGATCATCATCAGCATCGTCCGCGAGGGCTGGGTGGAGCCGAAGGACTTCGACATCATCCGCGAGCAGATCCGCGTGCAGTCGGTGAAGACCCAGGAGCTGGAGACCGGCATCGAGTACATCCGGCTGCGGCAGTTCCAGGAGCAGACCGCCCAGGACCTCGAGACCGTGCTGGACAAGTACTCCAAGGGCGCCAAGATCCAGGGGCTCGTGCTCGACCTCCGCAACAACCCCGGCGGCCTCCTCACCTCCGCCGTCGAGGTGACGGAGAAGTTCCTCGACGCGGGCCGGCTCGTCGTCTACACGGAGGGGCGGGTGCGCAACCAGAACATGCGCTTCCAGGCCAATGCCCGCCGGGTCTACACGGACTTCCCCGTGGTGGTGCTCGTCAATCAGGGCAGCGCCTCCGCCTCCGAGATCGTGGCCGGCGCGCTTCAGGACTGGGGCCGCGCCATCGTGATCGGGACGCAGAGCTTCGGCAAGGGCTCCGTGCAGACCATCATCCCGCTCTCCGACGGGTCGGGGCTCCGGCTCACCACCGCGAAGTACTTCACTCCGAAGGGCCGCTCCATCCACGGCAAGGGCATCACCCCGGATATCATCGTGGAGGGTCCGAAGACCACGGCGGCGGTGACCGTTCCCGCGCCCGAGGGCGCGCCGGCCTCGCCGGGCGCTCCGGCCGCGCCGGGCGCTCCGGCGCCCCCGAAGACGGGACCCTCGGTCGAGACCAAGCCGAGTGACGAGCTCAAGCGCGATCCCCAGCTCCAGCGCGCGCTCGACCTGCTGAAGGCGATGCGCATCCTGGATCGGACGCGCCCGGCACCGGCGGGGTCGCAGGCCCAAGTCAAGTAGGACCGCGCGGCATGCCGGCCGGAGTGTGGAAGGCTCTGGCCGGCTTCATCGCCGTGCTCGTCATCGCCGTCGTCGCGCTGGATCAGTGGCAGTCGCGCCAGGGCCTGACCAGCCTGTTCTGGAGCCCGGCCCGCCCCACCGCGGAGGCGCGGCCCGCCCGCGCCGTGGCCGCCCTGCCGCCGGCGCCGCCCGCGGCGAGCGGCGCCCCCCGCATGGCGGTCATCATCGATGACCTCGGGAGCCGGCGTGATGTCTTCGACCTCGTGCGCGAGGTCGGCCGGCCGCTCGCGGTGGGCGTACTGCCTGATTTGCCGCTGTCGGCGTGGATCGCGGCGGAGGCCTCCCGGGTAGGCCTCGAGGTGCTGCTGGATCTCCCGATGGAGCCGTATCGCTATCCCGAGCTTGACCCGGGGCCCGGCGCCCTCATGATGGCGATGGCGCCGGAGACGCTGGGACGGTTGGTGGCCAAGCATCTGGCGACCATGCCCAGCGCGGTGGGCGCGACCAATCACATGGGGTCGCGCATGACCGAGGACCGGGGCCGGATGCGGGCGGCGCTGGAGCCGCTGGCCGAGCGGCGTCTCATCTTCGTGGACGCCCTGACGAGCAATCACTCGGTGGCGTTCGAGGAGGCGCGGGGGCTGGGCCTGCGGGTGGGCCGTCGGCAGGTGATGGTGGACCCCTCGGGCGGCGAAGCCGCGGAGCGCGAGCGGTGGGACGAGGCCGGGCGACTCGCGACCGAGCGCGGCGAGGCGATCGTGCTCGCGCACGGGCATCCGCTGACCTTGCGCTTGCTCAAGGAGTACGTGACGAAGTGGGAGGCGGCGGGGATCCGGCTGGTGCTCGTGTCACAGCTCACGCGATAGCGAAGGCGAAGACGACATGCTCGTACTCGGCATCGAGACGTCCTGTGACGAGACCGCCGCCGCCGTGCTCGACGGGGGCCGCAAGGTGCTGGGCCAGATCATCGCCTCCCAGGACGCGGTGCACGGCCCCTATGGCGGCGTGGTGCCGGAGCTGGCCTCGCGGCGCCACCTCGAGGACATCCTCCCCGTGGTGACGGGCGCGCTTCGCCAGGCCGGGGTGGGCCTGGGCGATCTCGGCGGCATCGCCGTCACCCACGGGCCGGGGCTGGTGGGCTCGCTCCTCATCGGCTGCTCGGTGGCGAAATCGCTCGCCTACGTGCATCGCCTGCCCCTGGTGGGCGTGAATCACCTCGAAGGCCACATCTACGCCGCCTTCCTCGAGGATCCGGCCCCGACCTATCCCTTCCTGGCCCTCGTCGTCTCCGGCGGCCACACCGCGCTCTACCTCGCCCGCGCGCCGCGGCAGTACGCGCGCGTCGGCCAGACCCGCGACGACGCCGCGGGGGAGGCCTTCGACAAGGTGGCCAAGCTGCTGGGGCTGGGCTATCCCGGCGGGCCTCTCATCGAGCGCGCGGCGAGGGCGGGTGACCCGCGCGCGATCTCCTTTGCCACGGCAAAGATGAGCGACGGCGCGCCGGACTTCTCCTTCAGCGGGATCAAGACCGCGGTGTCACTGTTCGTGAAGCGCAACGGGCCGCTCGACGCGCGCGCGGGGGCCGACGTGGCCGCCTCCTTCCAGGCCACCGTGGTGAAGATGCTGGTGCGCAAGACCGCGCGCGCGGCGCTCTCGC
>Ga0137403_10003405_pt1 | contig 19109 bp, 21 predicted proteins | sample CZOMad2_1_16fung_FD_122057 | JGI IMG/M metagenome (GOLD analysis project Ga0137403, IMG submission 122057) | Vadose zone soil fungal communities from Angelo Coast Range Reserve, California, USA - CZOMad2_1_16fungal (Hybrid Assembly) | ecosystem: Environmental > Terrestrial > Soil > Vadose zone...
TCGCATTGCGAGGTGATCACAATCGCGGCGCCGTCGGACCGGCGCGGGGGCTCGACCGGGTCGACCAGAGCATCATCGAGGCGTTGCAGAAGAACGGCCGCGAGTCGTTTCGTCGCATCGCCGCGGAGATAGGCGTTTCCGAGGCGACGGTACGCGCCCGGTACTCCCGTCTCTGCGACGAGAACATCCTCCAGGTCACCGGCGTCACCAACCCGCTCGAGCTCGGCTTCGAGGCGCAGGCGATGGTCGGTATCCGCACCGGGGGGGCGCCGGAGCCCGTCGCGGACGAGATCGCAAAATGGGACGAGGCGGGCTACGTGGTCGTCACGGCAGGCCAATACGACATCCTCGTCGAGCTCGTGTGCGCCGATCGCCGCCAGCTGCTCGAGCTGACCAACAGGATCCGCTCGCTCGCAGGTGTCGCATCCACCGAGAGCTTCCTCTATCTGGCGCTCTGGAAGCAGCTCTACGATTGGGGAGCGCCTGTCGGCAATGCAGGCGCTGTCGAGGAAAAGGTCGGCTGATGGCCGTCGAAGAGCGCATTCAGCAATCGCTCGAGCGTGCTGCCGAGCCATCCGGCACCCCCGATGTCCGGCTTGATCGAGTCACGAAGAAGTTCGACGACGTCGTCGCGGTCGACGACCTCTCGCTCGAGATCCCCCGCGGCAGCTTCTTTGCCCTGCTCGGTCCGTCGGGCTGCGGCAAGACGACGACGTTGCGGATGATCGGCGGTTTCGAGCAGCCGACAGCGGGCGCGATCTACCTCGGCGAGCGCGAGGTCTCCGGGACGCCGCCGTACAAGCGGGACGTCAACACGGTCTTCCAGAGCTACGCCCTCTTCCCTCACCTCTCGATCTTCGAGAACGTCGCCTTCGGCCTGAGGCGAAAGGGCACGCGGGGAGGAATCCTCAAAGGCAAGGTCGAGGAAATGCTCGACCTCGTCCAACTCAGCGGGTACGGAAAGCGCAAGCCGCGTCAGCTCTCGGGAGGCCAGCAACAGCGGGTCGCGCTCGCACGCGCGCTCGTCAACAGTCCGCGAGTCCTACTGCTCGACGAGCCGCTCGGAGCCCTCGACCTGAAGCTGCGTAAGGAGATGCAGCTCTTCATCAAGCGCCTCCAGCACGACGTCGGCATCACCTTCATTCACGTGACGCACGACCAGGAGGAGGCGATGACGATGGCCGATCGGATCGCGGTCATGAACCAGGGGAGGATCGAGCAGCTCGGGACCCCGGACGAGCTGTACGAGCTGCCACAGACGGCCTTCGTCGCCGGCTTCCTCGGGATCTCGAACCTCCTTCGCGGAACGGTCGCCGGCCCCGACGCGGTCAGGCTCGGCGACGGGACGACGATCCGGGTCCGCACCGGCTCGCTGGCAGGCCACACCGGCGATGTCGCGGTCGGCATTCGCCCTGAGAAGATTCGCCCCGACGAGCAGGACCCGAACGCCCTCCCTGGAGTCGTCAGGGAGCGTGCGTACATCGGTGTCTCGACGCAGTACATCGTCGAGACCCGCAACGGCAACGTCACCGTCGTCGTCCTCAACGATCGGTCGGGCACGGTTCCGCACAGCCCGGGCGACCACCTCACTCTCAGCTGGGATCCGGAAGCCACATTCGTCGTCGACCCAATGGAGGAAGCGGAATGACAGATCAGTTGACCCGTCGCGAGTTGCTTCAGCGTGGCGCTGCAGGCGGCGCCGCGCTGACGATCCCCGGCCTGCTCGCGGCTTGCGGCGGCACGTCCAAGGCGGGCGCAGGCTCCACCACTAGCCACAAGCTCGCGAAGACGCTGAACTTCTCGAACTGGACGCTCTACATGGACGTGAACAACAAGAAGCACACCAACCCTTCGCTCATCCAATTCCAGAAGAAGTACGGCGTCCACGTCGACTACGTCGAGGACATCAACGACAACGCAGGGTTCTTCGGGAAGATCCAGGGCGCGCTCTCGCGCGGCCAGTCGATCCACCGGGACATCATCGTCCTGACCGACAACGACCGCTACCTCGCCCTGATGATCAAGAAGGGCTGGTGCGAGAAGCTCGACAAGTCGGCCATTCCCAACATCAAGAACCTGGTCGACGTCCAGAAGCACCCGAACTTCGATCCGAACCGCGACTACTCGCTGCCGTGGCAGTCGGGCATGACGGGGATCGCCTACAACGACACGCTCACCGACCCCGTGTTGTCGATCGACGAGCTATTCGGGAATCCGAAGCTGAAGGGCAAGATCACTTGCCTGAACTCCATGGGCGACGCGCTGACGCTCGTGATGCTGTCGAACGGCGACGACCCGTCGAAGGTCACGGACAGGTCGTTCAACGCGGCCTTCAACCGGGTCAAGAAGGCCGCCGACAACAAGCAGATTCGCCAGTTCACCGGCAACGACTACGCGCCGATCCTGGCCAGAGGCGACCTCTCGGCGGCGATGTCGTGGTCGGGCGACATCGCGCAGCTCGGCCAAAAGCAGATCCACTGGAACGTGCCAAAGGACGGCGGCGCCCTCTGGACCGACAACATGCTGATCCCGAACGGCGGCAACGTCTACACCGCGTCGGTCTACATGAACTACGTGTACGACCCGAAGGTCCAGGGCCTGATGGAGGCCGGCGACCCGAAGCGGAACATCACGGGCATTTACTACATCCCGCCGGTGGCCGGCGCTGGCGAGTGGGCGAGGAAGTACGACCCCACGGTCGCCAACAACCCGCTCATCTTCCCGAACAAGAAGATGCTCGACAGCGTCCACATCTTCGACAGCAAGGCGCTCAACAACCAGAAGTACCTGGAGCAGTGGCAGAACCTGATTTCTAGCTGACCGGCGCTTGAGCTACTTCCACCGTCACCGGGAGCTGACCCCGTACCTGTTGCTCGCCCCTGGCGTGCTTTTTCTCGCTGTGTTCTTCGTCGTGCCGCTCGGCTTCCTGGCCTACCAGTCGCTGGAGTCGGGCAACATCGATTTCGGCTACGCCTTCACCTGGTCGTGGAGCAACTACTGGCACGCGCTCCGGGACTACCGCGCCCAGTTCGTCCGCTCGCTCGAGTACGCCGGGATCGCGACGCTGCTCGCCCTCCTGATCAGCTATCCGGTCGCCTATTGGATCGCGTTCCGCGGCGGGCGCTGGAAGAACCTGTTGCTGCTGTTCATCGTCGCGCCGTTCTTCGTGACGTACCTGATCCGGACGCTCGCCTGGGAGACGATCCTCTCGGACAACGGCTTCGTCGTGAACACGCTGCAGTCGCTGCACGTGCTCGGGCCTAGCGGGCGGCTGCTCGCGACCTCGACCGCCGTCGTGACGGGGATCACCTACAATTTCCTCCCCTTTATGGCGCTGCCGCTGTACGTATCGCTCGAGCAGATCGACGGGCGGCTGATCGAGGCGGCGGAGGACCTCTACGCCAGCAAGCTGCACGCCTTCCTGCGGGTGACGCTGCCCCTCTCGCTGCCGGGAGTCGTCGCGGGGACGCTGCTCACCTTCATCCCGGCCGCGGGCGACTTCATCAACGCCCAGCTCCTGGGCGGGCCAGACAACCACATGATCGGGAACGTCATTCAGTCGAAATTCCTCGAGCTGACCGACTATCCGGCGGCAGCTGCGATGTCCTTCATCCTGATGGCCGCCATCCTGGTTGCGGTTTTCGTCTACGCCCGCCTGGTGGGAACCGAGCAGCTGACGGGGACGGCGGTATGAGCTCCATCGCGGTCCCGGCACGCTCCAGGCGCAACACCCTTGCGACGACGCTCGGGTTCGTCCGTCGCCATCTCCTGACGGCGTACTCGATTCTCTTCTTCGCCTACCTCCTGCTGCCGATCGCGGTCGTGATCCTCTTCTCGTTCAACCACCCGATCGGCAAGTTCAACTACACCTGGCAGGGCTTCACCTGGGACAACTGGCGCTACTGGGACGGCGTCCCTGGGATCCGCAGCTCGATCGTCCTCTCGTTGCAGATCGCGCTCCTAGCGAGCATCGTCGCGACGGCGCTCGGGACCCTGATCGCGCTCGCGCTCGTCCGCTACGGCTTCCGTGGGCGGGGGACGACGAACATCCTCATCTTCCTCCCGCTCTCCACGCCCGAGATCGTGCTGGGTGCGTCGCTGCTGACGCTCTTTCTCAACCTGAACGTCGTCTTCGGATTCTGGACGATCCTCATCGCGCACATCATGTTCTGCATCAGCTTCGCGGTGGTAACGGTGAAGGCGAGGCTGGTCGGCTTCGACCGGCACCTGGAGGAAGCCGCGATGGACCTCGGCGCGAACGAGTGGACGACCTTCCGGAAGGTGACTTTGCCGCTGAGCGCGCCCGCGATCCTGGCGGCGCTGCTGCTCTGCTTCGCGATCTCGATCGACGACTTCGTCGTCACCTACTTCAACTCCGGCAACAAGGTCACGTTCCCGCTCTTCGTCTGGGGCGCGGCAAGGATCGGCGCGCCGCCGCAGGTGAACGTGATCGGCACCGCGATCTTCGTGATCGCTATCACCGTAATGCTCGCCAACGTCCTCGTCCAGATGCGACGCGCGAAAAGGGTTTCATGACCACCGTCTCCCCGGGGCTTTCGCCGGCCGAGCTGCAGAAAGCCGCCCGCGACCATCTCTGGCTTCACTTCACCCGGATGGGCGGCTACCTCGACTCGGAGGTTCCGGTGATCGTCCGGGGCGAGGGCTGCTACCTCGAGGACATCAACGGCAAGCGGTATCTCGACGCCCTGGCGGGGCTCTTCGCCGTCAACATCGGCTACTCGCACGGCGAGGAGATCGGACAGGCGGCGCTCGAGCAGATGCGCGAGCTGCCGTTCTACACGAACTGGTCCTACGCGCACCCGCGTGCGATCGAGCTCGCGGCGGAGGTGGCCGCGCTTGCGCCGGGTGACCTGACGCGCGCGTTCTTCGTCTCGGGCGGCTCGGAGGCCGTCGAGTCAGCGTGGAAGCTCGCGCGGCAGTACCACGCGGCGCGCGGCGAACGGCGCTGGAAGGCGGTCTCCCGCAACGTCGCCTACCACGGTACGACGATGGGCGCGCTCTCGATCAACGGGATTCCGGCCCTGAGGACGCCGTTCGAGCCGCTCGTCCCCGATGTCGTGCACGTGCGGAACACGAACCGCTACCACCGCCCGGCGGACGAGAGGGAGGCGGAGTTCACCGCGTTCCTGCTCGACGATCTCGAGTACGCGCTCGAGGCCGCCGGCCCGGAGACGGTGGCGATGGTGATCATGGAGCCGGTGCAGAACGCGGGCGGCGCCTTCACACCGCCTGCCGGCTACTTCCAGGGCGTGCGCGAGCTCTGCGACCGGCACGGAATCCTGCTCTGCGCCGACGAGGTGATCACCGGCTTCGGGCGGATCGGCTACTGGTTCGCGTCCGAGAAGTACGACGTCCGGCCGGACATCGTCACCTGCGCCAAGGGCCTGTCCTCGGCCTACGCCTCGATCGGCGCCGTCCTGACGACCAACCGCGTGATGGAGCCGTTCCTGACGGGCGACACGATGTTCACGCACGGGATCACGTTCGGCGGCCATCCCGTGATGGCCGCGATCGCGCTCAAGAACATCGAGATCATGAAGCGCGAGGGCATCGTCGTCGGCGTTCGCGAGCAGGAGGGGATGTATCGCTCGAAGCTCGAGCGGCTGCTCGAATTGCCGATCGTGGGCGACCTGCGCGGCGCCGGCTGCTTCTACGCGGTCGAGCTCGTCAAGAACAAGGAGACGCGGGAGACGTTTTCGGAAGTGGAGGCGGAGCGGCTGCTGCGTGGGTTCCTTTCGCCCGAGCTCTTCGAGCGCGGGCTGATCTGCCGCGCCGACGATCGTGGCGACCCGGTGATCCAGATCTCGCCGCCGCTCGTGGCCGGCGAGGCGGAGTTCGACGAGCTCGTGAGGATCCTCGGCGACGTGCTCGAGGAAGCCTGGGAGCGAATCGAGCACTGACGCCCTGGTGGCTCGAGGAGGCGCCGCAGGCCGAGCCTGAGCCGCCGCTCGAGGCGGAGCTCGACGTCGACGTTGCGATCGTCGGCGGCGGCTACACCGGGCTCTGGACCGCGCTCGCAGTGGCGGAGCTCGAGCCGTCGGCACGCGTCGCCGTCCTGGAGGCCGCCCTGTGCGGCGAGGGGCCGAGCGGACGGAACGGAGGTTTTCTGCACGGGTACTGGTCGTCGCTCACTCGTGCGCGGCGGGTGTTCGGCGACGGTGGCGCGCTCGCCGTCGCCGAGGCGGCATCGGCGATCGTCCCCGGCGTCCGCGAGTTCGTCGAGCGGCGGGGGGTGGACGTTTGGCTCAGAGAGGCGCCGATGCTCGAGGTCTCGGCGGCGCCGGCGCAGGATGAGGCAATCGATGCGGCTGTGGCCGCCGCGCGCGACCTCGGCGTCGAGGAGGAGGCCGTGCCGGTCGGCCGCGGCGAGCTGGCCGAGCGGTGCTCGTCGCCGAGCTTCCGGCGCGGCGTGCTCTACCGCGAAGGCGCAACCGTTCAGCCGGCGCGGCTCGTGCGGGCGCTTCGCGCTGCGGTGGTCGACGCCGGCGTCGTGCTTCACGAGCGGACGCCGATGATTCGCCTCCGGCGTGACTCACCCAACGTCGTCGAGACGCCGCGGGGACGGGTACGGGCGCGCGAGGTCGTCATCGCGATCAACGCTGCCGCGGCGGGCTGGCGTCCGCTCGGCCGGCGCCTGACCGCGTTCGGCTCCTACGTCGTGCTGACCGAGCCGGTGCCCGAGTTGCTCGAGGCGATCAACTGGACCGGCGGCGAGTCGATCGTCGACGGGCGCATGTTCCTGCACTACTTCCGGACGACGAACGACGGCCGCGTCCTGATGGGAAGCGGCTCGGGCCCGATCGGCTTTGGCGGCCGAATCGACGAGCGCTTTACCGCCGACGCGCCCTCGGTGGCGCGGGCCGAGGCGGGTCTACGCTTCCTGCTGCCCGGGCTCGCTGACGCGCGAGTCGAGCGAGCGTGGGGCGGACCGATCGACGTCTCGGCCGACCACTTCCCGTTTTTCGGGACCGTCCCCGGAAGCCGGGTCCACTACGGCGCCGGCTACTCGGGCAACGGCGTCGGCCCGAGCTGGCTCGGCGGCAGGATCCTGGCACGGCTCGCTCTGGGGATCGAGGACGAGCTGACGGCCCTGCCGCTCGTCAATCGCAGCGTCCGCCCGCTACCGCCGGAGCCGATCAAACGTCTCGGCGGCGGACTGGTGCGGGGCGCAGCCCTGCGGGTCGAGGAAGCCGAGCAAGCCGGCCGCCGCCCCGCACTGCCACTGCGGGCGATCGCCGCGCTCCCCCGCGTCGTGGGCCTGCGCGTGGGTACGCGCTAGGGGAACCGGGAGGTTCCCCTAGCGCGTCTAAATCGCTAGATCTTCCCTCGGCCCCTCCACTTGGCGAAGATCGGCTTGAACTCGTGCAGTGCCGCGCTCGCGGCGTCGGCGGGCGTCATCTTGCCTTGCGCTACCTGGGCGAACATCTGCGGGACCAGCCAGGTGTTGAAGATCTCGTCGACCGCCGCGTTGGAGAAGCCCGGATAGCCGAGGTTGACGGTGTACTTCCGGGCGATCAGGTCGAGCACGTTGTACTTGCCCTTGTGCGGGTCGGCCGCGAGCTGCCTCGCGTAGTCATGCACCGCACCCCTGAAGGCGGGGAAGTTGTAGAACTTGCTGTTCTTGAATGCCCCCTGGTAGTTCATCTCCAGGTCGGCGATGAACCGCTTCGCGAGCGTCTTCTGTTTCGAGAACTTCCAGATCGTGTAGACGCCCATCACGTGCTCGAGGCCAAGGCGCTGCACGGGCCCTCGTGGAATCGGCGCCACCGACGTGTTCTGGGCCAGCGCCGGGTTTGCGTCCTCTGCACTGCGAATGATCGAGATCGCGTTGACCGCCAGCGACAGGCGCCCGGAAAGGTATCCCTGGTTGTTCGACGCCGCTGTCCAGGCGAACACTTCGTTTGTCATCCCGCGCTTATAGATGTCCCGCATCATCTTGAGCGCCTCGATCGTGTGCTTGCTGTTGATCGCCGGACGCGCCTGCGCGTTCTGGATGAAGGCGCCGAAACACTGCATCAGCGCGATCAGCAGCATGTTCGAGTCGAGCTCGTTCGACATCCCGAGCCCGACCGGGTGACCGAGGGCCTTCAGCTTGGGGGCAGCCCTGCGAACGTCATCCCAGGTCGACGGCTTGATCCCGACTTGATTCCAAAGATCCTTGCGAAAGTGAATCGGGTCCGGGACGTAGTTCTCGGGAAACCCGTGCCACTTGCGGGTCTTTGGGTTGTAGCAGCTCTTGAACCCGACCTGGCTGACCTTCCCGACCTTGCGCGTGACCTCCTGGATGATCTCCTTGTGGTTGATCACCTGGTCCTCGAGCCCCGCCTGCGGTGACAGATGTCCGAAGATATCGTGACCGCTCTGCGCGGCGACCTCTGCCTGGGCGCGGGCGGGTAGCTGGGCAAGTGCGATGTGGTCGACCTGCACGTCCGTGTCGTGCTTGGCGCCCCAGTTCTTCGTGTACGTCTTGTCGAACCACACGTCGTAGGCGGGAACGAAGTGGCTCCACTGGATGATTTTGAGCGTGTTCTTGTAGTGCTTGTGGACGTACTTGGGCACCCCGGCTGCCGCCACCTTCGGTAGCGCGCCGGCATAGGCAACCAAGAATCCGCCGAGGCCCCTGCGGACGAGCTGACGTCGCGTCAGGCTTGTCGAGATCCCTAGCTCTTCGAGCTCGTCATCGTTCTCGGCCATGTCTCCCTCCTTCCTTTCGTTCTCCAGGTCAACGAAACGCACCTCCCGTAAAGCCGGCGATGAAACGGTCGAGAAAGCTGTTGTAGAGCAGCGCGAGCAGGATGCTCGGGATCAACGTTGCGGCCATCAGCGACTGCCAGAAGTAGACGTCGCCTCGGATCAGATCCGTCGGCACGCCGGCCGAGATCGTGTGCTGCTTCGTTCCCGAGATGAATGTGATCGCGTAGACGAACTCGTTCACGCAGAGCGAGAACGAGAAGATCACCACAGTGAGGATCCCGGGAATCGAGATCGGAAAGATCACGCGGGCCAGCGCCTTGAGCCGCGAGCAGCCGTCGATGAGCGCTGCATCTTCGAGCTCGGCCGGGATCGTCCGAAAGAAGCCCATCAGCAGCCACGTCGCGAACGGGATCGTGAAGGACGGATAGACCAGCACGAGCGACCAGAGGCGGTCCTGCAGACCCAACTTCGAGATCACGCGCGAGAGCGGCAGGAACAGCAAGGTTGGCGGTACGAGATACGTCAAGAAAATCCCGACACCGACGCTCTGCCCCCAGCGCCCCGACAGACGCGCCAAGGAATAGCCGGCAGGCACGGCGAGCAGCAGCGTGATCACGACGACGAGCCCGCCGACGACCGCGGTGTTCTCCACCCAGCGCAGGTAGTTCGTGTCGCTGAAAATGAAGGTGATGTGGGAGGTCGTCGCGTTCTCGAAGCCGAAGGGCAACCAGTGGTCGTGCTGGAACGAGAGCTTCTCCCCGACCGCGGCCTGCGAGGGGTGATAGGTGAACGGGACGTTGTCGAGGTTGTAGAGGTCGCCGTTCGTCTTGAAGGCAGTCACGAGCATCCAGTAGAAGGGGAAGGCGAGCACGATCGCGAACGGCCCCACGATCAGGTACGAGACGCCGCGCTCGCGGAGCGTGCTCCACATGCCTACGAGACCTCCACCCGCCGTGCGAAGAGCAGCATCAAAACGCTGACAACCAGCAACACCGGCAACAGATAGAGCGAGATCGCCGCGCCTTCGCCGAGATTGCTCGAGACGACGCCGGTCTGATACGCCCACGTCGTCAGCATGTGTGTGCTGTTGAACGGGCCACCGCTCGTGAGGATGTAGACGACGGTCATGTCGGTCGCGGTGAAGACGATTCCGAATAGGAGTGCGACCGTCGCGATCGGAAGCTGCAGCGGGAGAGTGACGTGCCAGAACTTCCGCAGGCCGGTGGCACCGTCGACCTTGGCGGCATCGTGCACCTCGGTCGGAATGGACGAGAGGCCGGCGATGAAGATCACGGTTGCGAACGGCAGGATTCGCCAGGCCTGGACGAAGATGATCGCGAGCATCGCCAGGGTGGGCTGACCGAGCCACTGCGGCGGGTTGAGGCGATCGATCTTCCCGACATGGACCCAGGGGAGGTGGTCGATCCCGCCGAGCACCCAGTTCACCGGCCGATACAGGTAGAAGTGGCCCCCACCGGGCATCAGATCGTGGACGAGCGTCCAATTCACGACACTGAACTGGGAGTCGAAGATCCAGAGGAAGCCGATAGTGCTCACAGCCACCGGCGCCGCCCACGGAAGCAGGATCAGCAGCCGGAGAAACCAGCGACCCCGGAACGGGCGCACGAGCGCATGCGCGAGGATGCCGGCGCCGACCAACACGATCGCCTGCGAGGCGAGAGTGAAGACGATCGTGTTCCGCAAGGCTCGCCGGAAGTTGTCGTTGTGCCAGGCCTCAGTGAAGTTGTGGAACCAGATGAACTTGCCTGTCAGCTGGCCGGCGGTCGCATCGGTCATGCTCAGATACACCGCGAGGACGAGCGGCGCCCCGACGAGCAAGACGATGAACAGGGCCGCTGGAGTGATCAGGGCGGGCGCGAGAAAACGGCGATCCTCTAGAAGATCGCGGAAGCGCCGCGTTTGCGGCCTGGCCTCCGCCACGGCTGCCAACGCACGACGATTTACCCCGAAGTAGAGTCTTTTACTCGCAAGCGGCTCGCGGGGGCGGAATGGCGGAGATCAAGCTCGAGCAGCTGACGAAGATCTATCCGGACGGTACGAAGGCCGTCGATGCCCTCGATCTGCAGATTGCCGATGGCGAGCTCGTCGTCCTGGTCGGCCCGTCGGGTTGCGGCAAGACGAGCGCGCTTCGGATGGTCGCCGGGCTCGAGGACATCACCGAGGGCCGGGTCTCGATCGGCGGTCGCGTGGTCAACAAGGTCCCGCCGAAAGATCGCGACATCGCGATGATCTTCCAGAACTACGCCCTCTACCCGCACATGACGGCGGCTAGGAACATGGGCTTTGCGCTGCGGATGAGGAAGTTTCCGAAGGGCCAGATCCGGAAGCGGGTGACGGACACGGCCGGCGTCCTCGGGCTCATGCAGGCGCTCGATAAGCGCCCGCGCACGCTCTCGGGCGGACAGCGCCAGCGGGTCGCCATGGGTCGCGCGATCGTGCGCGAGCCACAAGCGTTCCTGATGGACGAGCCGCTCTCGAACCTCGATGCAAAGCTTCGCGTCGAGATGCGGGCCGAGATCGCAAGGCTGCAGCGGGATCTCGGCGTGACCACGATCTACGTCACCCACGATCAGACCGAGGCGATGACGCTCGGCGACCGCGTCGCGGTCATGCGCGACGGAGTGCTGCAGCAGTTGGCCCCGCCGCAAGAGCTGTACCGGGAACCCCGGAACCTGTTCGTCGCGGAGTTCATCGGCTCGCCGGCGATGAACCTCGTAGGCGTCGACCTCGAGCGATCGAACGGCTCGCTGGTGGCAGCTTTCGGCGACAGTCGGCTCACGCTGGATGATTCGGCCGCCCTGGCGCCGTTTGTCGGCAAGCGCATGATCCTCGGCGTCAGGCCCGAGCACATCGAGGACGCCGCGATTGCGTCCGACGCACCCGGGGACCGACGCCTAACTGCCGTCGTCGACATACGCGAGGATCTGGGCTCGGACGTGTACGTCCATTTCGGGGTCGGTGGTCCGCCGGTCCTCGGCGAAGACGTCCGGGCGGCCGTCGGCAGCGACGCAGTCGAGACAGCCGAGGCGCAGACGAGGCGCAAGGGCCATCTCTGGGTCGCGCGAGTCGGCCATACCAGTCGAGCCAGCGAGGGCGAGCCAATCGAGCTGGTCGTCGACACATCGCGACTCCGCTTCTTCGACCCCGAGACGGGCAACGCGGTCCACGCCAATCCCGACGACCGGGCTGCCTGATCAGACGAGCGCGGCGAGTTCGCGGGCAAACGCGCCGCCGCCGATGATCCGCTTTGCGCTTCCGCCGGCTCGTTCGCGCAGCTCGCGGTCGGAGGTCACGAGTACATAGGGCTCGGAGAGCTGCGTGGCGCGCCGTGTGATCCAGTCGTCTGCCGATTCTGCGCCCGTGCCCACGACCTCGACTCCCGCGACTGGCTCCGGAGCCGGTCCGTCGAAGACCGCGATTGCCTCTACTCCCTCGGCGTCGGCCCACCGGGCCAGCAGCTCGACGAGCCGTTCCGGAGAGAGGTTCGGCCAGAGTGATCGCCTCACGTTCGGCGCGTCGACGAGCACGAGCACGCCGGGACGCTAGCTCACGAGAGGACCGCAGGCCAGGCCTGCGGTCCTCCAATCAGCTTCGCGACTAAACGGCCTGCGACTGAAGCGCCGGCGTACAGGTGGAACGGCCCCGCTTCTCCAGGTACTGCTGGTGGTAGTCCTCGGCCGGGTAGAACGTCTGCGCCGGCTCGACGAGCGTGACGACGGGCTTTCGGTGCCGCGTCTGCTCCTCCGCCTTCGACCGCGTCGCGACCTCCTGCTGCTCGGAATCGTGGAAGAAGATCACCGAGCGGTACTGGTCGCCGACGTCCCAGCCCTGGCGGTTGAGCTGCGTCGGGTTGTGCTTGGCCCAGAAGACGTCCAGGAGCGTCTCGTACGAGATCTGCTCCGCATCGTAGGTGACCTCGACGACCTCCGCATGGCCGGTCGTGTGCGAGCAGACGTCCTCGTAGGTCGGGTCGTCGAGCGTACCGCCCTCGTAGCCGACCTCCGTCTTCGTCACTCCGTCCAACTGGCGGAACGCCGCCTCGACGCCCCAGAAGCAACCGGCGCCGAAAGTTGCCTTCTTCTCCACTTATTCCTCCTCCAGTTTCAATGCTGCTGAGTTGATGCAGTAGCGCTGCCCGGTCGGGGCCGGCCCGTCCGGGAAGACATGGCCGAGATGACCGCCGCAGCTTGCGCACAGCACCTCGGTGCGGATCATCCCGTGGCTGGCGTCCGTCTCCGCCTCGATCGCTTCGTCCGAAGCCGGCGCGTAGAACGCGGGCCAGCCGCAGCCGGAGTCGTACTTCGTCTCCGACTCGAACAGCTCGGCTCCGCAGCCGGCGCAACGGTACGTGCCGGGTTCGAACGAGAAGTCGTACTCGCCCGAGAACGGCGCTTCGGTGCCGTTCTCGCGCAGAACCCGGTACTGGTCGGGTGTCAATTCAGCACGCCACTCTTGCTCTGTTTTCTGAATTTTCGTCATCGCTGAACAGTCTCGCAAAGAGACCGTTCGTTACGTCCGGACGGGCTCCAGCCATTGCTCGCCCCACCAGTCCGGGTGCGGCATTCCGCTCTCGCGCGCGACGTCGAGCAACGCCGCGACATCGTAGGGCGCGCGCCGTAGCTCGGTGGAGATGCAGCCGTCCTCGACGGTCAAGACCGCGTACTCAGCCCAGGGCGACATCCGGACCGCGCCGTTCGGCGGCCAGCTGTTGAACGGCAGGCCGACGCTCCCGGGATTGACGATCAGCGTCGAGCCGTGGAGGCGGGCCAGCTGCACATGCGTGTGACCGGCGGCGAGGACGGCGGGCCTCGTCCCGTTGAACATCTGCGCAAGCTCCTCGTCGGACGTCGTCGCGTGGATGTCCTCCACCACAGACCGTGGGGAACCGTGAACGCACAGCACTTTCGTCCCGCCGAGATCGAGCTCGAGCTGCGACTGGAGCTCTCTGAGAAAGGCCTTGTCGGGCTCTGTGAGCTGGGCGCCGCTCCAGTCGCCCTGGTCGCGCAGCTTCGGCCCCGCCTGCAGTTGGAGCGGCGGAACCCCCTCGAGCACCCACGTGTCCCAGTTGCCACGAACGACCGGGCACCCGACCTCCCGCAACCGCTCGATCGTCGCGCGAGGCTCGGGACCGGCGGCCACGTCTCCGAGGCAGACCAGCCGGTCCATCCCCGACTCGTTCAGCTCGTCGAGAACCGCGTCGAGCGCCAGCAGATTCCCGTGGATGTCGGAGATCAGGCCGAGGCGCATCGCGGAAGCTTAAGGCTTCACTCGGCGGCCGTTCGGGCAAGACCGGAGAGGGCCTCCCGTTCGACTGCCCGGAAGCCTTCGTTGTGGCCGTAGTGGGCAAGCGCCGCCGAGAGCGAGAGCGCGATCACCCGTGCGCGCACGAGCTGTTCGTCGCTGACCGGTCCATATTCGGACAAGAACGCCTCGCCCCCCTGGCGCGGCAGATAGCTCCAGAGCATCGACAGGTCGATCGCCGGGTCGCTGCGACAGACGTCGACCCAGTCGATCACGCCTGTCGGAGTCGCGCCGTCACCGACGAGCACCTGCCGGAAGTGGAGGTCGCCGTGCACGACGGCGACAGCGTCTGATGGAGGAAGGCCCTCGGCAGCCTTGAGCAGCCGGTCGACAGAGGCGGGACGCTGCCAGAGCCCGGCCGCCTCCAGCTCCTCGAGCTGTTCGCGCGTTTTCGGCACCCGCACGCTCATATCCGCCCGTCTGTTCCCGTCGGCCGGCAGCTCGTAGGTGACCTCGGCGTCGTGGAGCCGGCGCAAGAAGCGCGCGAGCGATCGCCCGATCTCCAGGCGGGTAGGGTCGTCCAGCGCCGCCTCGCCGAGCTCGCGTCCGGGCAGGAGCTCGCTGCCGAAGAAAGGCCACGGAAAGCCTTCGGCCGGCCGGCCGACGAAGACCGGCGCCGGCACCGGGATCGGCAGCAATGGCGCCAGCTCCGGCAGGACGGCGATCTCGCGGCGCACGCCGGGCACCGCGATCTCGCGGCGTGGAAAGCGAAACGTCCAGTGCTCGTTGACGAGCCAGATCGTGTAGTCCCAGCCCTCCGCGAACGGTCGCAGCGACTCGACCTCGAGCTCGGGAAACTGCGCTAGCAGCTGCCTGGCAAGCTCCTCGTCGACGACGAGCTCGGCAGTCCAGTCGGGCAACGTCTAAGTCAGTGACGGCTGGCGGCGGCGCGTATCCGCGAGCTCGTCGACCAACGTGTTTCCGACCCAGTTGACGAGCCAAATGATCACGACCGTCCCGACGTACGTCCAGAATCCGTGGATCGAGAAGTTCGGCGCGATCCAGGCCGCGAGCGCGACCATCGCGATGTTGATCACGAGCAGGAACAACCCGAGCGTGAGGATTATCAACGGCAGTGTGATCAGGGCAAGGACAGGCTTGATCACGGTGTTGGCGATCCCCAGCACGGCCGCGCCGATGATGTAGGCCCACCAGCCGTGAATGTGCACCCCGGAGAAGAGCACGTTGGCGACCCACAGCGCGGCGGCGTTGATACCCCAGGCGAGCAAGAGCCGGATCAAGAACGGCACGAAGCGTGGAGCCTATCGCGAGAGCCGGCGCGAGTCACGATACTGAAGCCATGGACTTCGTTCCGCCTGCCCGCCACCTGCTGCGCGCCAGAGACCTCGCCGACGCCCGCTACGTCGACCCGCTGGACGTCGACGAACTGGCCGGCGCCGCGGGGCTCTCGCGGGCGCACTTCAGCCGCGAGTTTCGGCGAGCATTCGGCGAGTCGCCGCACGCGTACCTCCTGACCCGGCGGCTTGAACGCGCGGCGGCGCTGCTTCGCTCCACCGATCGCACCGTCGCGGACATCTGCTTCTCGGTCGGCCTGCGGAGCGTCGGCTCGTTCACGACCAGCTTCACGCGCACCTACGGCCGGTCGCCGACTGCCTACCGCGCGGAGTTCCCGCCGGCGTCACAACACGCGCTGATTCCGACCTGCGTCCTGCGCGCCTATGGCCGTCCGCAACACCGCACGTTTCGAGAAGACAGCCGCTCGGTTCGCGCCTAGCATCAGCGCCGACCGTTCCAATCGACTCAGGAGGGACTCGATGATCAAGATCACCAACGCGCAACTGTGGGTGCATGACCAGGACGAGGCGCTTGCGTTCTACACCGAGAAAGTCGGCATGGAGGTGCGGGCCGACGTGACGGTGCCCGAGCTCGGCAACTTCCGCTGGCTGACCGTCAGCCCGCCCGGCCAGACCGACGTCGCGATCGTGCTGATGGCCATCCCCGGCCCGCCCGTGATGGACGCCGAGACGGCCGAGCAGGTCAAAACCCTGATGGGGAAAGGGTTTGCCGGCACGGTCTTCCTCACCACCGACGATGTCCAGGCTTCCTACGAGGAGTTGAAGGGACGCGGCGTCGAGTTCGTCGAGGAGCCCGAAGAGCGGCCCTACGGAATCGACTCGGGTTTCCGCGACCCGTCGGGCAACAACTTCCGTCTCACCCAGGTGCGCGAACTGGCGGAGGTCTAGGAATTCGTTTTTCGCGATCCGGCGCCGGCCGAGCCGGCGCCGGACGCGTTTCGGACTGACGAATTCGGGGCACACCAATTCCAGACCGGTTGGCGGCATGCGGCCGGACCCCCATCGCCCGGGTGAGAGGGAGGTCCGATGAGTTCATCTCTGTCGGCAAATGAACCGCTCAGCGGTTCGTCAACTCTTGATTGGGATGAGCTCGCGGGACTTGACCGAATCGTGACCGCGTATGCGATCGGCGACCACAGCGTCGTGCTCGAGACCACAGAGGGGCGGGAGATTCGCATCACCGCGTGGCACGATCGTGCGGCCGGCGAATACGTCAGCGAATACGAACGGCGAGGCGTCGTCAGAAGCGGAGGGCATGAGCTTCGCGTCTGGGCGCAGACGCCTGCGTACAAGCGGTGTACTGCCGACGACGCGGCGAGCTGCCTCGAAGCAGCTGTGCTCGAAGTCGACCGGGTGAAGGTCTACTGACGCTCTGCAATCCGCGTCGCTGAAAGCGGCGCTGACCCGAGACGTCTCGATCAGCTAGCCGACGTCCTGGTCGCGGAGTATCCTGCAGGTGGTTTTCCCTTCCCCTCCTGACAGGGAGTTCCGATGAGTGAATCGCCATCGGCAAGTGGGTCCCCCGGCCTTTCCTCCGCGATCGACTTGGAAGAGCTCTCAGGGCTCGACCGAATCGCGTCGGCCTATGCGATCGGCGACCACAGCGTCGTCGTCGAAACCACCGACGGGCGGGAGATTCGCATTACCGCCTGGTACGACCGGGCCCGCAACAGGTATGTGAGCGAGTACGAACGTCGAAGCGTCGTCAAGAGCGGCGGGCACGACTTTCGCGTCTGGGCGCAAACGCCGGCTTACAAGCCCTGCACAGCCGACGACGCAGCGAGCTGCCTGGAAGCCGCCGTTCTCGAGGTCGACCGCGTCAACATCTACTGACGCCGGACCGAAAGGATTCGCGCGGTCCATCTGCCGCGTGGAGCATCCACCTCGACAGCGTCTCCTTCGCTGTGCCCGATCAGCGCACGGCCGAGCGGCGAGTCGGGTGAAATCGCGCCGTTCCCGCCGACGATCGAGATCTCGCCTTCGATCCGGTGGCCCTGCTCGTCTTCGAGCTCGACCGTCGAACCGATCCCGACCTGGTCGGGCACAAGCTCCGATTCTTCGACGAGCACGGAGTGGTCAAGGCGGTTGCGCAGCGTCCGGATGCGCGCTTCCAACAGGCCCTGTTCGTCCTTCGCGGCGTGGTATTCGAAGTTCTCAGACAGGTCGCCGTGCTCACGCGCCGTTTTGATCGCTTGAACGACGGCTGTGCGCTTCGGGCCTTCGAGCTCGGCAAGCTCCGCGGCGAGCGCGTCGCGTTGACTCGCGGTGAGACGGTCGACTTTCGGGTCGTTCATGTTCCCACAGCATAGGGCCGTGTCCGGCGCACCAGCGGTGCGCGCCGAAAGCGGGACTCCGACCGGCGAGGGTGAGGCAATCGGGATCCTCTGAGATGATCGCGTCCGATCGCGCATGCCAGGTGCGCTCTAACACGCTCGATCTCCTCCGGTTTCCCGAACGGCGGGTTTTTGCCAGCAAAGGCACCCTTTCCCCCGCTGATTACCCCGAAGGGGTGGGGCAGACCAGCCTTTCGCGGGTGTGCCGAGATCGCTTGGCCCGATAGACAAGAGCAGTAGGAAAAGCCACACATCTTCGAGGGGAGAAAGGAGAGCCAAATGATTCAGACTCTCGCTGCGAGGATTCAGCTGGCGAAGATGCGGGCCGAGGAAGGCCAGGCGCTCGTCGAGTACGCGCTGATCATCTCGCTCATCGCCGTGGTCGCCATCACGATGCTGACCCTTACGGGGAACAACATCAACGGAATCCTGAACTCGATCGCCAACGCGCTTTAGGACACGTTGGCACGCGTACCCGGCGCCGGCAGCACTGCGGCAGACAAACCCGTTGCGAAGGCGGCCGAGAGAATTCTCGGCCGCCGAGCAGCGGCGTCGCCGCTGCTGTCGGCGCCGACGAGTTCCGGGCTAAAGATCGCCGCTGACAAAGTCCTCTTCGGTGCGCTTCCGCCGGTCACCCTCACTGTCCTCCTCATCGCCCGCTTCGCCATCGGCAAGCACTTCGGCTTCGACTACAAGCCGCTCTGGGAAGCGTCGCGCCACATCTTTCACGGCGATTCGCCGTACCCGCTCCCGCACGCATCGGCCCTGCGTGACGAGCAGCAATTCGTCTATCCGCCCATTGCCGGCGTGATCGCCGCGCCTCTCGCGGTCTTCCCGTTCATCGTCGCCGCGATCCTGTTCGCCGTCATCGAGCTCGCCGGAACCGTGCTGACCCTTCGGGTTCTCGGCGTTCGAGACTGGCGCTGCTACGGGTTGGCGCTGCTGTGGCTGCCCGTGATCGAGAACATTCTCATCGGCTCGATCAGCACGCTGCTCGCGCTGGGACTCGCGGTCGCCTGGCGCTACCGCGACACTCGTTGGGCCGCACCGCTCGTAGTCGCTGCGGTCATCGCCTCGAAGGTCTTTCTCTGGCCTGTTCTGGTCTGGATGGTGGCGACTCGGCGCGTCGGGGCCGCAACTCGCGCCGCGGTCATCGCGGTCATCGCGGTCGTCGGCTCCTGGGCGCTGATTGGCTTCGCCGGCCTCGGGTCGTACCCGCGGCTGCTCGACATCCTCTCGCGCCTCGAGCAATGGAAGAGCTACTCGGCCGTCGCATTCGGCCTCCTGCTCGGGCTTTCGTCAGGAGAGGCGCGGGCGCTCGCCCTCGTCGCTTGTGCCGTCGTTCTCGTTGCGATCGTGCTTTCGGTTCGCCTCCGCCCCGGAAGCCCCGATGCCGACAGACAGGCATTCATCCTCGCGATCG
>Ga0137403_10003406_pt1 | contig 19108 bp, 18 predicted proteins | sample CZOMad2_1_16fung_FD_122057 | JGI IMG/M metagenome (GOLD analysis project Ga0137403, IMG submission 122057) | Vadose zone soil fungal communities from Angelo Coast Range Reserve, California, USA - CZOMad2_1_16fungal (Hybrid Assembly) | ecosystem: Environmental > Terrestrial > Soil > Vadose zone...
GTCACCTCCGACCCTACTTAACTCATTGGACTACGCAACCTGCTGTTTGGTTGCATGCAATCCACGTGCCGTACTGCCTCTCTCTCGTAAGTACGTGAAAGAAAGTGTTTTGGTTTCCTAAACCCTATCGGCACGATAAGTTGCAAGGAATTCAAGGGCTCTGGCACGAAGGTGCCATGCACCCAAATCGTCATCAGTCTGACACGACGTGTCGTTTTGGGATGAGAAGAAACGGCAGTCTGAGACCCAGAGGTAACTGGAAGGCCCCAGCACTTCCGGGCGAGGAAAGAGTCAGTTCGAAGGAAACAGTAACTCCCAAGAGCCGTCCGGCAAACACGAACCACGTGGGGATGGCCGCCCTCGGCTGTCCAGAAGCGCAGTTCCTCGCTTTTGTGTTCGAGCAGGAAGGACGCAGGCGCAATCAATACGCGGTAAAACCCACAAGGCGAAGGTTACCGGGTGTAAGGCTTTAGGTCGCCTCGTCCACCAGCAGAATCGGAATGCCATCGCGGACCGGATACGTCTTGGCGCAACCCGCACACTGTAGCGCGGCGCCGTTGTCGCGAACCGCCAAAGACTGCCGGCAAGCCGGGCATACCAGAATTTCCAGCAGATCAACGGGGATCATGCCGACGATTGTACCCCCTCCTTCTTTTCTCCGCGCACCGTAGAATGGGAAAGACCCATTTTCCCGAGGAGCCTACATGTCCGCCGTACTACTCGATGGGACCAGGATTGCGAAGGAGATCCGCGCCGAGCTGGCAGGCGAGGTAAAGTCCATGACTGCCGCTGGCCTGCAGCCGGGATTGGCGGTTGTGCTAGTGGGGAACAATCCAGCGTCCGAGGTGTACGTTCGCGGCAAAGTCAAGAGTTGCGAAGAACTCGGCGTACATAGCGAAAAAATTACGCCTCCTGTGGAGAGCTCCACGGAAGAACTTTGCGCCATTGTCGAAAGCCTGAATCGCCGCGACGAGATCGACGGAATTCTGGTCCAACTGCCTCTGCCAAACCACGTGGATGCGAAACGAGTCCTGCTAACCGTAGACCCGGCCAAGGACGTGGACGGCTTCCATCCAGTGAACGTGGGCTACCTTTCCACGCAGCGCCCCGGCTTGGTCCCTTGCACGCCCGCTGGCGTCATGGAGATTCTGAAACGCAGCGGAATCCCTGTGGCCGGCCGGGATGCTGTGGTGGTAGGTCGCAGCGACATCGTGGGCAAGCCGGCGGCGATGCTGCTCCTCAACGCCAACGCCACCGTGACAGTCTGCCACTCCAAGACGCACGACCTGCCAGCGGTGTGTCGGCGGGCCGACATCTTGGTCGCCGCCATCGGCCGCGCAGGGATGATCACCAAGGACTTTGTGAAGCCGGGAGCGGCAGTGCTCGACGTCGGCATCAACCGCGTAACCGACCGCTCCGAATTCGAACGATTCTTCGCTGGAAACAGGAAACGGGAGGAATCCTTTACTGCCAAAGGATCGACGCTGGTCGGCGATGTTCACCCAGAAGTGGTTGAGATCGCCGGAGCTTTTACCCCAGTCCCCGGCGGGGTCGGACCGCTGACCATCGCCATGCTCATGAGCAACACGGTTAAAGCAGCCCGCATGCGGCGCGGAGCTAAACAGCCGGTGGCGGTCTGAGGCACCCTTGCTCAAGGTAGGCCTCACAGGCGCAATTGGGACCGGCAAGTCCTCGGTGGCCAAAATGCTGGCTGCACTGGGCGCCCATGTTACCGAGGCGGACAGCATCGCCCGCGCACTGTTGCAGCCCGGGCAAAAGGTCTATGAAGACGTCGTAAGCAGCTTTGGACGCGAGATTCTGGCAAGTGACGGAACCATTGACCGCAAAAAGCTGGCCGACGCCGCCTTCGGGACACCGCAGCACCCGGAAGGGCGAGCGCAGGAGCTGAACCGCTTGGTTCACCCGGCAGTCGGGCGAGCGCAGGAACAATGGATGGCGGGCATCGGCAGAGCCGACGGGGATGCCATTGCCGTGGTGGAGGCAGCCCTGATCTTCGAAGCCGGCCTAGAGAAGCAGTTCGACCGCATCGTGGTGGTGACCTGTCCGTTCGAGACCCGTGTTCGCCGGTGGATGGCACGCACCAAGGTCGACGAGGCTACAGCACGGCGGGAACTTGAACGACGCATGGCCGCGCAGTGGTCGGAGGCAAGGAAGATAGCTGCAGCGGACTCGCTGGTCGATAACTCCGGCAGCAAGCTGGATACAGAGACCAGGGTGCGCGAAGTGTATACCCGGCTCAAATCGGAAGCGGTCGGAGCTAGATAGAATCTACCTAATAAAGTGGGCCGCGCATCGAACAAGTTGTCATCAGTCTTCGTAAGGAGTTCTCATGAAGGTACTTAGACCTTTTTTTGTGGGTGTCCTGATCGCTGGCGCTTTTTTCTACTTCACGACGTGGCGGCACAACGGCTCTAACTTGCTGAGCACTGTCAGTCAGCGCCCCCATCTGGACATCACCGAGGCGGCTTCGCCTGAGACGCCGGATGAGGAAGAGCAGAACAACATCGGCGTCTACAAGCGCGCCTTGCCCAGCGTCGTCAACATCACCTCGCGCGCCATGGCCTTCGACTTCTTCTATGGCGCGGTTCCGCAAGAAGGCCAGGGATCCGGCTTCGTCATCGACAAGGAAGGCCGAATCCTCACCAACTTCCACGTAATCGCCGACGCACAGGAAGTCTGGGCCACCCTCTCCAATAAGAAAAAATACCGCGCCACCGTCATCGGCACCGATCGGGCCCACGACCTGGCCATCATCCAAATCAAAGCACCGGAACTGCAACCCGCCATCCTCGGCGACTCGCACCGCTTACAGGTCGGACAAACCGTATATGCCATCGGCAATCCCTTCGGCCTCAGCGGAACTCTGACCAAAGGCCTGGTGAGTTCCATCCGCCAGATTCGCGAGCCGGACGGCTCCGCCATCGACGATGCCATCCAGACCGACGCGGCCATCAACCCCGGCAACTCCGGCGGCCCGCTGCTCAACCGCGGCGGCGAAGTCATCGGCATCAACACGATGATCGCCTCCAGCGTAGGTCAAAGTGCAGGCATCGGTTTCGCCATCCCTATCAACACCGCCAAGGCCGTCCTCGACGACCTGGTCACCCTGGGCCGCGTCCGGCGTCCGGCTCTGGGAGTGAGAACCTTGCCCATAGGCCCCGAACTCGCCGACCAACTCGGCTTGGCCGCGGACTACGGCCTCTTAATCGTGCAGGTAATTCAAGGCGGCGCGGCCGATCAAGCCGGCCTGCGCGGCGGCAGCGAGCGAGCCTACATCAGCAACTATCCCGTCATGGTCGGCGGCGACCTGCTGATTGCCGTCGATGGCGAACGCATCGAGACCCAGCAAGATTTGGCCCAAATCATGAATAAGCATCGCGCCGGCGACACCGTCCACATGACCATCTACCGCGGCAAACGAAAAATGGAAGTGAGTGTTGCTTTGGGAGAAGCGAGAGAGCAAGCATAGACGCGCCGCACTTTGGCCCTGCGGATTTGACTCGCTGAAGTCCGCTACGCTAGCCTCAGAGTTCGACGGTAGCTGCACCTCGTGCAGCGCTTGTTCCTGAGAAGCCCGGGCAAATGAAGGTCAACCTTAAACCCAGCGTGAGCGATTCCCAAACCAATCGGAAGGCGGCCCAGCACTAATGCTGCGTGGCGTTTCCACATACCCCTTCGTCAAAGAGCGGTTGCATCCGGGCCTGCTCGATCAGTTGGTCCGAGGCGGCGCGCAGGTGATTGAGATTCACGCCGCGCGCCACCATTTCGACTACGCCAACCGCAAGCAGCACGTGCGCGAAATCAGCGACTGGTTTCGCGATGGCCGCGCCAAGCTATTTTCCGTCCACGCCCCGCAATTCGCGGACTATGAATCGGGCCGTGCAGGCGGGCCCCCGGTGAACATCGCCTCCAGCGACCGCGCGCAGGGAATTCAGGCCATGGATGAAATCAAACGCGCTATTGAAGTCGCCGAGCAGATTCCGTTCCGTTATCTGATCCAACACATCGGCGTAACGGGCCAGGAATTTGACGACAAGAAGAATGACGCCGCAATGACTTGCATCGAACACCTTCGGGCATTCGCCAAGCCGCTCGGTGTCAGCATTCTGTTAGAGAACATTCCGAATGAATTCTCCGCTCCAGAAAAGCTGGTAGAGTTCATCCGCGCGGCGCATTTTGAAGACGTAGGAATCTGTTTTGATCTCGGTCACGCCCACATGGTGAGCAGCGTGGCCGAAGCCTTCGAAACCGTGAAAGATCACATCGCGTCGGCGCACATCCACGACAACAGCAAAGACCGCGATGCGCATTTGTGGCCTGGGAAGGGAACCATCGACTGGAAAGACACGATGAGCTTGCTGGATTCAGCGCCCGACGACGTGGCTCTCGTCCTGGAAATCGAGGCCGAAGACCAAAAGAAAGACATCTCCGCCGATATGACCGCAGCTTACAAGAAGCTGGAACAACTCTAAGTCTTCGTTCAAAACGATTTCTATGTCAGCACCCATCACAACCATCTCCGAAATCGGCAAGCACGACGGCCAGACCGTTACTTTGCGGGGTTGGCTCTACAACCTGCGAGAAAGCGGTAAGTTGCTGTTTCCCATCTTTCGCGATGGGTCGGGGACAATTCAGGGTGTCTTGCCCAAGAACGCAGTCCCGCCAGAGGTCTTCGACGCAGTAAAGGGCCTAACGCAGGAATCGAGCGTAATCGTCGAAGGCAAAGTCCGAGCCGACAAGCGCGCCCCGGGCGGGTACGAGTTGGATGTAACGCAGGTCCAAGTAGTGCAGCGCGTTTCAGAAGCCGATCCCTATCCCATCACTCCGAAAGAACATGGCGTCGACTTTCTGATGGAGCATCGCCACCTCTGGGTGCGCTCGCCCCGCCAGGCTTCGATTCTTCGGGTCCGCGCCGAAATCATTAAAGCCGTCCGCGACTTTTTCGACGAGCGCGGATTTACCTTGACCGACCCACCCATCCTGACACCCGCCGCATGTGAAGGCACCAGCACGCTATTCCCTGTCGACTACTTCGACGAACAGGCCTACCTCACGCAGTCCGGCCAGCTCTACATCGAAGCCACAGCCATGGCGCTGGGCAAGGTCTACTCCTTCGGCCCAACGTTCCGCGCAGAGAAATCCAAGACCCGCCGCCACCTCACGGAATTCTGGATGGTGGAACCGGAAGTCGCCTACGCCACACTCGACGACTTGATGGACCTAGCGGAAGGCTTAGTGACTTTCGTAGTGAAACGCTGCCTCGAACGCCGCCGCCCTGATCTCGCCGTCATTGGCCGCGACGTAACGAAACTCGAAAGGGTAGAAGCTCCCTTCCCCCGCATCACCTACGACGAAGCCGTGCAGATGCTCCAGGAAGGCCATGCCCAGGGCGCTCTCGAACACAAATTCGAATGGGGCGGCGATCTCGGCTCGCCCGACGAGACCTACCTCGCGCAAAAATTCGACCGCCCCGTCATGGTGCACCGCTATCCCGCCAAGGTCAAGGCGTTCTACATGGAGCCCGACCCGCTCAACCCCAAAGCCGCGCTCTGTGTGGATGTTCTCGCGCCAGAGGGCTACGGAGAAATCATCGGCGGCTCGCAGCGTATGTCGTCTTACGAGCTATTAGTCCAGCGCATCCACGAGCACGGCCTCCCCGAAGAAGCCTTCAAGTGGTATCTAGACTTACGAAAATACGGCAGCGTGCCCCACGGTGGCTTCGGCATGGGCATCGAGCGCGTTGTAGCGTGGGTTTGCGGCCTGGAACACGTCCGCGAAACCATTCCCTTCGCCCGCATGCTGCATCGCTTGTATCCGTAAAAAGAGCCATGGCGACCACCACAGAAATCCCCGCATCGATCGGCCCTCGCAAAATCCAGCTTCTTGGCGTGCCACTTGACCTCGGCCAATCCCGCCGCGGCGTAGACATGGGGCCCTCCGCCATGAGGGTGGCCGGCCTCGAAGCCCGCCTCGAAGCTCTCGGTCACATCGTGGAAGACGGCGGCAATGTCTCCGTGGCCATGCCCGAACTGAAGAAGGAGGGCGATCCCTCCGCGAAATATCTCAAAGAAATCACCGCCACTTGCACCAAGAGCGCCGAACTGGTCGCCAAAGCCCTCGAAGCAGGCAAAATTCCCCTCGTCCTCGGCGGTGACCACTCGGTCGCGGCAGGAACGGTTTCCGGCGTGGCCGAATTCTATCGTCGCGACCACAAAACCATCGGCCTCCTCTGGATCGATGCCCACAGCGACATCAACACTCCCGGTACTTCACCCAGCGGCAACGTCCACGGCATGCCGCTCGCCGCGCTCATGGGCCTCGGCCCTTCTGAATTAGGAAATATCTTTGACTTCTCGCCCAAGGTGAAGCCCGAAAACTGCGTGCTCTTCGGCGTGCGTGATATCGACGCCGCCGAGCGCGCCAACATTCTCCGCGCCGGCATCCATGTTTTCACCATGCGCGACATCGACGAACGTGGCATCCGCTCGCTGATGGAAGAAGCACTCTACATCGTAAGCAAAGGCACTGCGGGATACCACGTTTCGCTCGACATGGACTGGGTCGATCCGGAAGACGCGCCCGGCGTGGGCACGCCCGTGCGCGGCGGCGCAACCTACCGCGAGGCGCACCTAGCCATGGAAATCATCGCCGACCGCGGCGGCATGTTGAGCTTCGAAGTCGTGGAAATCAACCCCGTGCTCGACGAAAAAAACCGCACCGCCGACCTCGCCGTCGAACTCACTGCTTCTGCATTTGGAAAGAAGATCCTGTGAAGAAACTCCGCGTAGGTGTCCTCTTCGGAGGCCGTTCCGGCGAGCACGAAATCTCCCTGCTCTCCGCCGCCTCGGTTCTCAACGCTATCGACCAGACCAAGTACGACGTCGTTCCCATCGGTATCACTAAGGATGGACTCTGGGTGACTGCAGCCCACGCCGAAGCCTTGCTGCAAGGCAAGAAACAGCCACGCGCCCTACGCGCCGGCGACCCCGAGACGACATCCTCAGCCGCAGTTCTGGCGCAGGGTTCCGCAATTGTGATTCCGCCCGTACCCGCGAAAACTACACCGGCGTCGATGGTCCCTTTCCAAACCGGCGCCACCGAAATGTCGCGCCGCTGGACCGACCACAGCATTCAGGTCGACGTCATTTTCCCCGTTCTCCACGGGACGTTCGGTGAGGACGGCACAATCCAGGGTCTACTCGAACTCGCCGACATCGCCTACGTCGGCGCAGGAGTTCTCGGTTCCGCCTGCGGCATGGATAAACACATCATGAAGGAGCTCTTCCGCTCCGCCGATCTCCCTCTCGTGAAGCACGTGACAATTCTGCGCAGCGATTGGGAAGCAAGCCCTGCGAAAGGCCAGCGGTTGATCGAAAGCAAGCTTAAGTATCCAGTCTTCGTGAAGCCCGCCAATCTGGGATCCTCGGTCGGCATTTCCAAAGTTCGCAACCGCGCAGAATTGGCTCCCGCAATGAAAGAAGCCGCCCGCTACGACCGTAAGCTCGTCATCGAACAAGGCGTCGGCGGCAAAAAACGCAAGGCCCGCGAAATCGAGTGCTCCGTCCTCGGCAACGACAAGCCCGCCGCGTCGATTGCAGGAGAAATTGTTCCCGCCACGGAATTCTACGACTATGACGCCAAGTATCTAGACGAAGGCTCGCAGCTCATCATCCCCGCCAAACTCACGAAGACCCAGACCAAGCAGGTCCAGGAACTCGCCATCAAAGCCTTCCAGGCGGTCGACTGCTCCGGCCTCGCTCGCGTCGATTTCCTGATGGATCCCACCAGCAAGAAGTTCTACGTCAACGAAATCAACACCATGCCCGGCTTCACCGCCATCAGTATGTATCCCAAACTGTGGGCCGCGACGGGTTTATCGTATCCCGACTTGATCGACCGCCTCATTCAACTCGGAATCGAGCGGCACCAGGAAAAAAAGCGCAACCAATACAGCCGCGAGGGCTAGCCGCAAGAATCTTGTCATCTAACAGCGAAAGTCAGCCGCAAACGACGTTCATCTACCACAAAAGATTTGTCATCCCGACCAACGGGAGGAATCCGCAGTTGTTTTAAGAGGTTTGTCATCCCGACCGGAGAGTTGCTTCGCTAAGCGAAGCAACCGCGGAGTGGAGGGACCTGCTTTTCGCGAGTAGACGCTTCCGCTCGTGTAGTCGCGGGCGCCCTCGCCCGCGCGGTCTTGCCCTAAGCGGTCTTGCTAAGTTGATGAACACAAGCTTTTGGGTGACGCCGCGCTTCAGCGCTGCGAAGACGCCGCCTCAGGAGAGCCGCTTGAGCCGCTGAGGCAAGGTTTCGGCAAAGAACCAACCGGTACCGAAATTAAATTTCTTTCCCCAGCCCTCTATACCTCCCATGGAAATACAGCAGCGGCTCCCCCTCACGCGTCCTCACATCCTCCACCTCAGCAATAAAAATCGTATGATCCCCAGCCTCCTCCGCATGCCGCAGATGGCACTCCAAATACGCCAAAGCACCGCGCAGAACCGGCGTCCCATGCGCAGTCCGGTCAAATCGCGCCCCGGCCGCCTCAGCATGTTGATGCGTTTCAGTCGCTCCCGCATAAAATTCCGAAATCAACCGCTGATCCGAAGCGAGCACGTTAATCCCAAACCGTTTCTTCTCCATTAAGTGCGCATGCGTCTTCGCCTGATGATCCACGCAAACCAGCACCAGCAGAGGATCGAGCGACACCGAAGAAAACGCGTTGGCCGTCATTCCATGTACCTCGCCGCCATCTTCCGCGAGCGTGATCACCGTTACCCCAGTGGCAAAACTCCCCATAGCTTCCCGAAACTGCTCGCGAGTTACTCCTATAGACATGAGTGGTTGATTCCCGAGATTGCGGAACCTCGATTCTAGCCCTTATAAGCCCCGGCAATGGCCAGTACGCTTCCAGGAGCCCTAGCGACAACCCTGGAACCTTTTTCCCTTCGCGGGTTCCGTATATGCTGGAGGTGCTATGACGCTGATGGACGCCCCGGTCTACGACCCCGCCCCGGCCCGCCGCCGCAAAATCAAAATGGGTATTGGAATTCTGTTATTGGTCGTCACCGGTTTCCTTATCTGGCTCTATCGCTATTGGCCGGAAGAGCACGTCGCCAACAAGTTCTTTGCCGCCGTCGAGCAGAAAAACTTCGAGGCCGCCTACGGCATCTGGATGCACGACCCAACCTGGCAGCAGCATCCGGAGACGTATCCCAAATACCCCTTCCGCGAGTTCTACACCGACTGGGGCCCAGGCAGCGAGTGGGGCTTGGTAAAGACCCACAAAATCCGCGCCTCCGGCGAATGCCGCGGCGGCGGTACAGGAGTCGTGGTGGAAGTAACAGTCAACGACCGCTTCGAACCCGCCCGCGTTTGGGTAGAGAAATCCGACAAGACGATGAGCTTCCCGCCGTGCTAGGCTGGCTCCAAACTTTGAAATCCAATATATTGAGGTTTCAAGAAACGGAACTGCGACCCGAGGAGTGCGAAGCCCCATGAACCCTTTGTCTCGGCGTTTTGCGCCGATGCTTGTAGTCTTCCTTTGCCACTTCTGTTTCTCTCAAAGTGCAAACGAAGCTGCTTGTAGCGCCTCCCTCCCGGCTCTCAACCACAATCTTCCGAACATGTTTTCTCCGGAGCAGGAGGTACAGCTAGGCGAGGTCTTGACGAAAATCGTCAAAAGCCATGCCGGCGAAATGGATCAGCCTGCATTGACGGCCTACCTTCAGAAATTGGCTGATCGTTTAGTCCAGCACCTGCCTCCGACCGGGTTGCAATTTCGGTTTTATCTGTCGAGCCTGCCAGTTGCCAACGCATTCTCGATCGCGGGCGGAAGGGTCTATGTAACCAAGAAGCTGATTGGCTATGCCCATTCGGAAGATGAGCTCGTTGGCGTGCTTGCCCACGAGCTCGGGCATATTGTCACACATCAGACCGCCATCGACTACACCCGGTTCTTCAAGACAATCGGCGTAACGGAAGTCAAAGATGGCGACGATATCGAGGCTAAGTTCCATCGGTTGCTGGAGAGTGGGAAGCGGTTCGAGGTCCGGGAAGAGGATCGCCAGATGGAGGCAGATCGCGTCGGATTAGAGCTAACGGCTCTTGCCGGGTACAAGCCAGACGCGCTCGCTGACTTTTACGACCGGATCACGAACAACCAAGGCAAGACTGGCACCTGGTTCACGGACCTGTTTGGCGTGACTACCAAGAGCTCGAAGCGCCTGCGGGAAATGGAAAAGACTCTGCGGCAGTTTCCAGCCGGATGTGCTCAAACTGCGTCCCAGAGTGCTCAGGAGTTCCATGCGTGGCAATCGAAGGTCGTGGTAAATAGCGGAACCGGGCGCACGGAAAGCGTTCCAGGTCTTCTGGCCAAGAAAGCTCTGGATCCTCCCTTGCAGGACGAAGTGCACACGCTACGGTTTTCCTACGATGGCAAGTACCTGCTCGCCCAGGATGAGGGCAGCATCTACGTTCTCAATCGGGATCCCCTGGAATTGAAGTTCCGCATCGAAGCGCCTGACGCCTATCCCGCGAATTTCAGCTTGGATTCCAAGCACATCACGTTTTACGACCCAAATCTTCGCGTCGAGGAATGGGATGTGGACGCGGGCGCACCAGTTAACGTCTACGAGGCCGTGTCCTCATTCGGATGTATGCAGACCGCGCTGTCTCCCGACGGCAAGATCCTGGCCTGTGTGGACTTCAAAGAGACGCTGGTGCTGCTGGATACCGCTACGGGCGATCGGCTTTTCGAACGGAAGGATGTACGGCACGGCGATGTCGCGCTCAATACGGGGCTGGGGTCTGTGCGGTATCAGTACGACATCCGCTTTCTAAATATGGGCTTCTCCCTGGATAGCCGCTATTTTGTAGTCGGCGGCGCGGATGCATTACTGGCGGTTGACGTACCCACTCGGGAGGAAATCGCTTTAAACGGTGCGGTAAAGACCTTCCTGCAGGGCGGTTTCAACTTTATCGGGGAACGAACTATGGTCGGCAGGGACAAGACCGGATCGCGTGCGGCTGTTTTGAGCTTTCCGAACGGCGTGATTCAACAGAAAATCGATCTCGGCGCAGCCGCTCCTTTCCGCGTTGCCAAGGGAGATTACATATTGCTGCGGCCCATTCAAGACTTCGCAGTGGGTGTTCTTGATATTCACACCAACACGATCGTTCGAGCGAGCAAGACCCCTGCGCTGGATGTTTACGGCGATATTGCCGCTACGATGCTGCCTTCCGGCGAAGTCGCGCTATTCGGGACGGCGCCGGCTCCACTCGCGAAGATCGGCTTGCCGCGCGGGCATTTTGGCGCGCTTCGTGGTGCCGCAGTCTCGGAAGACTTGAATTGGCTGGCGGCATCTACGAGCTCACGGGGCTCCGTTTGGAACTTGGCGGCTGGAACTCGCCCTTACAATCTCAAGGGATTTCGGGGCGGTTGCTTTCCCAAGGATGGAAACCTCTATGTGGATTTTCCCAAGCGAGGAACGGCAGAACGCGCTATTGTTCGGGCGGGCTTGCAACAGACAGGACTCACCCTGGCCGAGAACGTTGGTCGCGGCAGGGCCTGGCAGGATTGCCAATACCTTGTGAATGTCAAGGCGAAGCAGGACGAAGGAGATGCTCCGACAGATAAGGACAAGGAGAAAGCGAAAGACAAGAATAAAAGCGATGACGATGACGGTCAACGCGACTATCGTTTCGAAGGCAGCCGAGTCCTCTTGGGCGAAGTCTTTGGTTCTGCCGATGTCGACAAGACTCTGGAAGTGCGAGAGGTGCAGACCGGAACGTTATTGTGGTCGAAGGCTTTTAAGAAGATAACCCCAACGATCTATACAGACGCTTTGGCGAATATCATGGCATTTCGTTGGCGGCTCGGTGCCGAGGGCGCCAGATCTGAACTCAAGGATCTTCCCAATGTACTGGAGACTGCCGGAAGCGGTCATGACGAAGACTATCTGGTTGAGGTTGTGGAGTTGTCCAGTGGCAAGTTCGTAAGCGCAATCATCCTCGATACCGCAAAAGGCGCCTTCACCATCAAGAGGCACATGGCCACAAAGGATTGGGTAGTGGCCCGCGATTCGTTTGGCAGGACACTGATTTATTCGTTGAAGACTGGAAAGTGCACTGACAAGTTTTTCGGGACAGCTCGAAATCTGTCTCCCGCGGGGACTCTGGTTGTCGAGCGCGCTCCTGGACGTGAAACTATTTACGACCTGGAGTCGAAGAATGCGCGCGACATGGTCTTCACTTTCCCCCTGTCGGATACCTTCTTCACCCAGGGCGGTAAGAGATTGACCGTGCTCACCAACGATCAGATTCTCTACACGGTGGATCCCATGTTGCCGAAGTAAAACTTGGTCCGTTTAATATCTGGGATCCGGGGCACAACCGTCGAGCGACCCTCCTCTCAGCTCGCTAGTCCTTGCAGTGTCTTCTGCAACGCCGCATCGTCGGACGTGTGCCAGCTAGTCTTGGAACGATCAATCTGCCGCATCAATCCCCACAGTACTTTTCCAGGTCCAACCTCGACGAACGCCTCCGCACCTTTTACGATCAAGCCGCGCACACATTCGTCCCAGCGCACCGTGCCTGTGACTTGCCGAACCAGCGCGTCGCGGCTAGTCTCGGCCGTTTCTACAAGAGCTGCATCCACGTTGCACATCACGGACGGCGTCGGGTTCCGCATCTGCAACGAGCCCAAGTCTTGGGCTAGCCGTTCTTGCGCGGGCCGCATTAACGAGCAGTGGAAAGGAGCGCTAACCGGCAGGAGCACGGCCTTCTTTGCGCCTTGCTCCGCGGCCAGCGCCACGGCTCGCTCAACCGCGCCCTTGTGTCCGGAAATAACAACCTGCTCGGGAGAGTTCATATTCGCCGCCTCGCAAACCTCACCTTGCGCAGCCCGTCCGCAAATCTCCCGCACCTTCTCCGCAGCCACCCCCAGAACCGCGGCCATCGCCCCCACGCCCGCCGGCACCGCTTCCTGCATGTAGCGCCCGCGGTTGCGCACCGTCCGCACGGCGTCGGCAAAATTCAGTGTCCCGGCCGCCACATGCGCCGAATATTCGCCCAGGCTGTGTCCCGCCACCCACGCGGGTTTCACGCCCAGCTCACCCAGTACGCGCCAAGTTGCGACGGAAACCGCGAGAATGGACGGCTGCGTAATCTCTGTCCGTCGCAACTCCTCCTCCGGCCCTTCGAAGCACAGGCGCGAGAGTGCCATGCCCAACGCCACATCGGCTTCTTCAAAGGTCTGGCGGGCAACGGGATATTTCTCCGCGAGTTCCTTGCCCATGCCCACGGCTTGCGATCCCTGTCCGGGAAAGAGAAATGCGAGAGAGTTTGTCATAGGAAATGAAAAGCTTTTATTCGATGGCGTGGGCAGCCGCAATTTCCGGCGTCGTGATGATTTTGGGAACAACGTTCCGCTTCGGAATGGCAGCCAGACCTGCTTCAATGTGCTGGTTGATCCTGCCAGAGGCCACTTCCGCCGCCACACGAATCGCGTTCTTAATCGCATTCGCGTTCGAAGATCCGTGGCTGACGATGCACGCGCCCTTCAACCCCAGCAGGGGCGCGCCGCCGGCTTCGGAGTAGTCGAGACGCTTCTTGAAGTCGGCAAACGCACTGCGCGAGAGCAAATAGCCTACCTGCCTGGTAATGGTCGCCCGCAGAGATTCCTTGAGCGTAAACCGCACCAGATTCACCACGCCCTCGGAAATCTTCAGCGCCACGTTACCCACAAAACCGTCGGCGACAATCACGTCCACTTGCCCGCCATACAAATCGCGGCCTTCCACATTTCCCACAAAATTCAAGGGAAGCTGTTTGAGCAATTGGAACGATGCCCGCGTCAACTCGTTGCCCTTGCTTTCTTCTTCGCCAATCGAAAGCAACCCAACTCGCGGCCTCTTCGTTCCAAAAATGCTACGAAAGTAAATCTCGCCCATCACCGCAAACTGCTCCAGATTTTCCGGCTTGCAGTCCACATTCGCGCCCACATCCAGCATGATCGACCAGGTTCCCACCGCATTCGGAAATACCGCGGCCAGCGCCGGACGGTCCACTCGCGGAAGCGCCCCCAGCACCATCTTGGCGGTCGCCATGGCCGCGCCAGTATTGCCCGCGGTTACGAATCCGACAGCGCGCCCCTCGCGCACCAGCCGCAACCCCACGCGCATGGACGAATCCCGCTTCGCGCGCACCGCCTGCGCCGCTTTGTCGTGCATGGTGATCTGTTCGCTGGCGTGAATGACTTCGATGGCAAGACCGTCGTAAGAATGCCGTGCCAACTCCGCGCGAATGATCTCCTCGCGCCCCACCAGCAACACCCGCACGCCGAACTGACGCGCCGCCTGCAGCGCACCGTCAATTTCGGGTTTCGGCGCCTTGTCGGCACCCATCGCATCCAGGGCTATGGTGCACCCGGAAATGGTGCTCGGGGCTGAGCTCATCGCCATGCGCTTCTGGAGAGGGATTTACTTGGCTTCTTTGACAGCCACTACTTCGCGGCCCTTGTAATAGCCGCACTTGGCGCAGGCGCGGTGGGGCGCCTTTTTCTCGTGGCAGTTCGGACAATCCGACAACGAAGGCTGGCTCAGGAAATCGTGCGCCCTGCGAGTGCTGGTGCGCTTCTGTGAATGACGGCGTTTTGGATTAGGCATTATAAAATCTCGTTCTTCCCGGCTGCCGCAGCAGCCCTAAATCTAGAACTCTCTTAAATCTTCAGTTGCTTTCGAATGTCTTGCAGTCCCGCCCAACGCGGGTCTTCATTCTTCTCAGCGCAATCGCAGGCTTCAACGTTCCGGTTGCGCCCGCAGGAGGGGCACAGTCCCTTGCAATCCGCCGTGCATACAATTTTCAGCGGCACCGCCAGCAAAACCTGCTCCAGCAGCACATCCGCCAGCTCCAAGCCATTGCCCGGATAATAGCTGATTTCCGCTTCCGCCGCCGTTACGTTCAGCTCTTCCTTGTCCGAATCTGATCCCTCGGGCCGGTAAAGCAAATCATAGCTGTTGCGGACATCTGTGACCACCGGCTCCAGGCAGCGCGCGCAGGCCACTTCCAGGGTCGTGGAGAAGTCCCCATGCACCCGGATATCCAGCAGCCTTTCGTGCTTGCCGTGATGCTCCGGGACCAGCTCAGCGCGTCCCGCAGTTTTCAGGGGAGTACGCTGGGTATAGTGCGAACCCAAGTCCAGCACGCCCGGCGCGAACTCTTCCACGAAATCCACGGGGTGTAACTCCAGCTCGTGGATATCGATAAACATACAAACCCAGTGCCCCCAACACTTTACGTCCCAGTCGGATGAACGGCGGATCAACCGGCCAAGAAGTCAGTCGCCGTCCTGAAAGGACAATTCATTAGAATAATTGCCGCGCCGATTGAGTGTCAAGAAAAGCTCCAGCCAGCGTTGTGCTAGACTTTTCCTAGGATATACCTATGCCGACGCTTTATGTGGAAAACATTCCCGACGAACTCTACGAGGCCCTCCGACAGCGAGCGCGTCAGCACCGCAAATCGATGGCAGCGGAAATCCTTCGGCTTCTCGAGGAAAATATCCCCACCCCCGCCGAACTAGAACGGCGCCAAAAGTTCCTGAAGAAGGTCGAACAGCGTCACGCGCGGAGTCCAAGATCGTCTCTCCAGAAATTTCCTTCAGCCGAAGAAATGGTGCGTGAGGAACGGGACCGTTGACCACAGTCGTACTCGATGCTTCTGTGGCCGTGAAATGGGTGCTGCCGCCATCCAGCGAGGACCTTGTGCCGGAGGCCGTAGATTTGCTTCGGCGCTACGTCGTGGAGGAAATTCGCTTCGTTGTGCCAGACATCTTCTGGGCAGACTTCGGTAACGTTGCATGGAAAGCAGTTCGCCTCGGCAGATGGACCTCGGACGAAGCGGGAACGGCGCTCCGCGACCTCACCGAACGAAACTTTCCCACCATTCCGTCAAAAGATCTGCTCGCAGCGGCATTTACATTGGCGAATGCCTTCCAGCGTAGCCTTTACGACAGTCTCTACATTGCCCTGGCGCTTGCGAATAACTGCGAAATGATCACCGCCGACGAGAAATTGGCCAACGCCCTCGCAGCCCGCCTCCCCGTGAGGTGGCTGGGCGCGCTCTGATCGCCATCGGAACCAGTGAGCGTTGACCCCGCTTCTCCCGTCCCGCTATCCTGACTCTTCCGATGAAACGCACCCCCCAATTGACCTTCGCGGTGCTCCTGCTGCTGACGGCTCTCGCCCTGGTGGCCTGGGTACTTACCGGTAACAGCGCAAAGTTCCAATCGCAGAAGTCAAAAACGCAGGACATTCCCGAAGAATTTGCAATCGACAAAACCCCTCTCTCGACCGCTCGTGACCTAGCCGCGTGGGCCGCAACAACGGATGACCAGGACCTCGCCCGCGATGCCGAGCGAGTCGCCGACCACGAAGTCGATCTCGATTTCGCTAGCGCCCTCCGCCGCGTCAGCTCCCTCCCACCGCAAACCCCGCCCGAAGCGAAAACCCTCGAAGACCGCGTCCGCCAGATGGAAGTCCAGATCAAGAAGGATCAGGACATCGCGCTCGACCTGCAAAAGAAGGTCGAAAAGGCCGGCGACGCAGACAAGCCCGACCTCGAAGGCCAGTCCGAACTAGCCGACGCCCAACTCGCTCTCGACGAAGATGAAATCGCCGACGCCAAAGGAGACCTCGAGCGCGCCGCAGCCGACGTACAAAGCAGGGTCGTCAAAGCGCGCGAGCAGCATGAAAAGCTCGAGGACGCCCGTGGCCAAATGGCCTACGGCGGCGCCATGCCCAAAGTCTCCGCCCCGGCCAACAGTTTTCGCGCCCACGCCCAGGAGTGGTTCCAGCTGCGCAACGCGATGACCCAGGTTCGCACGGCCCAGCAGGACGCCACAAACGCCGCCGCCCGCCTCTCAGAAAAACACGACGTCTTCGAGAAGCAGGTTCGGCAGGAGGAGGCCCGCAAGCAATCCCTGTCGAACGGTGCCGCGCTCCAGTCCGTACAGCAGCTCTCGCTCGACCAGCGCAGCATGGCCGAACTCGATAAGCGTATCCAGGACCATCAGGAATTAGCCAGTATTTACGGGCGCTGGATCGACTCATTGCAGATCCGGAAAATGGCAGCCACCCACTCCATGATGCAGACTCTGCTCTGGATCGCGGTCATCGTTTTGATAAGTTTTCTTTTGGGCCGCGTCGTCGAACGCTTCCTGGGCGAGACCACGCCCGATCACAAGCGCCTGCTCACCCTGCGCACCGTAATTCGTTTCCTGCTGAAGACCGCCGCCCTCATCGGCGTCCTCTACGTGCTCTTCGGCGCTCCCGAGCAAATGCCCACCATCCTCGGCCTCGTCGGCGCCGGCCTCACCGTCGCGCTACAGGGCTTCATTCTCGGCTTCTGTGGCTGGTTCATCCTCATGGGCCGCAACGGCATCCGCGTCGGCGACTGGGTCGAGATCAACGGCGTCGGCGGCGAGGTCCTCGAAATTGGTTTGCTGCGCACGGTCCTGCTCGAAACCGGCAACGCCACAGGCTCAGGCTACCCCACCGGCCGCCAGGTGGCTTTCGTCAACAGCTACGCCGTCTCCGGCCACTACTTCAATTTCTCCACCTCCGGCCAGTGGCTCTGGGATGAATTGCTCGTGCAGGTGCCCGCAGGAGAAGACTCCTCCGCCATGGTCGACAACATTCTGCAGATGGTAACCAAGGAAACAGAGAAGAACGCGCGCATGGCGGAACAGGAGTGGGAGCGAGTGACGCATCGCTACGGCGTGAAGTCATTCTCCGCGGCCCCATCGATCAGCGTCCGCCCCGCCAGCTTAGGCGTCGAGATCGTGGTCCGCTACATCACGCGCGCGCAAGAGCGCTACGAAGTGCGTTCACATCTATATCAGGCTGTCGTGGAAATCCTCCACCAGAAGAAGGGCCTGCCGTCCAACGCAGGTGTCGCGGGATCGACCGCCCGCACCTAACATCCGAACTGCCGTAAATGATGATCCGCATGCAGATAACCCCAGCGCAGCCATTCCTCACCTGACATCCTCCCAAAGAACGGATGCCGAGCGGTGGCCAGATATGCCGGCTTCCCCGCAAATGTTTCGGTTCGAGAAGCAAGTTCCCGCCGATCTGCCTCAAAGTCCCCAGGCGGCGTGCCCCCAACCAACTGATCCATCTCGGGCATGGTGTTGAGGCCGCGCGACCAAGGGATCGGTAGCTCAAGAGCCAGCCACTTCACCACCGTGCGCGTAAGAAAGTTCTCCACGGAACTCGCCGACTTCTCCCCTGAAACCAACCGGTAGGAATCGTTCAGGTGGCAGACCATTTGCGCCGCCGTCATCTTGCCCCAAACGCGGGCACTGTCGCTGCGCAAGTTTGCCAGACGCTGCAACAACTCGTTCTTGTCCCTATCGGTGACGTCGTTGCCGAAGATGTTGGTGATGAACCAGTCCTTGCCATTTCCGCCGAGCATCGTGTCAGCGCTGGCGTCGTTAAAGACGGTGGTGGAATTGAAGACCGACAGCCCGTTGCGGCCGCCACCGGTCATGATCAGGTCGGCGTTGTGATCGATGCTCCCGTGCTGCCATTGATCGAGGATGGCGCACAGGGCGGCGCGGTTCGCCTGGGAGTTGGTGTCGTAGGCCGTCCGACCTGCGATGAGGATGTCGCCGGCGCTGCCGGCATCGAGCAGGTCGGCGCCCTTCCCGCCGATGAGGATGTCTTTTCCGTTGCCGGCGTGGATGGTGTCGTTGCCGTCGTTGCCCATCAGGATGCTGTCGTTGTTGCCGACGGTGATGAGGTCGTTCCCGCGGCCGCCATAGACGAATGACGAGATCGAGGGAACGGTGATGCTGATCGTATCGTCACCAGCCTGCCCGAAGACGATCACGTGGCCGGTGGGGGCAAAGACGCCCAGGTCATCGGCGTTGATGTACACATGGACGCGGGCGCTGCCGGTCTGTGGGACAACGCGAATGTTATCGGGGCCCAAATCCATGGCAAGGGTTTGGGTAAGCCCCAATATTGCGGTTTTCGAAACCGCATAGGGTAAACGATGCGGGAAGCCGCCGCGCCGGATGGCC
>Ga0137403_10003407_pt1 | contig 19108 bp, 15 predicted proteins | sample CZOMad2_1_16fung_FD_122057 | JGI IMG/M metagenome (GOLD analysis project Ga0137403, IMG submission 122057) | Vadose zone soil fungal communities from Angelo Coast Range Reserve, California, USA - CZOMad2_1_16fungal (Hybrid Assembly) | ecosystem: Environmental > Terrestrial > Soil > Vadose zone...
CGATTTTGTGAAACCGATCAGGCCGGCCTTGCTCGCAGCGTAATTAGTTTGACCTGCGTTGCCAATCAAACCGATTACCGAGCTGATGTTAATGATGCGGCCGTTCCGCTGCTTAATCATAGCGCGCTGTACGGCTTGAACGAAGCTGAATGCACCTTTCAAATTCGTGTTGATGACGGTGTCCCAGTCCTCAATCGACATGCGCATGCTGAGTCCGTCGCGCGTCACACCGGCGTTGTTGACCAGGATGTCGATCTTGCCGAAATCTTCGAGAATTTTGGCGCCAGATCTTTGCACCGCGCCATGATCCGCAACGTCGACCGCGTAAGCTCTTGCTACATCCGGCCGTGTCGCATTGATCTCATCCGCAATCTTGTTTGCATTCCGTTCCGTCCGACTTACGCACGCGACACGTCCGCCCTCAGCCGCCAATCGCAACGCAATTGCCCGACCAATCCCCCGCCCCGCTCCTGTCACGACTGCGACTTGGTTTTCAAATCTCATAATTTCTTATCCTGGGGAAAAGTGAATGTCCTTCAAAGTTGCGAACAGCCGCTTCTCTCGGGTTTTCCGTAAATCATAGGGTCTTCGCCAACTCTTGCAGACATTTAGGCAGTAAAAATCGCCAGGAAAGCGACCTCAATGGCCAGTGCTTCCTGAATATTGCGGTTCAGATGATCACGCAATTCCTCCAGACAACGGATGCGTCGCAAAATCTCCGTCGGGGTGAAACGCTTGGCGAGTGCGCCAGTTTCTCTTCGTGCGTTCGGTAAATCGATGCGACTGACCTCACTGCTAGATCGAAGAACATCGGACCACCAGGCAAATAATATTTCGATTAGTCCGGCGCGTCGTTGCAGATAAAGACTTTGGGTGAGGGCCTTGTAATATTCTTCCCGTTCTTCGAGCCAGGCGCCATCAGTCGAATTCTTGTAGCGCGCTTCCTCGCGTTTCAGTGCTTCGTCCGTTTCAGCCCTAATTTGTTCACGAATCACACGGAGCAGGCGCTGAAACTTCTGAGCCAGCCGATATGCATACTGAATACTCCAGTTCTGTTCACTCACCGCCTGCTGAAGCAATTTTACGAGCTCTTTTTCTTCCAGTTTGCTTTTGTGCTCGTCGGTTGGAGCAAGGGGAATCGCAATGCATCGAGAGAGAATTGTGTCTGGCAGAGCTTCAGGCAGCGTGCTCAACAGGAGCAGTAACGAATCCTTCGGCGGCTCCTCCAGCGTTTTGAGAAATGCATTCGCAGCTTGCGGTTGGAGCCGGTCGGCCTCGGAGATAATCGCGACTTTACGTCGACCATTCGATGCACGCATTTGCAGCGTATGCTCAAGATCGCGAATCTGTTCAATTATAATGCGCCGTGATTTCGATTCGGGCTGGGCGATGAAAATGTCCCGGGCCTTGACAGAGAAAACATCGCTCGCCTTTGTTCCGTTCACGAGACTGGCCAGCTCCGCCGCGAGCAACTGCTTTCCGCTGCCGGTAGGCCCAGAAATTAAATAAGCGTGTGCAAGCCGGTTTTGCTCATGCGCCCCTCGCAAGTACTCGAATGCCACTGCTCGAGAAAAGCCCATTTAAGTCTTTGCTTTTTGACTTTTGCTTTTTGCTTTCGAAGCAAGCTTTGGAAATCGCGTAGAGATCATTTCCCAAATCTCATGTTCTACCTCATCGGCCGGTCGCACACCGTCTATCAAAACGATCCGACGCGGTTCGCGAACCGCAAGTTCCTGGTAACCTGCCCGAACCTTATCATAAAACTCCCGTGATTCCTGTTCCATTCGATCTGGTTTCCGCACCGTCCGTTTCATTCGCGAACGCGCAATCACCGGATCGACATCCAGGATGAGGGTTAGGTCGGGGATGGAATCGCCAGCGACAAATCTGTTCAGTCGTGAAACCATTTCCGCATCGAGCTTTCGCGCCGCACCTTGATATACGGTGGTAGAGTCGAAGAAACGATCGGAGATCACGCAAAGGCCACGATCGAGCGCCGGTTTGATCGTTTCACGGACAAGCTGACTCCGGCTTGCCTCGAATAACAATAGTTCTGTTTGCGGCGTCATAGTTCCGCCGTGCGGCGCAAACTGGAGGAGTTCGCGAATGGTTTCCCCAATGGGAGTCCCGCCCGGCTCGCGAGTCACGAGATATGGAATACCTGCTTGCTTGAAACGCGCCGCCAGCCTTTGCACTTGAGTAGATTTCCCGCAACCCTCCGATCCTTCGAATGTAATGAATGGCAAGCGCGACATCAGATCGATTGTGAAACAAGCCGGCGCAGTTGTCGAATGCGCGAGGATTAGTTAACTACTCGGACATGAAAAATTTCTGGCTAGTCAAACAGGAACCCTCTTCTTATTCGTGGTCGGATCTTCTCGCCGACGGCAAAACGGGCTGGACAGGCGTTCGGAACTACACAGCGCGAAACAACCTGCGCAAGATGCGAAAAGGTGACGAAGTTCTATTCTATCATAGCGGCGAGGACAAAGCTGTGGTCGGCATCGCCAAAGTTGTGCACGGAGCCTATCCCGACCCGACTGCAACAGAGGGCGATTGGAGCGCGGTCGATCTTGCTCCGAGCAAATCTCTGCGTCGACCCGTTACGCTCCGACAAATCAAAATTGTTCCGCAGCTCGAGAAAATGCAGCTTATTCGTCAATCGCGCCTCTCCGTCATGCCCGTGACTCCCAGCGAGTTTCGTGCCATTGTGCGTATGGGACAATAACGTAGGACACCCTGTGTTTTTCGCGCTCTCCCCGGAGGAGAGGGCTGGTGAAATTTTGCAAATATGACTTCGGTGGTTGCCACTCAATTTCTGCCACTGGTCTCGGCTGCGGGCGCCACAAGAGACTTTATGGTTATTTCGCTGCACGACGTCGCGCCTTCGACCCGAGATCTTGCAGACAAGATCACTTCGGAACTCGTTCGTCGCGGTGTGCGCGTCTGCTCTCTTCTCGTTGTACCCGATTATCATCATCAAGGTTTGGCGACAAAAGATCGGCAATTCGTCTCGTGGCTGCGGGACTTGGAATCGGAGGGCCATGAAATCGTCATCCATGGTTATTTCCACGAACGTCCACGCGGCCCAAATGAAACCTTGCGCGACAAATTTCTAACGAGGTTGTATACCCATAACGAAGGCGAATTTTATGACCTTGATTATGAGGAAGCCCTGCGGCGAATCACGAACGCGCGCGATGAATTTCGTGCAAGCGGCCTGACTCCGCGAGGTTTTGTGGCCCCTGCCTGGTTGCTGAGCCGAGAAGGTGAACGCGCCGCGCGCGATGCCGAACTGGAATACACGACAAGATTGCGCACGGTGCACGACCTCCGTTCAGGCGAAGTGTTCCCGGCAAAGTCGATTGTCTATAGCGTTCGAAGCAGTTGGCGGCGAGTCGTGAGTCGCGCCTGGAATGCTGCTCTATTCCAGTTCTTGGAGAACAATGTCCTCTTGCGGCTAAGCATCCATCCGCCCGATTATTCTCATCCCACCGTTTGGGAACAGATTCTACGATTCATGGATGTAATGAATGAAACGAGAACGCCAACGACATATCGTGAATGGATCGCTGAGCAGAGATTGATGGTAGACCGGGAAGCGTGAAGCATGAGCAAGTGCGACCTTCATATTCACTCGCGCTACAGTGCGCGTTCTGAGGAATGGTTGTTTCGCCGTTTCGATTTTCCCGATAGCTATTCCGATCCCAAGGAGCTGCATCGACGGGTACTGGAGCTTGGGATGGATTATGTCACGATTACTGATCACGATACGATTGAAGGCTGTCTCCAAATTGTAGATTTGCCACAGGTTTTTATCAGTGAACAGGTTACAACCCATTTCCCGCAGGATCCGTGTAAGTTACACATCCTCGTCTGGGGAATTTCAGAACAGCAACACCGCGAAATCGAAGGTGTCCGCGATAATATTTTTGAGCTGCAGCGTTACCTGCAAACGGCGCAAATCGCGCATGCGGTTGCGCATCCTCTTTATAGCGTTAACGGCAAACTTGAAGCCTGCCACCTCGAACGGCTAATTCTTCTTTTCAAGCACTTCGAGGGGATCAACGGTCTCCGCGACGCCCTTCTAAGCGACCTTGCTCAAACTCTTTTCAACCAACTGACGCCCGGCAAGATCGATCTATTCGCAAATCGCCATAACCTGGCGCCAACGCACGCGGAGCCGTGGAAAAAGATCTCCGTCGGCGGCTCGGATGACCATGGCGGACAATTTGTCGCTTCGGCTTATACCGAAACACCAGTGGCGGATTCCGCGAGCAAATTTCTCGAATACGTTCGGAACGGCAATTGCAACGCGCAAGGTCAAGGCGGAACTCCCCTCGCCCTTTCGCACGGCTTCTACAATACGGTCGCTTGTTTCATTCACGATCGTTTTCACGAAAAGCTCGGACCGAGCGCCGCGTTGCTGGAAAAGATGTTTTCGCGGTTCATGGAAGGCCGGGATCCCACGGAATTCACGCTCGCAGAAAAAGCGAGCTTGGCCGGACAGGCTGTCTTGTCTGGAAAAATCTTCGAGCTGTTCAAACCCGCAAACGTGTCGCTCTGGAAGGAGCTTTCCGGTTATTTCTCCCGACCTGAAGTAAAGGCGAAACTCGCCGAACAATTGGACGAAGTCAGCGAACCGGAGCGCCGCACGTTTCTCATGGCGAACATGGTTGCCGAGCAGCTCACGTTTCGGTTTTTCGAAAAATTCGTTCAGCAAATCAGCAGTGGGAACATGGTCGAGAGTATGCAGGCCCTCAGCGCGATCACGCCGATCCTGGTGATCCTTACGCCGTACATCTACGGTTTTCATAGCCAGGCGCCTTCGCGAAAATGGCTACGCGGCATTTTCAAAGAGCTGACCAGCGAAATTCCGGTCGCGCTTCAAAATCGCAAGCGTGCGTGGTTCACCGACACATTGGATGATGTAAACGGGGTGGCCACTACGATTCGCAAGATGACCGCCGCTGGAGCAGCCGCTGGGAAAGAATTGATCGTGGTGACTTCGCGCGGCGAGTTGAACATCGACAACATTCCGATCAAGAATTTCAAGCCGATCGGCGAATTCGAGCTGCCCGAATACGAGCTGCAAAAACTGAGTTTCCCGCCGATTCTTCGGATGCTCGATTATATTCAGCGGGAACAATTCACCGAGATCATCATTAGCACGCCCGGACCGATTGGCCTGACGGCGCTGCTTGCCGCCAAGATGCTTAATCTTCAAACAAGCGGCATCTATCACACCGATTTTCCACAATACATTCGCATCCTCACAGAAGACAGTTTCCTGGAAAGCGTTGCGTGGCGCTACATGCACTGGTTCTATGGGCAGCTCGATACCGTATTCGTCAACTCGGAAGAATACCGCCAAAGCTGGATTGATCGGGGTCTTGATCCCGGGAAGTTAAAGATTTTTCCACGTGGTCTCGATACGGAGCTGTTTACTCCAGCCCGACGGGAGCCGATGTTTTGGGAAAGATTTGAAGCGAGCAACGGTCAGGTACGGCTGCTTTACGTAGGCCGGATATCACGAGAAAAAGATCTCGACGTGCTGGCAAACGCCTACCGGCGACTGCGCGAGGAAGGTTTACCGGTCCAGCTTTTTGTCGTCGGCCACGGGCCTTATTCCCAAGCCCTTGCCGAGACGTTACCGGATGCAGTTTTCACCGGGTATCTGACCGGCGTCGAACTCGCCACCGCCTATGCTTCGGCTGACGTGTTTATTTTTCCGAGTACCACGGACACTTTTGGCAACGTCGTCATCGAAGCGCAGGCATCTGGTGTTCCGGTCGTTGTTTCCGACTCCGGCGGGCCTAAAGAATTAGTGGAAGATAATGAGAACGGTCTAATCACCAAGTCACACGACGTCGATGATTTCACTCGCGCTGTTCGTGCGCTGGTCGTCGATCCGAGTCTCCGAAAGCGGATGAGCGTTTACGCACGAAAAAGCGTGGTGGATCGCAACTGGCCAAGTGCGTTCCGCAAATTCTGGGGAACCACCGAGGTCTAGCACTCTCGGCTACGGTCAGTTTGGATCCCACCCGGTGCCGAACATTGATCGCCCATATTACTCAAGCCCCGAACGATGTAGCCGAATTGCTTCAATTCGGGACCATGCAGAGCTTCGCACTCCCTCTTGGGTTGCTTCCTGAGCAAGCGCCCGCATGTTCTTGAATATCGATGCTGCACAGGAAACGCGAGATCGTCGAAACCTACAGCCGTCACACGGCTGAGGGGGGAAAACCCGGCGTGACCGATCCCCGACACCTTCGCCGCTATCCCATCGGCGCGGAATTGATCGGCGTAAACGAAACGCACTTCCGTGTTTGGGCCCCGAAAGCGAAACATGTCGATATTGTTCTCGAAGAAAGCGCGGAGAAGAACGCGAAGCGAACGTTTCATCCGCTGCAAGGCGAGGAAGGCGGATACTTTTCCGCTTCGGCCGAAGCTGGGGCGCACACGCGCTATCGGTTTCGCGTAGATAATGCCGAACATTTTCACCCCGATCCTGCATCCCGGTTTCAACCGGACGGACCGCATGGCTCATCGTGTGTTATCGATCCGGAGAACTTTCAATGGACGGACGGAGCGTGGCCGGGTTTGAAGATGAAAGGCCAGGTGATCTACGAAATGCACATCGGCACGTTTACGCGTGAAGGCACGTGGCGGGCCGCGACCGAGCAACTGGCAGAGCTGGCGCGGATCGGAATCACAATGGTCGAGATGATGCCGATCGCGGATTTTCCAGGAAACTTCGGGTGGGGTTATGACGGTGTGGATTTTTTCGCGCCTACACATTTGTACGGAACCCCGGACGATCTACGCGGCTTTGTGAACCACGCCCATTCGTTAGGCTTGGGCGTCATTCTTGACGTCGTTTATAACCATTTCGGGCCTGACGGAAATTATCTCGCAATTTTCTCCGACGATTATCTGATTCGCGAAAAAGAAAACGAATGGGGCAATGCGATCAATTTCGACGGTCGGAATTCAGGGCCGGTTCGCGAATTCTTCATCACGAATGGGCGTTACTGGATTGAGGAATTTCATTTCGACGGGTTCCGCTTCGACGCGACACACGCGATCCGCGATCGATCCAGTGAATACATCATCGGCGCTGTTGGGCGCGCCGCGCGGGAAGCGGCCGGCTCGCGCTCGATCATTCTCATCGCCGAGAACGATCTCCAAGAAGCGAAGATGGCGCGGCTGCGCAGCGAAGGCGGCGATGATTTGGACGGAATGTGGAACGACGATTTTCATCATAGCGCTGTCGTGGCGTTGACCGGTCGCAACGAAGCCTATTTCAATGATTACCTTGGCACGCCGCAGGAATTTATTTCCGCGGCGAAATACGGTTTTCTTTATCAAGGCCAGGCGCTCTCATGGCGCAAAGTGTTGCGCGGAACACCGACCTTCGGCATTGCTCCAGGGGTTTTCGTTTGTTTCATCGAAAATCACGATCAAATCGCGAACACCGGGCCGGGCGAGCGCTTGCGATTTCAAACGTCACCAACACGCTACCGCGCTATGACCGGGCTTCTGCTGCTCGGGCCCTGGACGCCACTGCTGTTTCAAGGCCAAGAGTTCGGCGCGTCCAGTCCTTTTCTTTTCTTTGCGGACATAGGTGACGCTTCCGTGCGCAACGCAATTCGGAAAGGTCGCGGTAAATGGCTGGCGCCATTTGTATCGCTTACCGAAGAACAGGCATGGAGAGGTTTACCCGCACCGGATGATCCTGACGTGTTTGCCAGGTGCAAATTGAATTTTGCCGAACGCCAAAAAAATCGCGAACTTTACGATCTGCACATCGATCTTCTGAATTTGCGAGGCGAAGATTCGCGCTTTCGCCAGAAGAGTTCTGGTGGAATTGATGGCGCGGTGCTAGGGCGGTTGAGCTTCGTTCTCAGGTATTTCTCAGAGGCAAACGACGATCGGCTTCTGCTCGTGAACTTTGGACAGAGTCAGGTCTTGCACCCTGCTTCAGAACCTTTGCTCGCGCCGCCTACCGGTCATAAGTGGGAAATTCTCTGGACAAGCGACTCGCCGCGCTACGGCGGAGCGGGTTCTATTGCAGTCGCGACTCAGGAGCAATGGATTATACCAGCCGAATCTGCTGTCGCGTTGCGGCTGGAACCTTGAGAACATTCCGTCCGCGACGCGTTTGCGCCGGTTGGATTAACAGCGCATAACTTCTGCCGATGAAATTCGGCTTTTCAATTCTCGTGCTTAGCATGCTCTCGGCCTCCGCACTCGCACAAGACACATCTACTCCGCCACCCAAGGTCTATCCTGTCGCGCTGCCAAATTACGACGAGGAAACGGCCACACGGTTGCAGATTTTTTTGGACAACTGCGATTTCGGGCCCGGCAAAATCGATGGAAGAATGGGCGAATTTTTCCGGAAGGCGCTCATTTCCTATAAGCACGCGCACGCCATGCCAAAGACAGGCGCGGTCGATTCCTGGCTACTTGATCAGGTGCCGGTCACGTACACAACCTACACGATCAGAGAAGAAGATTTGAAATCGATAGGCAATCTTCCCAGCAGTCATGCCGAGCAAGCAAACTTGAAATGGCTGCCCTACACCTCGCTGCTTGAGTTCGTCGCCGAGCGTTACCATTCAGCGGAGTCTTACATTCAGAAACTAAATCCCGGAAAAAACTGGGAACATCTGCAACCGGGGGAAATCCTCAAGGTGCCGAATGTTTTGCCATTCGAGGTCGAAAAATTCACTGAGGGAAAAGTGCCTGAAAATCCGGCATTCGCTGCTCGCAAAACTTTCGTCGACACGAAGGAACATCTGCTGGAGGTCTTCGATCACGACCAGCTCGTCTGCGTTTTTCCCATTACACCGGGCTCGAAAATGTTACCGGCGCCTGTCGGAACATGGAAAATCCTCGGCGCGACGATTTGGCCGTGGTTTCGTTATGATGAGGGGATGCTCAATTACGGCGTGCGCACCGAGAATTATTACAATCTCCCCCCGGGCCCAAACAATCTCGTCGGCGTTCTCTGGATGGGTTTGAATAAGCCTGGCATCGGCATCCACGGAACGAACAATCCTGAAACCATCGGCCGCGCTGCAAGTCACGGTTGCATCCGATTGGCCAACTGGGACGCCGCCCGAGTGAAAGACCTCGTCACCGTTGGCAATACCGTGATCATTTTCTAATCTCGGAAGCGCATGTCCTCGCGTGCTGTTCGCGACGTCTCGCCGCAAATTCTCTAAAATATTTCGCGCCGAATCGCGATCCGAAGCGTCTAGGCTTTAGATCGAGATGATGGATGCCAATGAGCGAGAAATGTATCGGGCGGCCATTCACGGCGATCGGGACGCTTTTGAAATGATCATTCGCACACATAGCCGCGCACTTTTTGCCATCGCCTACGGCATTTTGCAGAACCGCGAAGAAGCGGAAGACGCTGTACAAGACGCGCTCGTCAAGGCGTGGAAATCGCGCTGGCGTGTGCGCGAGCCGAAAAAATTTCCGGCCTGGCTTTGTATGATCACGCGGTATCGCGCCCGCGATGTTTTTCGGAGACGGCGGACCGTTCCACTTTCCGACGAAATGACCGAACCAGTTGAATCCGGAACGACCGATACAACCGCGTTAGATCGACAATTACATTTCGCGCTCGCCGCGTTACCCGAACTTCATCGGAGCGCGCTTACGCTCCGTTATTTCGAAGAGATGGATTATCAATCAATCGAAAAATTGTTGGGGTTAAGCAATGGCGCGCTGCGCGGGATCCTCGGCCGCGCGCTTGCCGCCCTGCGCAAACAACTTCGGCCCGCTCTCGCTTCATCGGATTAAACATATGGCAACCATTCACGACGAAATCGACAATTGGCTCGCCGCGGATATTCACAGCGAGCTTTCGGAACAGGAACGCCGGGCGCTTGGCAATCATCTCGTCGAGTGCGCAGTGTGCCGACAATTGCATCAAGAAAACAAAATCATGAACAAAGTGCTGGAAGAGAATCTCGGGGCCGAAAAACCGGACGCTTCTTTCGAACAGAGGATGCTGGCCGGTTTTCGCACGCGCATTCCGCAACGAAACGGACTGGTAAAGTTGCTTGTTGATCTTATGCGGTTGCGCGCGACTCAGATCGCTGCAGTTGCTGCGGTCCTGCTCGCGCTCGTCCAAGTCGGACGGATAATTACCGGGGAAGGCACAACTATGCCTCGCAATCGCGAGTACGCTGCGGAGGAACAATTCGCCGCGCAACCAGCGCAACTGCCACTACCATCGTCCAATGAAATTGGTGCGTTAAGCAAATCCGGGGATCGCCGAGACAATGAGACTGATCAGCTTACCCCGGGAAAAACCTTCGCGCGTAGCCAGGTTGCGGCTGCCCCTGTGGCCCCTCAAACAGAAGCAAAAGATAAGAAACAAGCGCGCGCTCAAGTCGAACGCACGAGGGTCACCGGATCAAACGTTTCGACCGCCGAAAAAGTTGAACCGAATCCTGTTGAGGCCCCGGCTTCGGCGTTAGCCAATCGCAAACTCATCCGAAATGCGCAGGTTGAATTGGAAATTCTCAGTTTTGACGTCGCAGTTCAAAAGATCACCGCATTCGCAAACGAAGAGCGCGGCTACGTCGTGACTACGAATTCGGAAAAGCAGGCGAACGGAAAACTGCGCGGAACAGTTGTCGTCAAAGTGGTTCCTGAAAACCTCGATCGGTTTGTGCGGAAGATTCACGACTTGGGCGAGTTGAAAAACCAAACACTCGGGACCGAAGACATCACAAAGGCTTACTTCGATACCGACTCACGCCTAAAGAATGCGCGCGTAATGGAACAACGTTTGATCGACATGTTGAAAAAGAAAAGCGACGACATCAACGACCTGCTCCAGGTCGAAAGGGAACTGGGGCGTGTGCGCGAGCAAATCGAGCAGATGCAAGGCGAGTTGAAGTATTGGGATTCACAGGTGCAGTTCGCGACCGTGACGATCCAGCTCACCGAGAAAGACATGGAGGTGCCAGCCGCGTTCCTGTTGAAGGAACGAGCGCAGCTCGCACTCTACGCGCCCGAAGTCGAGAAAGTTTACGACGAGATCAAAGCGCTCGCGTCGCCGAAGGTGCAAATCACAAACGCACAGCTGGATCGCGACAATACCGGTCGCGTTTCGGCGCGAGTGAGCATGTTAATTGCACCGGAGGAAAGCGACGCACAAATCGCGCGCGTGAAAACGATGGGACGTATCGAGAATTTTCAGGTGCAAACCGAGCGCGTCGCGCAGGGGGGCACCGGCATGTCGGAAAACGCAAAGACAAAGCGCGACAAGGTCGAACTGAACATCACGATTTCGCGCGAGGAACAGGAACAAGCGTTTCAACAAACAAGTCTTCGCATCCGCACATCGGCGATAGATGAGAAGACCAAGGAGCTCCGGAGCCTGACCGAAAAACAAAATGGGCGCGTGCGCAGTTCATCGTTCAGCCGCGACCCAGATGGCCGCGAGTTCGCAAACGTGTCACTGCGCGTGCCGATGAGAAATTACTCGGCGCTGATGCAATCGCTCGGTGCGCTCGGGAAAGTTGAGAACGTCAGCGTGCAGCGGCAAGACCGCACCGGCATGCAAGTCGACGAAGCGAACGCGCCAGCCGATTTGTCGATCCAGGTCTACACCCAGGGCAATATCGTCCCGCAGGAGACCGGATTGTTTGCGACGCTGCGGCGTACTCTGGGGCAAAGCGCGGGCGCGATCATGTGGAGCTTACGGATGATCGGGGTGGCGATTGCGTTTCTTGCGCCTTGGGCGGTTGCGTTGACAGCCATAATTTGGGTCACAAGACGAATTGTGCGTCCACGAGCACGTAGGGGTGATTGACTTCAATCACCCGGGCGCAACACGGGCACGCGGGCATGGGCGAGCGTTTCGGTGAAACGCGCATACCTAATCCCCTTGCCCGTTCGGCAAACGAGCCATAATTTATTCGGCAAGGAGGATGCGAATGAAAACTACCAGCGGTATCAGCTTCGATAATGCGGCAGTCGCAGCCACACCAAAGCATCTTTTGCAGTTCGCGGTCGATCAGCGCTACGACGATTACACGCCGGTCGATCATGCCGTATGGCGATTCATCATGCGTCAAAACACTTTTTTCCTGCGCGAGTACGCGCACAAAGTTTACTTCCAAGGGCTCCTCGACACCGGCATCTCGTTCGAGCGAATCCCGCGCATTCAGGAGATGAACGATATTCTGGCGAAGATCGACTGGGGCGCCGTGGCGGTGGACGGATTTATTCCGCCGGCGGCATTCATGGAATTTCAAGCTTACAAGGTCCTCGTGATCGCGTGCGACATGCGGCAAATCCATCACATCGAATACACGCCCGCGCCGGACATCGTGCACGAAGCGGCCGGGCATGCGCCGATCATCGTCGATCGCGAATACTCAAGATATTTGCAGCGCTTCGGCGAAGTGGGCGCGAAAGCGATGTCGTCCAAAAAAGATTTCGAGCTCTACCAAGCTATCCGGCACCTATCGATCTTGAAGGAGCAGCCGAACAGCGACCCGAAGGAGGTCGAGGAAGCAACCAAGTTGGTCGAACATCGACAAAAAACTTTGGGCGAACCTTCCGAAATGGCGCTGCTCTCCCGCTTGCACTGGTGGACGGTCGAGTACGGATTGATCGGGACATTGGAGAACCCGAAAATTTACGGCGCGGGATTGCTTTCATCGATCGGCGAGAGCGTGAGTTGTCTCGAGCCGGAGGTGAAGAAAATCCCCTACTCCATCGATGCGGTGAATATGCCATTCGATATCACGACGAAACAGCCACAGCTTTTTGTTTGCCGTGATTTCAAACATCTCGCGGATGTGCTCGAGGAATTCGCGAGCAAAATGGCCTATCAAGTCGGCGGACTCGAAAGCATCAATAAGGCGATTGAGTGCAACAACGTCGCGACTTGCGAGTACTCATCCGGACTGCAAGTGACCGGCGTCTTTGATGAAGTCATTGTCGATGCAAACAAGACGCCGATTTATTTGCACGCGAAGGGACCGTGCTCAGTCGCGTTCAAAGACAAAGAAATCCCGGGACACGGACGCGATTATCACAAGAATGGATTCGGTTCGCCGATCGGAAAATGGAACCAAATGGAACTAATCGAGGGCAAGAAAGCCAAACTCGAATTCGAGAGCGGAGTTGTTGTCGAAGGCAAGATCGACAAAATATTTCGCCGCGATGGAAAACTGCTTCTAATCACGTTCTCCAGTTGCCGAGTAAAATATGGCGACCGTGTTTTGTTCGATCCAGATTGGGGAACGTACGATATGGCCGTGGGCGAAAGAATCAGTTCTGTATTCAACGGCGCAGCGGACAAAGACGCTTACAATCAGGTCGCGCTCGTTCCGAAAGAGCGCACGATCAAAGTTCCGTCTGACGAGAAGCGGAAGCGCCTCGAAAACCTTTACGCGCAAGTTCGCAAGATCCGTGAGAGCAAAACCGGTTACGAGCGGCTCGGGGAAATTTGGGAAACGCAGCAGGCCGAACATCCGGATGACTGGTTATTGTCGATGGAAATTTTCGAAATCCTAGATACGACCGATGAGCAACATCAGTTGAAAGCGAAGATCGGCAAATTCCTCAATGAGAAAAAGGCGAGCACAAAAGATCTTTCGACCCTGATTGGATGGGGATTCCGGCTAGTGGAATATCACAAGAAACCGGAATACCAGGCCAAGATACACGCCTCGTCGAAATAGATGCCATTTACTGTAGGGGACGACGCTGTCGTCCCATGGGAAGCTGACAGCTTCCCCTACAAACCTAAAGCGCTTCGTCTTTGAAGTGGCGTTTGCCCTTCAAGGCTTTCGCGTATTCGTCCTTGCTTAGGATATTTTCGTCGACCTGCATATCGACGCGGCAAAAGTTTTTGAACCACGCCTCGATTCGTTCGTGATCTTTTATCACCTCCTCGGTCAGATAATTTGCATCAATGTTGATGCAGATCGCGCCGACCACACCAAACTCCTTGCGGGTGATCGGGATGGTCGTGCACTTAAACCTCCGCGACCCGATGTCGAGCTCGTAATTGAGTTTATCTTCGTTCTGAAGCTGGCGCTTCTTCAGATCGATGAGCAGATTCGTCGTGCCATCGCGCAGATGTCTGCCGGTCACATTATTCTCCAGAACGATGAGCGAATGCGCCGGATCAGCCAGGTTGTGGAGCAAAATTTCAATGCCGGTATTTGGAAATGATTTTCCGATGAGCCGGACCAAACGCACGTAGTTCTCGAGATACTCGTTCGTATCGTCGACAACTTTCTTTCCGTCGTATTTTCCGAAAAGCTGCGCGTAGACTTTCTGTTCCGCCGGTTCGAGCTGATTGCGCACGTTGTTTTGCTCCCCGATGAAAATGAGCTGGCGCGCAGCGGCGTAATCGTTGTTCTTAAGAAAATAATGCATTCCCAGCCGGAAATCTTTCAGGCTGAACTCGCCAAAGTTTTCACGTGTAACGGTAAACGGATAGAAGTCGTACTCATCGAGGTTCCGCCCAAACCTGCGGCGGCGTTCCTTGTATTTTCCCCAGGCGAAACCTGCCGCCAAAAACAATAGGGAGACAATGAGCGACGCCACTACATTGATGCTGAGCTCGCTTTGCAGAACTTTGATCATGAAGGTGGCCTTAATTCCGTGGTGTAGCCTTCCAAGTAGCGAGCATTCGCAGGTCGGAAGCTTCGACCACAGATCACAGATTTCCAGTCAAGTTGGAGAGACTGATATTTTCGAGAGCAACGTCAGCAGGGCGGGAAAGGGCGTAGGCGACGGCGCTGGCAACGTCATTTGGTGAGATCATTTTCTCGCGCGGCCAATCACCCTCTACATTTTTCCAAATATTGGTATCAGTAGCGGCCGGGTAAATGTTAATGACGCGAATTTTATGTTCGCGTAATTCTTCTCGCACTGATTGAAAGAAACCCTCGAGCCCAAACTTGCTCATGCAATAGGCGCTCCAGTTGGGAAATCCGGTTTTCGCTGCGATCGAAAGAATATTAACGATACTCGCGCCCGGTGGCATTTTTGGAGCGAAACGCTGGGTCAATAAAAAGGGGGCGGTAACGTTGACGCCCAGGGTTTGCTCCCATTCAACAGACGTGATTTCTCCAAATGGTTTTACGATCGCGATGCCGGCATTGTTAACTAACAAATCCAGCGGATCGCTTCCAACCGCAGCGATTAAATCGGAAACACCAGCCTTAATAGCGAGATCGTGGATCAATCGAACAACGCCTCCACAGCGCGGCTTCACGGCCTTATACACTTCTGCCAATGCGACCGTATCGCGCCCATGCAAGAGCAGGGTAACGTCTTCCGCAGCCAGTTTCTCCGCAATGGCGCGCCCAATTCCGCGGCTGGCGCCAGTGATCAAATATCGCTTCATTCTTACAAAATTGGAGGGACATGCTCTGTCATGTCCCAAATGCTAATGGACGCGACGGATCGCGTCCCTCCAAAAAAATCCAGACGCGCTACGTTCGGCGCAGCGTAAACCGATTATTCGCCGTTTCCCAGAGGCGCAGCCGGACGAGCTTTTGATCGAGGCGATTGTCGATCTTCGGCCAAAGCGACCGCACAATGTTTTCCCCCGTCGAAGGCGTATCGCGAAACTCGTCGGTTTCGAGGTCCAGATGTCGATCTTGCCAGGGTGTAAGCGACTCTGCGATTGCTTTTCTGAAAACACCAAAATCATGAAGCGTTCCAGTCCGCTTATCGTACTCCCCACCAATCGTTGTCTCCGTCACATAGCGGTGACCGTGCCCGAGTGGATTATTGCATTTGCCATAAAGCTTCGCGTTCTCGGCATCGGAGAAACAGGCGGCATGCAATCGATGTGCAGCATTGAATGGCATCCGCAGCCCGAGAAAGACGCTCTTGTCATGCCAGACTTCGGCAAAAAAATCGTCGCGCTCGTGCAGGCGAACACGATGCAACAGCGGCAAACTTGAATCCACCTGCTCGTAAATGTAACCAGCCAGGCTCTCCGTCGTTATCGGACGATCCTTTAACTCCGCGACCTCCTGATTGAGATAGCGATGATCAAGCTCTGAACGTAATGAATCGAGACAAGCATTGACTGCATCGTACCGAACCAAAGGCGTTTCTGCCTCCAACCGCGCGGTTCGAAACGTGAGCCGGGCGCGATAATTATGCCCATGAATTGAAGTTGCGTTGCTAAAGAGGCGCGCGTTTTCCACCTCACCCAGATGCGGCGACATGGTTCTGCGCGCAGCAGAAAACTCCAACCAATAATTCCCTTCGCAGGCACCGTCGGAATAGAAAGTTGCGCTTCGCTCGGGCGACTCGGCAACATGGCAGGCGACAAGTTTTGCGCTGACATCAGAAAAGAGCGGCGCAAGATCGACATGCAGCTGTCGCGCAATGTTCTCAACCGTCGGCGGAACTCCACTGAACGAGGAGTTGTCCTGATTCAAGAACTTGTGATCAAAACGAGCGCGCAGCAGTTTCCCGGCACGCTCCTTGATTTCACTTATGTTGATGAGCATTCCAGTGCTCGGATCCACCGGGCCGGTAAAAACAAAATACGCGACGTAATTGCGGCCGGTGCCGTAGCGCGAATCGGTTTCAGGCCCGAATGCCGCCCGATTTTCGCTGTCGCTCCAATGCTTTACGTGTAAACGCCGTGAAGCGGAGAATTCGAGACGTTTGCTGACCGTCAACAGCATGACGTCAGCTAATCCTTCAGTAGCGAGAGAAATTCCGAGCGGGTCCGCGCGTCGTCCTTAAAAGTGCCGAGCAGGCAGGAGGTTTTCATGATCGAGTTTTGCTTTTCGACGCCGCGCATCATCATGCAAAGATGCTTCGCCTCCACGACGACCGCCACACCGGATGGCTCAAGACAATTCATAAGCGATTCGGCGATCTGAGTGGTAAGATTTTCCTGGACTTGCAGACGTCGGGCGAAAACATCCACAATGCGCGCAACCTTGGAAAGGCCGATGACTTTCCCATTTGGAATGTAAGCTACGTGCGCGCGTCCGATGAATGGCAGTAAATGATGCTCACACAATGAATAAAGTTCGATGTCTTTGACCAAAATGATTTCGCTGGCGGTCGACGCAAACACGGCATCGTTGATAATCTCTTCGAGATCCTGCCGATAACCTTGCGTGAGAAATTCGAAGGCGCGCGCCGCCCGCTCTGGCGTCCGCCGTAGTCCTTCACGATCTACATCTTCGCCGATGCCTTCAAGCAGTTGGCGGTAAGCTTTCGAGATTTGATCAAGATCTTTTTCCGGTAACCGATTAATATCGCGCGTAAATCGCTCCTCGATATCGAGATCGGAATTACGTCGTTGAATCATAAATTGCGCAGAGGCGCGTCACTCGGCGGTGTTAATCGAGCCAGCTCTGCGGATATTTTGGATCGTCGAGGGCGAGCGACTCTTCCGTCAATTCAAGTGTGTGCTGAGTATCGAACATGACGGCGAGCTCTTCCGTGCGCGTCGCATTCTTGCTTGCCATGATTGTCCCAGGATGGGGGCCGTGTGGAATGCCACGCGGATGCAATGTGATTGAACCGCTTTCAATACCGCGGCGGGACCCAAAGTTTCCACGGACATAAAACAAAACTTCATCCGCCTCTACGTTGTCGTGCACCCACGGAATTTTCACGGCTTCCGGATGCGTATCGAGGAAGCGCGGTGCGAAAGTGCAAACGACGTAACCACGAATCTCAAACGTCTGATGGATCGGTGGTGGCTGGTGCACGGTTCCGGTGATCGGCTCGAAATCCTGCGCGTTAAACGTGAATGGATAGAGATAACCATCCCAGCCGACTGCATCGAACGGATGATGCGCAAGCGTCACGCGCGTGAAACGCGGACCGTCTTTGACCAGAACATCGACATCTTCCTCTTTGTCGATGGTAAGCAATTCGGACGGGGCGTGCAGATCGCGCTCCGAATACGGCGCGCCCATTTTGATCTGACCTTCATGATTTAAATAACGCTGCGGAATCCGGACGGGCCCGGCCGATTCGAGAATGAGATAATCTTCCTCTTCCACCTTATCGGGCACGAGCCGGTAAGTGATGCCCCGCGGAATGACAATGTAATCCTCGGCACGGTAGCGCTGTTTCCCGAACATCGTCTCGACTGTGCCGCCACCCTTGAAGACAAAGATGATCTCATCAGCGCCGCCGTTTTTATAATATTGGAATTTGCCGTACGGTTTCTCGGGACGTGCGCGCCACGCGGTCATGTCCTGATTAAAGAGAATCGGAATGCGACCGCTGTAGAGATCGCCTTTCCGGGCGATGTTCGCTGTGCGCAGATGGTGATGACGGAGCGGACTATCGGCCGCCTTCTTTAGCTCTTCGCATTTCAACAGCTTGACGCTACGCACACGCGTGGGCGGACGCAGATGATACATGATGGAAAAGGCTTCGTTGAAACCTTCCGTGGTGATGACGTGTTCGTAGGCGATGCCTTCGTTTTTGTAAGACGGCGCGGCACCGTTACGATGAAACCAGATGTGATGCTTCCGCGGGATCTGTCCGAGTTTTTGATATTGCGGCATGTCGATCTTACCTCCTAGGCTGCGACAAACTCCTCACCCTCCCCTCTCCTCTTTCAAAGAGGAGAGGCGAAGCAAATTGTCGAATTGTTCGCAAACATGGCTCCGGCGCGCGCGCTTCGCCTCTCCCCTCCGAGGGGAGAGGATTACTTGCCACGCCGCAGCACAGCGTAGGCGGGAGCTCTCCTAATCTTTCCATTTATAAATTACCTCGCCGTTCCTGCTCTTTCTCGAGCGCCTCGAATAGCGCCTTGAAATTGCCCTTGCCGAAACTTTTCGCGCCTTTGCGCTGGATGATCTCGAAGAAGAGCGTCGGCCTGTCTTCCACCGGCTTGGAGAAAATCTGAAGTAGATAACCTTCGTTATCGCGATCGACGAGAATTCCCAACCGCTTTAACGGCTCGAGATCTTCATCAATATGACCGACACGATCGGGCAATTCATCGTAATAGGTTGATGGAATATTCAGGAACTCGACCCCACGCTTCTGAATTTCGGTGACGGTCTTCACGATGTCCTTCGTCGCAATGGCCACGTGCTGAACACCT